>Ga0209075_1002438_pt1 | contig 16396 bp, 12 predicted proteins | sample Stecom2011_FD_187523 | JGI IMG/M metagenome (GOLD analysis project Ga0209075, IMG submission 187523) | Agricultural soil microbial communities from Utah to study Nitrogen management - Steer compost 2011 (SPAdes) (version 2) | ecosystem: Environmental > Terrestrial > Soil > Agricultural land...
TGGATATACCAACTTAGCTTCCGCTATATTTAAGCATAAAAACTAAAATTTCTGTGACAGAATCGGATAAAATCAGAGAATCACCACAATAAGTAGTGTAGGTTTCTGAAAGAATTTTCTTAGATTTGTTAAGTTACTTTTTATTTGAATTAGCTTTTGTTTATAACTAGATTTAAATCAATGATATAAAAAAAGGGAGGAAGGTTAATTTATTAATTTAAGGTTAATGCACCCAAAATTTCCTCCGACATAAAGGGACCACCAGGATATTTTGCAGTATAATCTAGATTCAGCCAGACCTGACCTCGTTCGTCCAAATGATAGTGAATAGTCTTTCCTTTTGCTTCCTGTATAAACAACACCTCCTTTATTAAATAAATAACGTTTTCTAAATCTGCTTTTGAGCCAATAAGCATTTCTGGATACATATGTTCTTTGGTGTGAATTAATCTTGGAGTCCCTCCAATCGCACGTACTGTAGCAGCTATTAATATGGCATGGTCGTCACAGTCACCAGAAAAATGGAGTAAAGATTCAGAGGCTGTGGCAATGTATTCTCTGTTTTTAGGATCATTGACATAGTTCCATCGACTTTGGATTTCTTTGAAAATAGCGAAACATTGAATGATTTGTCGATATTGCTGATATCCCTTGACACCTCGAAAATGTTTGGTTGTGGACATTAAGGCAAAGTTTCGAACTTCTGGTTTGTCGTACTCAATAGCCTTTAAAACTTTTGATTTATTGGGAAACGGAAGTAGTTTAGAAACAATAATATCTTGTGGATTTGGATTGTCGCTCATCGCATAAATCATGGCACGGTAGTCTTCAAATACGGATTTGAAACCATAACCTGTAAACATTGTTCCGTATAAAAGTACAGCACAATAGATGATTACAATCAGAAACAGGAATTTTTTAACTGCTTTTAATAGAAAAGTGACCAAGGCGGTTATTGCTACAAATAGCAAAATTCGATCGAGATGATAAGGCCATTCCGGGTCAATTAAGTTTTGATGTAAAATGATGAACACCGGAATGAGAATTAATAATGAAAGAAGTGTAATAGCTATAGTGTCCCAAGGTTTTGGAACGTGAATTTTACTTAAAAGTCTTACTATTTTTACTTCTGATTTTTTCATTTACAATCAAACGATGACGTCGTTGTATTTCAAAGGTAATTTAAGAATGTTGAATTTAATTAAATCTTTTATAATTTGATTAAAGGCTGCTTCGCTCATTTTTTCTTGAGACCAATTGGTAATCCGCAACCATTGTTGAATATCTTCTAACTTTTGCTCAAAAACACTTGCTAAAGTTCGGTCAATACTGGGAATCATTTTAAATTCTTCTGTAGTCTGATTGATGATTTCCAAGGTATGTTGTACTATTGCTTTATTGTTTTTATAAAAATCTTTTCGGACGGCAATTACAAAACACGGCCAAGGGGTTGGGCATACATCAATGCGTCTAAAAACCCCTTGATCTACAATTGGTTGTGTCATAAAACGATCCCACATAAAATAATCAGCTTTGTTCTGACTTAACGCCGTTACGGCACCTTCTAGGGTGTGAACGATTTCAAATTTCAATTCATCAAAACTCCAGTTCTGATTGGAAGCGTTTACAAAGGTCATCAATTCAGATCCCGAACCTAAACGTGAAATTGCAGCTGTTTTTCCTTTTAGATCAGCAAGTGTTTCATAACTGCTTTTAGCATTGACATGTATGCCCCATTGCAATGGAGATTTCACAAATGTTTGTAAAATATATGATTCGTTTCCATTGGCAATATCTTTCATAATCCCCTCAGTCAAAATGACTGCCAAATCCGTTTCTTGATTGCGGAGCATTTCACACATTCTCCCTGTTCCTTGTGGCACGTCAGTCCATTGTACATCGATACCTGCTTCTTCAAAAAGACCTTCATTCAAAGTGAGTTGCCATGGGAAATTGAAGTGTTCAGGCACCCCCACTATTCTTATGGTTTTCATAATTCGTATAAAATTTATGTAAAAATACTATTTTAATTTGGTTTGAAGAATTTTTTAAAAGTATAGATTGTAGATTTAGCTTTTAATAAAACTTTTTAAGATTCCTTTTAGAATTTGGAAAGTTTGGTTTAGATCTTGTTTTGATTGAACTTAAAAATAGTATTTTGTATCCAATTGCAAAAAATCAAGTTGATTTCATTAATTAAAGTGTTGATTGTGGATGACAATCTGTGGATATTTTCTATTCGATGAACACCTTAAAAAATGTTGTTTTTAAAATTGACTTTTTAAGCGCATCAGTAAAAATAATTAAAGATATACAAAAGAAACTTGAGGTTCCATGTTAGTTTATGTACCTTTGAATAGTAAAACCTATTGTAAGAAATGGCAAAAAAAAAAATGAGTTTAGAAGACTTAGGTGGATTTGTATTTTCTACTAATAAAGAGTTCGACTTGAACCCACAGCAAGAGGAAATAACTTTGATTCCTGAGCAACAGCAGCTTGAGGCTTATTTAGACAAAAAAAACAGAGGCGGAAAAGTAGTTACGGTTATCAAAGGTTTCGAAGGAACTTTAGATGATTTAAAACAACTTGCTAAACAGCTAAAGACACTTTGTGGAGTGGGAGGTAGTGTGAAAGATGGTGAAATCATCATTCAAGGGAATTTTAGGGATAAAATTATGGAGTCACTTAAAGATAAGGGATATAATGTCAAACGTGTGGGCGGATGACGGAATAAAAAATGAATTAATCGCGGTTTCAATAGTTTTTTATAAAAAAACAACCTACTTTAGTCTTGTGTATTAACTGACAAAATTAATTGAGGTACAGAATTTGCTATATATCAAAGAGAAACCCTAAATAATAAAAAAAATGGACGATAATTTTTCACCAAGAGTAAAAGAAGTAATTACTTTCAGTAGAGATGAAGCTTTACGTTTAGGGCACGATTATATTGGAACAGAGCACGTTATGTTGGGTATTTTGCGTGGAAACACGGGAGAGGCCATAACGATATTGGAAAACTTATCTATCGATTTAGATTTTTTAAGAAACCGATTCGAAGCGTTGATTCCAGAGAATCCCAATAAAATGATTCATGCCGAAAAAAAGAATATTCATCTAACAAGACAAGCTGAGAATGCTTTGAAAAGAGCATTTTTAGAAAAAAGACTCTATAAAACGGATACTGTAAATACGGGACATATATTAATGTCAATTCTTCGAAATTCTGAAGATCCTTCTGCTATTTTGTTGAATAGATGTAATGTAGATTACGAAAGTGCGAAAGCTGAATTTGTGAGTTTACTCTCAGACTCTAGGCATTCTGATGAACAACCCACAAACAGCGCTTTTGATGATGAGGAAAGGAGTGACAATTTGTCAGGTGGTGTCGGTGGTCCAACACAAAGCAAGCCTGGTGCAAAAAAATCCAAAACTCCGGTATTAGATAATTTTGGTCGTGACTTAACAGAAATGGCAGAGCAAGGTAAGCTGGATCCAGTGGTTGGTCGAGAAAAAGAGATTGAACGTGTTTCGCAAATTTTATCTCGCCGAAAGAAAAATAATCCCCTTTTGATTGGTGAGCCAGGTGTAGGTAAATCTGCAATTGCTGAGGGGTTGGCATTAAGGATTGTTCAGAAAAAAGTATCGCGTATTTTGTTTAACAAGCGTGTGGTTACTTTGGATCTTGCCAGTTTGGTTGCTGGAACCAAGTATCGTGGTCAATTTGAAGAACGGATGAAAGCTGTGATGAACGAGCTGGAAAAAAACGACGATATTATTTTATTCATCGATGAAATTCACACCATTGTTGGTGCTGGCGGAGCTACAGGTTCTTTGGATGCCTCGAATATGTTTAAGCCTGCATTGGCTCGTGGAGAAATTCAATGTGTGGGAGCAACAACCTTAGATGAGTATAGACAATACATAGAAAAGGATGGTGCTCTGGAACGCCGTTTTCAAAAGGTAATTATTGAGCCTACTTCCGAAGAGGAAACCATTACTATTTTGAATAATATCAAGGAAAAATACGAAGATCATCACAATGTAATTTATACTACTGAGGCTATTGAAGCTTGTGTAAAGTTGACTAGCAGATACATGACGGATCGTTTTCTTCCAGATAAAGCAATCGATGCTTTGGATGAAGCCGGTTCACGGGTACACATCACTAATATCGAAGTTCCAGATGATATTTTAAAATTGGAAAGAGAATTAGAAGAGGTTCGTGAGAAAAAATCGGATGCAGTTAAGCGACAAAAATATGAGGAAGCAGCCGCCTTTAGAGACGATGAAAAGCGTATCGAAAATGATTTAGCTGTAGCTCAAGAACGTTGGGAAGAGGATTCTAAAAACAATAAAATAACCGTTACTGAAGAACATGTTGCCGATGTGGTTTCCATGATTACAGGTATTCCTGTGAACAAAATTGCACAGGCAGAAAGTAAAAAATTAGCCAAACTACCCGAAGCAATCAAAGGAAAAGTCATTGGTCAAGATGAGGCTGTTGCGAAAATTGCCAAATCGATTCAGCGAAATCGTGCGGGATTGAAAGACCCTAACAAACCCATTGGATCCTTTATTTTCTTAGGTCAAACAGGCGTTGGAAAAACACAATTAGCAAAGGTCATTGCAAAAGAAGTTTTTGATTCGGAAGATGCATTGATTCGCATCGACATGAGTGAATACATGGAAAAATTTGCAATTTCTCGTTTGGTTGGTGCACCTCCAGGCTATGTGGGCTATGAAGAAGGAGGACAATTGACCGAAAAAGTTCGTAGAAAACCGTATGCAGTAGTTCTTTTGGACGAGGTTGAAAAGGCGCATCCCGATGTGTTCAATATGTTGTTGCAAGTTTTGGATGATGGTTATTTAACAGATAGTTTGGGAAGAAAAATTGATTTTAGAAATACAATTATCGTTATGACATCTAACGTTGGTGCCCGTCAATTGAAAGACTTTGGGACAGGGGTAGGTTTTGGTACAAAAGCTAAACAAGATCAACAAGATGATTTAACCAAGTCTGTAATCGAAAATGCGCTAAAAAAAGCATTTGCACCAGAGTTTTTAAATAGAATCGACGATGTTATTGTATTCAATACTTTGGAAAAAGAACATATTCATCAAATCATCAATATTGAAATCGAAAAATTGTACCAACGTGTCAAAGGATTGGGATATGATTTGAAATTAACACCTCAAGCATTAGAATTTATTGCAGAAAAAGGCTTTGATAAACAATATGGAGCACGTCCTTTGAAACGTGCCATCCAAAAATATGTCGAAGATTTGCTCGCCGAAGAAATTATTAACGGTACTATTCACGAAAACGATATGATAGTGATGGACAAAGTGGCACATGAAGAAAGCCTGAAGGTTTTAATAAAACACACAGACTCTTCCTTGAAAGAATAAAAAAATTAAAAAGTAGCAAGTCTTCCTTGCTACTTTTTAATTAATAGTTGTCGGATGACCTCAAAATAAAATAATTCCGTCTCGACAGATATCGGGACTATCGGGGCAGTATGACAAACGAAAACTATTACTACTAGTGAACATCAATAGAAATATTTGTTTTTTTGAGTGTCTTACATTCAACAAAAAAACAACAAAAAATTTTTAATCTAAAGCACTCTATTTTCTTTTACAAGTATCCAACTTTTACTAACTTTGTAGATATGCAAAAAAATGTCAACATACAAAACAAAAGAGCGCGCTTTGAATATGAAATTTTAGATAAGTTTACAGCTGGTATTGTTTTAAGAGGATCAGAAATAAAATCTATTCGTTTGGGTAAAGCTTCTATAGCAGAAAGTTTTTGTGAATTTCACAATGATGAATTGTTTATGATAAACTCCCATATTGAAGAATATGCTTTTGGTACGCACTATAATCACAAAGCGAAAAGTGAACGAAAATTACTTTTGAATAGAAGAGAACTAAAATCTCTACAACGAAGTTTGCAAAATAAAGGACTTACAGTTGTCCCGTTGCGATTGTTTACAAATGAAAAGGGATTAGCAAAAGTGGAGATAGCATTAGCGAGAGGTAAAAAACTGTATGACAAGCGTGAAACAATAAAAGATAGAGACAATAAGATTAATTTAGATCGGTTAAAAAAAACGTTTTAGTTGAAGGTTTCTCCCTTAAATATATAAGATTTTTATTTTATCAACTTCCATTAAAAAAAGCTGTTTTTTTACGAACAGCTTTTTTTATTAAAATTATATTGATTATTTTCTTTAAGATAATGCTTCTTTAATTCGATCAGCAGCTTCTTGAAATTCAATAGCTCCCAAAATAGGCATACCTGATTCGTCGATAATCTGCTTAGCTAAATCAGCGTTTGTTCCTTGTAAACGAACGATGATAGGTACTTTGATATCGTCACCCATATTCTTATAAGCATCAACAACACCTTGAGCTACTCGATCGCAACGAACAATTCCACCGAAGATGTTAATTAAAATAGCTTTTACGTTTGGATCTTTTAAAATAATTCGAAAAGCGATTTCTACACGTTTTGCGTCTGCAGTTCCACCTACATCCAAGAAGTTTGCTGGATCAAAGCCTGCATATTTGATTAAATCCATGGTTGCCATTGCCAAGCCAGCTCCGTTTACCATACAGCCTACCGTTCCGTCCAAATCAACATAGTTTAATCCCGCAGCTTTTGCTTCTACTTCAATCGGACGCTCTTCTGTGATGTCGCGCATTTCTAAGTAATCTTGGTGACGGTACAAAGCATTGTCGTCCAAAGTTACTTTAGCGTCAACTGCAATGATTTTGTCGTCAGACGCTTTCAATACTGGGTTGATTTCGAACATAGAAGCATCGCAACCAACGTATGCATTGTAAAGAGCGTTTACAAATTTTACCATCTCTTTGAATGCAGTACCTGATAAACCAAGGTTAAAGGCAATTTTTCGAGCTTGGAAACCTTGCAATCCTACAGCAGGGTCAATCTCTTCTGTAAAAATTAAATGAGGTGTTTTTTCTGCAACGTCTTCAATATCCATACCGCCTTCGGTTGAATACATAATCATGTTTTTTCCAGTAGCTCTGTTTAATAAAACTGACATATAGAATTCGGAAATTTCGTTATCTCCAGGATAATATACATCTTCTGCAACTAAAATTTTGTGAACTTTTTTTCCTTCGGGAGGTGTTTGAGGCGTGATTAAGTCCATTCCGATGATTTGACCAGAAATTTCTTTTACTTGGTCCAAGTTTTTAGCCAATTTCACACCACCGCCTTTTCCGCGACCACCTGCATGAATTTGTGCTTTAATGACATGCCATCCCGTTCCAGTTTCCTCTGTCAACTGTTTAGCAGCTTCTACTGCTTCTTCTGAAGTATTGGCAACATGACCACGTTGAATACGCACACCGTAGCTTGAAAGTATTTGCTTACCTTGATATTCGTGTAAATTCATTATTTATATGTTTTTTTATAGACACACAAAAGTACTAAACTTGTCTGACATTGCCTAAGTAAAAGAGAAATAAATATATTTTTCTTAGTCAATAGCGTTCTTTTGTTTATTTAATCTCTCATTTTTCACTGTCTGTGGCTCCTTCGTTATCTATTTCTCAACAGATAAAATAATATTGATTATTCGTTATCACTCCTAAATTGGTCATTTTTTGATTCTGAATATAAATGAAAAACAAGTGTTAACTTGGTTTGAAACTTGCAAACAAAATTCAGCATTGGAGCGAAGATCCGAGCTTGTGAACTGGTGAAGCAATCTTTTGATCATCAAATAAATTTCTATTTTTAGCCAGTGCTGAGCTTGTCGAAGTATTGGAATGACTAAATACCGAAAATTATGTATTATGATACATTACGGATACGCATAAAAATTATATCATTAAATAATTTTCATCAATATCGGGTTCGTTTGCGTCTGTCCCGTTTGATTTACCATTTGTTTTTTGTACTTCTAAAGCTTCATTTGACTTTTTGGTTTGTTTAAAGCCAATTTTAGTAACTGGAATTTTTTTAGCTTGATAAAACTCTAAATCTGCTTCTAATTCTAAAATTCTATGAGGGAAATCTTGACCAATATTTTGTTTGGCTTCCGCAATGAAAATGGCGCATCTTTTTAAGTACTCCTGATTGAGTTTGGACTTTGACTCATTAAATGCAGCCAATAATAGTTTGTCTGTCAATTGGATGTTTTTGGTTTCATCTTTTCTGTACAAAGCATACAACCGTTTTTTCATTGCTTGAGTAAAATCAATTAGCATGGTGTTTGAAAACAATTTCATTTGAGCAGCGACTGGTTGCCAAAACTCTTTGGTTAATGCATTGTGATTCTTCAGAATTTGTAATAGAGGGGAAGATTCTACAAGATGACTTGTGAGATGATAAACCAACAATTGTGCTCGTTCGTCTTCATTTGGTGGGAAGATAGGAATCTGTAAATCAAATCGTCCGGGCGCCAGAATTTCATCGTTTAATAGGCTTAAAATTTCTGCTGAACCAACAATTAGCAATTCTTTTCTATCGTCTTTTTGTGCGTGTCGCAAAATAGTATGAATCAATTCTATTGTTTTTGGAAAAAACGGATGTTCTGAAACATTACTAAAAAGTTCATCAAAAGCATCTATGAAAAGCATGGTTTTAGGTTGCTCCATTTTTTTGGTTAAAAAACGAGAAAATGAGTCGGAATTTGCTTTAAAATTCCCCGCAAGATAGTCCTTATATACATGGACAAATTCATAGCCAATCATTGTTGCAATTCTTTTTGCCCAAAATATTTTTCCACTTCCAGGAGGACCGTAAAGCAACATGCCAGCGGGTTTTGAAATTCCCCAATTTTGAAATTGTTCGCTATTGATAATCGGATCAAGGACATCTGCAAGGTAAAAATACAAGTCGGTATATCCTATCAAGGTTTTTTTGGAATAATTATTTGTTTCAGGAAAAGCTTCTTGAACAAAAGGGTAGGAGCCACCTATATATTGATGTATCAGATAACTTGAAAGATTGGTTTGAACTTGTTTGGCGGTTTCTTCAGGAATGCCGTTTGCTACAAAAAAATTCAAAACACTTTGTTCTTCTACTTCAATAGTATCTGCGACTTCTTTTAGTGTTTTGGTTTTGGAATAATCCAAAGCGTATTTTTTTAAAAACTCGATATTATCATATGCAAAGTTTTTAAATCTTTGGGTTAAGTTAAAGTTTTCGTCGATGCAAAACCCTAAGTCAATATTGAAGTCGTAAATAAAATTTTGAAGGCTCCCTAAAGAAATCCCTATTTCTCTTGCTAAATCTTTTAATTTCATTTTTTGTTGCTAAAGATACGAAATAATTTAAAATCTAATGAGTTTATTGTTTGTAAGAAGATGAACTTGTCTTGACTTTTTTGATTCAATCAAAAAGGTCAAGACAAGTTTTATAAAAGCTTAGGTTGGATTACCAAGGCTTCGTTTTTATTCTTTTATAAATTTTTGAGAGTTATTGTCTATTTTTAGAATATAGGTACCAGACGAAAGCTTTGAAACATCGATTTGAATATGTTGTGAATCGGATTTTATACTTTTAATCAATTGTCCAGACATCGAGTAGATTTCAATGTTGGCATTTTCAAATGCATTTGTTTCGATGTTTAGTAGGTCTTTTACTGGATTTGGATAAAATTTAAGGTTCGTATATTCAGTGTTTTCAGTACTTAAATTGCTTACAAAATAGACTCCATAATCTTCCACATCGCCAATATTGAATTGAGCACCACAATTTAATTTAGTGTTGGAGATATTGTATCTGTCACTAAAAATTCGCATGCGTAAAACTTCTTTCATTGGAACGTTTGTTGGGGGTGTAAAGTAAAAAGTAAACATTTGATTATTGGTATTGGGCGGTACAATTTCGCTAAAAATTAATTCGTTTGATTCAAATGTTCCATTTTTGTTATAATCGATGTAACCTTCCACATAATAATTATCGGTAACTTGGGGGTTGTTATTAGAGACAGCGACTTCAATTTTATTTGGACCAGTGCTCAATGCAGGAGTAATCTGTGTGCAACTAAAATCTGAATACCCAGCATTAATCCCAATTGCCGTACTGTTGTTGATTTGATGTATCATTACTTTATTAATTGCCATGGAGTAATACCCAACGTTTAATGAAGTCGGGGTACAGTAATTTACTGGGTTAGAAGGTACTATTTCAATGATGTCCATTCTTACAAGATGTCGCGATCCGATATTGTTGGACGCTAATAATGTAATAGAATAGTTTCCAGATTGTGTAAAAGTAATTTCAGGATTGTTGTCTGAAGATGTAAAAACGGTTTGTCCATTTCTTGATACAGTCCAAAAACTTGTGTAATTGGGCACTGTAGTATTGTTGAAAGTGTTTAAAAAACAAGATGAAATATTTTTTAGGGAAATCGTTGTGCCTTCACAAAATCGTTGTTTTAAATGTGAGGATTTGTCGTTAATTAAAAAATCTACAGTTGGTGCTTGATTCATTTGGAATACAGCAGCATTGTTCGCAGGCAAATGAGAAGATCGGTAATGGTTAATAGCACTTTGCATTCTCACAATTTGCATCGGCGTGAAGACTTGTCTATATGAGTTTGAGGTATAGGTCATATAGTTGTTTTTAAAGGTGGAATTATTTGTTCCTGTACAATTGTTTAACGCGTTTAAAATCAGGTCTATTGAATGGTTTTTTATATGAGGTGGGGTGTCTTGTACACAATCGCCATCAGAGCCACAACCGTTGACTGCTGTGGGACAATTGGTTCCATTAGAACCTTGGAAAGTGTGATACAAATTCAATGCATGTCCTAATTCATGTGCCAAAACTCCACTTGTACTTTCATATGCATATGGATATGATAAAAAAGTTCCATCATAGGTTTGACCGTGTGAGGAAGATAAATAAGCATATGCTGCTACATTTGAAGAAGATGTGATTTTGTTTACGACCCAAATATTGTAATACTGCGAAGGATTCCAATTAGATAACGATCTAATTGTAGTTGCAGGCACTCCGTTATTTGAAGTGTCGTACTGTGTGCCATGATTCACATAAGTTTGATTTGAGCTGTAATCAATTCTGTTTATACCCGTGCTACAAGCACCATTTGGGGATTTGGTAGCTAAAACAAACTGTATGTTTGAGTTGGAGTTATTCGGATGGTTGTGTACATTCTTAAAATGATTATTAACGCTTTTCAAAAGATTATAAATTTCAGTATCTGAAACGTTGGATCCGACTCCAATAGGCTCTCCCGCATGTATGATATGAAAGACTACAGGAATGTAATACGATACGGGGCTTTTAGATTTTAGCTCTAACTGAGTCTGATAATAACTTTCAAATTCAGCATCGTAGTTATTTATGTTTTCAACTAATTGATCAGCGCCACAATTGTTAAAAATCAACTCGTCTTGAGCAAAGCTAACGGTGGTAAAAAGTACAAAGAGTAAGGTAATTATTTGCTTCATGTTTATTTTATTTTTACAAATAAATAAAAAATAATGATAACTTTCAGCAAATTAACAATTGTATTTTTTACAATTGGCATGAAGCAATCTGTAGAACTTTGATAATCAGCGTGAGCTATGGAATTGTTGTTTTTAAAATAGTCAACATATTAGCGATAAGGCACCAGTTCGGGTCTTCCGTAGTTAAATTGTTGAAGCCCAAAGCTATTGTTTCTGAGCGTATTGGTTTTAATGATGTTCTTGCCATTACCAGGTATGTTTGGGTAATAAGCCAACGAGAGTTGAAAACTATTGAAAACCAGATAGTCATTGGTAATCATGATGCCTAGACCGATTTTACTATACATGTCTTTTGTAACAAAAGTATTATCAACATCCCCCATAAAGCCTATGGATGATCTGAAAAAGGGATTGAATCTAAAGCCAAAAACTTCACTTGGAGCATAAGTTTGCACTTGAAAATTGAATAAAACCTTTTTGGTACCTCGCAATTCATAACTATCAAAACCGTCAATTCCATAAGTGCCGTTGAGTGTGATTTTATCCATCGCATAATCCCATCGATTAAAACCTAAAACAATCTCTGGATTAATAAAATGTCGTAGTTTCCACTTTCCGATATGATAGAGTTTTGAAAAATAAATACCTTCTGCTCGAAAGACACTTTCCTCAAGATTTCGACTGTCAAAAAAGGTTCCAAATTGAACTTCTCCTCCGTAATAACCCGATTTAGTGTATTTTCCCAAGGCAAACTTTGCACCCAGATACAATCTGTTGTCTTTGTTTTTTCGTTGCATACCGCCTGTAAGCATAAGTGTTTTTCCCACAGCAATATCTTCGATGATATCGTAGTGAAAGATGTATTTATCCTGAATGTAATTAACTGATGCTAAGCCAACAGTGGCTAGATAAAGCTGTTGATCCGAAAAAAAATTGTGTGGATCATATTCATCAGTTGGCGCTTCTGAATAATTCCTCGATATATAGCGCAATGAGGTTATAAAATTGGTTTGAACCTTATGGAGATTATTGTAGCGATAATAAAGTGGAATCGAATGACCGCCCCAAACATCTATGTTGTTGTGTTTAAAATTGGAAATTCTTCTCACTCCATCTAAATTTGGAACAGAATCTTTGACAAATGATTGATAGACAGTCGCACCTCCTGCCCAGCGTGTGAGAGGAGAGTAGAAACTTCGATTGACGTATATTTGTTTCGTGTAATTTTCATATAAACCAATATCGTATAAAATTCCTGCGTTGATATAGGAACGAGAAATGTTGTTGACTTGATATTGGGATCGAAATGCATGTCGTCCTTCCTTAAATCTGGTACGGTATTGATTGGAAAAATAATGACCAAAACCACCAAAATTTCTATTGGTCAGTGTTAAACGACCACTTGATGTTGACAAAGAACCGTTTGGATACCAGACCCATGAATCCAATACTTTGATTTGAACATCAACAGAATCTGATGCTTCGGAAATAGCAATTGGCTTGACCGAAACTCTTCGAATGTATCGTTGAGATCGTAACATACGCTCAGATTCTTGAAGTTGTATCGAATCCAATGGCTGATTTTTTTTAAAAAGCAACAAGGCCCTCACTGTAAAGGGTTTCGTTTTTAGGTGCATACGGTTTCCAATAACTTCAACTTTCTTTGTAGGAAAACGAGTAGAATCATGAATTGAAAATCCAAAGGGATCAAACGTTTCAATATGAATATTTCTGATGATTTTACCCTGAAATTTTTCAAAATCATAATCTAAATCAGACTGTCTAATCGCTTGTACTTGGGTGTTTACATTCGCTTTTTTATTTCGAAATATTAATTTGTGTAATTGCCGAGTCAATTTACCTTTTTGGGAAAACGCCTCAATCTTTTCCATTTGCTGATGGGTAGTTGAAACACTGTCTTTCTCTTGACCAAGAGCAGTCCAACCACAACAAATAGAAAAAAATATTATAAAGCAAACACAATTTTTCAAAGCCTATTTTTTATAGCGGTAAATTACTAAAACATTTTTTATAAAACAGACATTAAGTATTAATATCTAAATCTTTAATGTAATCTTCATATTCATAGAAAAATAACTCAAACTGAGACATGGTTTTAGCAAAAAAATCATAGACGGCATCCCAAGATTTTTTATTGTTCACACTTACCTTTTGATTGATATCCACCCAAATACGACTGATACATTTTCCGTTTGGTAGATAATAATTTTGCTCAAATATAGCTTCGGGTAAATATTCATCTGTGAGTATCGTTTTCAATGACTCCATTTTTTCATAATAGATTTTTCTTTTTTCTTCACTTTTTGGCTCAATCTCTAATGCGACTTGGGCGGTTTTGTTATCAACAAAAAACTTAAACGAAACGTCTTTAATTTTTGTGCGATGCAACAACCATTTACGAGGATAAGCCTCTGCAAAACCAATCCAGAATTCTTTTTTTATTTTCAGTGCTTCTTCTTTGCTAAACATTACGTACCTTTATCAATACAAATTATTTTTATGCTTTTTGAACACTTATTAAACCAGCTTCATGTACTTGTAGCACAGCCTTTGTTTGCTCTGGATGCCCATTTAAAAATGGCGCCGTTGGAGCGTGTTCAATATCTTCAAAATTACGATTATTCTATACATAATCCTAAAGCATCGGCGGTTTTAAGTTTGTTTTATCCAAAAAATGGAAAAGCACATATTCTTTTGATTGTTCGTTCGTCTTATCCGGGGGTGCATTCTTCACAAATCGCTTTTCCCGGCGGAAAAAGAGAAGCAGGAGATATTGATTTAAAACACACGGCATTACGAGAAACAAATGAAGAAGTAGGAGTCAGGATGTCTGAGATCAGTATTGTGAAAAAGTGGAGTGATATCTATATTCCTCCAAGTAACTTTATTGTATCGCCTTTTATGGGTATTACTGAATATACGCCTGACTTTGTTTTGCAGCCGGAAGAAGTCAGTGCCGTGATTGAATTGCCGGTTTGTGACCTCTTAAACGACCGCTTGATTCAAAACATCCGAATGACGACTTCGTATGCCAAAGACATTGAAGTTCCGGCGTTTGTGATTGAAGAATACATTGTTTGGGGGGCAACAGCGATGATTTTAAGTGAAGTTAAAGAAAGCCTGAAAGCGGTGCTGTAATTCAGGCTTTCTCTCTCATAACAACTATTTTAATCGTCCCTGTAACGCTTTGATGATTTCGTCTTTTTTTTGATACGGACTTCATATTGTTCAATGAGCCTTTCAGAAATCTGATTTATTTGTATATATCCACCACCGCCTTGTTGGTTGTGATTAAGAACAAAACTTTCTCAGAAACAGAATGAAGTTGTTCCTCTAAAAACGGACAAACCCATAGTCTTATATTTTTGGGTGAACTCTTGTGCTGTTTGTTATGAGACATTTCCCAAATATGATCAGCTTAATCAAAAATACCAGAACGTTTCTGATTTTTATCTGATTAACTTCGTTGAAACTTCGGAAGCTTCTGAAACAGAACGCTACAAACAAACAGCTGTGTCGAGATTAAAGGAAAAAGACATATATACAACGAGTTTGTTCAATGTAAAAAGCAACAGAAAAACACTTCAAAACTATCAAGTGTATGCTTTTCCTACTATTTTGATTATCAAAGATAACCGCATCGTATATGTAGGGAATACATTGAATTTGGAAAGAGCAATTGAAAAACTTTAATTTTGATTTTTTCGATACTTCTGTCTCACTGCTTTTGTCTTGCTAAAGAAATTCTCAAAAACAATTAGAAATCAGGTTGATTTTGTAACTTTGTGATTATACTAATGAAGTATGAGTTTATTCAAAAAAGATCCGTTCGGACACATTATATTCATCAAAAAATGGTTGATTCGCTTGTTTGGCTTTTTAACCCATCAGCGGTACAAAGGTTTTAACCAGTTGAAGATAGAAGGCTCGGAAATCATCAAGCAACTACCAGACAAAAATGTACTTTTTATTTCCAATCATCAAACGTATTTTGCTGATGTTACTGCAATGTTTCACGTTTTTAATGCCAGTCTGAAGGGTAGGATTGATAGTATTAAAAACATTATGTATATCTGGAATCCCAAATTAAATATCTATTATATCAGTGCCAAAGAAACGATGCAATCTGGTCTTTTGCCTCGAATAATGGGCTATACTGGTGCGATTATAATAGAGCGTACTTGGCGTGAAAACGGAAAAGATATTACGGAAAAAAAAGCGGTTAATCCCAATGATACAGAAAACATTAAAATAGCATTGAAAGACGGTTGGGTGATTACATTTCCACAAGGAACAACTAAATCTTTTAAACCAGTTCGTAAAGGAACTGCTTATATTATCAAAGAACATAAGCCTATTGTGGTACCCATTGTTATTGATGGTTTTCGCAGATCATTTGATAAAAAAGGTTTGTGGCTGAAAAAGAAAGGTATTTTACAGACATTTACGATAAAAGAACCTTTGCAAATTGATTATGAAAATGAAACGATTGAAGAGATTGTTGAAAAAATTGAATATGCGATTGAGCAACATTCGTCTTTTTTGAAAGTGATTCCTATGGAAGTTCTTGAAAGTGATGAAAAAATGAATAAAAAAAGGAAATTTCGGACGGAGGATTAGAAGAGTTGATTTATGATTTTTTTTAAAGTTCCCCTTTTAAATTATTTAATGATTATTTTGTTGCTATTTAGTGATTTAAAGTAAAATTTGTCGAAGTATTTTTAATTCATACTTTCAATATTTATGAAATTAAAGAGTTGTGCAAAACTGATTAAGACAAAAACTACTCTAACAATCAAAGTTTTCAACAATCTAACATTAAAAAACATTCTAAGATTGTTTTTAACATCGAAGTACTGGAAACTAGAGAAAATAATTTGTATTTCTTAACTTTTGGTCCTAAGAAGTG
>Ga0209075_1002439_pt1 | contig 16395 bp, 18 predicted proteins | sample Stecom2011_FD_187523 | JGI IMG/M metagenome (GOLD analysis project Ga0209075, IMG submission 187523) | Agricultural soil microbial communities from Utah to study Nitrogen management - Steer compost 2011 (SPAdes) (version 2) | ecosystem: Environmental > Terrestrial > Soil > Agricultural land...
CGCGGCTCACCTCGGCGGTGAACCTGCTCAAGGACAAGCAGCTGTTCATCGACGACACCGCGGCGCTCTCCCCTAACGAGATGCGCTCGCGCATCCGGCGGGTGGTGCGCGAGCACGGCAACGTCGGGCTGGTGATGATCGACTACCTGCAGCTGATGCAGATCCCCGGCTTTTCCGAGAACCGTACCGGCGAGATCTCCGAGATCTCCCGCTCGCTCAAGGGGCTGGCCAAGGAGTTCGGCTGTCCGGTGGTGGCGCTCTCCCAGCTCAACCGCTCCCTCGAGCAGCGTCCCAACAAACGACCGGTGATGTCGGACCTTCGTGAATCGGGCGCCATCGAGCAGGACGCGGACGTGATAGCCTTCGTCTATCGCGACGAGGTCTATAATCCCGACAACCCCGACAATCAGGGCCTGGCCGAGCTGATCATCGGCAAGCAGCGTAACGGCCCCATCGGCACGGTCCATATGGCCTTCATTGGTCGCTATACCCGCTTCGAGGACCTGGCGCCCGACAGCTATGGTGACGGTTTCGGCGAGTGAACAGGAGTGCTGTGGGTTGAGCCCCCGCGGTGGCCCCGTATAATGCCCATCCCTCGAACGAGTACAGGAAGGAGGCAGCATGGCAGGCGGATTTCAGCGCGGCAATCGGCGCCGCACCCCCAAGCTGGAGGCGCGCGGCGAGCTCCAGTCCGTGGAGCGTGAAGGCCCGTTCAAGGAGTGGCTGGGCATGCCCGACCTTTACCGCTACCAGCTAGTGGTGGAGGGCGAGTCCTACAGCTACCAGACCGAGGATGCCGAACTGCCGGTGGCTGTCGGTGATCGTGTGGTGTTCCGCTACAAGGAGACCAAGGCCGGCAAGTGGGTCGACCGCAACTCCCTGGGCAAGGCGATCGATCCTTCCGACTATCAATAGCTTGTGGAACTCTCCTGGGGTCTTGTAGTCACATTTCCGACATGCAGCTGTCACCCAGGCGTCACCCCCTGGCGCCAAGCTGAGAGGATATGCAACGACAAGACACCCAGGAGGGATCCATGGAATTTCACGACCTCAAGGCCTTCGCGGCCCATCATGACAACTACGAGATTCGCGTCATCGGCCATGCCGGCAGCCGCTTCTATCAGGTGGAACTGGAGGATATCGAGGGCCAGCGACACATGCTGACCCGTCACGGCAAGCCGGTGCTGTTCCGCTCGCTGGATGACGTCTACGTGGAGCTCAAGGGCGCGGGTATTCACCGTGCTTATCTGGTGCAGCAGGTACCCCACGACGAGGTGATCGGCCGCGCCACCCACTACCAGGACCCGCTGACTTCACGCATGCCACTGGTGTTTTGAATTCACCGGCTCGATGTGGCGTACCACGCTCTGCTGGCTTGATCAATCGCTGTACAAATCGTGCCGATAGTACAGCTTTATTCCGACGACGGCTCCTGCCCTGATAGACTGACCGGCATCGCTTGAAATCCAGGGAGAGCCCCATCATGACCACCACGCCCCCGGTGCCGGACCGTCCCGGCGAGGGCCGCCTGACTCACGCCCCCGCTGACCATCCTCCCATCCCCCGCGCCCGGGTCGGCGTGGTGCTGGTCAACCTGGGCACCCCGGACGCCACCGACTACTGGTCCATGCGCCGCTACCTGAGTGAGTTCCTCTCCGACAAGCGGGTGGTGGACTATCCGAGCTGGAAGTGGCAACCGCTGCTGCAGCTGATCATCCTTTCGCGGCGGCCCTTCAAGTCCGGCGAGGCCTACCGTGGCATCTGGAACACCGAGAAGGACGAGAGTCCGCTGTTGACCATCACCCGGGATCAGACCCGCAAGGTGGCCGAGGGGCTCGAGGCGCGCTACGGCGATCAGGTGATGGTCGACTTCGCCATGCGCTACGGCAATCCCTCCACCGACAGCGTGCTCAAGCGCCTGCAGGCGGCGGGCTGCGAGCGGATCCTGTTCTTCCCGCTTTACCCTCAGTACGCCTCGCCTACTACCGCCACGGCCAACGACCACGCCTTCCGCACCCTGATGAAGCTCAAGTGGCAGCCGGCGATTCGCACCGTACCGGCCTATTTCGAGCATCCTCGCTATGTCGAGGCCCTGGCCAGCTCGGTACGTGAGGCGTATGACGCCGCCGAGACGCCGCCGGAAGTGTTGGTGGCCTCCTATCATGGCGTGCCCAAGCGCTTCCTGATGGAGGGCGATCCCTACCACTGCCAGTGTCAGAAGACCACGCGACTGCTGCGCGAGGCCCTGGGCTGGGAGGAGGGCGCGATCCAGACTGCCTTCCAGTCCCAGTTCGGTCCCGAGGAGTGGGTGGGGCCGGCCACCGTGGAGCATGTCGCCGAGCTGGCGCGCCAGGGCAGGAAGCATATCGCCGTGGTTTCCCCGGCCTTCTCCGCGGACTGTGTGGAGACCCTGGAGGAGATCGAGGAGGAGATCCGCGACGCCTTCCTCGAGGCCGGTGGCGAGAGCTTCACCTACATCCCCTGCCTCAACGACCGCGATGACCATATCGCCGCGCTGCTTGCGATCATCGACAACGAACTGGGCGGCTGGGTCTAGCGCACCCCGACCCCTCACGACAGCGGGCTCGCCAATGGCGGGCCCGCTGTGTATCAGTCGTAACCGCGGTCCGGGTGGGGTACCGGCTTCTCACCGACCTCCTCGGGGCGCAACTCCACGGGGGTACCGATGGTCTTGTCCGCGTGCCGGAGCTTCAGGTGCAGGCCTGTCTTGGCCAGTAGGTGGGCGCTGACCGGGGCGGTGATGAACAGGAACAGGGTGATCAGCATCTCCTGGATGTCGGGCTTGCCCTCGGTGGCCCAGAAGTAGAGCATCGAGCCGACCAGCATGCAGCCGATTCCCAGGGTGGTGGCCTTGGTGGGGCCGTGCAGGCGCATGTAGAAGTCGCGCAGGTGGGCCATGCCCAGCGAGCCGATGAACACGAAGGCACCGCCGGCCACCAGCAGCAGGGAAGTGATTGCCTCGACAATCAGATGTAGGGTCATGACGCCTCCTATTCGATGATGTCGCCGCGCAGCAGGTACTTGCATACCGCCACGGTACTGATGAAGCCGAGCATGGCGATCAGCAGCGCCGACTCGAAGTAGGTCTTGGTGTTGAGCCACAGCCCCAGCAGCACGATCAGCGCGATGGAGTTGATGTACATGGTATCCAGCGCCAGCAGGCGGTCGGGCATGTCCGGGCCGATGGTCAGCCGATAGACGTTCAGCGCAAGCGCCGCCACCACCAGGGCCAGGCAGGTAAAGAGAGCGATCTCTAGCATTCGTAGATCTCCTTCAGCGGCCGTTCGTAACGCTCGCGAATGGTCTCGACCAGTGCGTCATCATCCTCCACGTCCAGGGCGTGGATCAGCAGCGACTTGCCATCCAGGCGCAGGTTGGCCGACACCGTGCCCGGCGTCAGGCTGATGGTGTTGGCCAGCAGGGTAACGGTGAAGCGGTCCTCAAGCATCAGCGGGTACTCCACGAAGTGGGGCCGCAGGCGCCGCCAGGGGTTGATGATCAGCCAGGCCACCTGGACGTTGGCGATCACGATATCGCCGAGTACGCGCAGCGCAAAGCGCAGCAGCAGGCCCGGCTTCTTCACATGGGGCTGGGCGTCCCAGAAGCGGTGGGTCACCAGCGGGATCACCACCGCCAGGACGCCGCCCAGCAGGAGGTGGCCGAAGGCGATGCTGCGCACCATCAGCAGCCAGACGATCAGCAGCAGGATCGACATCAGCGGGGTGGGCAACCAGGAGCGAGGCTGGATCATGGGGCGTCTCCCTCGGTGTTCAGCAGGGCCCGGGTCAGCGACTCGGGGCTCGCCAGCTGTGCGGCGGTGGCGTCGGTGTAGTTGACCAGCGGGCCGGCCAGGACCACCAGCAGCGGGGCGGCGGCCATCAGCCAGGCAACTCCGAACCACTGGCGATGCGCCAGGCGCTGGCCGTCCGCCTCGCCGGTGCTGCGCCAGAAGAGCGTCGAGCCGGCCCGGGAGAGGGCAATGATGGCGGCGAGCCCCGAGAGCAGCAGGATCGGCCACAGCCAGGCGCGCTCCATGCCCTCGGCGGCGGCCAGCAGCAGCGCCTTGCCGATGGCGCCGGAGAGCGGCGGCATGCCGGCCACGGCGATCGCGCCGGCGAAGAACAGCACGGCGAGCCAGCCTCCCTGGCGCAGCGGGCGCCCCTTGACCAGCCGGGTACCGGCCTGGCCACGCTGGGCGCCGATCATCTCGGCGAGCAGGAACAGCCCGCCGGTGATCAGGGTAGTGTGGATCAGATAGTAGAGCAGGGCGGAGACCGCCGCCGGGGTACCGATGCCGATCCCCGCCAGCAGGGTGCCCACCGAGACCAGCACCAGGTAAGCCACCAGCAGGCGCAGGTCCCGGGCGGCCAGGACGCCGATCGCGGCCGCTACCAGGGTGCCCAGTGACAGCCACCATACCCACGCCTGTTCCAGGTTGGCCAGCGGCCCGGCGGCCTCGCCGAAGACCAGCGAGTAGACCCGCAGGATGGCGTAGATACCCACCTTGGTCATGATCGCGAACAGTGCCGCCACCGGCGCCGGAGCCGCTGCATAGGCCTTGGGCAGCCAGAAGTAGAGCGGCAGGATGGCGGCCTTGAGGCCAAACACCACCAGCAGCATCAGCCCGCCGGCCACCACCAGCCCCTCGCGCTCGGCGGGAAGCGTGGCCAGTCGGGTGGACATGTCGGCCATGTTGAGGGTGCCGGTGGCGCCGTAGAGGATGCCCACCGCGATCAGGAACAGCGATGACCCGGCCAGGTTGAGCACCACGTAGTGCACCCCGGACATGATCCGCTCCTTGCCGCCACCGTGCAGCAGCAGGGCATAGGAGGCGAGCAGCAGGACCTCGAAGAACACGAACAGGTTGAACAGATCGCCGGTCAGGAAGGCCCCGTTGATACCCATCAACTGCCACTGGAAGAGGCCGTGAAAGTTGCTGCCGCGCTCGTCATCGCCGGCGCAGGCGAATACCACGGCGCCCACCGCCAGCACTGCAGTGAGCAGCACCATGAGTGCCGAGAGTCGGTCGAGTACCAGAACGATACCGAAGGGGGGCTGCCAGTCCCCCAGGGCGTAGTAGGTTACCTCGCCGCCGGCGGCGCGAGCCACCAGGGCGATGCCCACCAGCAGCAGGGCGAGGGTGGCGCCGGTGCCGATCAGGCGCTTGACGCGGACGCTGCCCTGACGCTGGAAGAGCAGCAGGATGCCCGCCACCAGCGGCAGCACCACCGGCAGCACGATCAGGTGTGAGCTCATCGACGTCCCTCCCCGGCTTCATGCTTGCGGCCGTCGACATGGTCGTTGCCCGCCTCGCTGCGCGCGCGCATGGCCAGTATCACCACGAAGGCGGTCATGGCGAAGCCGATGACGATGGCGGTCAACACCAGTGCCTGGGGCAGCGGGTCGGCGTAGTCGCCTGCCCCGTCGACCAGTGCGGCGCCATCGGTGGTCAGGCCGCCCATGGAGAACAGGAACAGGTTCACCGCGTAGGAGAGCAGGGTCAGGCCCACCACGACGGGGAAGGTTCGCGAGCGCAGGATCAGGTAGAGCCCGCAGGCGGTGAGAACACCGGTGGTGATGGCGTAGAGGCTTTCCATCAGGAGGACTCCTTGGAACTGTCGGGAGACGGTGCGCTTGCGGTGCTGGGCTCCTTGGCCGGGCGGTGCGGCGTGGTCACCTTGCCCAGGTTGGCCAGGATCATCAGGGTGGCGCCGACCACCGCCAGGTAGACCCCCAGGTCGAAGAGCATGGCCGTGGCCAGCTCGAACTTGCCCACCAGCGGCAGCGAGAAGTAGCCGAACGAGGAGGTCAGGAACGGATAGCCGAACAGCCAGCTGCCCAGGCCGGTCAGGGTGGCGATGCCCACCCCGGCCACTGCCACCGGCTGGTAGGGGAAGTCGAGTCGCTGCTGGGCCCACTCCACCCCGCGAGCCATGTAGAGCAGGATCAGCGCTACCGCGGTGACCAGGCCGGCGATAAAGCCGCCACCGGGCTCGTTATGGCCGCGCAGGAAGATGAAGGCGGAGACCAGCAGCGCCAGCGGCAGCAGCGCCATGGAGATGGAAGTCAGTATCGCCGGGTAGCGGTCCGGCGACCACACGCGGCCCTCACCGTCGCTGTGGGGCATGAACACCCGCAGCCGGTTGAGCAGCTTGAAGATCGCCAGGCCGGCCAGGGCCAGCACGGTGATCTCGCCCAGGGTATCGAAGCCGCGGAAATCCACCAGGATCACGTTGACCACGTTGTGGCCGCCGCCACCGGGCACGCTGTTCTCCAGGAAGAAGCCGGAGATGGGGGTGGTGTCGCGGGTCAGTACCGCATAGTTGAGGCTCGCCACCACCAGCCCCAGGGCCCCGGCCAGCACCACGTCGCGCAGGTTGCGCCGGTTGGAGGACTCGGTGGGAGTCTTCTGGGGCAGGAAGAACAGCGCCAGCATCAGCAGGATCATGGTCACCACCTCGACCGAGAGCTGGGTCAGCGCCAGGTCCGGGGCCGAGAAGCGGGCGAAGGTCAGCGAGACCACCAGGCCCACCACCGAAAGCATGATCAGCGAGATCAGGCGGAAGCGGTGGGTGACCGCGGTGGCGATGCCGCCGAACACCAGCAGGGCAGCGCCCAGCAGCACCACGCCGTCGACGGGCTGGTTGCCGAGTGCGCCGGTCAGCCCGCTCATGCGCGCCAGGCCCAGCCCACCCATCAGCAGCGAGGCGAACAGCAGCCAGGTCATGTAGCGCTGCAGGGAGCCGCCGTCGAAGCGGCCCAGGCTCCGCTCGGACCAGCGACCCAGGCGCTGCAGCGCCGCCTCGAACACCAGGCGGGCATCCACCGGGCCGAAGCCGCGGTGGAAGTGGCGCAGGTCGGCGTGTCGCCAGTAGGCGGCGACCCCGGCGATGATGGCGATAGCACTCATCGCCAGCGGCAGGTTCAGGCCGTGCCAGATCGCCAGGTGGAAAGCCAGGGGCTCACCCAGTACGGCCTCCACGGCCAGGCCCAGCAGTCCTTCGGCGAGCACCGGTGCCAGGCCCACGATCACGCAGAGCGCCACCAGCAGCTCCACCGGCGCGCGCATCAGCCACGGCGGCTCGTGGGGCGCCTTCGGTGGCCCCTGCTTGGCGGGCTTGAAGAAGACCGCGTGCACCAGGCGCAGGGAGTAGGCCACCGAGAGGATGCCGCCGATCGTCGCCAGCACCGGCAGTACCCAGCTCAGGCCTGCCAGCACCGGCGTCTCCACGGTCTCGGTGAAGAACATCTCCTTGGAGATGAAACCGTTGAGCAGCGGTACCCCGGCCATGGCTGCCCCCGCCACGCTGGTCAGCAGCGCGGTGACCGGCATGGCCCTCTTCAGGCCGCCCAGGCGGCCGAGCTCACGGGTGCCGGTCTCGTGATCGATGATCCCGGCGCTCATGAACAGCGCCGCCTTGAAGGTGGCGTGGTTGAGGATATGGAACAGCGCCGCGAGTACCGCCATGGGGCTGCCGATGCCCAGCAGCACCGTGATCAGGCCTAGGTGGCTGACCGTGGAGAAGGCCAGGATGCCCTTGAGGTCGGTCTTGACCAGGGCGAACCAGGCGCCGTAGAGCATGGTGGCCATGCCCACCAGGGAGACCACCGCGGACCACAGGTCGCTGCCGGCGATGGCCGGATGCAGGCGTGCCATCAGGAAGATGCCCGCCTTGACCATGGTTGCCGAGTGCAGGTAGGCGGAGACCGGGGTAGGGGCCGCCATGGCGTGGGGCAACCAGAACTGGAAGGGGAACTGGGCCGACTTGGTGAAGGCCCCCAGCAGCACCAGCGCCAGCATGATCGGGTAGCGCGGGTCGGCCAGTATCGCCTCGCCGCCGGCCAGGACGTCGTCCATGGCGTAGCTGCCCACCATGTCGCCCAGCAGCAGCAGACCGGCGAGCAGGGCCAGGCCCCCGGCGCCGGTCACGGTGAGCGCCATGCGCGCACCCTTGCGTGCGTCGCTGCGGTGGGACCAGAAGCCGATCAGCAGGAAGGAGGAGAGGCTGGTCAGCTCCCAGTAGAGCCACAGCAGGATCAGGTTGTCGGCCATCACGATGCCGACCATGGAGGCCATGAACAGGATCAGGTAGGCGTAGAAACGCCCGAACGGCTCCTCCGGCGACAGGTAATAGTGCGCATAGAGCAGGATCAGCAGGCCGATGCCCATGATCAGCAGGTTGAAGAGCAGCGACAGGCCGTCCAGGCGGAAGGCCAGCTCGAGCCCCAGGCTGGGTATCCAGTCCACGGAGAAGCGCAGGGCCTCGCCGGCGGAGAGGGCCGGCAGCTGTGCCAGCATCAGCAGCAGGGCCAGGGCCGGGAGTACGGCGGTGGCCAGGGAGCAGAGGCGTCGTCCGCGGCCGGCAGTGACCATCGGCACCAGCATGCCCACCAGCGGCAGCAGGGCTATCCACATCAGAGTCATCGGTCGCTCATCCTGCGAGTGAGAAGTAAGGGGAGGGGCGCAGGATGCCTGCTGGGCCGGAGGATGCAAGCGACAACGGGTCGCATCCCGTCCCTGGGGCGCTGGCCCGTCCACGGCGGTATGCCGTTTATCCTAACGCAAAGCGCTGTTTCACGCTCTACCCTTGAGTTTCAACACCTTGTGTGGATAAGGTGATCCGATCGACCGACGGGAGGGCGCCGGATGCAGCTCGCTGTGCTGGGAGGGTTCGTGGTGGCCGCCATGGCGCCGCTGCTGCACCGCTGGTTCGGGCCGGGCACCGCGCGAGTGATGGCGCTGCTGCCGGCGGCCATCGCCGCCTGGCTGATCGGCCAGTGGCCAATAATCGCCGCAGGCGACACGCTGTGGCTGGAGTGGGCCTGGGTGCCGGGCCTCGATATCACTCTCACCTTCATGATCGACGGGCTGGCCTGGCTCTTCGCCATGCTGATCACGGTGATCGGCACGCTGGTGCTGATCTACTCCGGAGAGTACCTCCACGGCCACCGTGACCTGCCGCGCTTCCTGGTGGTGATCACCGCCTTCATGATGTCGATGCTTGGCCTGGTGCTGGCCGACAATCTGGTCACCCTGTTCGTGTTCTGGGAGCTGACCAGCATCACCTCCTACCTGCTGATCGGCTTCAACCACACCGACCTTGCCGCACGCAAGTCAGCCCAGCAGGGGCTCTTCGTCACTGTGGGGGGCGGACTGGCGCTGCTCGCCGGCTTCGTCATGCTGGCCCTGGCCGGCGACAGCTGGTCGCTGGTCGAACTCAATGCCCGAGGCGAGCAGCTCAAGGCACATGCGCTCTATACGCCGCTGCTGATCTGCGTGCTGATCGGCGCCTTCACCAAGTCGGCCCAGTTCCCCTTTCACTTCTGGCTACCCAATGCCATGGCGGCGCCGACCCCGGTCTCGGCCTACCTGCACTCGGCGACCATGGTCAAGGCGGGCATCTATCTGCTGGCACGGCTCCATCCGGCGCTGGGCGGCACCGAGCCCTGGGTGGTCACGCTGTCGCTGGTGGGAGCGCTGACCATGGCCATCGGCGCCTTCCTGGCGATCCAGCACACCAACGTCAAGAAGCTGCTGGCCTACTCCACGGTGATGGCGCTTGGCACTCTGACGATGCTGCTGGGTATCGGCACCGAAACCGCGCTCACCGCCTTCGTGGTCTTCCTGCTCGGCCACTCCCTCTACAAGGGGGCGCTGTTCATGGTGGCCGGCATCCTCGACCACGAGACCCGCACCAAGGATGTCACCGCCATGGGCGGGCTGCGCCACGCCATGCCGAGCACCGCCCTGGTGGCGGCGGTGGCGGCGCTGTCGCTGGCGGGGCTGCCGCCGCTGCTCGGCTTCATCGGCAAGGAACTGATGCTGGAGTCGGTGCTGGGCGCATCGGACTACCGTGGAGTGATCCTGCCGCTGGCCTTCCTCGCGGCCTTCCTGACCCTGGCGGTGGCGGCGATCGTCGCCATTCGCCCCTTCTTCGGCCCGTTGAGGGAGACGCCGCATACGCCCCACGAGCCTCCCGGCGGCCTGCTCGCGGGGCCCGCCCTGCTGGCCGCACTGTCGCTTGCGTTCGGCCTGGTGCCGGGGCTCCTCGACTCCCTGGTGAGTGCCACCGTCGCGGGTATCGGGGCAGGGCAGGTCGAGGTACACCTGGCGCTGTGGCACGGCCTCAACCTGCCGCTTGTGCTGTCGCTTGCCAGCCTGGCGCTGGGGGTGCTGGTGTTCCGCCACTGGGATCGCCTGCGTTCGCGGCTGGCGCGCCTGGAACCGCTGATGGCCCGCGGCCCCGAGGCCGGCTATGAGGCCCTGATGGCGGGCATGGTGCGTATCGCCGAGTGGCAGACCCGCTTCCTGCAGAACGGCTATATGCGCAACTACCTGGTGATGACCCTGCTGGTGCTGCTGGGCCTGGTGGGCCATGCCCTGCTGGTGCGCCACACGCCGACACTCTCCTTCGCGCTGGATCTCTACCTCCACGAGGCGATGGTGGCGGGGCTGATGGTCGCCGGGGCGGTCGCCGCCTGCGTGATGCGCTCGCGCCTGGCGGCCGTCGCCGCGGTGGGGGTGATGGGCTACTCCATCGCCCTGACCTTCGTGCTGTTCAGTGCCCCGGATCTGGCCATCACCCAACTGCTGGTGGAGACCCTGACGGTGATCCTGCTGGTCCTGGTGCTGTTCCGCCTGCCGCGCTTCGCCACCCTCTCCACCCCCGTCGAGCGATTGCGTGACCTGGTGGTGGCGGGGCTCTCCGGCGGCCTGATCACCCTGTTGATGCTGTCGGTGCTCTCCGGCGAGCGCCTGCCGCGCATCTCCGACTACATGGTGGAGAACAGCCAGCCGCTGGGCCATGGCCACAATATCGTCAACGTCATCCTGGTGGACTTCCGCGCCCTGGACACCCTGGGCGAGATGTTCGTGCTGGCGCTGGCGGCCATCGGTGTCTACGCCATGCTGCGCTTCCACGCCGAGGAGTATGAGGCGAGGAGTGCCTCGCGGACACGGAGGGGCGACGATGGTTAGATCGGGCACGCTGATTCTCAATGTGGCGGCGCGGCTGCTGTTGCCGCTGCAGCTGATGTTCTCGCTGTTCCTGCTGCTGCGTGGCCACGACGAGCCGGGTGGTGGCTTCATCGCCGGGCTGGTGGCGGCGGGGGCCTTCGCGCTCTACCTGTTCGCCTACGGGCGGCGTGCCCTGGGGGCGATGCTCAAGGTCTCGCCCCGCGACCTGGTAGGGATGGGGCTGCTGCTGGGGGTGGCCTCGACGCTGCCCGCCTGGTGGTACGGCGAGCCCTTCTTCACCGCCCAGTGGTGGACCATCCCGGTCATCGACTTCAAGGCCTCGACGCCGCTGATCTTCGACATTGGCGTCTATCTGGTGGTGCTGGGTTCCGTGCTCACCGCCATCACCGCTCTGGTCAAGACCGACCAGGCAGACGACGAACGCTGAGGAGGTCCCATGGAACCCTTGATGGCCGTCGCCATCGGCATCCTGTTTGCCGCCGCCATCTACATGATGCTGCGCCGCTCCATCGTCAAGCTGGTGATCGGGCTGATGCTGCTCTCCAACGCCGCCAACCTGCTGATCTTCTCCACCGCCGGCATGACCCGCGGGGCGCCGCCGCTGGTGCCGGAGGGGCTCACCGCCCCCGAGGGGGCAATCGCCGATCCGCTGCCCCAGGCACTGGTGCTTACCGCCATCGTCATCGCCTTCGGGGTGCTGTCGTTCGCCGTGGTGCTGGTTCGCCGGGCCTGGGAAATCGTGCGTGCCGATGACCTGGACAAGATGAAGGATACCGACACGTGAATCCCGAGATCGCGTTGCCCATCCTGATCCCGCTGATGTCGGGGGCCGTGTCGCTGGTGTTCTGGCGCTCGCGCCTGATGCAGCGGCTGGTCGCCGTGGGTGGCACCGCCGGGCTGCTGATCACCGCCCTGTGGCTGCTCGCCTCGGTGAACCGCGAGGGCATCCTGGTGATGCACATGGGCAACTGGGCCGCGCCCTTCGGCATCAGCCTGGTGGCCGACCTGCTGGGCGCCATCATGGTGGTGCTCACAGGCATCATCGGTTTGGCCGTGGCGATCTACTCCCTGGCCACCGCGGGGCGTGGCCACGAGGCCTACGGTTACTTTCCGCTGATGCATCTGCTGCTGGCCGGGGTGGCCGGCGCCTTCCTCACCGGCGACATCTTCAACCTCTACGTGTGGTTCGAGGTGATGCTGGTGGCCTCCTTCGCGCTGCTGATACTCGGCAGCGAGAAGGCGCAGATGGAGGGGGCGATCAAGTACGTGACCCTGAACCTGCTCTCCTCGGTGATCTTCCTGATCGCCGTGGGGCTGCTCTACGGCATGGTCGGCACCCTCAACATGGCCGATATCGCCAGGCGTCTGGCGGCGGTTGAGGATCAGGGCATGGTGGATGCCCTGGCGATGATGTTCATGGTCGCCTTCGGCATCAAGGCGGCGGCTTTCCCGCTGTTCTTCTGGCTGCCGGCCTCCTACCACACCCCGCCGGTGGCGGTGTCGGCGCTGTTCGCGGGGCTGCTCACCAAGGTGGGGGTCTATGCGCTGTTCCGGGTGTTCACGCTGATCTTTCACCACAGCCCGGGCTACACCCACGAGATCCTGCTGTGGGGGGCGGGGCTGACCATGCTCTCCGGGGTGCTGGGTGCGGCGGCCCAGTTCGAGTTCCGGCGCATCCTGTCGTTCCATATCGTCAGCCAGATCGGCTACATGATCCTCGGCCTGGCGCTGTTCACGCCGTTGGCGATCGTCGGCGGGGTCTTCTACATCATGCATCACATCATCGTGAAGGCGAACCTCTTCCTGGTCAGCGGCATCGTCCACCGGCTGGGCGGCAGCTACCAGCTCAAGCGCCTAGGCGGCTTCTATCGCAGTCATCCGTGGCTGGCCGTGCTGTTCCTGATTCCGGCCCTGTCGCTGGCCGGTATCCCGCCGCTCTCGGGGTTCCTGGCCAAGTTCATCGTGATCCGTGCCGGCATCGAGGCCGAGGCCTACGGGGTCACCGCCATCGCCCTGCTGGTGGGGTTGCTGACCCTCTATTCGATGATCAAGATCTGGACCGAGGTGTTCTGGAAGTCGACGCCGCCCGAGGGTGATGTTGCCCCCTATCCCGAGGTGCGCCAGCGCGAGCTGTGGCTGATGGCCGCCCCGGTGGTGGGCCTGGGGCTGTGCACCCTGTTCATCGGTCTCTATCCGGCACCGATCCATGCCCTGGCCGAGGCCTCGGCCGCTCAGCTGCTCGACCCCGATGCTTACATCCGCGCGGTGCTGGGCGAGGGCGTGGAGGTGCTGCCATGATCGGTGCGGCGTGGAACCTGCTGCTGGGGGGCGCCTGGGTGGTTCTCACCGGCGACTTCAGCGGCCTCAACCTGCTCGCCGGGCTGGTCTTCGGCTACCTGGTGCTGGCGCTGATCCAGCCCCAGGTGCCGGCGCTTGCCGGCTATGCACAGCGCCTGCCGCGGCTGGTGCGTTTCATCGGCTTCTTCCTCAAGGAGCTGGTCATGGCCAACCTCAAGGTGGCCTTCGATATCGTCACCCCGCCCTGGTACATGAAACCCGGGGTGATTGCCATGCCGCTCCAGGCGCGCAGCGAGTTCGAGATCGCCTTCGTTGCCAACCTGATCTCGCTGACTCCGGGCACCCTGAGCCTGGATGTCTCCGACGATCGCCGGGTGCTCTATATCCATGCCATGTTCCTGGACGACGAGGCGGCGCTGCGCCGCAACCTGGCAGAGATGGAGCGCCGCGCCCTGGAGCTGTTCCATTGATGCTCTTGCCGAGTCGTGGAGGAGAACGCCGATGTCGCCCCTGATCCTGCTGAGTCTGGTGCTGATGGCGCTGGCGCTGTGCCTGACCTTCGTGCGCCTGTTTCGTGGCCCGAGCCTGCCCGACCGCGTGGTGGCCCTGGAGCTCTTCTCGTCGATCCTGGTCGGTATCATCGGGGTGGTGGCCATCGCCACCGACGTGGCGAGTCTGCTCGACGTGGCCATCGTCATGGCACTGATGGCCTTCATGGCCGCCATCGGCTTCGCGCGTTTCCTGGAGCGGGGAGGGCCCCGGGATGACTGAGATACTCAAGGAAGGGCTGATCCTGATCGGGGCGCTGTTCATGCTGCTGGCGGCGCTGGGCCTGGTGCGCCTGCCCGACCTGCTGACCCGGATGCACGCCACCACCAAGGCGGCGACCCTGGGTGCGACCCTGATCATGCTGGCGGTGGCCATCCACTTCGCCCAGGTGGCGGTGGTAGCGCGGGCCTTCGGCGTGATCCTGTTCATCATGATGACGGCACCCGTAGCCGCCCACGTGATCGGCCGTGCCGGCTACTTCGTCGGCTCCCGGCTGTGGGAGGGTACGCTGAAGGATGAGCTCAGGCCCAACTATGACCCCCTGACCCACGAGCTCAAGAGCGGCCTGGAGACCGAGTCCAACGCGCGCCGCGAGCCCGGGGAGAGCGACGCTTCCTGAGCGCTTCCCGACCACTGCCTGCCGTGCGGGGCCACCTTCGGGTGGCCCTTCCTGTAACGGCTCCCGATGCTCCTTGCCTGGCGTGACCGGTATCGCGCAGCGGGCGGTATCGGGAGTATAAATTGTACAGAACCTGTACTATCATCCTGTCATGTCCATGACTGGGGTTCTGTCATGCACTGCAAGCCATATCTGCCACACAAGCCCTGCGCCAGCTGCGGCCGGCCCTTCGCCTGGCGCCGCAAGTGGGCCCGCTGCTGGGAGGAGGTCCGCCACTGCAGTGAGCGCTGCCGACGCGAGGCACATCGCCGGAGGGCGGCGCCGTGGCCAGCTACAAGCAGACACGCAACGCCTTGATGAGCGCCGACTTCTCCACCCGCCTCGCGCCCTGGCTGGCCCACGGCTGTCTCTCGGCGCGCCAGGTGCACGACGCGGTACGCGCCTGGCAGGCGACCCATGGGGCGAGTGACTCCAGCGAGTGGGTGATCGTCGAACTGCTGTGGCACGACTACTTTCATTGGGCAGCGCGCCAGGAGGGGGCGGCACTGTACGGCCACCAGCGGCTGCCGCCGGTTGACGACGCCTTCCTTCGCTGGTGTCGGGGGCGTACAGGGGTGCCGCTGATCGATGCCGCCATGACGGAGCTCGCCGCCACCGGCTGGCTCTCCAACCGGGCGCGACAGAATGCGGCGAGTTTCCTGATCTTCGAGCTGGGTGGTGATTGGCGCCTCGGTGCGGCCTGATTCGAGCGCTGCCTCATCGATTACGATGCCGCCAGCAACTGGGGCAACTGGCGTTACCTGGCCGGTGTGGGGCGGGATCGCCGCGGACATTGCTTCGATATCTCCTGGCAGGCCCGTCGCTACGACCCCGAGGGTGACTACGTGGCCCGCTGGCAACCCTCGCTGGCCTCGCAGCCGGTGGCCCAGCCCCACCGGCTCCGGTGTGCCGATGTTCAACGCTTTCCCCCGTCCACGGGCGGCAAGGTGCCGCCCGTCGACCCCTGAGGAGCCCTGCATGACCCTTCCCGGACTCGCCATCGATGCCGACGGCCGCCGCTCTCGCCTGCCGCTGCTGCTTGGTCTGGTCGGCCTGCTGCCCTTCCTGTTCACCGCTGCGGCGGCCTGGCTGGCGCCGGTGGCCTGGCAGGTGGTGGCCATCAAGGCATTCCTTGCCTATGCCGCCGTGATCCTCTCCTTTCTGGGCGGTGTCCAGTGGGGCGTGGCCATGTCACTGGAGTCGGCCGGCAGTGCCGCCTTTCGTGCACGCCTGCTGCTGAGCATGGCCCCGAGCCTGATCGCCTGGCCGGCACTGCTGCTGCATCCGCTGAGTGGCGCCTGGGTGCTGGCCAGTGGTTTCGTGCTGGTGCGCCTGCATGAGCTGGGACGCGACAGCCGCGAAACGCTGCCTACCTGGTTCCAGTCCCTGCGCAATCTGCTCAGCGTGGTGGTGCTTGTCTGCCTCGCAGCGGTGATCTGGCGCCTCGCCGGACACTGAACGGACTTCCCGCGGCGCACCAACTGAGCGATGATCGTTGCCTGTTGCCATAACGCCAAGGAGTGCCTGCCACCATGCAACGGATGACCCTGACCTGCTGCCTGACGTTAGCCCTGCTGGCCGGCTGCCAGAGCGGCCCGGCCCGTGAGGCGAGTGCCGCCGAGCAGTTGTCCGCTACCCCCGGCGAGACGGCTGTCCAGACCTCTTCCGGCACTTCCGATGCTCGGGAACCTGGTGCCACCGAGAGTTTTTCCGCCTGGCTGGCTCGCTTCCGCGGGGAGGCACGGGGCGAGGGTATCTCGCCGGCGACCCTGGCCCGCGCCCTGGACGGCGTGCGCTATCGCCCCCGGGTGATCGAGCTCGACCGCTCCCAGCCGGAGTTCGTGCGCCCCATCTGGCAGTACCTGGACAGCGCCGTCTCCGCACAGCGCGT
>Ga0209075_1002441_pt1 | contig 16392 bp, 18 predicted proteins | sample Stecom2011_FD_187523 | JGI IMG/M metagenome (GOLD analysis project Ga0209075, IMG submission 187523) | Agricultural soil microbial communities from Utah to study Nitrogen management - Steer compost 2011 (SPAdes) (version 2) | ecosystem: Environmental > Terrestrial > Soil > Agricultural land...
GGAGGTCATAACTTCCACGGACGCTACGAATACGTTCCTGTTGAAAGCATGCTCAAGGCCATTGAAGTTATTGTAAATATTGCACAGTTAACCGCTACGGACCTCGTTAAATTTAAAGAGTAATTAGCGTATGGTTAAAATAAAAAACTCCCTCACTATTTCAGCGAGGGAGTTTTTTTATATGCTATTTACATCGTGTTACTTTTCCTTCTTCTCAATAACTTTTGACTGCTTTTTCTTTTCGGCAGCTTCGTTCAGTTGTTTTGTCTTTTCCATGGAAATAGCCGCTCTTTCGAATTTGATACGACCAGCTCCTACATCGATTAAGCAGGTTCCGTTATCATATAAATCGATAACTTTTCCATACATGCCACCTACAGTAACAACATGGTCGCCTTTCTTAAGTGCAGCGACAAACTTCTTTTCATTCTTTGCTTTTTTCATCTGTGGTCGTATCAAGAACAGATACATCACAGCAAAGAGCAATATAATTGGTAAAAATCCAGATAATCCTTCTCCCATTTTAATCTATGTAAGTTTATTTATAAATATAATTAGTTTAAGACTTTTGTCGTTGGGTTGTTTGGCTCAACAAATGCCTTAATTCTCAATAGTTCTGTTCCTTTTTTAGTGTTTGTCACCAAGGTAACTGTTTTGGTCACTTGGTTTTGTCCACTTCCATCAAATTTCACTAGGATTTCTCCTTTTTCACCTGGTGCAATCGCACCTTTGGTCCAAGTAGGAACCGTACATCCACAGCTGCTTTTTGCATCGACGATCGTCAGCGGTGCATCTCCTGTGTTTTCAAATTTGAACAGGTGTTCAACATGAGTACCTCTTGCGATGTTTCCAAAATCAAACTCTTCTTCTTCAAAGCTTATCTCAGGAGATTTACTAGAAGCAGCATCACGTTCTGCCGCTGCTGCAATGTTTTCATCCTTAATTTTATTAACTGCATTATCTTTACACCCAACAAGTGTGAAGACCGACAATACCGCTATTAATAACACTGTTTTTTTCATAATAATTATTTGATTTTTTGGTGAATTTTCAACGACAAAATTACTGATTATTTTACTCCTAACGAAGTCCCCGTCCAACTTTGTTGAGATTGCCAGAAGCCATAAACTCTTTAGCAACCTTATCTAAAATACCATTTACGAAGATTGAACTCTTAGGGGTTGAATATTCTTTCGAAATTTCTAAGTACTCATTAATGGTTGCACGCACCGGAATAGAGGGAAAGTATAAAAACTCCGCAATGCCCATTTTCAGGATAATCAAATCCACATCGGCAATGCGTTCTTGGTCCCAGTTCATTGTTTTTCCACTTATATGTTCGTTGAGTTTTTCCTCGTTTAGCACAACTTTTCGGAATAATTGGATGGCATACTCCCGATCCTCTTCGTTTTTATATAGTTCGGGGAGTAAGAGTTCGGATACATTCCTATCCGAAATCTTGCCTAACATTTTAGCAATGGCCGTATTGATAATTGGAAAGTCATCTAACCACGTCAATCGCTTGTCTTCGATGTATTCGTATAGCTTATCGTTAGGTGCAATGACCTCTTTAAAAACGCGAAGGATAAATTGGCGATCCTCTTTAAACGATGGGTTTTCCTTTGTAAGATACGCTACATACCAATCTTGTTCTCGTAAGTCTTTAAAGATTATACTGACGTAATCGGAATCTAACTCCCAATAGTTCAGTTTCTTTTTTTCAATCGTTTCATTAAAGACTGTATGCGATGCGATTAACTCCAACACTTGATTATCCACAAAATTCCGACTCGGGTTTTTTTCGAGTTCTGTTGCCAGAAATTTCTGCTGGGATCGCTGCAAATAGTCATCTGCTTGATTTCTCAAGGCGATGAGCAGTTGTATCAATACTAAATAGAGATCGCCCATTTGAACGATACTGTACTTCAAGAATTTTTCTTGCGCTTCTATATCTCCTTTGGCTCGCTGCGTATAGGCATAAATAGATTGCAAGACTTTAATCCTGATGTGTCTTCGTGTCAACATAACAATAGCAGTAGTCTGATACTATTTGGGGGTTATTTTTGATCTTTTCGCGCATCGATTCGCGCTTGGGCAATGTTAAATGCAGCTTGATAGGTCGTGATATCGTTTTTTTCTGCATTTGTCAAAATGTCCAATGTGGTGTTGTAAATGCTTTCTGTTTTACTCATAATCGCGGCTCGGTCGTAGTTCTTTATTTCGCCGTACACATTGATGACCCCTCCCGCATTTATTAAGAAATCGGGCGCGTAGACAATACCTTTCTCTCGCAACATTTGTCCGTGTTTTATCTCATTGACCAACTGATTGTTTGCCGCACCAGCGATTACTTTCGCTTGAAGCGCAGCAATAGTTTCATCGTTCAACGTTCCGCCTAAGGCACAAGGCGAATAAATATCCATTTTTTCGGCATACAGGTTATCACCTTCATAAATTTTCGCGCCGTATTTGTCACGAACAGCCTCCATACGTTCTTGGTTGATATCGGAAATATAAATATCCGCACCTTCTTTGCTCATATGTTCTACGACCCCTTCACCCACGTGTCCAACTCCTTGGACATAGACTCTTTTACCTTCCAAAGAATCGTTACCATAAGCATATTTCGTAGCGGCTTTTAAGCCCATATACACTCCGTATGCTGTGATTGGTGACGGATTTCCTTTTCCACCTTTTTCTTCTGAAATTCCAACGACATGTGGAGTAACCGTACGGACCAAATCCATATCTTCAGTTTCCATGCCCACATCTTCTGCCGTGATGTATCTTCCGCTTAGCGAATCGACAAACTCACCAAATTTTTTCATCAATTCCGGAGTTTTATCTGTTTTTGCATCGCCGATAATTACTGCTTTTCCCCCGCCAAGGTCCAAACCGGCAACGGCGCTTTTAAAAGTCATGCCACGAGAAAGACGAAGCACGTCATTGAGTGCTTCCCACTCGCTGTTGTATTTCCACATGCGAGTACCTCCCAAAGAAGGTCCTAAAACCGTGTTGTGAATTCCGATTATTGCTTTTAATCCAGTATCTTTGTCGTTGCAAAAAACAATCTGTTCGTGATTGTCAAAAGACATCTGGCCAAAAACAGGATCCATTTTATGAAGGTCGCCCTTATCGTATATTTCAATCGCCATAACTATTTTTTTATATTATCTCGTCTCAAAAAGACGATGCAAAAGTAATTGTTTAAAGCCTATTCTACAAAAGAATACCGTACAAATAAAGATTAGATTTAGCCCGCAAAATACGAATCATCGTTATGAAAGAATTACAATATCTAAACTCCTATTTTTTAAAATATAAAGGTCGTTTGCTCTTAGGGGTTTTTATTACGGTGATTGCAACCATTTTTAAACTCGTGGTTCCTAAAAAAATTGGTGACTCCGTAACTTTGGTCAAACAATATACAGACGGGACCATAACCGACTTGGCCTTGATAAAACACGAACTTTTAATCAATATCTTACTGCTTTTGGGAGCCACCCTATTGTCTGGGTTTTTTACATTTATGATGCGACAAACTTTCGTCGTCGCCTCTCGATACATTGAGTACGATTTAAAAAATACCGTATTCCAGCATTACGAAAAACTTTCTTTAGGCTTTTACAAAACAAACCGAACAGGTGATTTGATGAATAGAATTAGCGAGGATGTCTCGCAAGTCCGTTTATATGCGGGACCTGCACTTATGTATAGCATCAGCACAATCACGCTTTTTATCGTGGTCATTTCCTACATGCTGTCTAAAGCTCCGATATTGACGCTTTATGCCATTGCGCCACTGCCCATCCTGTCGGTTGCCATCTACAAACTGAGCATGATGATCCACAAGCGCAGTACCGTCGTTCAGCAATACCTTTCAAAACTAACTTCGTTTACGCAAGAGAGTTTCAGTGGAATTTCAGTGATTAAAGCATACGGCATCGAGAACCAAACCTATAAGGAGTTTGAAGAGTTGACTGAGCACAGTAAGGTTAAAAACATTGAGCTTGCCAAAGTACAAGCCTTATTTGGACCGTTGATGATGTTGTTGATAGGGGTCAGTAATATTTTGGTGATTTATATTGGAGGCATTCGCTATATGAATGGTCAAATTGAAGAAATTGGAACTTTAGTAGAATTCTTAATGTATGTAAACATGCTCACCTGGCCCGTAGCCGTTGTTGGTTTTGTGACTTCTATGGTGCAACGGGCAGAAGCCTCGCAAAAGCGAATTAACGAGTTCTTACAAACCGAACCTGAAATACAAAACTTAGTGGAAAAATCCACTCCTATTCAAGGGGCAATTGAATTTAAAAACCTTTCCTTTACCTATCCCGACACGGGCATTCAAGCTTTAAAAAACGTTTCATTCCGCGTAAGTCCGGGAGAAACCCTAGCGATTGTCGGGAATACGGGCTCTGGAAAATCTACAATTCTCGAATTGATCGGTCGGCTCTACGATGTAGAGGAAGGCATGCTGAATGTCGATGGCACTCCGATTAAGCAATTGAATTTATTCGACCTTCGAAACAGTATTGGCTATGTTCCCCAAGATGCGTTTCTATTTAGCGATACGCTTCGAAACAACATCAAATTTGGTAAAGAAGATGCTACTGAAGATGAAGTTATCCAAGCTGCGAAACAAGCTGCCATTCACGAAAACATTACGGGGTTTAGCAAAGGATACGACACGGTATTGGGAGAACGGGGCATTACGATGAGTGGCGGGCAGAAACAACGTCTTTCTATTGCAAGGGCAATCATTAAAGATCCAAAAATCCTCTTATTCGACGACAGTTTATCGGCGGTTGACACGGAAACTGAAGAGGAAATCCTTCACAATCTTTCAAAGATTACGGCAAAGAAAACCACTGTTATTGTGGGCCATCGGATATCGTCACTGAAAAATGCCGATCGCATTATTGTACTAGACGAAGGCAGGATAATCCAAGAGGGAACCCACCAAGAACTTGTAGAAACTCCAGGTTACTACAAGGAGTTATACGCCAAACAACTGATGGAAAAAGAAATGTAACCTTTGTTTTGGGTAATTTGGTTTTTTTTAAGACTTTTGACCCGTAACCGAAAAAATTAAATTAGTAATGGGTGAAAACTATAATATGGAGCGAGAAGAGATTTTCTCAAAAGTGATGCGTGCCGGACGGCGGACTTATTTTTTTGACGTACGATCTACACGAGCAGGTGATTATTACTTAACCATCACTGAAAGCAAGAAGTTTACAAATGACGACGGATCATTTCACTACAAAAAACACAAAATTTACCTCTACAAAGAAGACTTCGATGAGTTTAAAGACTCATTGGTTGAGATGACAGACTACATCGTGAATGAAAAAGGTGAAGAAGTGATTAGCGCACGCCATCGCTCGGACTACAAACCGGAAGAAGAGAACGCAAGCGTAGAAGCTATCCAAGCTAACGGACACACAGATCCGAGCAACTTTACAGACATTGAATTTGACGATATTTAATTACGTCCATTCGATTATATAACAACAACCGGCTCGACCACAATCGATGCCGGTTTTTTTATGAAATACGCAGCCCATTTTCGATGGGCTTTTCAGGCTGCAACAACGTTACATCCTTTCCGTCTACCGCGCCCAAAATAAGGCATTCGCTCATAAAATTAGCTATTTGCTTTTTTGGGAAATTCACAACAGCCACCACTTGCTTGCCTATCAAATCTTCTTTTGAGTACAAGCTTGTTATTTGAGCTGCTGTTTTTTTAACTCCGATATCGGTTCCAAAATCAATATATAATTGGTATGAAGGATTGTGGGCTTCAGGAAAGTCATCGACCCTAAGAACAGTTCCTACTCGAATGTCTACTTTTTGAAATTCTTCCCAGGTAAGGTCATTCGTCATGGCGTATCGACAGTTTTTGGATCATTTCGGGCGACACTTCTCCGGAATCTGCACCATAGACATCCACCAAGAGTCCTTTGCTCCCGTCGCGGGTTTCGATTAAATACAGTATCGTATTGTCGCCAGGATCGGTCATTCCTTCAAATCGATAGTGTTTCACCACTTCTAATTCTCCAGCTTTCCATTGTTTCTTCAAGGCTTTTGATTCAATACCTTCAGCCACGAGATTAAAATCGTGGGTAAACCCTTTTGATTTCAGATCAGCAATTGCCACTGACAAAGACGCATATGATTTTTCCATAATATATGTTTTCCTTGAAAGTTAAAGGAAGTCGGTCGCAATAGCAAAATATTATATATTTTTTAGCACTGACTTTGTTTGTTTCAATAGCAGTTTTAAAAATAACCCCAAGGCGGTAATACAGACTAAAATTCACTATTTTTAAGGAAACATTAATTCTTTAAATCTAATTTATCAAGATGGCTCGAACCGAATCCAACATGCTCCCTTTAGGTACTAAGGCGCCCGATTTCACCCTAATGGACACGATATCCAAAAAACTGGTATCACTTGAAGATATCCGTGGTAGAAAGGGTACGGTTGTTATGTTTATCTGCAACCATTGTCCGTTTGTAAAGCACGTAAACAGGGAGCTAGTTCGCCTGAGTAACGATTACCGTGTTACAGGCTTTGGCTTTGTGGCCATTAGCAGTAACGACGTTGAAAATTATCCGCAAGACGGACCGGATGAAATGTATCGAACGGCTCAAAATTTAGGTTATCCTTTTCCATATCTCTTCGATGAGACCCAGGAAGTTGCCAAAGCCTATGATGCGGCTTGCACGCCAGATTTTTATGTATTCGACAGCGAGCTCAAGCTCGTTTATCGCGGTCAATTGGATAATTCTAGACCAGGCAACCGAATACCGGTAAATGGCAGGGATTTGCGCGAAGCATTGGACAATATTCTAAACAACAGCCCACAGCGGAAAGATCAAAAACCTAGCTTAGGTTGTAATATAAAATGGAAGCAATCTTAATCGAAGCCAACTGAAATTCGGAAGCATTTTTAAAATCAAAACCCTCTTACTTCGCAGCAAGAGGGTTTTTCTATTGATATTGTTCCGATTAATCTCCGAAATCGTCGAATCGGATATTCTCATCTGGGATTCCAAAATCTTCTCCCATTTTCTGAACAGCTTGGTTCATCAATGGTGGTCCACAGAAATACAATTCGATATCTTCAGGAGTTTCGTGATGGTTTAAATATTGATCTATAACTACTTGGTGGATAAATCCGACAAACCCATCTCCTTCCTCGTCGTGAATGTCTTTCTTCACCTTCCAATTATCTTCTTCTAAGGGTTCAGACAATGCCGTGTAGAATTTAAAATTAGGGAAACTTCGCTCTAACTCTCTAAAATGTTCTAGATAGAAAAGTTCTCTTTTTGAACGTCCTCCATACCAATACGTCACTTTTCTATCCGTCTTTAAGGTTTTGAATAAGTGATATAGGTGCGAACGCATCGGTGCCATTCCCGCACCTCCCCCAACGTATAGCATTTCAGCCTCAGATTCGTTGATAAAGAACTCTCCAAAAGGTCCAGAGATAACCACTTTATCTCCAACTTTCAGATTAAAGATATACGATGAGGCAATTCCAGGATTGACGTCCATCCATCCTCCTTTTGCTCGGTCGAATGGCGGTGTAGCCACACGAACGTTGAGCATAATTTCTCGTCCTTCAGCAGGATGTGAGGCCATTGAATAAGCGCGCTCTACAGTTTCGGTGTTTTTCATTACCAAAGGCCATAGTTTGAACTTATCCCACTCTTCTTGGAATTTATCCGGAACATCGTGTTCTTCGGGGTGGGCCGTAATGTCCATATCAGAAAACTTTACTTCGCAAGGAGGAATTTCGATTTGTACATATCCACCTGCTTTATAACCCATTTCCTCTTCAATTTCAACGACAAATTCTTTGATGAAAGAAGCTACGTTATAGTTTCTAACCACAACTGCATCCCATTTTTTAATTCCGAAGATTTCTTCTGGAATCTGGATATTCATATCTTGTTTCACACGCACTTGGCAAGACAATCTAACTCCTTCCTGGATTTCCTTTCTTGTAAAGTGGGGGGTTTCTGTTGGCAATGGTGCTCCTCCTCCTTCAAGGACAATGCAAGTACATTGCACACACGTTCCACCTCCTCCACACGCAGATGGAAGAAATATCTTTTCTGCTCCCAAAGTTGTCAGCAGGGTTCCGCCGCTATTTACTTCGAGGACTTTTTCGTCGTTTATAGTAATTTTGACCGGGCCGGAAGGCGATAGCTTTTCTTTTGTAAACAGTAATATAGCTACCAATATTAAGATTAGGAGCAACAATGAAATTACTGTTACGGCTACTACTCCAAGAGTGCTTACTTCTAAAAACATATTATTTTTTAGTTAAAGTTGAGACGGATTTTGAAACAGAGGTTGCCTCTTCAACAGCTTTCTCTGTATTTTCTTGTTCTATCATTTCAATTTGCGAGCCCATTTGAGCTGGGTCAACTTCTGCAGCTGCAGCATCACCACCACCTGTTAGCATTCCTCCAAAACTTTGGAATCCGATTGCCATTAGTCCGCAAATTATAAAGGTAATACCCAATCCTCGCAAAGCAGGAGGAACGTTAGAATATCGGATTTTTTCACGAATAGCAGCAATCGCCACAATCGCCAAAAGCCATCCAATTCCGGAGCTAACTCCATAGTTCAATGCAAGGCCGATACTGGCAATTTCTCTTGATTGCATAAATAAGGATCCTCCGAGAATCGCACAGTTTACTGCGATAAGAGGCAAGAAAATTCCCAAGGAGTTATATAAGGCAGGCGAGAACTTTTCGACTACAATCTCTACAAGCTGCACCATTGTTGCAATGGTTGCAATGAATAGAATAAACGATAGAAAACTCAAGTCATAGCTTGCGTATTCTGGGCCCAACCATTCTAAGGCTCCGCTTTTGAGGAGGTATTGATCTAAAAGCCAGTTTAATGGCACCGTCACGGCTAATACGAAAACAACAGCGAAACCAAGTCCAACTGCCGTTGCCACTCTTTTTGACACCGCAAGATACGAGCACATTCCCAGGAATGTAGCAAATATCATATTGTCAACAAAAATCGATTTGAAAAATAATTCGAGATGTTCCATTATATTTTGTGTTTTGTATGTCGTAGAACTGATATGAATCCTACTGTGTTACAAATTCTTAATCTTCAATTAATTCTTTATTTCTGGTTCGCTGTACCCAAATAATGATACCGATTACGATCAGTGCCATTGGCGACAGAACCATAAACCCATTATTTTCATATCCTAAGGCATACAATCCTGTTTTTTCGATGGAATCTCCCAACACTTTATATCCGAAAAGAGTTCCAGAGCCTAAAAGTTCTCTAAAAAAACCAACAATCACAAGGATAATTCCATATCCACCGGCATTTCCTATACCATCTAAGAAGGAATGCCAAGGATTATTACCTAGGGCAAACGCTTCAAAACGACCCATAATAATACAGTTGGTAATGATAAGTCCGATAAATACAGATAGTTGTTTGCTCAGTTCGAACGCGAATGCTTTAAGAATTAAGTCAACTAAAATAACCAGAGTTGCAACAACAATCAGTTGTACAATAATCCGAATTTTCCCAGGCATTATATTTCGCATCAAGGAAATCACTACGTTCCCCACGGCCATTACGGCTAAAACGGAAATGGCCATAACAACCGACGCCCGCAATTCTGCAGTAATAGCAAGTGCAGAACAAATTCCCAGTACTTGGATCGTAATCGGGTTGTCGTCCGTGAGCGGATCCAACACTAAATTTCTTTCTTTTCTAGATAAAAGTGCCATATTCTTATTTATTGTTGTTCTTCAATTAATTTCTTAATATGTGGTATATACAATGCCACATCCTTCTTGATCATCGCCGTAACTCCATCTCCAGTAATTGTCGATCCAGCCAAGGCATCTACTTTGTGATCCTCTTTTCTATCGTTCCGTGGGTCGTTGTTTCCCTTTGCAACGGTCACTCCTTTGAACGTGCCGTTGTCTAATAAGGCTTCCCCTTCAAACGGGTCCATAAAATAACGCTCCTTAATATTCGCTCCTAGTCCAGGCGTTTCACCTGCGTGGTCAAAAAACACACCGGCAACTCTAAAGTTTTCGTCTATCGCCATAAAACCCCAGATAGCATCCCAGAGTCCGCTTCCGCGCATCGGGACGATATATAGTGTCTTGCCTTCCTTTTCACCTATAAACAATGGCAGTCTTCTTTGATAGTCCGCATTTGCTTTAGCGCGGCTCTCTTCTTGTTTTACATCAATTAGATAGGCCTCTGGATCTTCCGTAACATCATTTCCTTGGATAACCAATTGCCTTTTAATATATGTGTCGAATTTCTCTCCCACCACATCGGTAGGGACGAAATGCACATCACTTGGCCCCCGGTTGTCGTTGATTCCCATGGCGTAGAGGATGTTCTGTTGCTTTTCGAAACGTTCGTTCTCCGTTATACGTTCGCGAAGACTTTGCGCTACACCGGCTAACAAACTTCCCACGACCAACACCATAATGACTGAAAAGATTATGGTATATGAGTTTTTATCGGTTAATTTTGACATTATTATGCGGTTTTAACTTTTAATCTTTTCTTTCTCTTGTTAATATTTCCTTTTACCACGTAGTGGTCGATTGTTGGCGCAAATACATTCATCAGTAAGATAGACAACATCACACCTTCAGGATAGGCTGGGTTAAAGACCCGAATCATAATCGCTATAAATCCGATCAAGAATCCGTAATACCATTTTCCTTTGTTGGTCTGTGTTGCCGTAACCGGATCGGTAGCCATATAGACAATACCGAATGCCATTCCTCCTAATAGCAAATGCTCCCAATATGGCGTACTCATCAGGCCGTAAAAAGTACTTCCTTCTTGAACCCATCCGGAACTGACTACCCAGTTAAAGATAAGTCCCATGGCCAAAGTTCCAAGCGTAGCCGATAGCATGATTCGCCAACTTCCAACTTTCGTAAAAATCAGGAATAATCCTGCCAGTAGAATTAGAAAAGTTGATGTCTCTCCTATCGATCCGGGTATAAAGCCCCAGAATATATCGGACATACTATACATTACTTCTTCGTTCTGAGCTAGGGTTCCCAAGATAGTTTCTCCTGAAATTGCATCGGGTTGCCCTGCTGAAGCTTGTGCTCCGTGCACCCATACTTTATCTCCACTCATCCAAGTAGGGTAAGCGAAGAATAAAAAAGCCCGGATGGTCAATGCTGGGTTTAGGAAGTTCATTCCGGTTCCCCCAAACACTTCTTTTCCGATAATCACTCCAAAAACAACTGCCACTGCCAACATCCAAAGCGGAACATCGACAGGAACAATTAACGGCACTAACATCCCGGTAACCAAGTATCCTTCTTCAACTTCGTGTTTATTGATAACGGCGAAAACAAATTCGATTGCCAAACCAACTCCGTAGGATATCAGCACTAACGGCAATACCTTCCAAAGTCCTAAAATAAAGTTATCCCAGGTGAAGAAGTATTGCAGTGGATCCATGAAATAGGATTGGTCTCCTGCAGCTGCTGCAACTGCCGCGTAGTGTTGAAAGCCGGTATTGAAAATACCAAAAATCAAACATGGAACCAGCGCCATTACAACAGTGTTCATCGTCCGCTTTAAATCATCTGCAACTCGAATATGCGACCCTGACTGGGTGGTTTCGTTGGGCAAGTATAAAAATGTATGAATCGCATTAAATGCCGGAGCCATTTTCGTGCCCGAATATTTCTCTTTAAGCTTATGTAATTTCTGTTTCAATCCCATAGCGGTTATCCTATTTCTTTAAACATTAAATCGAGACCTTTTCTGATAATTTGCTGATGTGGTTGCTTGCTCACACAGACAAATTCTGTAAGTGCAAAGTCTTCTGGTGCCACCTCATACATACCAAGGCCTTCCATTTCATCTAAATCCTCATACATACAAGCTTTCAGCATTTGCAGTGGATACATGTCTAATGGAAATACTTTTTCATATCCTCCGGTCAGCACAAAAGCACGGTGCTCACCATTTGTATTCGTATCTAAGTCGTATTTTTTGTTGGGTGTCAACCATGAAAAAGTTAAGGCACGAGAAACTGATATCTTATCAAAAATCGGTTTGTTCCAACCGAAGAATTCGTAATCATCGCCTTCGGGTATCACGGTAATCGCGTTGTGATAATACCCTAAATGGCCTTTTGGAGAGCTTGTAGTTCCCGTTAGCACATCGCCACTGATCACTCGTACATTTTCACTCTTCAATCCCGAATCGTAAACTACAGTTGAAACCTCAGCTCCGATTGTTGTTTTGTAATACTTCGGGCTCTTCACTTCTGATCCTGCGAGCACAACAACCCGTTCCGGATTGAATTTTCCGGTAAGGAGGAGCGAACCGATTATCACTAAATCCTGTGGAGCAACTGTCCAAACAACCTCACCTTTATTCACAGGACCAATTTTGTTGATTTGCGTCCCGACATTACCTGCTGGGTGTGGGCCGGATACATTGTGAAGTGTAATATTTTTAATTCCCTTGAAAACGGAATCTGAATCTTTTCCTATTCCAACGTGGACTTGCCCGGTCGTAAACTTATTCAAGGCAGTCACTGCCGCCTGAATTTCCCTTTCTTTACCTCGCAACGAAAAATCGTAGTCATTTCCTAACGGCACGGTATTGAGGGCAGATATAAAGATATCTCTCGGCTCTCCATCAGGCCTTGCAATAACTGCATAAGGTCTCTGCTGAATGAAAGGCCAACAGCCAGATTCCAACAAGCGCTCCTTAAGTTGTTCTCTGGAAGCACTTTCCGGATTTAGAATTCCATGGTCTTTATACGTATCCTGTGGATCGGCCTCAATTAATAAACGGGTAATCACCCGCCGGGCACCCCGTTCGATTTTGATAAGCGTACCACTTACAGGAGAGACAAATTTCATTGCCTCATTATCTTTAGAATGGTAAATTGGATCTCCCACCTTTAATTTTGCTCCTTCTTTAATCATCATTCTCGGAGTGATGAGATGAAAATCGGCAGGCCTTATCGCAAAAGTTCGGGCTCGAGGGGCACTTGAAAGTGCTTTCTCGGCTTCTCCTTTTAAAGCAATAGTAAGACCTTTTTTAATCTTAATGTCTTTGGACATACTATATAGATATTAGATACTACCTTTTTAATAATTCCTCGTTCACTAACGATTTGTCTGCTAACAAATCAAGGCGCGCAAATTTAAAAATTATATACTCTATGGCACAATAAAAACGCATAATTTTACACCCCTCTATGAAACAGCAGCTTATACAAATTACAGCGAGCATCAACTCACTTAGAAATCACCAATAAATTTATACATTTTGAAAGGAAAAACGAACTAGTTAGAAGCTTTTTTGTGATATACCCCCTTTTCACCCCTCCCTTATAAATTTTCACCCAACTATTAAAGGAAACACACTGACAATCAATTTCATATTTAGACGCCTTCTTTACGGTCAAATTTTAATTATATTAGCGGATTAAATCAGACGACATGCCCAAATTCTTATCTTCTATATTATTTACAATCCTTTTTACCTCCTCTGTGCTTTCTCAAATAATAGAAAAATCAGAACCCGAACACATCAGAACGGTACAATTTCGGGGAGCTACCGATTTTAGCCAGCTTCCCATTATTCGTTTAGGTGAATCTTTACACCTTTCATTTGATGCATTGAATGGAAGAGAAGAGAATTTTTATTACACCCTCTCACATCACAATTTTGACTGGTCTGTTAGCGATCTCTCAAAGAGCGAATACCTCGACGGTTTTGACGATGTTAGAATTACCTCCTACGAAAACTCATTAAACACCCTTCAAATATATTCGCACTACAGCTTATCGATTCCCAACCGAGACACACGTGGACTCAAAAGAAGCGGAAACTATTTGTTAAGTATTTTTGACAACGATGGACACCTAGTCTTTACCAGGAAATTTATGGTGGTCGAAAACATCGCTTCAGTTCGTGTGGAAATTAAACGGTCGCGTGATTTGAGAATGATCAATGAGAAGCAAGTAGTACACTTCTCCATTAATTCACCGAGCTTGTTGCTTATCAACCCAAAGCAAACGGTGAAGACCTTGGTGCTGCAAAACAGCAATTTGAATGAGAGTATTACAGATTTAGTTCCTCAATACACTATGGGCAACGAATTGATTTATAAATACGACCAAGAAGCATCGTTTGGCGGCGGGAATGAGTTCTTTGCCTTCGACAACAAAGATGTGCGGTCTGCCTCCAATGGCATTCGATCGATTAGTATGAGCGATATCTATGAAAACTACCTCTACACCAACTATGCGAGATTTGACAGACCTTATACTTATAATCCAGACATCAACGGTAACTTTGTAGTTCGAAAATTAGATGCTCGAAACAACAATATCGAAGCGGAATACGTGCGCATGCATTTCAACTTGCAGTATTATGAGGATATTGGCGAAAAAGAAATCCATATTTACGGCAATTTCAACAATTGGACTATCGATGGTAGCACCTATATGCAGTATGACCCACAAAGTGATACCTACAGAAACACACGCTTGTTTAAACAAGGATTCTACAACTACAAATACGTTCTGGTAGACCGTGACGGAAGTATTGAAGCTGGCGCTGTGAGCGGTGATTTTTGGGAGACAGAAAACGATTACACCGTTATTGCTTATTACAGAGAATTGGGCGGGCGTTATGATCGGATTATCGGTGTAGGAGGAGCAAACTCCACAAATATTTCCAATCACTAAAGTCCTATTGCCTTCTGATGCCTCATCTTTACCTTTTGCTTTATCTTTAATCTATAGCAATTATGGCCAAGAAGTCGAAAAACAAATCAGCTCGCAACAAAGCGCTGCGTTACCGCGGGACGAAATGTCTTAATTGTGGCCAGCCGTTAGACAAGAGCGACCGATATTGTCCTTATTGTTCCCAAAAAAACAGCAACAAACAACTTTCTGCCAAAGATTATTTCTCAGAATTTATTGGCAGTATCCTAGTTTACGACTCCCGGCTTCGATACACTATTCGCGAACTGTTATTTAAGCCAGGACTAGTCAGTGAAAACTACATGGCAGGCCAAAGACTAAAGTATGCCAATCCGTTTCGATTTTTCTTAAGTGTTTCCATAATTTATTTTTTACTTAAAAGCTTATTGCCATCAGTGAGTTCTTCGAATGAAATAAATGACCTCAGCATAATGTTTGACGAAGAACAGACCTCTACTAATTTGACCACCAAGGAGATACCTGCAAATCTCTACATATTTGAAACTCGCGGTGACACCTTAAGAGCAAAAGAAATCGGGATTACACAATATTTCTCGGAAGCATACTTAGATACGCTTTCGTTTTTTGAATCACAAGCTAGAAGAGCTTCCCTATACTTAGAATACTACCAAGAACATCCCCAACAATCGCCCAAAGAAGGACTTGCTGCGCTAAGTCACAAATCCAACGCAAAAAATAGGTGGCTGTATACCCGGGCTATAACCGCACAAAAGGTTTTTGGGAACCCCAAGGATTTTCGAGATTATATAACCTCTAAAATACCCTTCTTCCTTTTCTTTTTTGCGCCTGTGTTTGCGTTGTTTTTTCATCTGTTTTACTTAAAAACAAAATACAACTATATTGAGCATCTAATTTTCCTTTTCCACCTGTTCAGCTTTTACTACTTAGCCAGAATCCCTATCATCCTTCTAAACACTGTCTTCAAGGTCGAAATCTTCGATGCCCTGTTCACACTTATCGGAATGCCCTTGTATTTTTATCTTGCGCTACGGAAATTCTACAAGCAATCTCATTGGTTAACAGCGATAAAATTTATATTTTTAAGCTTTGTGTTTGGCGTTAGTTTTCTAATTGGCATAATTGTGTTTATATTGGGAAGCGCAGCAGTTTATTAAATCGACATGACAGTTCAACAAATAACACAAGGAATCAAGGTTTCGGCAGTATCCGAATATCGGGGGAATTTCGTTAAGAATAACGAAATTCAATATGCCTATACGTATACCATAGAAATTGAAAATCAAAGCGAAGACAAAGTACAATTGCTGTCACGCTTTTGGGAAATACGAGATTCCTTAAACGACACAACAATCGTCAAAGGGAAGGGCGTTATCGGCTTACAACCGACCCTGCTCCCAGGTGAAAAACACACCTATTCAAGCGGTTGTCTACTAACTTCAACAGTCGGCTCGATGACGGGCCACTACATTTTATTAAACCACGACACCCAAGAAGAGTTTAAGGTAAACATTCCTGTCTTTCAACTTTTCACAGAATTCATAATGAATTAAGGCCTTTAAACGATTAAGTTCGAGGTTTCAATCCTTCCTGTTTCTAAATCGTGATAACGCATCGATACAG
>Ga0209075_1002442_pt1 | contig 16388 bp, 14 predicted proteins | sample Stecom2011_FD_187523 | JGI IMG/M metagenome (GOLD analysis project Ga0209075, IMG submission 187523) | Agricultural soil microbial communities from Utah to study Nitrogen management - Steer compost 2011 (SPAdes) (version 2) | ecosystem: Environmental > Terrestrial > Soil > Agricultural land...
TCCGTTGCCGCTGATATGTTGAAATCTACGATGGAGACCTTGAAAACTTTAGAACTCAGCAACAAAGTCGTTCCTGAAGAAGAACTGGTGGATATAGATTTTGTGAAATTGACATAAATGCTTTGGGGGCAGCGGTGCTTCCACATCCGCTGTACCGCCAGGGGTTAAACCTTAAGTTCCTCCCAATCCCAATCATCATTCATTTGTGAAATGGCGTGATGGGCTGTCATATCAAACTGGCAGGGTACGATCGAAGCATAGTTGTTGGCGATGGCCCACTCATCATTGTCTTCTCCCTTATCGAAGTTGACAAAGTTACCCGCTAACCAAAAATACCTTCTCCCATTAGGGTCAAAGCGTTCTTCAAATTCCTCCTGCCATTTTGCCCTAGCCTGACGGCAGACCTTGATGCCTTTAATGGGCTCATTTCTTTTTGGCGGAAAATTTACGTTGAGGGCTACGCCTTTGGGCATTCCGTTTTCCAGTACCTGCTTGGCAATCTTGTAGATCAATTCCTCCGTATGGCTAAAGTCTGCCTGGGAACTGAAATCGCATAAACTGAAACCAATCGAAGGATAGCCTTCAATTGCTCCTTCTATAGCGGCAGACATGGTGCCGGAGTACAACACACTAATAGAAGTGTTGCTGCCGTGATTGATGCCACTTACAATCAGGTCGGGCTTTTTGTCCTTTAAAACATGAAATTTGGCCAGTTTGACACAATCGGCAGGTGTCCCGCTGGAGCTGTACGCTGTTACGTCTTCGAAAATTTCTTCTTCAGTAAGCCTAAGGGTATTGCCGATCGTGATAGCATGTCCGGTTCCAGACTGGGGCCCGTCCGGGGCCACTACGACGACTTCCCCTAACCTTTGCATGACATTGACCAAAACACGGATACCACGAGAGGTGATCCCGTCATCATTCGATACTAAAATAAGAGGTTTTGACATTAAAATTATTGCTTTAACTGGTTGTAATAGGCCGTGATCCGCAATAGATCGCCACGTTTGTCGTGGGAGAGCCTGTTTTTTCTGATAAAAAGCTTGACTTCATCAGACTTGTCTTCCATTTTTTCCAAAAGCTCCTTTCTCTTTTGACCATATTTCTGGATACCAGAATCTTCAAGAAAGTAAAAATCAAAGGCCAATCTTGAGGAATTCATCATGGGCATTCCATACATGGGATTCATGTACATTGGATTGTACATGCCCCGGCCCATCCCTCTCGAATCAGTCGTAATGTATTCTCTGCAAAGGAGGGTAATTTCTTCTCCCTGTACCAACAGTTCAAAGAAGATGGGTACCTTATAATCTGTATTTACCGCGTAAGGAAGACTATAGAAGGTCCTAACGCCACCATAGAACTCATCGAATATCTCGAAATGATCTACCGTGGTGGCACTGAAAGTCTCAATAGCCTGCGATTGAAGCTGAACGACGTTGGTCTCCAGGTCATATTTTACCTTACCGGTATAGGACTCTCCAGAAGTAAGCGCTATCCTTCCCTCATGCCATACCTGAGAGGGAAAGTCTTGGGCTTGGAGGATTTGGGTGAAATAAAATGTTAATATAAATAGATGAATCGTTTTTCTCATTGCCTTCAAGTTTAATTCATTTTACATAACGAATTAAGGAAATTAATAGTTAAAATTTCCAGTACTTTCTTTAAGAGGAGAATAAAGCCTGTTTTTATAATAAGGCAATCATCTATTTTATCTTATTGAGTTCCGTTTGAAGAATAAGATGGCCCATTTTATCCCGCTTTGTGGTGAGGTACTTTTCATTGTGGGTATTGGGATAGACTTCCAAAGGAACGGTGTCCACTATTTCCAAACCATAGCCCAACAAACCAGCCCTTTTGGTCGGGTTGTTGGTCATTAACCTGATCTTGCTCAAGCCCAAATCCCTTAAAATCTGAGCTCCCACACCGTAGTCTCTTTTGTCCATAGGGAAGCCAAGCGCCAGATTGGCCTGGACTGTATCCATGCCCTGCTCCTGTAATTTATAGGCTTTTAATTTGTTGAGCAGACCAATTCCCCTGCCTTCTTGATTCATGTATAGAATCACTCCCTTTCCTTCTTTTTCGACCATTTCCATGGCACGATGAAGCTGGGGGCCACAATCACATCTACAGGAGCCAAAGATGTCACCGGTAACACAGGAAGAATGTACCCGTACCATCACCGGCTCACCTTCTTCCCATTGGCCCTTGATTAAAGCCAAGTGGAGATCATCTGTATTGGTTTGACGAAAGGCAATCAACTCAAAGTTTCCCCATTGCGTAGGCATATCCACCCCGATCTCTCTTTTGATCAGGGATTCATGCTTTAGCCTATAAGCGATTAGATCCTTTATGGAAATCAATTTAAGGTCAAAACGCTTGGCCACTTCCACCAAATCAGGAAGCCGTGCCATGGTTCCGTCCTCGTTCATTATTTCGACCAAGACCCCGGCAGGATAAAAGCCAGCCAGTCTTGCGAGATCTATAGCCGCCTCCGTATGACCGGTTCGGCGCAACACTCCGCCTCTTTTTGCTTTTAAAGGGAAGATATGTCCGGGCTTGCCCAGCTCGTCTGGATGAATGTCTTTATCCAATAATGCCTTAATGGTTTTTGATCTGTCGCTTGCCGAAATCCCGGTGGTGCAGCCATGCCCTATCAGGTCAACGGATACAGTAAAGGGGGTTTCATAGGCCGCGGTATTTCTGCCCACCATCAACTCCAAACCCAATTCGTCGCAACGGTCTTCTATCAAGGGGGCGCAGATAAGGCCTCTGCCATGAGTAGCCATAAAGTTGATGATCTCCGGGGTGACTTTCTCGGCGGCACAGACAAAATCCCCCTCGTTTTCTCTATCCTCATCATCTACGACAATGATGGTTTCCCCGTTTTTTATTGCTTCAATTGCGTCTTCGATGCTATCGAGTTTTATTTCTTCAGCCATGTTGTTTCTTGATGATCAAAATCGGAATGCAAAATTACATTCTTTATTCAGTTAAACCGAAACACGCCAATTTTAGTTTTGTTTAATAGGAGATTACCGTTCCCAGCTGCCTATCAATATCTACCTGATAGTTCTTCAATTCCATGTACACAGCTTGAAGAGAGGGGATCTCCTCTTCTTTTGCCACTTTCATTTTGAACATGGCCTCGTCCAACAGCTTTTTTACCACTTTCCTTTTAAGCCTCAGTACAGTGTTGTATACCGTTTTGGAGAGATCATCAGCTTCCTTGTTCGTGAATATTTGATGTTTCTTTTCCCAGTTGGGGGAGATTTCATGTTCCTGGGTGACCATGTCAATAATCTCTTTTTTCATTACCGAATCCCCGGAAGCCAGTAAATATTCAGCCTTAGGCAGGACGCCTTGTTCCAAGGCCGTTTTATAAGCCTGTAAAATTGTTTGGTAGACAGGAGTCTCAAATTTTAAATCAGTGATTTCCAAAAGCAGGTAGTCGCATACATGAAGCTCTTCTGATATCTTTTCAAACCCGTAATTAATGAGCAGACGCAGAGTTTCCTTTTCCGCCAAAGCCATAAGGTTAGCGGCGGATATCCCTTCTTTTTTTCCTTCAGGCAAAAGGGTTTCAAGATAGGCTTCCGGCTCGGATGCGGAGGGTCGGTTCGTCTGATCTTTCTGTTTTTTTAGAAGGATTTTGTTCAGCTCGGTATGAACCAGGTCTTCCTCTATCTGGAGCAGCCTTGCGGATTCTTTGGTATAGGTGGCACGGATGAGGGGGTCAGGGATCTTGGCGATACTCTGCACCACCTGCCGGATAATGTCTGCCCGCTTAATGGGATCATTTTCGGCTTCTTTGGAATAAAGATCTATTTTAAACGCGATGAAGTCTTTAGCCTGCCGGTCCAGATAATCCTTAAAGGCTTGCGAACCGACTTTCCGGGAATAGCTATCCGGATCATCCCCTTCTGGAAAGACCACCGCTTTTACATTCAAGCCGCCCTCCAGCAACATATCTATACCCCTGAGAGAGGCTTTGATCCCGGCCGCATCCCCGTCATAAAGTACTGTGACATTGTCAGTAAATCTCTTGATCAGCTTGATCTGGTTTTCCGTCAGAGAAGTTCCCGAAGAGGCAACTACGTTTTCGATTCCCGAAAGGTGAAGCGACACCACATCGGTGTATCCCTCTACCAGATAGCAGTTATCCATCTGACGGATTGCCTGCTTGGCCTGAAACATACCATAAAGGACATCGCTCTTATGGTATACCTCCGTTTCAGGGGAGTTGATGTATTTTGGCTGCTTTTTGTCCTGTTTTAGGATCCTGGCTCCAAAGCCGATCGGCTTCCCTCCTAAGTTGTGGATGGTAAAAGTAACCCGGCCTCTGAACCGGTCGTACAGTCTTGAAGCATCCCCTTCTTTTTCCAGGATAAGCCCGGCTTTTAGTAATATTTCTTCTGGGAAACCTGAGGCTTTGGCTTCTTTTAGCAAATGGTCCCAGCCATCTAGCGCGTACCCAAGATCAAATTTCTGGATGATTTTGGAAGTAAAGCCTCTTTCCTTAAAGTAGCTTTGACCAATGGATTTTCCTTCGTCTGTTTCTAGGTTCTTTACGAAAAAGTCCCGTGCAAAGCCTAAAGCAATATATAGACTCTCCCTCTCATTATGAGCCTGCACCACCTCCGGCGTAGGTGCCTGGTCTTCTTCTATTTCGATGCCGTATTTGTTGGCTAGATGCTTAATGGCCTCTTGGAATCCAATCCCTTCTATATCCATGACAAATTGGATAGGATCCCCGGCCTTGCCGCAGCCAAAGCATTTGTAGATCTGTTTGACTGTGGAAACAGAAAACGAAGGTGATTTTTCGTTGTGGAAGGGACAACATGCCCATAGGTTTTGGCCTCTTTTTTTCAGAGACACGTAGTCGTTGACCACATCCTCAATGTCTGCCCTTTCCCTTACTTTCTCCGTGGTAACTCTACTTAATGCCATTTTCAACGCTATATAAAGTCAAAGGTAAAAAAGTATTGACATATAGCATTGAAGCGACAGGAGGTTTATGGAAAGTTTTGGATGCGGAGTGAACATTCAATACACCACCCGCAAAAGAGCAGACTTTGATATTAAAAACGTCGAGGGGCCGCGCAGCTATTGGTTGGTATAAGGGGCAGTTATCTCAAACAGTTCTTTTTCCGTCGAAATCGTTTTTTCGTCTTGGTCTTTTATATGGATCCTCACTTTTCCGCCGCCGTTAAGGTGATCTTTTAACTTAATCAGCAGTGCGTCTCCCTTAGGTACCAATAGGTCTTCAGGCAGATTTAAGTTGAGTTCTCTATCGTAGTTCATGTTAAAGAGATTTACAGATGTCTGGAAGTTTTAACTATTTTAAATTGTGTTTCGAAAACGCTATATCTATGAATTCATGAGAAAACGCTATTTCGATAATATCCTGCAACTAAAATGAGGCCAAGATTGTATAGATAGCGTAGTGGTCTCGGATCATTTTTGTATTTTTGTGGAATTGAATATAAAGGCGCGTAATTAAGATAGCATGAATTTAACCAGGGAAAGGGTACTTAAAGCACTCTCAACGGTGGATGATCCCGATTTAAAACGAGATCTGGTAACCTTGAATATGATTAAAGACATTGCCATCGATGGCAATAGCATAAGTTTCAAGGTGGTGCTGACTACCCCCGCTTGTCCTTTAAAGGAATTGATCAAGAGCAATTGTATCGGGGCGTTGGAAAAGGAGTTTGGGGACGATATCGAGTTGGATATCTTTATGACTTCCAATGTGTCTACAGCAAGACAGGATGCTCAGCTCTTGCCGCAGGTTAAGAATATCATCGCTATTGCCTCCGGAAAGGGAGGCGTGGGTAAATCCACCTGTGCGTCTAACCTTGCAGTTTCCCTGGCCCGAAAAGGAGCCAAAGTGGGTCTTATTGATGCGGACATTTCCGGTCCCTCTATCCCCGGTATGTTCAATGTGGAAGGAGAGCAACCGGCGGTCAAACAGGAGGAGGGTAAAAATATTATAATTCCCATAGAGCAATACGGCGTAAAATTAATGTCGATAGGCTTTCTTACTCCTGCTGATAGTGCTGTGGTGTGGCGAGGCCCCATGGCCAGTTCCGCACTGAGGCAGTTTATTACCGATGTGGAATGGGGCGAACTGGATTATTTATTGATTGATCTTCCGCCGGGAACATCAGATATCCATCTTACAATGGTACAGACGATCCCTGTTACTGGGGCGGTTATTATCACCACTCCACAAAAGGTGGCTTTGGCTGATGCCACCCGCGGATTGTCGATGTTCAAGCAACCGCAGATAAATGTTCCCATTCTAGGTGTTGTGGAAAATATGGCTTATTTTACGCCGGATGAATTACCTGAAAACAAGTATTATCTTTTTGGAAAAGAAGGAGGTAGAAAACTTTCAGAAAAATTCAGCGTACCTTTCTTGGGTGAGATCCCAATCGTACAGAGTATCAGAGAAAGCGGAGATACCGGCTATCCTGCCGTCATGGCTGAAGGAGTGACTGCCTTGGCTTTTGGGAACGTGGCAGAGGCTTTAGCAAGGCAGGTGGCGATAAGGAATGCCGAAAGAGAAAAAACAGCAGTGGTACAGATGAAAGCTTAATGAACGTGATGTTAGAAAATTATAGGGAGAAAATCGAAGAAGCCTTGGATAATATCCGACCTTATCTTGAGGCGGACGGAGGTAATGTAAGGGTTATAGATCTTACCGAGGATATGGTGTTGCGGTTGGAGTTGTTGGGTAATTGTGGCTCCTGTCCCATGTCCACAATGACGCTGAAAGCGGGGGTGGAAGAAGCCATCAAAAAGATCATTCCGGAAATCCAAAAAGTTGTTGCAATTAATGTAGAGATTGCATGATTGTTAAAACAGAAATCTGTAGATGAAGAACGCCTTTTTTGAAATTGGGATAAGATTAATCTTATCCCTTTTCTTTGTTTTTTGGATCCATTCAGTCTATGCTCAACACATACCAGCTAAATCTGTGGATGAGCAATTTTTTGAAGAGCAATGTGCGGCAACCTATATTGAGCAAAAGCAGGTTGAACAATTAGGTATTTATGGCACCCGCGACTATTTCGAAGTTTGGGTCCAGGACAAGAAGAAGGAAATCCGTAGAAATCCTTATAATTTCCGTACACAAGCCGATGCAAAAAGGCTGATTCCGGTGGTCGTGCACGTGATCCACAACGGTACACCCATCGGACAGGGCGCCAATATCCCTCTCTCACAGATCGAGGCACAGATTGCCATTTTGAACGAAGACTATTCCAGACAGAACCCCGATGCAGGCAATACGCCAGCTGAGTTTCAAGGGCTGGCAGCTAGTGCGAATATAGAATTTGTGCTTGCGAAACGCGACCCTACCGGCTTGCCTACTACTGGCGTTAACCGGGTTGCGGGTTCCAAATCTTTTTATACGCCCGATGATGATGCTTTAATTGGACAATTGGCCCAATGGCCTCCAGAAGATTATATGAACATATGGGTAGTGCCACTTCAATCACCTTATTTAGGGTACTCCTCTTTTCCCATTTCCGAACTTCCAGGCCTGAATTTCCCCCCCAACACTAGGGAAACCGACGGAGTGACAATAGATTACAGAGTGTTTGGTGAAGGAGGAAATGCCCAGCCCAACTCGGCGGGTAGGACTGCTACGCATGAAATAGGTCATTTCTTTGGGTTGAGGCACATTTGGGGCGATGCCAGTGGCTGTGATGTGGATGATTATGTGGAAGATACACCTCTGCAAAACCAAGCCACGAATACCTGTGTTGCCGGGCCACAGTTCTCATGCGACTCGCGGGACATGATAGAAAATTTCATGGATTATACCCCCGACCAGTGCATGAGCCTGTTTACTATTGGCCAGGTGGAGAGAATGGATGTCGTGTTGAACTTCAGTCCAAGACGGCAATCTTTAGTCAACGGCATAGCCACTAGAGAACCGGATTTAGCTCCCAATGATTTGGCACTTCAGGAAATCATTGCCCCCGATGATTTTTCGTGTGGCACTTCTGTTTCTCCCCAAATAGCCGTTTTAAATGTTGGTAACAATACAGTTACCTCCGCCACCATAGACGTCACACTAAACGGACGTGTTGTGGAGAGCAGAAACTTTGTACTGAATCTTGCATCAGGTGCAACTGAAATCCTCACCTTTGGTCAAATTACACTATCTTCTTCCGGCGAAAATGAATTCATGGCAGAAATAAGGACAGTGAATGGAGTTAGCGATTCCGACGAAGCAAATAATACGCTAGTCACCCATCCAAAGGTCCCCTCCTCCATTTCGCTGCCTTATAGTGTCGGTGCAGGTGATTTCTCCAACTTGTGGAGCCTAAAAAACCCGGACAACGACAGTACCTGGGACGAGATCGCTCTACAGATTGATGGGCAGGCAGCAAACTTGATTTATTTCAATGGATTTAATTACTCTACTGTGGGCGAACTCGATTATTGGATCTCCCCGCAAATCAACCTGACAACGGCTACAAATGCGCAGCTGAAATTTGAAATGTCCTACGCTCCATACTCCGACGAAGAATATCAGGAAACATTGTTGGTGGCGGTTTCGACCGACTGTGGAAATACTTTCGACCTGCTGCAGGCTCCCTATAACAAGAAGGGCTCCTCTCTCATGACTGAGGAAGCTACTTCCGAGCAGTTTTTTCCGTCTTCAGCATCACAGTTTAGAACAGAATTGGTTAATCTTTCCCAATATGCTGGAGAAGGAGATATAAGGATCGCTTTTGTCTCTGTCAATGGCTACGGCAACAATATTTTCATCAAGGACATAGAAATTCTTCCTTCTGAGGAATACCGGTACCGTCTCCAGATCAACAACGTGTTGAATCCGGGGCCGATTACGGATGGAAGTCAGGAAGAAGAGATTTTGCAAATCACCAATTCCGGAAATCTTCCCATCTCGGATTTTGTCATCCAAAGAAGATCCGACGGAGCCCGTTTAGAAAGCCATGTGGTAGAGAACCAGTTTATTGCTCCAGGTGAAACCCAAACCTATTCCTTATCCAGCCAGCTGAGGGCAGGTGAAAATAGGGTGGAGTATGAAATCCTGCGGCCCAATCATGATCAAAACCCAGGGAGTAGCAGCAAGCTGATAAGGTACTTTATACAGAGCGATTCTGCAGTTGTGGTTCCTTGGAGGCAGGGTTTTGACGGCCCTTCCGGTATCCAGCCCTGGGCGACCGTCAATCCCGAGAAGAACGCCGGTAGCTGGCAACAAAAGATGCTTCAAGAGGATGTAGACAATCAGGTTCTGGCGTTGGAGAATATGGAAAGAGGCAATAGTTACTGGCTGGGGTCCCCCTTGTTTGACTTGAGTACGACCAATGAGGCAAGTATCTTCTTCCACTGGGCAGCAACCGGTTTTAATACTTCTGACATCACTGAATTCAGTGTGCTGATAAGTGATAACGGAGGCAATTCGTATGAGGAATTGTGGAGGAAGGAAAACGTTCAGCTGAATACTTCCGGCAGTGGATCCGCAGCCACGATTTCCCGCCAGGATTTTGTACGGGAGTACCTTGACCTGTCCCAGTTTACCGGAGAGCGATTCGAAAAGATAAGGTTAGCATTTAAGGTTGTCTATAGAAATGGAAGCTCACATCCGATATACTTGGATGACATCGAACTCTTCCTTTCTGCCAACCCTGCTCCTGTTGATCCGGGCTTGGGTAACGCCCTGGTTTTCCCTAATCCCGCCTTCGACTATTTCAACGTGACCTTTAACTTAGAGGAATATGAGGCGGTGAATATACAAATCATCAGCCCGTCGGGCCAAATTGTCTATGATGCGGATTATCCCAACACCCTAAACCAAACCTATACGTTCAATACGTCCCTTTTCAATAGGGGTGTGTTTATCCTTAGAATTACAGGGGAAAAGCTATCGGAGACCAAGCGGTTAATCATTCAATAAGACAACCATTGGCTTCCCCCACCTGTTAACCTTGAATAGCCGTTGGCTCATATTCTATTTGGGAATAAAGGAATGCCTAATCTGTGCGCCGCCAATTTTGGAAGGCTTGAATTTTCTTATTTAAAAATATATAAGGTAATTTCGAATAAATTTGTGACCTATCGTCGTTAATTACCCGATTGGTACGTGGCTTGGGCAAAGCCAGTCACTGTGGGCAATTTAGCTCCATGGCAAAATCTAAAACATAAACAGCGTAAATGAGCGAGTTAAAAGAAGGAATTAAGAAAATTGGAGTCAATGTTTTGATTATCCTGGGTGTTTTGTTTGCTATTCTTTTTGTTTTTTTCAAGGTCTATCTCCCCACTTACACCAATCACGGACAAACTGTAACTGTTCCGGATCTGGAGGGATTTCATTATAACGAATTGGAAAGCTATCTAGATGAACGGGACCTGGTTCTACAAGTGACACCTGACAGCGGTTTTGTAGCGGATGTGAAGCCGCTGCAGGTCCTAAAGCAAAACCCTAAGCCCGGAGCCAAAGTAAAACAGAGCCGAAAAATTTATGTGACTTTGAATGCGGCCAACGCACCTTTGGTGATGATGCCCAACTTGGTGAATACACCTTTAAAAAATGCCCAGGAGATCCTGTCCAACTTCGGCTTGGTGAGGGGTGAGATTGTTTATGTTCCGGATATCGGACACAATGTGGTATTGGAGCAGAAATACAGGGGTAGAGACATTAAGGAAGGTATGGAGATCGCCAAAGGGTCACAGATAGATCTGGTGGTGGGAGATGGCTTAGGCAACCAAACCTTACCGATACCCAATCTCCTCGGTATGGATGAGGGGGAGGCTGAGTTCTTGATAATCGGCTCAGGTCTTAGGATGGGCAGGCTTAATTATGTCCCTACCGACACCGTTCCTAAAGGCACTATCGTACAACAACTGCCGCCTGCAGGTGTCAATGCCAAGACAGGAGAGATCATCGATCTTTGGATTTCAGAAATGGAAAATATAAATGACTTTTGATGAAAAGAACCCCCGTACACTTTAAGTTTATCCTCACCGGGCTTTTTTTGCTTTTTATGGCAAAGGAGCTGAAGGCACAATTCCAACAATTGCCGGTGGATAATTCCTTAAAGGTACAGGTTGTTTCTCCCAATGAACATTTGCGAATCAAGGCCGTACCGCTTTCCCTTCCCTTTTGGGACGACTTTTCTTCAGGCGAGATAGATTCTTTGAAGTGGGAAAATAAGGGAGTAGTGCCATCCAAAACCGTTGGGATCAACCCTCCGAGCATGGGGGTGGTTTATTTGGATGGAGTAGATATAAAAGGAAATCCCTATTCCACCTCTATGTTGGAAAATGGAGAAGGGGATTATCTGGCTTCTCGAGATATCAATCTATCCGCCTACAGCGGATCGGATTCCTTATATCTAAGCTTCTTTTGGCAGGCAGGAGGAAAGGGCGAAATGCCAGATGAGAATGATATATTGGAGCTGTATTTCATGGATGAGTCTGGTGAATACACGCTTGTTTGGGAGGTATCCGGAGGCGACATAGCAGCACGGGAAATTTTCACGCAGGAGATGGTTAAGGTAGATCCGGCTTTCTTCCATGGGAATTTTCGCTTCAAGTTTTTAAACAAAGGGAGGCTGTCAGGACCCTTTGACAGCTGGATCTTGGATTATGTTTACCTAAACCGGGATCGAAATGTTTTCGATATTTATCATGAGGATCGGGCTTTAACAAAATACCCCAACAGTCCATTCGGAAAATTCAATGCAATACCTCTTTTTGAATGGGACAACCATAAAGCGCAGTACCTTACCTCGATCAGCAGCCAATTCAACAACCTTTCAAATAGGTTTAGGGCCATGGAGTATTCTATATTACTTCGGGATAAAAACAGCCAGAGATTGCTTCAAACCATCCATGCCCAAAGCCCATTTAATCCTGTACCCCAGGCTTTGGAAAGGCGTGATTTCAGCAGTATTGCCATTAAAGAACTTGACTTGGAGGTTTCCGAGGAATTTGATTTGGAAACGGTGGTCTATTTGACCACGGGGGATGGATTGTTGGTTCAGGAAATATCCGGACGGGACACTTTGTTTTCCGATGAGGTGGATTATAGAATCAATGATACTGTGAGCCATACGTTGCCCATACGCGATTTTATGGCCTATGACAACGGCTCCGTCGACTATGCGGCGGGTATCAATCAAAGATCGGGGATGTTGGCGCTGCGTTATGAGTTAGAAACTGGCGCTTATCTCAAAGGCATCAGCATTAATTTCCCCAACCTTTCACAGGTTGGCTCGGGGTTGGAATTGATGGTATGGGAGGACCTGGAGGCTCCCGCGATTTATACTGGGGAGGTTCTGATTCCCGGCAAGGAGGAGCTGGGGGAGTTTTCTTATTTTCCGTTGGACACCAATCTAAATGTATCAGGCACCTTTTATATAGGGTTTACGCAGTTCACCAATGACTTCGTGTATGTGGGGCTGGATAAATCCAACGATGCCGGAGAAGAGGTGTTTTTCAATGTGACAGGTAGCTGGGAGCAAAATGAAGAGGTGGTAGGCAGCTTGATGATCAGACCCCATCTGAGCTTGGAGCCGGTAGTAGCCGAGGGCGAAAGAGACAGCATTGGCGGAATCAACGTTTACCCCAATCCTGTAACCGAGAAACTTTTTCTCGAAGGAAAGATCACCGATTTGAAAGTCTTCGATGCCTACGGCCGGCAAATAAATATGAAGGTTGAACAGTTCGAAAAGGGTAAAATCCTTAATTTTACCGGAAGTGATAAAGGGGTGTATATCCTGAGGGCCTGGATAGGCGATAAACCAAACTCAATTAGAATTTTAGTTAAATAGTTATGGAAGATATATCAGTTGAAGAATTAAAGGAACGATTGGACAAAAAGGAAAACTTCGCATTTGTGGATGTAAGAGAGGAGTGGGAGTATGAGGAGGATAACCTGGGAGCATTAAATATTCCCTTGGGGCAGCTTCCCCATCAGCTTGACCAAATCCATCAATTCAAGAACCAAGAAATCGTAATCCATTGTCGTTCCGGTGCTAGGAGCGGAAATGCCAAGAAATTTTTGGAGACCAAAGGGTACAAAAATGTAAGAAATCTTTTGGGAGGCATTTTGGCTTATAGACAATTGGAGGAGGAAGGAGAATAGCAGGGACTAAGGGGGAGTCATTGTTTAACTGACTCTCCCGAAAAGTACCCAGCGGGCAGACAATTAAAATTACTGGTGCTTGCAATTTTTATTGGCTTTTTGGTATTCTGACGTTTATTTCCGCAGAAAAGGCGCTACGCGGAACTAGCTGTATGATTGGACTTCCCTCTCTTGATTTTTAAGCAGTCCTGTCGGGAAGCGGTATTAGAGCCATATTTGGCTGTCTGTTCTCCCGCAATAGGCTATTTTTTAAAGTGGATAAGGCTGATCTTTTAAACAAAGCGCATTCGGACGTTTAAACAAAATCACACCGATCAATCCTGTCTATATTTGTCCTATCAACAATTTTAAACAGTAGGAAAATGGGACAAAATAACTATCAAGGCACTTTACAGCAACCAATAGGTTCTGGTTTTGACGCTACATCGACAGCAAGGGATGTTATCAAAGGCATCGATCTTACCGGCAAATACGCTATTGTAACGGGTGGTAACACTGGGATTCAAAAAAGGCACCATGAATATCTTTAATATAAAAAGGCACAGGCCCATACAAGGCAATGGACTGGATGGAGTCACCCGTAAAGGACTGGTTTTTATTCCAGATATCAGCGGCTTCACGGAGTTGGTCCGCACTACGGACTTGGTAACCGGTAGAAATATAACAAAGGAGTTGCTCTTGACAATTATCAAAAACAACAGGATGAATCTCAAAATTGCGGAGATAGAGGGGGATGCCATTTTCTTTTATAAATGGGAACCGCTTCCCTGCATCGACGGAATTATGCAGCAGTTTGAATTATTGAAAAATGCTTTTGATATAAATAAGAGCGAGTTAGAGCAAAAATACAAGATTCGTCTGGACCTTCATCTTAAGGCTGTGGCCCACTACGGAGACATGTCAGAATTTTCACTGGGTGGATTTAGAAAATTGTATGGTGAGGTGGTTGTGGAAGCACACCGGCTGTTAAAAAATGGAATTCCAGAACGTTCCTACTTATTAATGACCGATACACTTACGGATGCGGGGTCCGCCAAGAGCAACTACCGGGAGACCTTAATTCACAAGCATCGCTCAAGCAAACTCTGTGAAATATATGGGGATGTACATAATATCTGCTTCACCTATGTCTATTTTGATAAGCCCTTGAGAATAACTGCATAATTATCAATGAATGAGCTTCCATAAGATATCGCTTTGCTAAGAATCACTGAAGCAATCAGCATCCTCAAGGAAACCAACAGGGGGTAGGCAATGTGTTGGCAAACGTTGAGGAACCGGGGAAAATAGATTCGGTCAGTCATATGGAGAAGAATTTTATGTTCAATTTTCGCTGGGAAAAATTCGGCTACCCCACTGGCGGAATTTTATGAATATCTTTCGAGCCCATTGTTGTGAATTGTATTATACTGGGAAAATATCCTATATTGCTCCCCGCCATGAAAGCCAAAGTAACCCTAATTGTCCTTATATTCTTTCAATTGACCATTAAGGTCTGGGGGCAAAACGCTTCCGAAGAATACCTTTTCAAGTCCTTGGAAGTGGATCTGGGGCTGTCCAACAGCAATGTGCTTTCGATTTTTAAGGACAGTAACGGCTTTATGTGGTTCGGTACTGCCAACGGACTTAATCGGTTTGACGGCACCAAAATGAAGACCTTTTATAGTGATGACAGAGATTCATCCGCATTGTCCAACAACTATATCTCCAGAATTTACGAAGGACCGGAGAAGACCTTATGGATAAAGAATGTCAACGGAATTTTTGAGGTTTATCTACCTGACACGGAAAACTTCGAGAGAAACATCAGGAAATTTTCCCAAAAATATCATTTGAAAAGTGAGGAGATCAAAATGCTCTACAAGGATGGGAGGCGGTATTGGTTTGTTCATCCGTTCGAGGGTATTTCCATTTATGATTCCGCGGAAGAGAGGACGATTTATTTGACCCAAAAAGGGGAGGGGAAAGGAGGCTTGAGCACCAACCAGGTTTCCTCTGTCGCAAGAAAGGGCCAAGATGAATACTGGATTGTTCATCAAAACGGTATTCTGGATGTATTTGACGGAAGATCCGGTACGATCACCGGATCTATATCTCTCCAAAAGTTCCTCGATTCCTCCGTAAATTACGATTTGGAAATACTTATAGACAGTGAACAGGATGCTTGGATCTATAGTCCCGACCACAACCTGGGCTTGATTTATATTGATGGGGAAAATAGAGAGGCTAGGCACGTCGACGAGCATAGTTCACCTCTTAGGTTGAACAACAACCTGATCAAAGGTTTAATTGAACACCGAAAAGGGGAAATTTGGGTGGGGACAGATCATGGCGGGATCAATGTCATCGATAAGAAAAGAGAAAAAGTCTCCTATATCATGAATGACCCCGGCACCAGCCAAAGTCTTTCCCATAATGCCATCTATGCGCTGTACAAAGACTCAGATGATATTGTATGGATAGGCACTTACAAAAAAGGGATCAACTACTATCATCCGGGTCTGATGAATTTCCGGCATGTTAGAAACGGCTATTCTTCTGATAATTCTTTGCCTTACAATGATGTCAATGTCTTCGTGGAAGATTCCCTAGGCAATCTTTATATCGGTACCAACGGAGGGGGATTGTATTATCAGGATAAAAACAGTGGTAACTATACCAAATATGTCCATGATCCTTCCGACCCCGAGAGCATTTCGGGAAACGTCATTGTGGATCTGGCAATGGACGAAGACGGGATTCTTTGGGTAGGAACCTACCTCAATGGCCTCAACCGCTTTGACGGAAAGGCGTTCGTTCGGTATATGCCGGAGCCAAACAACCCCAATAGCCTGTCCGATATCAACGTCTGGAAAATCCATGTGGACCGAAAAAACCGGGTATGGGTCGGAACGCTTAGGGGCGGGTTAAATCTTTGGGACCGGCAAAACGAACACTTCCGGCGCTTCCCCGTAGGTGGCGATCCATTCGAGATGAACAACCAATATATTTCCTCCTTTGCGGAAGATCGGAAAGGCAATCTGTGGGTCGGGGGCGGATACGGTATTGATGTGATCAATGTAGATACGGGATTCCATCATTATTATTCGGCTTCCCATGAAAATGGACTTAAGGGGAATAGTGTCACAGAACTTTGGCTGGATTCCCAAGGGGTGATATGGATTGCCACTTCTCAAGGATTGAATTATTTCGATTCCGAAAAAAAGGAATTTCAATCGTTTTCTACTAAGGACGGTCTGCCCACTGATTATCT
>Ga0209075_1002443_pt1 | contig 16373 bp, 13 predicted proteins | sample Stecom2011_FD_187523 | JGI IMG/M metagenome (GOLD analysis project Ga0209075, IMG submission 187523) | Agricultural soil microbial communities from Utah to study Nitrogen management - Steer compost 2011 (SPAdes) (version 2) | ecosystem: Environmental > Terrestrial > Soil > Agricultural land...
GCCGACTCGGCCTTGCGCTCGGGAATGACCAGATAATAGGCGTTGCGGCTGTCGACGCTGTGATTGTTGGCGATCACCAGTCGGCCGCTCTGCAGCTCGCTGCGGATCAGGAAAGGTGGTATCAGCGCCACGCCCATGCCATGCATGGCCGCCTGGGCCAGCATGGAGAACAGCTCCAGGCGCGTGCCGTTCAGATCATGCTCGATGCGCATGTCGCAGGACTCGAACCACTGGCGCCAGGCGTAGGGCCTGGTGGACTGCTGCAGCAGCGGCAACTGGCTGATCTGCTCGGCGCTCAACTCGCTCAGCCCCTGCATCAGGGCAGGGCTGCAGACCGGCACCGGGGACTCGTTCATCAGAAAGTGCACCTCGGTACCCGACCATTCCCCGTCGCCGAAGTAGATGGCGGCATCGAACTCGGTGTCGGCGAACAGAAAGGGGCGGGTGCGGTTGGTCATGTTGACCGTGACGTGCGGATGTTGCACAAGGTACTGACCAAGCCGAGGCAGCAGCCATTGGGTGCCGAAGGTCGGTACCAGGGCCAGCTCCAGGGTGGCGCTGCCCTTGTTGCCCATCAATGACAGGGTATCGCGCTCCATGGCATCCAGCCGATTGGCAATGCGACGATGGTAGGTCAGTCCCGCCTCGGTCAGCCGTACTCCGCGCCGGGTACGGCGGAACAGCTCGACGTCAAGGAATCCCTCGAGATTGGCGATCTGCCGGCATACCGCGCTCTGGGTCAGGGCCAGTTCCTCGGCGGCCCGGGTAAAGCTCTCATGGCGGGCGGCGGACTCGAAGCAGATCAGGGCCTGGGTGGGGGGTATCTTGCGGCGCACGGTGGGATTCTCGAAGTGAGGGTGTGTTTACGGAGTTCCAATCTAGCACAGGTCGCTGAAAAAAACGCGTTTGCTTGTGCGCCTTGGCAGGACTAGGCTTTAAACCATTCTGCGGCGTTGTGCCGCGCCAACACCACGATAATCACGGAGTACCCATGGCTAACAAGGCATCCTTCAACTGGGCAGACCCGCTGCTGCTGGACCAGCAACTCACCGAAGAAGAGCGCATGGTGCGCGACTCCGCAGCACAGTATTGCCAGGACAAGCTGATGCCGCGCGTGCTGGAATCCTTCCGCCACGAGCAGACCGATGCCAGCATCTTCCGTGAGATGGGTGAGCTGGGCCTGCTGGGTGCAACCATTCCCACCGAGTATGGCGGCAGCGGCCTGAACTATGTCTGCTATGGCCTGATTGCCCGTGAGGTCGAGCGGGTGGATTCCGGTTATCGCTCGATGATGAGCGTGCAGTCCTCGCTGGTCATGGTGCCGATCAACGAGTTCGGCTCCGAGGCCCAGAAGCAGAAGTATCTGCCGAAACTGGCCAGCGGCGAGTGGATCGGCTGCTTCGGCCTGACCGAGCCCAACCACGGTTCCGACCCGGGCTCCATGGTCACCCGTGCGCGCAAGGTCGAGGGCGGCTATCGCCTCAAGGGCGCCAAGATGTGGATCACCAACAGTCCGATTGCCGACGTGTTCGTGGTCTGGGCCAAGACCGAGGACGATGTGATCCGCGGCTTCATCCTCGAGAAGGGCTGGGAAGGTCTGAGCGCTCCGGCGATCAAGGGCAAGGTCGGTCTGCGCACTTCGATCACCGGCGAGATCGTGATGGATGATGTGTTCGTGCCGGAGGAGAACCTGATGCCGGGCGTGACCGGTCTGCGCGGTCCCTTCACCTGCCTGAACTCCGCCCGTTACGGCATTTCCTGGGGCGCCCTGGGTGCCGCCGAGTTCTGCTGGCACACCGCCCGCCAGTACACCCTGGATCGTCATCAGTTCGGTCGCCCGCTGGCGCAGACCCAGCTGGTACAGAAGAAGCTGGCCGACATGCAGACCGAGATCACTCTGGCCCTGCAGGGCTGCCTGCGCCTGGGCCGGATGAAGGACGAAGGCACCGCTGCGGTGGAGATCACCTCCATCATGAAGCGCAACTCCTGCGGCAAGGCGCTGGATATCGCCCGGGTTGCCCGTGACATGCTCGGCGGCAACGGCATCTCCGACGAGTACGGCGTGATCCGCCATGTGGTCAACCTGGAAGTGGTCAATACCTATGAGGGTACCCACGACGTTCACGCACTGATCCTGGGCCGTGCCCAGACCGGTCTGCAGGCGTTCTTCTGAGGCGTCGCTGAGCAGTACCGAAACGGCCCCGGCAACCCCGGGGCCGTTGTCGTTCTAGAGGCCGGTGCCGGCGGGCACCAGCAGTACCGGGCGGCGGCTTTCCCGGGCTACCCCTTCGGCGGTACTGCCGATCATCAGATCCTGAATGGGCGTGGTGCCGCGCTTGCCCAGGATCACCAGTGCCACCTGCTCATCCTCTGCGGTGCGGACTATCTCGCGAACTGCCGAGCCCTTGCCCAGACGGGCCACTGCCTGCTCGTGCCTGGCGGTGAGATCGGCTATCTGCGATTGGACAAGGGCGCTGTTGTCCGCCTCCTCGGTCTCCACCCAGAGCACCAGTCCATGGCGACCGTCCACCAGGTAGTGTTCGAACATGCGCTGCGCCGCCTGGGCCGGGTCCGAGCCGTCGGTGGCGAGCAACAGGGTGCCGGCCGGCTCGATCGCCGGTCCGTCAGCGGGCAGCACCAGCAGCGGCAGGCGTGTCAGACGCGCCAGGTTCAGGGTGGTATTGCCGTAGAACAGTGCCCGGCCCGCGGAGTGGCTCTGATTCAGCATGATCAGGCCGTCAGCCTTGTGCCGCCGGGCCACTTCGTGGAGCTCGGTCGCGGCAAAACCGCGGCGAACCTCATGATCGACGGCGATGCCGAGCTCCGTCGACAGCGTGCCCGCCAGTTTTGCCAGATGGCTGTCGGCGGCCGCTTCGCTGTCCTCGACGTTGATGCGCCGGGTGGTGTCCACGACATGCACGAGCGTGAGTCGCTTCACGCCGAGCAATTGCACTATCGGGGGAAGGCGTTCGCAGGTCCTGTCCCAGCTGTCCGAATAATCAAAGCCAAGAATGCAGTGGTTCAACATGGTGCCCCCTTTGCGCTGTCCTGAGCTTCAGTCTAGACGAGGGCGGGGATAAGACGAGGATCAGAACGTCATGCGGTCGTGGGGTTCGTACTGCCCACAGTCAGGGGATGCCCAGCGGTGAACCTCATGCTGCTGGATGATCAGTCCCGAGGGGGAGTTACTCTCTGGCTGGCCGGGGGTGGGTGCACGGCCGAGGAACGACGCGTGAATCTCATGGGTGCTGACAAACTCGACCAGGCCTTCCATCTTGCCGTTGAAACGTTCGGGGTCCTGGCAATCGCCACGCACCTGAACGGTGGAGCGGCCGACCTTCTGCAGGCTCAGGTCGCACTCCGGCAGTTTGCGCTGGAGGATGTTGTGGAGACTGTGATGGCTGCCCAGCTCGGAGGCCTGTGAAGGCGTGAGGCAGACCAGTTCGATCTTGGGTTGTGCCACGCGTCTGGCCGTCTCGTGCAGGATGCGGTAATCGACATGGGAGAAGGTGAGACCCGGCTGAACGGAACGCATCCGGCGCAGGCTACCCTCGTTGTCGGTAATCAACCGGCTTTCGGAACGCCACAGGCCGGCTTCGGGGGGCGGAGCCAGACGGTTCTCCGCTTGAAGGTCCAGTGCTATGAGCAGCATCAATATGGCTAAGGTGCCTCTCATCAGAACCTCCTGTCGGTATGTGACAACTTTTGGTGTGGAACGTTGACTATAGCCTCTTGCCCAAAATTTACACGGCGCCGTTTGAGGCGCTCTGGACCATGGATTCCGTAGGGTTCATGTGGCACAACGCCACGTGGCTGATAGCTATGAAAAAAGAGGATGGAAGCGGGAGATGGCGAGAAAATGAACAGGTTCTGCGACCTGTTCATTTCTGACGAACGGAGACTCAGCTGCCGAGCAGGGCAGGCTTTTCGCGACGCGGGCGGTTACGTTTGGGGGCCGGTGTTTCCGGCACGACCCGGTTGCCCATCGCCTGCAGACGGCGCTCGCGGGCGACCGCGTCCTCGGGCTCGGCGATACCCGGCATGGCCTGCTGCGGGCGGCGTGGCTTGCTGCCGGGGCGGGGCTTGTCAGCACGACCCTGACCCCGCGGAGCGGCGTTACTGCGGGGCTGGCCGCGACCCCTGCTCGGGGTATTGGCGCCACGCGGACGCTCGGGGCGGTCGCTGTTGAGTTCCGCCTGCGCCGGGGGCACGAAGCCCTGCAGATCGCCTTCCTCGAAGCGCTGACGGGTCAGTCGCTCGATGGCCTTGAGCAGCTTCTCCTCATCGGGGCTGACCAGGGAAACCGCCTCGCCACTGCGTCCGGCGCGGCCGGTACGACCGATGCGGTGCACATAGTCCTCAGCCACGTTGGGCAGCTCGAAGTTCACCACATGGGGCAGCTGGTCGATATCCAGGCCGCGGGCGGCGATATCGGTTGCCACCAGCACGCGGATGCTGTTGCTCTTGAAATCCGCCAGTGCCTTGGTGCGAGCGCTCTGGCTCTTGTTGCCGTGAATGGCGGCCGCCGGCAGGCCATGCTTGGACAGGTATTCGGCCAGGCGGTTGGCACCATGCTTGGTGCGGGTGAACACCAGTACCTGTTCCCAGGCGCCCATGGTGATCAGGTGGGCGATCAGGGCCCGCTTGTGGCCTGCTTCTACCCGGAAAACCCGTTGCTCGATGCGTTCCACCGTGGTGTTCGGCGGGGTGACTTCGATCCGCGCCGGATTGTGCAGCAGGCGGTTGGCGAGCTGTGTGATCTCGCTGGAAAAAGTCGCCGAGAACAGCAGGTTCTGGCGCTTGGCCGGCAGCTTGGCGATGACCTTCTTCACGTCATGAATGAAGCCCATGTCCAGCATGCGGTCAGCTTCGTCCAGAACGAAGTATTCCACGGCAGACAGGTCCACGGCGCGCTGGCCGACCAGGTCCAGCAGCCGTCCGGGGCAGGCCACCAGGATATCCAGGCCAGGGGCCAGCGCCTTGATCTGCGGGTTGGCACCCACGCCGCCGAAAATGCAGGCGCTGTGCATCTGCAGCTCGGTGGCGTAGGAGCGGATGTTGTCGTGCACCTGGGCTGCCAGCTCGCGGGTAGGGGTAAGCACCAGCGCACGAACCTGACGGGCAGTGCGCTTGTAACCGGACGGACGCTGGCCACCGGGGAACAGCAGTTCGAGAATCGGCAGGGAGAAACCGGCGGTCTTGCCGGTGCCGGTCTGGGCCGCGACCATGAGATCGCGGCCTTCCAGGACGGCCGGGATGGCCTGAGTCTGGACCGGAGTGGGGGTGGTATAACCAGTGGCAGCCACGGCGCGCACCAGCGCGTCGGACAGGCCGAGAGAAGCAAAGGACATTCAGATAAACCCTGTGATGGCCGTTTGCGAACAGGGGCTGTCCGTGCGGCCGGAATGAAGATGAAGAGCGGCGAGTCTAACAGAAAGCTGCAGATCTCGCAGAAAAATAGCGCAGACGGTTGCCAGAACCTCACCCCGCTCTCGACAGCCGAACCGCTGGGAAGGCCCAGCCGGACTCCCGGAAAGGACGAAAATCAGTACGTTCGGCACAGCAGCCGCTACGGATAATTGCCACGGCCGTGCCGGGCTGCACCCGGCACGGCGCACCTGACTCAGAGGTTGCGCAGGATCGCCAGGCTCGGCTCCGCCTGGTTCAACGTATAGAAGTGCAGGCTGGGTGCACCACCGGCGATCAGCCGCTGGCACATGTCGCTGATCACTTCGGTGCCGAAGGCGGCAATGCTGGCTGTATCGTCGCCATAGGACTCCAGCTGCTTGCGGATCCAGCGGGGGATCTCGGCGCCGCAGGCGTCGGAGAAACGCGACAGGCTGCTGTAGTTGGTGATCGGCATGATGCCCGGCACTATCGGCACGTCCACACCGGCCTTGCGAACCCGGTCGACGAAGTGGAAATAGCAGTCGGCATTGAAGAAGTACTGGGTGATGGCGCTGTTGGCGCCGGCCTTCACCTTGCGCACGAAGTTTTCCAGATCCACTTCGAAATTGCGGGCCTGGGGGTGGGATTCGGGATAGGCAGCCACCTCGATGGTGAAGTGATCACCGGTTTCCTGGCGGATGAATTCCACCAGCTCGTTGGCGTAACGCAGTTCACCCGAGGCCCGCCCCATGCCCGAGGGCAGGTCGCCACGCAGGGCGACGATACGGTGGATGCCCGCTTCACGGTACTCGTTGAGCAGCTGGCGCAGGTCTTCCTTGCTGTCGCCGACGCAGGACAGGTGTGGCGCGGTGGGCACCTTCACCTGCTGGTCGAGCTGCAGCACGGTGTTCTGGGTACGGTCGCGGGTGGAGCCACCAGCGCCGTAGGTAACCGAGAAGAACTCGGGCTTCTGTTCGGCCAGCACATGGGCTGCGGCGATCAGTTTTTCATGGCCGGCATCGGTCTTGGTCGGGAAGAACTCGAAGCTGACCGGGATGTTGCTGTTGTTCATATCCTGTCTCTTGGCAAACGCCGAGGGTGGCGCGCTGGCGACACCCCCAGGCGGGTATCAGTAGCGGTAGGTGTCCGGCTTGAACGGACCTTCCACCGGCACGCCGATGTAGTCGGCCTGTTGCTGGGTCAGACGGGTGACCACGCCACCGAAGCCCTTGACCATTTCCAGCGCCACTTCCTCGTCCAGCTCCTTGGGCAGCACTTCCACGCGCAGCAGCTCCTCGCGGGCGGTGGCGTCCAGGTTGGCATAGCCCTGGCGGAACAGGTGGATCTGGGCCAGCACCTGGTTGGCGAAGGAGCCGTCCATGATGCGGCTGGGGTGACCGGTGGCATTGCCCAGGTTCACCAGGCGGCCCTCGGCCAGCAGGATCAGGTAGTCGTCGTTGGCCGGATCGAAGCTGTCCTTGCCGGTACGGTGGATCTTGTGTACCTGCGGCTTGACCTCTTCCCAGGCCCAGTTCTGACGCATGAAGGCGGTATCGATCTCGTTGTCGAAGTGACCGATGTTGCACACCACGGCGCGCTTCTTCAGCGCCTTGAGCATGTTGGCGTCGCACACGTTGATGTTGCCGGTGGTGGTGACGATCAGGTCGGTGTTGCCCAGCAGCTCGCGGTTGATGCTGGCTTCGGTGCCGTCATTGACGCCGTTGATGTAGGGCGAGGTGACCTCGAAACCGTCCATGCAGGCCTGCATGGCGCAGATCGGATCGGCTTCGGCCACGCGCACTATCATGCCTTCCTGGCGCAGGGACTGGGCCGAGCCCTTGCCCACGTCACCATAACCGATGACCAGCGCCTTCTTGCCGGACAGCAGGTGGTCGGTGGCGCGCTTGATGGCATCGTTCAGGCTGTGACGGCAGCCGTACTTGTTGTCGTTCTTGCTCTTGGTCACCGAGTCGTTGACGTTGATCGCCGGTACCTTCAGGGTGCCCTTCTTCAGCATCTCCAGCAGGCGGTGTACGCCGGTAGTGGTTTCCTCGGTGATGCCGTGGACCCTGTCCAGTACCTGCGGGTATTTCTCGTGCAGGATCTGGGTCAGGTCACCGCCATCGTCCAGCACCATGTTGGCGTCCCAGGGCTGACCGTCCTTGAGGATGGTCTGCTCGATGCACCATTCGTACTCCTCTTCGGTCTCGCCCTTCCAGGCGAATACCGGAATGCCGGCGGCGGCGATGGCGGCGGCGGCGTGGTCCTGGGTGGAGAAGATGTTGCACGAGGACCAGCGCACTTCGGCGCCCAGCTCGACGAGGGTCTCGATCAGCACCGCGGTCTGAATGGTCATGTGGATGCAGCCGAGGATGCGTGCGCCCTTGAGCGGCTGCTCGGCCTTGTACTTGCGACGCAGCGCCATCAGCGCGGGCATTTCCGATTCGGCGATGACGATTTCGCGGCGGCCGTAATCGGCCAGGGTGATGTCCGCTACCTTGTAGTCGGAAAAATCTGCTTGCATGACTGCGCTCATAATCAGCTCCAATAAGAGTAAGCTTGCGAAGGCCGATTCCGGCCCCACTATCAATTCCACGTACGTCAGGGAGAAATCCGTTGTCTGTTTCCCTTCCCCGAATACTGCTGCCTGCGGCCCTTGGCCTGGCTCTGGTCGGTTGCGGCGGTCCTGCCGATCCCGATTCGCCTGAGGGCAAGCGTCAGGCGGTGTTCAAACAGTTCCTCCAGCACAGCGAGCCCATGGGCGGCATGCTGTCGGGGCGCGTGCCCTTCGATGGCGAGGCCCTGGCCGGACACGCCGAGGGCCTGGCCGAACTGGTCGAGGCGCCCTGGGACTACTTTCCCGAGCCCGGCGACTCCAGGCAGCGCAATGCGGCCCTCCCGGACATCTGGCAGCAGCCGGATGCCTGGCAGCAGGCCATAGCGGATTACCGCCAGGCCGTGGCCGATCTGCTTGCCGTTACCCGCGAGGGTGTCGACAGTCCCGAGCAGGTGGCTGCCCCTGTGGCAGCGGTACAGCAGGGCTGCAAGGGTTGCCACGACGGCTTCCGCCGCTGATTCCACTTCCCTGCAGGGCAGGGCCGCACCGCGTATGCCGGGACGGCCTGCCTCCAGCTTCTCTGGTCTGTTACAGCCCGGCGTCGGCGCGCAGGGCGTCGGCGCGGTCGGTCAGTTCCCAGGGGAAGGCGGTGAAGGTGTCGCCCTTCACGGTCATCTCGTAGGGGTCGCGGCCGAAGTGACCGTAGGCCGCAGTGGCCTGGTACATCGGGTGCAGCAGGTCGAGCATGCGGGTGATTGCATAGGGCCGCAGGTCGAAGTGCTCGCGAACCAGCTGGACGATGCGCTCGTCGCTGACCTTGCCGGTGCCGAAGGTGTTGATCGACACCGAGGTCGGCTGAGCCACGCCGATGGCGTAGGACACCTGGATCTCGCAGCGATCGGCCAGGCCGGCAGCGACGATGTTCTTGGCCACGTAACGACCGGCATAGGCGGCGCTGCGGTCGACCTTGGACGGGTCCTTGCCGGAGAAGGCGCCGCCACCGTGACGGGCCATGCCGCCGTAGGTATCGACGATGATCTTGCGTCCGGTCAGACCGCAGTCACCCACAGGGCCACCGATGACGAACTTGCCGGTGGGGTTGATGTGGTACTGGGTGCCGGCATGCAGCAGCTCGGCCGGGATCACGTGCTTGATGATGGTCTCCATCACCGCCTCGCGCAGGTCCTCCTGGGCGATCTCCGGATTGTGCTGGGTGGACAGCACAATGGCATCGATACCGACCACCTGGCCGTTCTCGTAGCGGCAGGTGACCTGGGACTTGGCGTCCGGGCGCAGCCAGTTCAGGGTGCCGTTCTTGCGCACCTCGGCCTGGCGCTCGACCAGACGGTGGGCGAAGGTGATGGGCGCGGGCATCAGCACGCTGGTCTCGTTGCTGGCATAGCCGAACATCAGGCCCTGGTCGCCGGCCCCCTGGTCCTCGGGCTTCTGCCGGTCCACACCCTGGGCGATATCCGGGGACTGCTTGCCGATGATGTTGATCACGCCACAGGTATCGGCGTCGTAGCCGACCTCGGAGGAGGTGTAGCCGACATCCTTGATCACCTTGCGTACCAGATCCTCCAGGTCGACCCAGGCGCTGGTGGTGATTTCCCCGCCGATGATCGCCACGCCGGTCTTGACCATGGTTTCGCAGGCCACACGGGCCAGCTTGTCCTCGGCGAGAATGGCGTCGAGCACGGCGTCGGAGATCTGATCAGCCAGTTTGTCCGGATGGCCTTCGGATACCGATTCGGACGTGAAGATGCTGTATTCACTCATGGTTCTGGTCCTTGGAAAATTGTTGAAGCTGAATCTGAAATCCGTTGCGCAGTCCCAGATAGAGGCTGACGCCACTGTTCAATCCCGCCTGTGAAGCCCAGCGGGCGAGGTCGCTCTGGTCGAAGCCCAGCCACAGGTCACCGCAGGTGTCCTGAACCCAGCTCTGATCATGTCGGCACAGCTCGGTGAGGATCAGGCTGCCGCCGGGCCTGAGCAGGTCGGCGAAGCGCTTGAGCGCCTCCGCTGGCGCCGGCATGTGGTGCAGCACCATATTGCACACCACGGCGTCCGCCGGGGGCAGGGCCTGGGGCTGCAGGGCATCGGCCAGCAGGCATTCGACATTGACCAGACCGGCCTCGCTGCACTGCTGGCGGGCGCGCTCCAGCATGGCCGGGGCGTTGTCCAGGGCCAGCACCCGGGTGAAGCGGCCGGCCAGATCCGGCAGGAAGCCGCCTTCCCCCGGCCCGACCTCGATGGCCAGCGCCCGGTCCGGCAGGGCCAGGCTGTCGATCAGGTCCAGCAGCGGTTCGCGGTACAGGCCGAAGTGGGCAATCAGGTCCTGCTGCGCCGGGGTGCCATCGGTAAAACGGGCGAAGAACTGCCGCGACACCTCGCCGCGCTGACTGTGTACCAGGGCGATGGCGTCCTGCAGCCGGTCTTCCAGCGGCAGGGCGTCGAGTTCGCCGAGCAGCTGCTCGTGCAGCACCGGCCAGGGGCTGGCGTCGGCCAGGCTGCGCCGGTAGAAGATCGAATTGCCTTCACGACGGGTGCTGACCAGACCTGCGCTGGCCAGTACCTTGAGGTGGTGGCTCATGCCTGACTGGCGCATGTCGAAGATCTGCGCCAGTTCCAGCACGCCGAAGGAGTCATTGCGCAGTACCCGCAGGATATCCAGGCGCAGCTGATCCCCCGCCGCCTTGAGAAAGGCAGCCAGTTGCTCGGAACTCGAGCTGGCGACGAGGGCGAGGGAGGCGGTGCTGTTCATGCTGGGGGATTCTAGTCAGCCGCGACCGGTCTCGCAACGGCTATATCAAAATATTTTGATATTCGTCTCGGATTCGGGCCGCTCGTCCACAATTCCCGGCGTTTTCCATGGTCGGTCCGGGTTTTCATTGCCCGTTGCAGCAGTTTGGGCGAAAATGCCGTCCTTTCATTTTCCGGGGGCGTGGACCAGTCCTGGGCCCCTCCCAGCCTTGCCAAAATCACAGGAGTTGTTCATGCCCAGTCGTCGTGACCGAGCCAATGCCATTCGTGCCCTGAGCATGGATGCGGTGCAGAAAGCCAACAGTGGTCATCCGGGTGCGCCAATGGGCATGGCGGATATCGCCGAAGTGCTCTGGAGGGACTTCCTCAAGCACAACCCGGCCAACCCGCAATGGGCTGACCGCGACCGTTTCGTGCTGTCCAACGGCCACGGCTCCATGCTGATCTATTCCCTGCTGCACCTGACCGGCTATGACCTGACCATCGATGATCTGAAGAACTTCCGTCAGCTGCACAGCCGCACCCCCGGCCACCCGGAATACGGCTACACCGCCGGTGTGGAAACCACCACAGGTCCGCTGGGGCAGGGCATCGCCAACGCCGTGGGCTTTGCCCTGGCGGAGAAGATCATGGCCGCCCAGTTCAACCGCCCCGGGCACAACATCGTCGATCACGACACCTATGTGTTCCTCGGTGACGGCTGCATGATGGAAGGCATTTCCCATGAAGTCTGCTCGCTGGCCGGTACCCTGGGCCTGAGCAAGCTGACCGCCTTCTATGATGACAACGGCATTTCCATCGATGGTGAAGTGCATGGCTGGTTCACCGACGATACCCCGCGGCGCTTCGAGTCCTACGGCTGGCAGGTGATCCGCAACGTCAACGGCCACGATGCCGACGAGATCAGGCTGGCCATCGAGACTGCTCGCAAGAGCGACAGGCCGACCCTGATCTGCTGCAAGACCATCATCGGCTTCGGCTCGCCGAACAAGCAGGGCAAGGAATCCTCCCACGGCGCAGCCCTGGGTGAGGACGAGATTGCTCTGACCCGCGAGGCGCTGGGCTGGAAGCATGGTCCCTTCGAGATCCCCGAAGACATCTACGCCGAGTGGGACGCCCGCGAAGCCGGTGCCCGTGCCGAGCAGCAGTGGAACGAGAAGTTCGCTGCCTACCAGGCCGAATTCCCCGAGCTGGCTGCCGAGTTCAAGCGCCGCATGGCCGGTGAGCTGCCGGCGGACTTCGAGGAGAAGGCCAGTGCCTTCATCCGCGAGGTAGCGCAGAAGGGCGAGAACATCGCCAGCCGCAAGGCCAGCCAGAACTGCCTGAATTTCTTCGGTCCGCTGCTGCCCGAGCTGCTTGGCGGCTCCGCTGACCTGGCCGGTTCCAACCTGACCCTGTGGAGCGGCTGCAAGCCGGTGGTGGCCGAAGATGCCTCCGGCAACTACATGTACTACGGCGTGCGCGAGTTCGGCATGGCCGCCATCATGAACGGTGTCGCCCTGCACGGCGGTCTGATCCCCTATGGCGCCACCTTCCTGATGTTCATGGAGTACGCCCGCAATGCGGTGCGCATGTCGGCGCTGATGAAGCAGCGGGTCATCTATGTGTTCACCCACGACTCAATCGGTCTGGGCGAGGACGGCCCGACTCACCAGCCGGTCGAACAGCTGACCAGCCTGCGTACCACGCCCAATCTGGATACCTGGCGTCCGGCGGATACCGTCGAGTCGGCGGTGGCCTGGAAGCAGGCACTGCTGCGCAAGGACGGCCCCAGCGCGCTGATCTTCTCCCGCCAGAACCTGCCGTGCCATGTGCGTGATGATGAAACCGAGGCGGCCATAGCCCGCGGCGGTTACATCCTCAAGGACTGCGCCGGCGAGCCCGAGCTGATCCTGATTGCCACCGGCTCCGAGGTCGGCCTGGCCATGCAGGCCTGGGAAAAACTCAACGAACAGGGTCGTCGCGTGCGCGTTGTATCCATGCCCTGCACCAGCGTGTTCGACCAGCAGGACGCCGAGTACCGCCAGGCCGTGCTGCCGCTGGAAGTGGGCGCGCGCATCGCCATCGAGGCGGCCCACGCCGACTATTGGTACAAGTACGTTGGTCTGGACGGCCGCATCATCGGCATGCACACCTACGGTGAGTCAGCGCCGGCCGGGGAGCTGTTCGAGGCCTTCGGCTTTACCCTGGACAATATCCTGGCGGTGGCCGACGAGCTGCTCGAAGACGAGTGAACATGTCGCGCGGCAGGCCCTATCGCATCGCCCTGAACGGCTACGGCCGTATCGGCCGCTGCGTGCTGCGCGCCCTGCATGAGCGGGGCGGGCAGGACATGCAGATAGTGGCCCTCAACGATCTGGCCGATCAGGCCAGCGTCGAGTACCTGACCCGCTTCGACTCCACCCACGGGCGCTTTCCCGGTGAGGTGCGGGTCGACGGCGACTGCCTGCACATCAATGGCCACTGCGTGAAGGTGCTCTGTGCGTCCACCCCCGAAGCGGTGGACTGGGCGGCGCTGGATATCGACCTGCTGCTGGAATGCTCCGGGCAGTACACCCGCCGTGACGAGGGTGCCCGCTTCGTCGAAGCCGGTGTACCCCGTGTGCTGTTCTCCCAGCCGATGGCCAACGCCGAGGCGGTGGATGCCACCCTGGTCTACGGCGTCAACCACCACAGCCTGAATCCGCACGCGCGGCTGATCTCCAATGCCTCCTGCACCACCAACGCCAGCGTGCCGGTGCTGCATCTGCTCGACCGCGAGCTGGGTCTGGAGCAGGTGTCCATCACCACCATCCACTCGGCTATGAACGACCAGCCGGTGATCGACGCCTACCACCATGCGGACCTGCGCCGTACCCGCTCGGCCTTCCAGTCGGTGATCCCGGTGTCCACCGGGCTGGCCCGGGGCATCGAGCGGCTGCTGCCGGAGCTGGTCGGGCGGGTGCAGGCCAAGGCCATGCGGGTGCCCACGGTCAACGTCTCGGCGCTGGACATCACCCTGCAGACCCGTCGTGACACCAGCGCCGAGGAAGTGAACCGGCTGCTGCAACAGGCGTCAGAGTCTGAGTATTCCGGCCTGCTGGGCTATACCGAGCTGCAGCACGCCAGCTGTGATTTCAACCATGATCCGCATTCCGCGATCATCGACGGCAGTCTGACCCGGGTCGCCGGCCCGCGCCTGGTCAACCTGCTGGTGTGGTTCGATAACGAATGGGGCTTTGCCAACCGCATGCTGGATGTGGCGCAGTACTGGCTGCAGCAGCTTGAGGGTGCGGCGGCCCGCGACTGAACAACAGTTAATTTCCAATCTCTGGACAAGGAGCACTACATGCCGGTACTGACCATGGAGGCACTCGACCTGAACGGGTTGCGGGTTCTGATTCGTGAAGATCTCAACGTCCCGGTCAAGAATGGCCAGGTCGCCAGCGATGCCCGCATCCTGGCCGCACTGCCGACCATCCGCCTGGCGCTGGAAAAGGGTGCAGCGGTCATGGTCTGCTCACACCTGGGCCGCCCGGAAGAGGGCGTGTTCAGTGAGGAGAACAGCCTGGCACCGGTCGCCGCGTACCTGAGCAAGGCGCTGGACCGTGACGTCCCGCTGGTGCGTGACTACCTCGGCGGCGTGCAGGTGCAGCCGGGCGAGCTGGTACTGCTGGAGAACGTGCGCTTCAACGCCGGCGAGAAGAAGAACACCGATGAGCTGGCGCAGAAATACGCTGGCCTCTGTGATGTCTTCGTCATGGACGCCTTCGGTACCGCCCACCGTGCCCAGGCCTCCACCCACGGTGTAGCCAAATTCGCCGCCACCGCCTGCGCCGGCCCGCTGCTGGCAGCCGAGCTGGAGGCCCTGGCCCGGGCGCTGGACAAGCCGGCCAAGCCGATGGCCGCCATCGTTGCCGGCTCCAAGGTGTCGACCAAACTGGATGTGCTCAATGCCCTGTCCGAGAAGTGCGACCAGCTGATCGTCGGTGGCGGCATCGCCAATACCTTCCTTGCTGCGGCCGGTCTGCCGGTGGGCAAGTCCCTGTACGAGGCGGATCTGGTGGATACCGCCCGCGCCATCGCCGAAAAGGTCAGCGTACCCCTGCCGGTGGATGTGGTGGTGGCCAAGGCCTTTGCCGAGGACGCCGAGGCCACGGTCAAGGCGGTCGAGGATGTGGCCGCGGATGACATGATTCTGGATATCGGTCCGAAAACCGCTGAACAGTTCGCCCAGTTGCTCAAGTCCTCGGGTACCATCCTGTGGAACGGCCCGGTCGGGGTGTTCGAGTTCGACCAGTTCGGCGAAGGTACCCGCGCGCTGGCCGAGGCCATTGCCGAGAGCCCGGCGTTCTCCATTGCCGGCGGCGGCGATACCCTGGCAGCCATCGACAAGTACGGTGTGGCCGATCGCATTTCCTACATTTCCACCGGCGGTGGCGCCTTCCTCGAGTTCGTCGAGGGCAAGGTGCTGCCGGCGGTCGAGATACTGCAACAGCGCAGTAACTGAGCAACCGTTATCCTGCCCCGCGCGCGGGGCACTTGCAGCCACGGGCCTGCTGCGGCAGGCTACGCGGCAGTGAATTGAATACAGTTAACCGGAGAATATCACCATGGCTTTGATCAGCATGCGCCAGATGCTGGACCACGCCGCCGAGTTCGGCTACGGCGTCCCGGCCTTCAACGTCAATAACCTGGAACAGATGCGGGCCATCATGGAAGCGGCTGACAAGACCGACTCCCCGGTGATCGTGCAGGCCTCTGCCGGCGCCCGCAAGTACGCCGGTGCACCCTTCCTGCGCCACCTGATCCTGGCCGCCATCGAGGAGTTTCCGCATATCCCGGTGTGCATGCACCAGGACCACGGCACCAGCCCCGCCGTCTGCCAGCGCTCGATCCAGCTGGGCTTCTCCTCGGTGATGATGGATGGCTCGCTCGGCGAGGACGGCAAGACGCCGACCAGCTACGAGTACAACGTTGACGTAACCCGTCGCACCGTGGAAATGGCCCACGCCTGCGGTGTTTCCGTAGAGGGTGAACTGGGTTGCCTGGGCAGCCTGGAAACCGGCCAGGCCGGCGAGGAAGACGGCATCGGTGCCGAGGGTACCCTGGATCACAGCCAGATGCTGACCGACCCCGAGGAAGCCGCCGACTTCGTCAAGAAAACCAAGGTTGACGCGCTGGCCATCGCCATCGGCACCAGCCACGGCGCCTACAAGTTCACCCGCCCGCCGACCGGCGACATCCTGGCCATCGACCGCATCAAGGCGATCCATGAGCGCATCCCCAACACCCACCTGGTGATGCACGGCTCCTCCTCGGTACCCCAGGAGTGGCTGGCGATCATCAACGAGTATGGCGGCGACATCAAGGAAACCTACGGCGTGCCGGTCGAGGAGATCGTCGAGGGCATCAAGTACGGCGTGCGCAAGGTCAACATCGATACCGACCTGCGTCTGGCGTCCACCGGGGCCATCCGTCGCTACATGGCGCAGCACCCCAGCGAGTTCGACCCGCGCAAGTTCTTCAGCGAAACCGTCAAGGCCATGCGCGATATCTGCATCGCCCGGTACGAAGCCTTCGGCACCGCCGGTAATGCTTCCAAGATCAAGCCGATCAGTCTGGAAGCCATGTACCAGCGTTACGAAAGCGGTGAGCTGGACCCCAAGGTCAACTGATCAGGGCG
>Ga0209075_1002445_pt1 | contig 16371 bp, 12 predicted proteins | sample Stecom2011_FD_187523 | JGI IMG/M metagenome (GOLD analysis project Ga0209075, IMG submission 187523) | Agricultural soil microbial communities from Utah to study Nitrogen management - Steer compost 2011 (SPAdes) (version 2) | ecosystem: Environmental > Terrestrial > Soil > Agricultural land...
CTCGAGTGTAACGAAAAAAGCCCCCGGGTGGAGGGGGCTGAATTGATTCTGACTATGCCGGCAAGATCTCAGTCGATCAGCGGCAACAGCGAGTCGATACTCTCCTTGGCGTCACCATAGAACATGCGCGTGTTCTCTTTGTAGAACAGCGGGTTCTCGATGCCCGAGTAACCGGTTCCCTGACCTCGCTTGGAGACGAATACCACTGCAGATTTCCACACCTCCAGCACCGGCATGCCGGCAATCGGGCTGTTGGGGTCATCTTGTGCAGCAGGATTGACGATATCGTTGGAGCCGATCACGATGGTCACGTCGGTTTTAGGGAAATCATCGTTGATTTCATCCATCTCCAACACGATATCGTAGGGCACTTTGGCCTCGGCCAGCAGCACGTTCATGTGCCCCGGCAAACGCCCGGCCACCGGGTGAATGGCGAAGCGTACTTCCTTGCCGGCAGCACGCAGCTTGCGTACCAGCTCGCTCACTGCCCCCTGCGCCTGGGCCACCGCCATGCCGTAGCCCGGCACAATGACCACGCTGTCAGCGTTGTTGAGCGCACTGGCTACCCCAGCGGCATCGATGGCGACTTGCTCACCCTCGATCTCCGCCGCCGGCCCTTGGGCACCACCGAATCCGCCCAGAATAACGCTGATGAAGTTACGGTTCATCGCCTTGCACATGATGTAGGAAAGTATCGCCCCCGAAGAGCCGACCAGTGCACCGGTAACAATCAGCAGATCGTTGGAGAGAGTGAAACCGATGGCCGCCGCCGCCCAGCCGGAATAGCTGTTGAGCATCGACACCACCACCGGCATGTCGGCACCGCCGATCCCCATGATCAGGTGCCAGCCAATAAAGAACGACAGCGCCGCCAACAGCAGCAAGGTCCAGAAACCGGCGCCGTTGAGATAGAGCACCGCCAGCAGCAGACTCAGTGCTGCCGCACCGGCATTGAGCATATGCCCGCCGGGGAGTTGACTGGGCTTGCCATCCACCTTGCCGGCCAGTTTGCCGAAAGCGATCACCGAACCGGTAAAGGTCACGGCACCGATGAAGATGGCAAACACCACTTCGATCTGCAGGAACATCAGCTCATCGGGGGCCTTGGTTGCCACCAGGGCGGCAAAGGCCGAAAACTCCTGTTGACCCGCCTGCAGCGTCTGGCCAGCCAGCACCCGGCGCCGCTCAAGATCGGCGTTCCAGGCCACAAACACCGCCGCCAGACCCACGAAGCTGTGCAGCGCCGCCACCAGTTGCGGCATTTCGGTCATCGCCACCCGGCGCGCCACATACCAGCCGATTGCCGCACCGATAATCACCATCGGAATCAGCCAACCGTAACCGCCGATACCCGGCCCCAGAGCGGTAAAGAACACCGCTATGGCCATACCCACGATGCCGTACCAGACAGCCCGCTTGGCCTTCTCCTGGTTACTCAGTCCACCCAGCGAAAGGATGAACAATACGCTTGCCGCAATCGCTGCGGCCGATACAAAACCTTGACTCAGCATGTTCGTCTCCGCCGCTCAGGATTTCTGGAACATGGCCAGCATCCGGCGTGTCACCAGGAAGCCGCCTACGATATTGATGGTGGCGATCAGCACCGACACCGCCGCCAGCAACATCACGATGCCGCTACCCGAGCCAATCTGCAGAATGGCCCCCAGGATGATGATGCCCGAAATGGCATTGGTCACCGCCATCAGCGGGGTATGCAGCGAGTGGCTGACATTCCAGATCACCTGGAAGCCGACGAAGCAGGCAAGCACAAAAACGATAAAATGCTGCATGAACGAGGCTGGTGCGATCTGGCCCAGCAGCAGCATCAAGGCTCCGCCCACCGCCAGCAAACCGACCTGACGCTTGGTTTGGGCTTTGAAAGTGGCGAGCTCTGCCGCACGTCTTTCTTCCGGCGTGGGCTCTTTCTCCTTGGGCTTGGGCTTCGCCGCGGCGATGGCCTTGACCTTGGGCGGTGGCGGCGGGAAGGTGATTTCGCCCTGATGGGTCACCGTGGCACCACGAATGACGTCATCTTCCATGTCATGAACGATGACGCCATCCTTTCCAGGTGTCAGGTCGGTCAGCATGTGACGCACGTTGGTGGCATAGAGCAGTGAAGACTGTGTGGCCATGCGCGAGGGAAAGTCAGTGTAGCCCACCACGACAACGCCGTTGTCGGTAACAATGCGCTCATTGGGCACCGTCAGGTCACAGTTACCCCCCCGCTCCGCTGCCAGATCGACAATCACCGAGCCTGGCTTCATCGCCTTGACCATATCCTCAAGCCACAGCTTGGGGGCCGGCCGACCGGGAATCAGCGCGGTGGTAATGACGATGTCGACGTCGGGCGCCTGCTCGCGGAACAGTGCCAGTTGTTTCTCACGAAACTCGGGACTGGAAGGCGCTGCATAACCGCCAGTGCCGGAACCATCCTGGGATTCCTCGAAGTCGAGAAACAGGAACTCGGCACCCATGGACTCGATCTGCTCTGCGACTTCGGGACGCACATCAAAAGCACGGACTACCGCACCCAGGCTGGTGGCGGTACCGATCGCGGCAAGACCGGCTACCCCGGCTCCCACGATCAGCACTTTGGCCGGCGGCACCTTGCCCGCAGCGGTGACCTGGCCGGTAAAGAAGCGACCGAAGTTGTTACCCGCTTCAATCACTGCACGATAGCCGGCGATATTGGCCATCGAGGAGAGGGCATCCATCTTCTGCGCCCGGGAGATACGCGGCACCATGTCCATGGCGATCACGCTCGCTCCCTTGGCACGGCACTTCTCCAGCATGGCCTCGTTCTGCGCCGGCCAGAAGAAACCGATCAAGGTCTGGCCTTCACGCAGCTGCTCGGCCTCCGCCTCATTCGGCTCGCGCACCTTGACCACTACTTCGGCTTCGCGCCACAACACTTCGGCACTTTCCACCACGCTGACACCAGCGTCGCGGTACGCCGCATCATCAAAACCAGCCGCTGCGCCCGCTCCGGTCTCGATCAGGCATTCGTGTCCTAGCTTTTGCAGGAACTGCGCGCTTTCGGGAGTCAGCGCAACACGCGCTTCCCCTGCGGCAAGCTCCCTGGGTGCACCAATCTTCACGCTGGATCTCCTTACGTCATTGAGCTTTGCAAGAGACAATCCACTATTCTGACCCAACCCAGACCCTATGCACAATAGCGACATACCCATGCGCAATTGACATAACTCTGCATTAATCAAAAGAAAAACTCAGCGTTCAAGGCGGGTGAGAGGCGGGAAAAGTTGTCTCCACCCACGACAAAGGCCGCCCACAGGCGGCCTTGCAGTTTACGGTCAACGAAAAAGCTGGACTCTTTTGGTAGCGGATCAAGCCGTTAGCAGAGCGTTGAGTCGGCGCACATAGGCGGCCGGATCATCCAGGTGTCCACCCTCGGCGATGACTGCCTGATCGAGTAGCACCCGGGCCAGATCTTCAAAACCCTCATTTTCTGCAGCTTCGAGTCGTTCGATCAATGCATGAGTGGGGTTGAGCTCCAGGATCGGCTTCACCTCGGGCAACGTTTGACCCGCCGCCTCCATGATGCGGCGCATCTGATAGCCCATCTCGTGTTCGGGCAGCACCACACAAGCCGGTGAATCCGTCAAACGGTGGGTCACCTTGACCTCTTGCACCGCATCACCCAGTGCCTCCTTGACCCGCTTGACCAGCGCTTCCTTCGCTTTGGCGGTTTCTTCCTGGGCTTTCTTCTCTTCTTCGCCTTCGATCTCACCCAGGTCCAGTTCACCCTTGGCAATATCAGCGAAGCGCTTGCCTTCGAACTCGTGCAGGTGACTCATCAGCCACTCATCGACACGATCGTGCAGCAGCAGAACCTCGATCCCTTTCTTGCGGAAAATTTCCAGGTGGGGGCTGGACTTCGCCGCATTGAAACCATCCGCCACCAGGTAGTAGATCTTCTCCTGTCCCTTCTGCATGCGCGCCACGTAGTCGGCAAGCGACTGGTCCTGTGTCGCGCTATCGGTATGCGTGGTGGAGAAACGCAGCAAGGCGGCAATCTTGTCGCGGTTGGCAAAGTCTTCGGCCGGCCCTTCCTTGAGTACACTGCCAAAGGTGTTCCAGAAAGTCTGGTAGGCCTCGCTGTCCTTGCTCAGCTTCTTGAGCATATCGAGTACACGCTTGGTCAGTGCGCTCTTGATTCTCTCGACCTTGGGATCCTGCTGCAGAATTTCCCGGGAGACGTTCAGTGACAGATCGCGGGTATCGAGCACGCCCTTGACGAAGCGCAGGTAGAGCGGCAGGAACTGCTCGGCGTCATCCATGATGAAGACACGTTGCACATAGAGTTTGACACCGCGGGCACCATCGCGCTCATACAAATCGAAGGGTGCACGTCCCGGAATATAGAGCAGGCTGGTGTACTCGAGCTTGCCTTCGACCTTGTTATGACTCCAGGTCAAGGGATCACTGAAGTCGTGGGCCACATGCTTGTAAAACGCCTTGTACTCGTCGTCGGACACTTCGCTCTTGGGACGCGCCCATAGCGCTGTAGCTTCGTTGACGGTTTCCCAGCTGGTGACTTCGCTGCCCTCGATGACATTGCCATCATCATCCTTGGCGGTTTCGACCTTAGGCATGCGCACCGGGACTTCGATATGGTCGGAGTACTTGCGTACCAGGCTTTGCAAGCGGTACTCATCGGCAAACTCGGTAGCGTCCTGTTTCAAGTGCAGGATGATTTCAGTGCCGTGGGCTTCCCGCTCGATATCGGCAACGGTGAACTCGCCCTCGCCCTTTGAACGCCACTCGACCCCGGCGGCCTTGTCGGCGCCCGCTTTGCGGGTACGCACGGTGACCTCATCAGCCACAATGAAGCCGGAATAGAAACCGACACCGAACTGGCCGATCAGCCGCGCATCCTTCTGCTGCTCGCCACTGAGCTGCTTGAGAAACTCGGCGGTTCCACTGCGGGCGATGGTGCCAAGGTTCTGAATCACCTCGTCACGGGACATGCCAATACCGTTGTCGCGCACCGTCACGGTGCCGGCTTCAGCGTCATGCTCGATTTCGATGCGCAGTTCGCTGTCGCCATCGTAGAGGGCGTCATTATCGAGCGCAGCATAGCGCAGCTTGTCGCAAGCGTCGGCGGCATTGGAAATCAGCTCGCGCAGGAAGATCTCCCGGTTGGAGTACAGGGAGTGAATCATCAGGTGCAGCAGCTGCTTCACCTCGGTCTGGAAGCCCAAGGTTTCCTCGTGAGCGGTCGTGGTCATGGCTCGCTATTCCTCATTGCTAAACCCGGGCAGCGGCAGCCGCCACCCATAACAGAACTGTTCAGCAATATGGGGGCCACCCGTCGCTTTTCAAGCGTCGCGGGGTTCCAGCGCGCCCAACACCAGATGCATGCGCGCGGTGGCCACCGGCAGCGCTTCCGACTCTTGCCACGCCACCACTTGCACATTGGCCAGCCGGCGTCCTTCGCGCAGCAAGCGACATTTGGCGTGGGTCGGCACCACACGTGCGGTACGCAGGTAATCGATAGAAAAGTCGACGATGCTCGGCAAGCGCGGCTCACGTGCTGACAACATCAAATCGAGGGTGCCGGCGGTTTCCATGAAGGCCGCAACGACCCCGCCATGCAGTGCCGGCAACAGCACATTGCCAATATTGTGCTCGCCCGGTTCGAGATGAAAGATCATGCCATCGCCGTCAAGGTCCCGGGACGCCGTCACCCCGATGAAGCGGGCGTAGGGCAAGCGCTCCAGCCAGGCGTTCACATCACCCTCGGCCCGGGTGCGGGTCAGCCAGTCAAGGTCATGAAATCCTTCCGCCATGGTCACTCTTCTCCGAATAGCGCTGCGGCAAAGCCGGGTGGCGTATTGCGCTCGCCCAGGCGGACAAAATTGCCGATACCGCGGGCAATGGGACGCCCCTCCTCCTGCCACAGGGTGCCTTCGGTGAACACCATGGCCCGGGTCACACGCAGCACCCGGGCTTCGGCCATAATCGGCAAACCGGCCAGCGCCGGGCGATAGTGATCCACGCGCAAGTCAAGCGTGGGGCAAACCTCCGGTTCCGGTAGTCCGCACAACACGGAGGAGCCACATACCGTGTCTAACAGCATGCTCAGCACACCGCCGTGCACCAGGCCTCGCTCACTGTCACCCAACAGCTCGCCACGCCAGGGCAGCCGCAGCTGCACCCGGGGTGGGTTAACTGCCACCACCTCAAGACCGAGCTCACGGGTATGCGGTATGACATTAATGAAGCGGGCCAGGCCTGCATGCCAGACCTCGGCGGTACGCTCAACGCCGGCGATACCGTTCGACGTCTTCCTGGTGTCGCTCACTCCGCACCCCCAACAAGCGTTTGATTGAATGCTGCTAGACTAATCGCGGCCTGACGCTGGCACAAGCCGGACAGGAAAACCTTATCGCGGTCTACTCAAAGCAGCTGCGATAAGCGAGGATACGGAAGTTGATCATCGCCCTTGGAGGCCATCGCCATGCGCCACTTTTTGCCTTTTCACCGCGCAACCGGCTGGCTTGCCGCGGTTACGCTCAGTTTTTCCATTAGCGTACATGCCCAGCCCGGTGACAACGCCATGCGCACGGCGTTGGAAGCCGCACGCAGCCAACAGTGGGAGCGTATCGATACTGCCGCCATTGCGGGCCACGTATTGGAAAGTTACGTCGAGTATCACCGTTTGCGTAGCCGCCTGCCCCTGGTTGAGCCCGGGCAGGTGCTTGATTTTATCGAACGGCATCAGGACTCCCCCCTGGGCGAATGGCTGCGAGGCCAGGCGATAGCCCAATATGGCGACGCCGGGCGCTACCACCACCTGCTGGCAGTGGCTGACGGCGAGCCCAGCGGCACCGCACGCCAGTGCCACTACTACACCGCGCTGTACCACCAGGACCCTGCAGCGGCTGCCGTTGGCGGGCGCGCCCTGTGGCATGTGGGCCATTCGCAGCCGGCAGCCTGCGACACCCTGTTCGACCGCCTGCGCGCCAGTGGCGAAATCAGCGAAGTAGATATCTGGGAGCGCAAGATGCTTGCCTGGCAACAGGGCGAAACCGGTCTGGCCAGTTATCTAAACCGACTGCTGGGTAACCGCTGGCAAACCGGCATCGATGCAGTAGAGCAATTGCAACGCAACTATGCCGACATTACCCGTATCCCCACCTGTATCGGTCCGGAGTGCCTGGGCAGTGGCCCACTATTCGTCGCCGCCATGCACGGCTTTATTCGCGCCGATACCGAGGCCGCCATGGAAGCGTGGCGCAAGATCGCGCCACATTTGCCGATTGAACAACACCACCTGCACACCATTGAAGAAGAGTTGGCCTTCTACTCGCTGGTGCGTGGTGTTGAGCACAATCTCGGTTGGGTCGATGAAACCCTGCCTCGTGTGGGTACTTCGCGCGTGGTTGAGCTGCGCATTCGCCATGCCCTGGCCCAACGCGACTGGCAGGGCGTACTCCACTGGTTCGAATATCTTGCTCCGGAAGACCAGGAGGAGAGCCGCTGGCAGTACTGGAAAGCCCGGGCACATGAGCAACTGGGCAACAGCGAACGGGCCAATGTGGCCTATGCGCTAGCCGCCCAGGGGCGCAATTTTTTCGGCTTTGCCGCGGCAGATCGCATTGGACGAACTTACTCCCTCAATCTGGAGCGCGTGCATATCGACACCGCTTTACGCGACGCGGTAGCCCAGTGGCCGGCGGTGCAACGTACCGAGGCGCTGCTGCGCATTGGTGAAGAGGGCCTGGCCAATAGTGAGTGGTTGCATGCGGCAGCCAACGGGTCACCACAAGAAGTGCGCGCGCTGGCAGATTATGCCCAGCGGCGCGGCTGGCATGCTCGCTTGGTGCAAACCACCATCACCGCTCAACTGTGGGATGCGCTGGATTGGCGCTTCCCCGAAGCGTATCGCGAGCATTTCATCCACTGGGGCCGCCAAACCGGCGTCGACCCCTATCTATTGATGGGTATTGCCCGTCGCGAAAGCGCTTACAACCCGGTGGCCCTGTCGCCAGCGGGGGCTCGTGGACTGATGCAGATCATGCCGGGTACCGCGACCCTGCTTAGCCGCCAGCTCGGCATCAGCGATCCCGGCCCTTACGGGGTACTCGACCCCGAACTCAATATCCGCCTGGGCAGCACCTATATCCGCGACATGACCGAGCGCTACCGCGGCAACCGCCTTGCCGCCGCTGCCGCTTACAATGCCGGACCCGGCCGGGTCGATCGCTGGCTGCAACAGGCGCCGGAGGAGTTCGATCTGTTCGTTGAATCGATTCCTTTCCGTGAGACGCGCAATTACGTACAGGCGGTACTCGCCTACCGGGTCATTTTCGAAAGTCTGGCCAATGATGGCAGTAGCGAAGGCGTGACGATGCTCAGCCAGGCGGAAAAGACGGTGAGCTATGATGGCTCTATGCTTGCCCGGCGCTAGTGGTGGCGCAATAGTGTGATTTGCCAGCGATTTCGGGCTGTATCGTTGCGTGGAAGCGAGACGCTGGACGTGGTGTGTAATTCTATCTACAGTGGTCAATGCGGAAGGGGTGGGCCATTCGGAGGAATCCCGCCCTGGCATGCTGGCTCAGCATCTCCGCCGCGTTGGCCTGCAAGTGGAAGTCGTCCCGCTGTTCGTTGATCAAAGCATGGCGCAAGCAAAGCTTTCGATCCACCCGAAGCGCACTTTACATCCCTTGCCCACGCACTTGGGGCTCCGGAATTCCGGCGGCCCGGCACGATTAATCAGTAAGCAAGGAAATCGACAATGGCAACTGGCACTGTCAAGTGGTTCAACGATACCAAGGGCTACGGCTTTATCTCTCCGGACGACGGCGGCGATGACCTCTTCGCGCATTTTTCCGAGATTCAGGCTGAAGGCTTCAAGACCCTGCAGGACGGTCAAAAGGTGACCTTCGAAGTGACCCAGGGCAAGAAAGGCCTTCAGGCCTCCAATATCCGGGTCGCTGACTAAGGCGCTTCGCCGCAGCGATTCGGAGTTCGGCCCCTGTGTGGCCGGACGCAGATCAAAGGCCCACCCGAAGGTGGGCCTTTTTCATTTCCCTACGCTCAATCCTCGGTCGGAGTGAGCTCACTGCCGGGCTCGCTACGTCCGGCTTCTTCAAACTGCTCATCGAGCTGGCGCCGCGCCTCTTCGAAGCGGCGTTCGCTCTCTTCGAGCCAGGCATCAACATCCGATTGCGACAGCTCTCCACTGCGCTCCGCCTCACGTTCGATCGCCGAAGAGGACGCGCCATCCTCCTCTGTCATGGGCGCAAGCGAGCTCTCCGGTAAAGCGTCATCCTCCATGGGCTCCAGCGTTGGCGGAGACTGATCAAGCTCCTGATACTGCTGCTCAATCTGGCGCTGCGCCTCTTCGAAGCGCCGTTCCGTCTCTTCAAGAATGGCGTCGATATCGGAGCGGGTCGGCTCACCCGGCAGCGCCCCCCCCTCCTCCAGCGTATCAAGCGCGGAGTTACTCAGGGTATCGGCCTCATCCTCTTCATCCATGACCAGGCCCTCACCCGCGTCGGTCTCGGCTTCCGGCCCAGCTTCCAGGTCGTCTTGCGGCATGCCGGCATCATTATCTTCAGCCGGCATTTCCCCATTCGCTGCGGGCAGCTCGGCGCCAGGCTCGGTCTCGGACGGGTCGACTGCGTCCCCGGCCTGAACCTCAGGGGCCTCGTCCTGACCTGTCGCTGCGGGCTCATCACCATTGTCACCACAGCCTGCCAGGGTAACGGCCAAGATCATGATAGTGGAGAGCCAGAATATTCTGGGCATCAGTATTTTTCCTTTCCCGTCTGGATAACTGTAGTAATGGGGGCGTATTGCAGCAAAGCCTCACGGCATCTGCAAGCACCAATCGGCACACTACAGCAAGGCTTTACTGACCACCTCATACACATTGGGCGAGAGTTCCTCGGCACGAATGCGCTCGAGTTCGCTACGCATCAGGCTCTGGTGCACCTCGTCAAAGCGTTGCCAGCGGGTCAGTGGCGTCACTAGCCGCGCTGCGATTTCAGGGTTGAGGCGGTTGAGCTCAATCACCACATCGGCCAGTAAGCGGTACCCCTCCCCATCGGCACGATGAAAGTTGATCGGGTTGCGATTGACAAAGGTACCGATCAAGGCGCGCACTTTGTTCGGGTTCCTCAACGAGAAGGCGGGATGCGTCATGAGGTATTTGACCCGCTCCAGGGCATCGGCCTGGGGTCGCATGACCTGGATGGCGAACCACTGATCCATGACCAACGTATCGTGCGCCCACTTCTCGCCAAACGCCCGCAGTGCCGGAGCCGCCAGGTCATCCCGACTGCTGTGTACCAACAAGGTGAGCGCATGACGTACATCGGTCATGTTGTGCTCCGCTGCGAACTGCTGACGCGCCAGTTCGATACCCTGCTCATCCTCGATCGCCATGAGGTAGGAGAGCGCCACGTTCTTCAAGCTACGCTGGGCGATCTGTTCAGACTCCGGAGCGTAGGGTGCATCACTTACATTTTCCAAATACACACGCAGGAAGTCATCACGCAGCATCACTGCCAGCGACTGCTCGACAAACTTTCGGGCCGCATGAATCGCCTCGACATCGATCAGTGGCTGCTGTTCGGCAATATAGGCCTCGCTGGGTAGCATCAGCATCTCGGCCAGTACCGCCTTGTCGTCGTCACCGTGCTCGAGCAGTGCACGGAAGGCGTCAACCAGACGCGGGTCCATGACTTTTTCTACCCCGTTGCGGTGGGCGGCAATCAGATCGTCAAGCGCCAGCAGCGCCAACCGCTGTCCGGCATCCCAGCGGTTGAAACCATCGGAATCGTTGGCCAGCAGGAAGGCCAGGTCCTCACGACCATAGGGAAAGCGCAGTTGCACCGGCGCCGAAAAGCCGCGCAGCAACGAGGGCACCGGGGCTTCGGTAACATCGGTAAAGGTGAATGTCTGCTCCGCTTCACGCAGATGAATAACGCCATCAGTGCCCAGTGATTCACCCTTCAGGGTCAGGGGCAGATCACGTCCCGACTTGGTGCCGACCAGCCCCAGCCGTACGGGAATGTGCAGTGGCTGCTTGTTGGGCTGATCCGGCGTGGCGGGAGTGCGTTGGCGTAGTGTCAGGTGATACGCCGCGTTGGCATAGTCGTACTCACCATTGGCATCGATCTCCGGTGTGCCGGCCTGGGAATACCACAGCATGAACTGGGTGAGATCCTGCCCCGACGCCTCGGCCATGCAACCGACGAAATCCTCGATAGTCACTGCCTGGCCATCGAAGCGCTCGAAGTAAAGATCACTGCCGCGGCGGAAGGCCTCCCACCCCACCAGGTTGCACAACATGCGCACCACTTCCGCCCCCTTCTCGTAGATGGTCAGCGTGTAGAAGTTGGTGATCTCGATATAGTGCTCGGGGCGAACCGGGTGAGCCGTAGGCCCACTATCCTCGGCAAACTGCGCCGTACGCAGGAAGGCGACATCTTCGATGCGCTTGACCGCCGCTGAATTGACATCGGCCGAGAAGCATTGATCGCGGAAAACCGTGAAGCCCTCTTTCAGGGAAAGCTGGAACCAATCGCGGCAGGTTACCCGATTGCCCGACCAGTTGTGGAAGTACTCATGGGCAACGATGCTCTCGACCTGCTGGAAAGTAGCATCGGTGGCGGTATCGGGATGAGTCAGTACCGCTGCCGAATTGAAGATGTTGAGCCCCTTGTTCTCCATGGCGCCCATATTGAAATCGTTGACCGCTACGATCATGAACAGGTCGAGATCGTATTCACGGCCGTAGGTCTCTTCGTCCCAGCGCATGGCACGCTTGAGCGACGCCATGGCGTGCGCGGTCTTGCCCAGGTTCTCCTGCTCCACCCAGATTTGCAGAGTGACCTGGCGACCACTGGCGGTGGTGAAGCTGTCTTCGACTTTTTCGAGGTCTCCCGCCACCAGGGCAAACAAGTAGCTGGGCTTGGGGAAGGGATCTTCCCAGGTGACAAAGTGCCGGCCACCAGGCAGTTCGCCACGCTCCACCGGGTTGCCATTGGCGAGCAGTATCGGCAGCCGGGTGGCATCGCCTATTACCGTGGTGGTGAACGTCGTCATCACATCGGGGCGATCCGGGAAATAAGTGATCCGGCGAAAGCCCTCGGCCTCACACTGGGTGCAATAGATGCCGTTGGAAAGATACAGCCCTTCCAGGGCGGTATTCTCCCGGGGCGCGATCTGCACCTCGGTTTCCAGACAAAAGCGGGCAGGAGGGTTATGCACGGTCAGCCCTGTGGCACTAACGGCATACTCCTCCGCCCGGAGTGGCTGGCCATCAATGGCGATGGCCTTGAGCTCGAGTTGCTCGCCATCAAGTTCGAGTGGCGTATCCGCTTTCGCCTGCGCAGCACGCTCAAGTTGCAGCTTCGCCTTGACCCGCGTTGCCACAGGATCCAGCTCGAAAGTCAGCTGTACCTGCCGTACCCGGTAGGCAGGCGGCTGATAATCGTCGCGGTAGGTTGGCTTGGGTTCTGCAGGCTTGGGTTGTTGCATTGAAATGGCTCCTGTCCATGGTGCCCTTCATTGTACGGGGGCTACCTGCCCAAGCTCAAAAAAGGGGCATCATCAGTCGCGGAAGTTATCGAACTGCAACGCCAGGTCGGGACCGCCTTCGCCACGTAGCAGAGCCATCACGGCCTGCAGGTCATCGCGCTTCTTGCCGGTAACCCGCACTTTCTCACCCTGGATCTGCGCCTGCACCTTGAGCTTGCTCTCCTTGATGCGCTTGACGATCTCCTTGGCTTCGGCCTGCTCCAGCCCCTGCTTGAGCTTGACCTCCTGGCGAGCGCGCACACCAGATAATTGCGGTTCTTGCGCCTCCATGCAGCGCACGTCGATACCACGGGCAATCAGGCGGTTGCCCAGCACATCGAGCATCTGCTTGAGCTGGAAGTCGACGTCGGCTTCGAGCAGCACGGTATCGCCATGCTGTTCAAAACTCGCCGTAACCCCCTTGAAGTCGAAGCGCCCCTGTATTTCGCGGTTGGCCTGATCAATCGCGTTGCTGGCTTCGTGCTTGTCGTATTCAGAAACAATGTCAAAGGAAGGCATAACGGTTCCCTGGTTGCCGGTTATGCCAAGAGTTTATCAGCATGCGGCCCTTCCTGCGTCCAGTGGCTTGTACATCTGCCAACCAGCACAACCATCTTCGTAATAGTCATCCAGCCAACGCTCCAGGCGAAACCCCATGCGCCGATAAAGCCCCAGCGCAATACGGTTATCGGCACGCACCTCCAGCCGCATTTCTGCGGCCCCATGCGCCAGTGCCGCTTCTTCCAGCGCTGCGACCAACGCCCGTCCCACCCCTCCGCCGCGGGCATCAGGATGAACCCCCAGCGAGTAGAGCCGCGCACGCTGGCTGCGCCGGCGAAACAGCAAGCTGCCATAGCCCAGCAAACACTGTTTCTCTTCGGCGACGAGGGTCCGGGCATGGGCGCGATTCAATAAATGCCATAACTGTCGGCGATTGAAGCGGTCCCCGCTAAAGGCCACCTGCTCCAGATGAAACAGGGCGTCCAGATCCCGCGGCAGGGCCGGACGCAACATCACAGTCATGGCGTTCTCCAGGCAGACATCAGGGAGCCATATCATGGCTTTTCACTTTTGAATTACTCTAAAAAACATCTTTAATCAATAGATTACTTCACTCTCATCTAAAATTGTCGCCATTAAGAGACAGCCAAACCCTTGATCTGCAAGGTGGCTGATGCCTGGCGCTTCAGGCGTCCCCCAACAGCGACACTCTGACTTGCCCAGCACCACGAATCAGGCTGCCGTTTTTCGGGGGAAAATCGCCAAGGCTCTAATAAAACACTGTTTTATAAAAAGTGGTGAAAGTTGGCCTGATTGTTGCGTATCACTTATCGCATGTCACTTGGCTGCGTATCTGATCACGCACCCACGAAACACACTGGCCCCAGTCGCACCATGTCTTATTGACGGAATGGCGATGTCTGGATGACAGGGCTTGAACCGCAAGGAGCAACAACGAGCATGAACATCACTATTTTTGGCTCTGGCTACGTAGGACTCGTAACCGGCACCTGCCTTGCCGATGTCGGTCACCGGGTCATCTGTGTTGATATCGATGAGGAGAAGGTTGCCCGGCTAAACGAGGGAATAATCCCTATCTACGAGCCCGGACTGGAGGAACTGGTCAAGAAGAACAAGGCGGCGGGACGCATCGAGTTCACTACCGACGCCGCCAGAGCGGTCGATTTTGGCCTGCTGCAGTTCATCGCCGTTGGCACGCCCTCTGACGAGGATGGCAGTGCCGACCTCAAGCATGTGCTCAAGGTAGCCGAAACCATCGGCCGGCATATGCACGACTACAAGATCATCATCGACAAGTCGACCGTTCCCGTCGGCACCGCCAGCAAGGTGCAGCGCACCATTGCCAATGAGCTGGAACAGCGCGGCCTGGCGCTGGAGTTTGACGTCTGCTCCAACCCCGAGTTCCTCAAAGAGGGGGCGGCCATCGAGGACTTTACCCGTGGCTCGCGCATTATCGTCGGTACCGACTCAGAGCGCGTCAAACAGGCCATGCAAGAGTGCTACGGCCCCTATAACCGCCAACGTGACAAACTGATGTTCATGGGCATCCGCAGTGCCGAACTCACCAAGTATGCCGCCAACGCCATGCTGGCCACCAAAATCAGCTTCATCAATGAAGTGGCCAACCTGGCCGAGCGTCTCGGTGCCGATGTCGAAGAGGTACGCCACGGTATCGGCTCCGACCCGCGCATCGGCTACAACTTCATCTATCCGGGTTGTGGCTACGGCGGCTCCTGCTTCCCCAAGGATGTCAAGGCTTTGGCTCACACCGCCGAGGAGATCGGCCACCCCGCCGAGATGATCAAGGCCGTCGAGCGGGTGAATGACCGGCAGAAGAACAAGCTGTTCGAAAAACTGTGCCAGGCCTTTGATGGGCAGCTCCGGGGCAAGACCGTGGCTATTTGGGGTCTCGCCTTCAAACCCAACACCGACGATATGCGCGAAGCCCCCAGCCGTATCTTGATGGAGGCCTTGTGGGACGCCGGCGCACGCGTCCAGGCCTTTGATCCCGAGGCATCGAAGGAGTGTCGGCGCATCTACGGCGAACGCGACGACCTGGTGTTGGCCGAACGGCGTGATGACACCCTGGAAGGCGCCCACGCGCTGGTGATCTGTACCGAGTGGAAGGCGTTTCGCACCATCGATTTTCCCGAGCTGCGCAGCAAGCTCGTGGAACCGGTGCTGGTGGATGGCCGCAACCTGTTCCACCCCGAGAGCGTGAAGAGTGCCGGCCTGGCCTATTACGGTATCGGTCGGGGTGACTCCGTGCGGCCTGTGCTGGCCTGAGGAGTCCCCCATGTCTGCCAGACAACGAGACTACTCCACCGCCAGTCGAATCACGGAGCTGACCACCTTCCTGTTCGGTGTGGCGCTGCTGATCGTGATTATCAGCCAGTTGCCAGCGGATACATTTTCGCCCAAGTCACAGAGCTTCTTTTTCATCATTGGGGCCATCGCCATTTGGCGCTACTCCTGGTGGGCGGTGCAGGCGGTGCGCTCCACCTGGTACAACCGCGTTGTCTTCCCGCGCCTGCGGGCCGAGGCCGATGCACTGGACACCGACGACAAACCACCGGAGCTATTCGTTCTGTGCACCTCCTATCGCATCGAGCCTCAGGTCAACTACCAGGTCTATGACGCCTTGCTACGTGAGGCACGTGACTACGGCGTTCCGATCACCATTTTCGCTTCGGTGTCGGATCGCACAGATGTGGATGTCATCAATCACGTCATGGATGAGCACGACTGGCCCCGACACGTCGAAGTACGCTACATGTTCCAGAAAGGAGACGGCAAGCGCTCGGCCATGGCCGAAGTATTGCGGGCTGTTTCACGCCGCCTGCCGGCACCGGGATCATTACTGATCTCCATGGATGGGGATATTCGGCTGGAGCCGGGCACCCTCGCACGCTCGCTCTCCTTCTTTCAGACCCAGCCGGACCTTGGCGCCCTGACCACCAACAACCGCGCCGAGGTGACCGGCAATGACGCCACGCGTGAGTGGTACGATCTGCGCTACGCCCAGCGCCACCTGATGATGAGCTCGATGTCGGTTTCCCGTCGCCTATTGGTGCTGACGGGCCGCTATAGCGTTTTCCGTGCCGACCTGGCGACTCAGCCGGACTTCATTGAGCTGATCGAGAACGACCATGTCGATCATTGGCGCTTCGGCAATTTCAAGTTCCTCTCGGGCGATGACAAGTCGTCATGGTTCTGGTTGCTGAAGAATGGCTGGCGCATGCTCTATCTCCCCGATGTCTATGTCACCGGGTTTGAAGAGCTGCCTGATCGACG
>Ga0209075_1002447_pt1 | contig 16366 bp, 13 predicted proteins | sample Stecom2011_FD_187523 | JGI IMG/M metagenome (GOLD analysis project Ga0209075, IMG submission 187523) | Agricultural soil microbial communities from Utah to study Nitrogen management - Steer compost 2011 (SPAdes) (version 2) | ecosystem: Environmental > Terrestrial > Soil > Agricultural land...
TAGGTATCGAAGGAGCTGAACGCCTGGGCGCCGGCCCACTCGTTCTGCAGGGTGCCGAGGAAGTTGACCATCTGCCCCAGGGCGCTGGTGAGGTGCCGGGGCGGCGCGCTCTCCGCCCGGCCCGGCACGCCGTTGAAGCCCTCGATCAGCAGCTGGCGCAGCGACCAGCCTGCGCAGTAGCCGCTGAGCATGTCCAGGTCGTGGATATGCAGGTCGCCCTCCCGGTGGGCCTCGCCTACCGCGGCGGGATAGACTTCATCCAGCCAGTAGTTGGCGATCAGCTTGCCCGAGGCATTGAGGATCAGCCCGCCCAGGGAGTAGCCCTGGTTGGCGTTGGCGTTGACGCGCCAGTCGGCGCGCTGCAGGTATTCATTGACCGTCGAAGCGACGTTGACGGCGCCGGTCGGCTGGCGTTGCATGGGTGTTCCCTCACTGACCGATTATCTATATATGGTGCCTTTTATTCTATCAGGCACCATATGTTGTGCCAGAGAAGGGTAGACACCCGGGCGAGACGGGGAAATGATCCAGGTCAGGAAAAGGGCGAAGGAGGGATCAGGATGCACATGGGGATTCTCACGCTGCACATCTCGCTGCCCGGCTGCCGCTCGCTGAAGGAGAAGCGCCAGCGCATGGGCGGCCTGCACGAGCGCTTCGGGCGCAACCCGGCGGTGGCGGTTTGCGAGAGCGGCGAGCACGACCGGCTGGAGGCCAGCGAATGGACCTTCGTGGCGGTGGCCAACGAGGGCCCCAGGGTGGAGGCGCTGCTCGGCGAGATCGAGGACAAGGTCCAGCGCAGCGTGGATGGCCGAGTGATGGAGGCGACCCGGGAAATACTGCAGGGCGGCCCGTGACGCCGCCGCGCCGGCTCAACCGGAAGCGGGCCCCGCCAGCGGCACCAGCGCCATGATCTGCTCCCGCAGGGCTCGCTTCTGCGCCTCCAGTTCGCGGCACCACGCATCACACTCCTGCCAGCGCCGGGGGGACCCGTCCAAGCCGGCGGCGAAGGCCGCAATCCAGGCCTGGCGGGTGCAGAGGTCCTGAAACTCCCCCAGCAGGGACTGGCGCTCCTTCAACTCCTTCAGCAGGCGGCGGTGGCGCTTCGGCGCCAACTCGGCCAGGTAGCGGATGCGCTTCACCGCCTTGCGCAGGTCGTGGAAGGCCTCGTCCGGGGCGTCCGGTGTGAGGACGGCCAGGTCGCGATCATGGCCCGCGATGCGCTCGGCCAGCACTGCCTCGACCCGCACCGCAGAGAGCCGGGCAAGCGCCTGCCGAATGCCGTCGCCGTCGAGGAACGCCTGCCAGGCCTGCATCTCCTCCGCATAGTCAGGCTGGTTCAGCTGCTGGCAGAGGCGCTCATGCTGGTCCCTGGCCCGCTCGCTGAGCCAGTCGTGAAGCGCACATCGAGTGCTCGCCTGAAGCAGCGGCGGTGCCTGCACCAGGCTCTCCAGAAAGACATCCAGGTCGCGCAGGTCGCTGGTGGCCTGGGCACGCTGCTTGAGCCGCTTCAGCCGTTTCTTCAGGCCCGGCACCTTGATGGCAGCCAGCACGGCTTCGCCGATGGCCCGGCTGCGGCGCAGGTTGACGCGGTATTGATGCAGGAACTCGGGGTCGATGCCGGCCTGAACGCCGGGCTCCAGGGCGCGAACCCGCCGATAGAGATGGTCGAGCCGCCCCTGGAGGCTCTCGGCCCCACTGCCCTTCTCCACCGGTTCCGGAACCGGCGCCCGACGCAGGAAGAGCCCATGGCTGGCCTGCTCCGGGGTCAGGCTCACCAACCGCTCGGCAGCATGCCTTTCCAGAGCCCGCCAGGATTCACCCCGCAGGCTGAGATGCAGCAGGGCACCGGTGGGCAGGGCCTCCGGTGCCTGGGGACTGAGCCAGCGGGCCAGCTCCAGCAGCGCCGGGTTGTGGCCCACCACCAGCACCCGCCTGCTTCCCTCGGGTAGCGCCTGCAGCCAGGCCCGCAGCGCCTCGCCGTCGAAGGTGTAGAGCGCCTCGTCGAGGCGGAGCCGCTGCTTCAGGGAGTTCTCGGGCAGCGCCTCGGCCATGGCCTCGAGGGTCTCCCGGGTGCGCCGGGCGGGGCTCGAGACCACCTCGCCTTCCAGCGCCCCCCAGCGCATCAGCGCCGGCGCCATGGCCGCCGCCTGACGCCGGCCTCGCCGGCTCAGGGGGCGGTCGGCGTCGCGCAGCTTGCCGTTGGCACGCTTCGCCCTGGCGTGGCGCAGCAGATAGAGCTCCAGCATGGGGGGACTCCGCGGTGTGACATCCCTTTCAGCTTAGCCCCTCGGCCGAGACGCGCTCAGTATCGGGCGCGCGCCAGACGCAGCCTGGCCTCGCGGCGAGCGGTGTGCCAGCGGTAGCCCAATGCCAGGATCAGGATCAGACCCACCACACCCAACATCGGGTAGACGGTGCCGATCAGGGCACTGAAGCCGAACTGGCTGAGCACCAGGCCCACCGCGGTGAAGATCACGCTCAGCACCCGGAAGCGAGAGGTCTCGGGAGTAGCGAAGCGGGCGGTGAAGGCGAAGAACATGCCCACCGCAGTGCTGTAAATCATGCAGATCAGCGCCACGGACATGACCATGGCCACCGCCGGCGAGAGCGCATTGGCCAGCATCAGTGACGGCATCTCGACGCCCACCAGGCGGTCGAGGTTGGCAAAGAGACCGATGTTGAGCAGGAAGATCAGCACGCCCAGACCCACGCCGCCCAGGATACCGCCCAGCGCCGCCTGACGGCTATCCGAGGTCAGCCCGCCGATCACCGACAGCATCGGGAAGCCCACTGCGATGTTGAAGGAGGCATAGAGCAGCGCGCCGATGAACCAGTGGGAGACCGGCCAGCCGTCGCTGATGGTGGCGAACTCGCCCGAGGCAGCGTTCAGCGACTCCAGGGAGGCGTCGCTGGCGAAGAAGGAGTAGACGGTGATGGTCATCACCAGCAGCAGCAGTACCGGCATGATGGCGCTGATCAGGTTGATGATGCCGCGCACCCGCAGGCAGAGGGTGGCGATCACCAGCACGCTGAGCAGCACGCCGCCGAACAGCGGCGGCATGCCGTACTGCTGCGCGAAGATGGAGCCGCTGCCGGCCAGCATCACCACGCCCACGCCGAACAGGAAGAAGGAGAGCACCAGGTCGATGGCAAGCCCCGCCCGACGACCGAAAAGCGCCGCCAGCACCTCCTTGTGAGAGCGCGCCTGCAGGCTCGAGCTCATGCGCGCGATCTGCATGCCCAGGAAGGCGAACAGCAGGCCGCTGACCAGGGTGCCGGCCACGCCGATCAGGCCGTAGCCGGTGAAGAACTGCAGGACCTCCTGCCCGGAGGCGAAACCGCCGCCGATAATGATCGACATGAAGGTCATGGCAATCAGGAAGGGTTGTTTACTCATGGTTTCGATACCTCGCAATGCACAAGGCCTCGGCGCCGGGGGCGGCGGCCGCAGGCCATGGATCGTTTCAGGGCAGCGCCTCTGGCTGCCGCGGAGAAAAACAGTAGCGAGCGAGCAGCACCACTGCCCACCCGCCGGGATGCGAGAAGTATACGATAAGAAACCTGGTTGATTATCAGGGATTTTTTCTATTTACAGGAATTAATAGCAGGGCATTAGCCTTTAGTCTCAAGGGTTTTGTCGGCTAACGGGCATTTACCTGGATGATCATTCTGCCATTCATGCGCATCGGCATATAGATGGTCTGCTGCAGCTCGGCTCGACGCGACGGCGAGCCAAGCCTTGAAACCATCAAGAGGTAGCCGTATCCGCCTTGACGGGATACCTGGGATGCAGGCGCCCCTCCAGGGCCTCGCGCTGCATGCGAATCTCATCGCTGAGCTGACCGCTGTAGAGGATGGACGTTTCCATATTGCGGTACTTCCCCTGGCGCACGGCACTGCCCCAGTTGTAGGAGCCGACGCAGATGAAACGATCATCGGCCATGACCAGCTTGCTGTGTACGCGATGCACGACCTTGACCGCCACGCCATGTGCCTCCAGCGCTTCGCGACAGGTCGCAAAACGGGCGGTTCTGTCCGGGCAGGGGCGGTTGTTGACGGTGGTATTGAAGTGGTGGTCGGTGTAGAGAGTCACCTCGACGCCGCGGCCGGCAGCGGCACCGAGCTGTTGCAGGAGACCGCTCTCCTCCAGCCGGTTGAGCGATACCCAGGGCGAGACCAGCACCACCCGAGCTCGGGCCTCCTCCAGCAGACGGTGAAGGCAGGCATCGTGCTGTTCCACGTCGGTAAGCACCTGGGGCTCACGACACTGGGCCAGCAGGTCCGGCCTGGCCCTGCCGATGGCGAAAGCCAGCGCGTTTTCCTCGCGCGCCAGCAGATAGCGGCTCAGCAGGCGACGTGGCGAGCCCGGCGGGGCAGAGGCGACGACATCCATGTCCGCAAAGACCAGGAAGCTGTCCTTGGCCCGCGAGACTGCCACGTTGAGCATCGCAGGGTCACGATCGATGAATCCGCCATCCTCGTGCCGTGAGTAGACGGCAGAGAACAGAACCACCGGGCGTTCGGCTCCCTGCAGGGCATGGACGGTCCCCACCGTCACGGCGTTCTCTTCTTGGCCCACCGGAATGTCCCGCTCGCGACACGCCTGCTGAATCTGCTCCACCTGGGCCTTGAAGGGGGTGATCACGCCCACGATCTGGCCGAGCGGCAGGCCATGGCGAGCCTCTAGCGTGCTGCGCTGAACGGCCAGCCACTCGGCCAGGGTCTCGGCTTCCAGCCGGTTGCAGCGGCTTCCCGATGGCGCCGTCTCGACGCGACCATCCACGTGGACGTAGGCGAAGGGCGGCAGCTCGGGGTCCGTGGCCGGGGTGGTACGCTTCGGCAGCAGCAGCCCTTCGTAGCAGAGGTCGTTGCAGTAGGCGATGATCTCGCTCAGACAGCGCCGGTGTTCACGCAGGAACATGCCCGGCTCGGCCTCCTCCAGATAGCGGTAGCGGCTGGCCACCTGGGCGATGCGCATGGCGCTGCCATCCACCACGCTGCGCCCGGTCTCGCGCAGGGCATCATAGTCGGATAGCGAGGTCAGCAGGCCCTGGTGCGACAGGTTGCCGACATCCACCGACTTGAGCTGGGTCGCTACCGGTGGAATCTGATGCACATCACCGATCACCAGCGCGCGCCTGGCCAGCGCCAGGGAGGCACCGGCCACCTCCGGAGACACCTGCCCCGCCTCGTCGATGATCAACAGGTCGATCTCGTTGACCAGATACTCGATGCGAAACTGCCCTTCTCCCTCGAAGACGCTGTGGGTCATATGAGACGGCAGCGAGTGCAGGGTAGAGACGATGCAGGGCGTCAGCATCATGCGCCGCCGCCAGCGTGGCCGCACCGTGGCAAGTCCCCTCCTTTCCCTGCCGCTGGCCGCCTGCTCGGCCAGCTCCTTGCCCTGCTCGCGACACGCCTCCAGCCAGCGCGCCTCCCAGTAGTGAACCGCCAGTTGAAACAGCCGAAAACGCAGCGTGGTGTCCAGCGAGCGGTCGATGGCCTCCAGGCTGTCGCTCGCCGCCGGGTCGGGAAGCTCGGCGCGCAGCGCCTCTGCTGCAAGGTCCCGAGCCTCCAGCTGCGCCAGACGCTCGTCGAGCCGCGCCTGACAGCGCGCCACCTCCTGCTGCTGGCTAGCCAACCACCTCGCCAGCGCCCGCTCGGGGGCATCGCCCGTGGCGGCCCCGAGGATGTCATGGCTCCGGGCACTCAGCGACGCCTCGATGAACAGTTCGCGACGCAGGCGTCGCTTGCGCGCTATCGGTGGCAGCAGGCTCAGCATCGAGAGCCACAGCGGCTCCTCGGCACGGAAATCCTTCCAGCGCCGCGCATCCTCCTGGACCTCTGCCAGCGCGGCCTGCAGCGCTTCAAGCGACTGTTGATCCTGCCGCTGATCGGCCTCGGCATCGGGGCCCAGCGCCTCTTCCAGGTCTTGCAGGCGCTGCCACTGCGAGTAGATGTCGACCAGCCGGGCGTGCACACGAGACAGCTCGGCATGCAGACGCTGACGCACCGCTCTGACGCTCTCCAGGCTGTCCTCCTCGAGAGCCCGGCGAGCCATCCGCAGAAATTCGCTTTCAGCATGCTCGGTCGACTCGGGGCGCTCGCTATCGCGATAGAAAGCCGGCGTCTGATAGTGCCTGGCTGCCTCGGCCTCACGGCTGGGAGCGGGATAGTAGCCGCCGTAGCTATGGATGTCGGGCAGCCAGCGACCGCTCAGGGGATGGTCGGTCTCCTCGAAGTCCTTGGCAAAGGCCGTCAGGATATTGGTCACCGCCTGGTTGTTGGTGGAAGCCGCGATGATCAGCGGCGGCTCCCCCTCCGCCAGCGCGGCCTGAACCCATAGCGAGGCCACCACATCCAGCACGAAAGTGGTCTTGCCGGTGCCGGGCGGGCCATTGACCGCCAGGATCTCGCCCTCCTCCATGGCCATCGCCTGGGCCAGGGCGTCCCGCTGCGCCACCGCGGTAGGATAGGCGGAGTTGGCGTGGCCCAGGCGAGCGTCCAGCGTCGCCAGCGCATCGACGCAGGGGCGGTGGTTCTGCCGAGATGACAGCGCATAGGTTTCCAGCAGCGGCAGCGCCGGGTTCGCGCCATCGAGCCAATCGTAGAGGTTGAGGATATGCTGGCTCGCCCCGGTCACCGACTCTTCGACCTTGAGCAGCCGGGCCTGATCGGCGCTGACGAAATGCGCCTTCAGCCGCTCCGGCGGCACCAGCTGCTCGAAAAGGCGACGCGATACCTCGTAGTAGCCCTGCCAGAGCGGCGCCCAGGTCTCCTCCGGCTCTTCCAGCAGCCCCTGCGCCTCCTGTGCCGACCAGACCCGCGGCATTTCCAGGGTCAGGAAGCGGTCCTGCTCGACGACGTCGTTCAGCGTGAAGCGATCATCCGCCTGGGGGCCCAGGAGGTCACGGGGAATCACCGGAGGCTCCGCCGGAATGAGGCGGCCTTCACGGGTGACCCAGAGCACGCAGATCAGCGGCGTCATGACCTCCGGAAACAGCGCCCGCCGCCCCTGGCCATGCTCCAGCAGCGCCATGTAGACGGCCGGGCGCAGCACTACCCGCAGCAGTTCGACCGACTCCGCCTCACCGGAAAACAGCCGCCCCACTACCTCCGGCGCCAGCCGGCCCTGCCGGTAGGCTTCCCTGCCGACCGGGAGGCTCTGCTCCAGCTCTCGACGCGTCAGGGCGCCTCGCCCGCTCTCGGCATCGGCCAGCGAGTTGCGCCAGTAGCGCAGCCATTGCCGGAGACCGGGGAGCTGAGCGACTTCCTTTTCTTTCATGGGCATTGTTACCTGTCCAGAGATCCATCCGTACCGCCCCGAATAGCCGGGGCCCGCTGCCGAAGCAGGCCTTGATCGGCGGGGCCTAAGCATGCCATCCGCTGACCGCGGCTCCAACTCGACCTGGCACCCGCACGGACCCAACCCAGCCTGCCTCGGCACGAGCCGCTACGCCACGCCGCCTGCTGGTATACTTGTTGCTTAGTTCATGGCGAGGGCCTACCCGGCCCGCATGACTCCGGCGCCCTACCCTGGCGCCCTGAACAAGGAGATACACGATGTCCCCTGCCCCCCTGACCCTGATGGTGGCGCGCCGCGTCTCCCGCGGCCGCTACGCCGATTTCACCGCCTGGCTGGAGGAGGGCCGCGCCCTGGCCGCCGACTTCAGCGGCTACCTGGGCTCCGGCGTGCTGGCCCCGCCGCCTGGTGACGACGAGTACCAGATCATCTTCCGCTTCCGCGATGCCGACACCCTGGCGGCCTGGGAGCACTCCGCCTCGCGCCGCGCCTGGCTGGCCCGCGGCGAGGGGCTCTTCGTCGCTCCCCAGGAGCACCGCGCCACCGGCCTGGACGGCTGGTTCCAGGACGCCACCGGCCAGACGCCGCCGCGCTGGAAGCAGGCCATCGCCATCTGGCTCGCTTTCTTCCCGGTGTCGCTGCTGTTTCAGGCGCTGTTCGGCGGCCTGCTGGCGGGGCTGCCGATGCTGCCCAAGGTGCTGGTCAGCACCCTGGCGCTCACCCCGGTGATGGTGCTCCTGTTCATCCCGCTCTCCATGCGCCTGCTCGGCCCCTGGCTGCGCGGCGAGCTCTCCCTGATGGAGCGCCTGGGTCGGCGGATGCACCAGCGCGGGGCGTGAGACGCCGCCACCCTTGCCGAACACGCCTAGTGCGCACACACTATGCGCATGCCCGCTGCGAGGCCATGGACATGACCCAGCCCTACGACACTCAAGCCCCCAAGAGGGCCACCAACGTCAGCATCAACAGCGACCTGCTCCAGCAGGCCCGGCGCCTGGGCATCAACCTTTCTGCCACTTTCGAGAGCGCGCTGTCGGACAAGGTACGTGCGGAGCAGCGCGAACGGTGGCAGCGGGAGAACTCCGACGCCATCCGCGCCTACAACCAGTTCGCGGAGAAACACGGCACCTTCGGTGACAGCGAGCGGACGTTCTGATGGCGCAGTTCCACGCCTACGAGAACCGCAACCCGGCCTCGCGCGAACGCTACCCCTACCTTCTCGATATACAGAGCGATCTGCTCGGCGAGCTGCGCACGACCGTCGTCGTGCCGCTCTGCCCTGCCGGCATGGCCGAAAGCCTGCGAATCTCCCACCTGAACCCCAGCCTCGAGATCGACGGCGAACGCTATATCGCCTTGACGCAGGAGCTCGCCGGGATGGAAAGGAAGCGCCTCGGTAAAGCGGCGCATGATCTCGGCCTCTATCGCGACCAGATCATGGCCGCCGTCGATTTCCTGGTGACGGGCATCTGACCCGGCCAGCGGGCTTCACCATGGCCGGCCTACCGGCCCACCCCCAGATACTTCACCCTGCGGTAGAGCGCCACGAGCGCACCACCGCCCAGCATCATGCAAAGGCCCGCGACCACCACGACCAGGGCGTCATAGGCCACGGCGCCGGAAGTCGAATAGGCCCCCACCAGCATGCCGATATGCCGCACTACCAGATAGGTACCGATCAGGAAGGTGCCGGCGCGTACCAGGTCGTCGTCCGGGATGCGGGCGCTCGCTTCATCATCCACTCCCCAAGCGCCATGCAGCCGCTCCGCTAGGCGGCCGGCGAAGCACCACAGCAATACGCCGCCCACCATGGGTACCGCCACCGTGGCGATCAGCACCGGCAGCAGGTCGGCTGACCAGAACTCCCCGACATTCGGGCCCAGCAGCGCCGGCAGCACCGAGAACAAGGTCTTCAGGAAAAGATAGAGACCCAGCAGCCGGATCATCAGGATGGAGAAGGGCTTCATGGTGGCTCCTTATGGCTCAAGGTAAACGCACCTTATTTCAATTTCGGCTCGAACTTAAAATAAGCGACCTCGCTATTTTAGCTTTAAACACTTTCCGATCGCTTGCACCACACCACACCACGACATGTCGACGGCATCGACATATTCGGCGGACGTGTCGAAAAAATCGCGTTTCTTGAACCTTTCTCGACGATACGTTGATACCGTGAACACGACGATGCCCCTCCCTTACCGACAACAAGCCCGGCACGCAGGCCGGGCTTGTGACATCCAGGGGCTGATGCAGACTCAGCCGAGCCGGTCGTGGCCGTTGTCGAGGAAGGGATAGTCGGTGTAGCCCTGCTCGGCGCCGCCGTAGAAGGTGCCGGGGTCGGGCTCGTTGAGGGCCGCCCCCACCCGGAAGCGCTCGGGCAGGTCGGGGTTGGCGATGAAGGGGCGGCCGAAGGCCACGGCGTCGGCGGTGTTGTCATCCAGGCGGGCCTGGGCGCGCTCGGCGTCGTAACCTCCGCAGTAGATCAGGCGGCCGCTGAAGCGCTGGCGCATCTGCTCGCGAAAACCTTCCGGGTAGGTGATGTCGCTGCCGGCGAAGCCGGGCTCGTTGAAGTGGAGATAGGCCAGGCCGCGGCGCTCGAGCTCGCCGGCCAGATAGAAGGCCATCGCTTCCGGCTCGTCGTCGGTCAGGCCGAAGAGTTCGAGGAAGGGGGTCAGGCGGATGCCCACCCGAGCGGGGCCGAACACCTCGGCGACCGCATCGACCACTTCCAGCACCAGGCGTGCACGGTTATCGAGCGGCCCGCCGTACTGGTCGGTGCGCTGGTTGGTGCCGGTGGCGAGGAACTGGTTGAGCAGGTAGGCGTTGGCCGCGTGCACCTCCACCATGTCGAAGCCGGCGCGCCTGGCCCGCACGGCGGCCTGGCGGTAGTCCTCGACGATGCCCGGGATCTCCTCGGTCGCAAGCGCCCGCGGGGTACTGGTGGGGTGAGGCCCCGCCGTACCGTCCTCGAACTCGACGAAGCACTCTGCGCCCTCGCCCTTGAGGGCGCTGGGGGCCACGGGCGGCTGGCCGTCGGGCTGCACCATCTCGTGGGAGACCCGCCCCACGTGCCACAGCTGCAGGGCGATGCGCCCGCCCTTGGCGTGAACGGCCTCCACGACGCCCTTCCAGCCGGCCTCCTGCGCGTCGGTCCAGATCCCCGGCGTGTAGACGTAGCCGCGGGCGGTGGGCGAGATATTGGTGGCCTCGCTGATGATCAGTCCGGCGCTGGCGCGCTGGCCGTAGTAGATCTGCTGCAACCGGCCGGGCACGCTGTCCGGCGTGCGTGAACGGGTCAGCGGCGCCATGATCACGCGGTTGGGCAGGCTGAGGCTGCCGAGCTTGAGCGGGGTGAAGAGAGATGTATCCGGCATCGAAGCCTCCTGCTGAAAATGAAGGGACGTATATCCGTCGTCGCCCGACATCGTAAGCCTGTTAATGACTTCTGTCAGGAAAGTTGCCGCATCGACCAGATAGCCTGGGGCTATGACGCACACGCCATCGGCCTGCCCCGCGGTCGTGATAGGATTTCCCTCACCGATACCAAGGAGCGCGCCATGACCGCCGCCGAGATGCTTGAACGCCTGGTGGGCTTTCCTACCGTTTCCCGGGATTCCAACCTCGACCTGATCGCTTTCGTGGAAGGCTACCTCAACGAGCATGACGTGCCCCACTGGCGGGTGGAGAGCGACGATGGCAAGAAGGCCAACCTGCTGGCGCGGATTGGCCCGGACGTCGCCGGCGGCGTGGTGCTCTCCGGCCATACCGACGTGGTGCCGGTGGACGGCCAGCCCTGGTCCACCGATCCCTTCACCCTGATCGACAAGGGCGACGGCCGCCTCTACGCCCGCGGCACCTGCGACATGAAGGGCTTCATCGCCTGCGCCCTGGCCGAGGTGCCTCGCTGGGTGACCCTCGACCTCAAGACGCCCATCTGGCTGGCGCTCTCCTACGACGAGGAGGTGGGCTGCATCGGCGCGCCCCGCATGATCGAGTGGCTGATGGCCGAGCACCCGCGGCCCGCCGCGGTGATCGTCGGCGAGCCGACCCTGATGCACCCGGTGGTGGCCCACAAGGGGGCCACCAACCTGCGCACCACCGTCACCGGCCGTGCCAGCCACTCCAGCCAGGTCAACCAGGGAGTCTCGGCGATCCATGTGGCGGCGAAGCTGGTCACCTACATCGAGGAGGTGATGGCCGAGCTGCGCGCCGAGGGGCGCGTGGACGAGGCCTTCAACGTGGTGCACTCCAGCCTGCACGTGGGGAAGATCCAGGGCGGCACGGCGATCAACATCATGGCCCGGGAGTGCACCTTCGAGTGGGAGATCCGCCATCTGCCGTCGGACTGCTTCGAGGAGCTGCTGGGCCGAGTCAACGCCCGGGCCGCCGAGCTCGAGGCCGAGATGCGCGACCGCGCCCCGGAGGCCTCCATCGTCACCGAGGCGCTCAACGAGACCGTGCCGGCGCTGGCCGACGACAACAACGCCGAGGTGCTGGCGCTCTGCCATGCGCTGCTGGGCGAGCGCCCCGCCGGGGCCGTGGCCTACGCCACCGAGGCGGGCCAGTTCCAGCGCCGGGGGCTGCCCACGGTGATCTGCGGCCCCGGCAGCATCGGTCAGGCCCACCAGCCCGACGAATACATCGACATCGAGCAGCTCGAGGCCGGCGCGGCGTTCATGGGCGCCCTGGGCGAGCGGCTGCGCCGCGCCTGACTCTCGCCGACGAAGACGCGCATCCCGACACAGGACCCCTGATCCAGGAAGAGGATATCCCCATGCCCAGACTGCTGATCGTCAAGACCGGCGACGCCTTCCCCGAGGTGGTGGAGGCCCACGGCGACTTCGAGGCGCTGTTCCAGAAGGCCCTGGCCGCCGCCGGCTTCGACGCCGCGGTGTTCGATGCCCGCCACGAGCCGCTGCCCGCCCTCGAGGGCATCGACGGCCTCTATATCACCGGTTCCCACGCCATGGTCAGCGACGCCGAGCCCTGGAGCGAGGCCCTGAAGCCCTGGCTGCGGGAGGCCATGGAGCGCAACACGGCGATCCTCGGCGTCTGCTACGGCCACCAGTTGCTGGCCGCGGCCTTCGGCGGGGTGAGCGACTACCACCCGGCGGGGCGCGAGTCCGGCACCCACGAGGTCGCACTCACCGCGGCCGGCCGCGATGACGCCCTGCTCGGCCAGCTCCCCGAGCGCTTCCCGGCCCAGCTGACCCACGCCCAGGCGGTGCTCGAGGCGCCGGAAGGCGCCGTGGTGCTGGCCCGCAACGCCCACGATGCCCACCAGGCGCTGCGCTACGGCCCGCGCCAGTGGAGCGTGCAGTTCCACCCGGAGTTCACCCCGGAGGTGATGCGCGCCTACCTGGCCCGCCAGGTGGCGGCGCTGCGCGACCAGGGCCAGGACCCGGACGCCCTGCTCGCCGGCGTCACCGCTACCCCGGAGGCAGGCTCGCTGCTGGTGCGCTTCGCCGAGGCGCTGCGCTGATCCGCGAAGCTCCTGGTTCCAGGCCGCTTCAGTGGCGCTCGCCCACCGGCGGGGCGGGCTCGCCGCGCTCGATGCTCTCCTCCGCCGCCTCGTCGCGCAGGCGCCGGGCATCCGGGGCGCCCTCGGCGACCTTGCGGCGCTGCCGGTAGAGGTCGCGCAGTGAGCTCGCCAGCATGGCAACGACGATCATGCCGCCGCCCAGGAAGGCCAGCGCTGCCGGCACCTCACCGACCCACCACCACACCAGCAGGGTGCCGGCCAGGGTCTCCACCAGCATCACCAGGCTGACCTCGGCGCCGGGCAGGTAGCGGGCGCCGGTCTGGATCAGGAAGTAGGCCAGCGGCAGGATCAGCCCCATCAGCGCCAGGCGCTGCAGGTCCTCGGGATCGGGCAGTTGGGCGCCGCCCATCAGCGCCGCCGGCACCAGCATGGCCAGGCAGCCCAGCGGCAGCACCACTGTGGTGTCGAGCCCCCGGGTGCCGCTGCCGCGCTGGGCGCTGGCCACGGTGGTGTTCACGGCGATGGCGATCGGAATGATCAGCGCCACGGCCAGACCCAGCAGGCTGCCCTGCCCCACCTCGCCGGCGGCCATCAGGCTCGCCCCCACCACGCACACCCCGATCACCACCCAGGTCTGGCGGCGCAGCCGCTGGCCGAACAGCAGCATGCCGATCAGCCCCGCCGCCAGGGGCGCCAGGTTGAGCATCACCAGCACGTTGCCGGCGGTGGTCAGCCGCGTGGCCCCCACGAAGGCCCAGGCGCTGGCGGCGAAGGCCAGCGGGCACCACAGCGCCGCCGGCCCGCAGGCACGAATGGCGCCGGGCAGCCGCTCCCGATAGCGCAGCGCGGCGATCAGCAGCAGCACCGCCCCCAGCAGCAGGCCGCGCCAGAACATGAAGGTGGCCACGTCCACCGTGGTGTCCTTGACCAGCAGCGCATCCGGCGAGAGCAGCAGCACCCCGGTCACGGTGATCAGATAGCCGCGCAGGCGAAACGGCAGCCGCTTCCACATGACACTTCCTCCTTGCTGGCAGACGATTCAGGGCTCACAACGACAACAGGCCGGAGCTGGGCTCCGACCTGTCGGTGGGGATTGGCGCCGCCCGGCGGGCGGCTGCCGGCGCTTCAGGCGCGGGAGGGGCGGCGAACCGGCGCGTCGCCGTCGTCGCGACGACGACGGGGCGCACGCTCGGGGGCACCGCGGTCCTCACTGATCTCCAGGGGACGGCCGGCGACACGAGCGCGGGCCATCTTGGCCAGGATGCTGGCCGGCAGCGAGCTCGGCAGCTCCACCACGGAGAAGGAGGGACGGATATCGATGCGGCCGATGCGCGAGCCCTCGATGCCACCCTCGTTGGCCAGCGCCCCGACCAGCTGGCCGGGCTTGACGCCATCCTTGTGGCCCACGGAGACGCGGTAGCGGGTCATGCCCTCGCTCGGGCCCCGCTCGCGGCGCGGCGGCTTGCCGTCGCGGGAGGCGCGGTCGTTGCGGGCTTCCTTGCGCGGCGCCTGCATGCGGCCGATGGGGGCCTCGTCGGCGCGAGCCAGGCGGGCGAAGGCGCAGGCCAGCTCGATGGGGTCGTAGCCCTCCTCGACCAGGCGGCCGACCAGGGCACGCTGCTCCTCGGCACCGGCGGTCAGGGCGGCGATCACCTTCTGGTGGAAGACCTCGTCGCGATGGGCGCGGATGGCGGCCTCGTCGGGCACCTCCATCTCGCTCATCTTCTGGCCGGTGGCCTGCTCGATCCAGCCCACCTTGCGGCCTTCACGGAAGCCCACGAAGGTGATCGAGATACCGGTACGCCCGGCCCGGCCGGTACGGCCGATGCGGTGGGTGTAGGCCTCGGAGTCCTGGGGCAGGTCGTAGTTGAAGACGTGGGTGATGCGCGGCACGTCGAGGCCGCGGGCGGCCACGTCGGTGGCGATCAGCACGTCGACCTTGCCGCGCTTGAGGCGCTGGATGGTGCGCTCGCGCAGGCTCTGGTCCAGGTCGCCGGAGAGGCTGGCCACGTTGACGCCGCGGGCGGAGAGCTGCTCCATCAGGGTGGTGCAGGCGGCCCGGGTGCGCACGAAGACGATGGCGGCATCTACCGGCTCCACCTCGAGGATGCGCGACAGGGCCTCCAGCTTAGCACCGCCATCGACGCGCACCAGGCGCTGCTCGATGTTCTCGCCGGTGGTGGTGCGCGACTCGATGGCCACCTTCACCGGGTCCACCAGGTAGCGGTTGACGATGCGCTCGATCTCGGTCGGCAGGGTCGCCGAGAAGAAGACCCGCTGGGCCTCCTTGGGGGTATCGGCGACGACGCGCTTGACGTCATCGATGAAGCCCATGCGCAGCATCTCGTCGGCCTCGTCGAGCACCAGGGCGGAGAGCCCGTCGAGCTTGAGGCTGCCGCGATCCAGGTGATCGATGATCCGGCCCGGGGTGCCGACCACGACCTGGGCGCCGCGCTTCAGGGCGCCCAGCTGCTCGCGATACTCCTGGCCGCCGCACAGGACCGCCACTTCCAGGCCCTGGAGGTTCTGGCCGTAGCGGCTGAAAGAGACCGCCACCTGCTGGGCCAGCTCGCGGGTCGGCGCCATCACCAGCACCTGCGGCTCGCGGCGAGTCAGCTCGAGCCGGGAGAGCAGCGGCAGGGCGAAGGCAGCGGTCTTGCCGGTGCCGGTCTGGGCCTGGCCCAGCATGTCACGGCCTTCCAGCAGGGCCGGAATGGTCTGGATCTGGATCGGAGAGGGAGTCTCGTAGCCCAGGGTCTCGACGGCAGACAGAACGGCGGGCAGCAGAGCGAGGTCACCGAAGCTCGGCGAGGCGACAGAAGTCGGGGTCATCAATCACACCTTGGTAGGCCGGGGTTGCCGGCAAAAATTCATTGGCGTCCCTGACGCGAGCAATACGGTCAGGCGCGCAGCACCCTCGAGGGGCAGCAGCACGGGACATCGGAGTCGGGGACGCCGGTCGCACCTGGCATCAGGTCCTGGCCATCCGGGATGGCACTCGGGACCTCTGTGGCGACCGTTTGCGCCGATCTCGCCAGGCTGGCGGGATCTCGGTGGCGCTCCATCTACACACTTCGAACGCGGTCAGCGCAGCAGCTGTGTCGCTGGGCTGGCGTTGTGGCGCCCATCCGCCTTCAGTTCGGTCGATGACCGGCGGCGGTGGCGTCGTACATGATGGTGGGGTCAACACATGCGAGGAGGACGCATGCTACCATCCTCCTCTTCTCGTGGCCAGCGCTTTCGCCGCCACCTCCTTCCTGCCTGCCGGAGACCTCCATGCCGACGCTCTGGGTCGACGCCGACGCCTGCCCCCGGGTAGCCCGCGACATCATCGTACGCGCCGCCGAGCGCACCGCCACGCCAGCCTGGTTCGTGGCCAACCATGCGGTGCCGCTGCCGCCCTCCCGCTGGGTCAAGGGGCTGGCGGTGAGCCAGGGCTTCGACGCCGCCGATGACGAGATCGTCGAGCGCATCCAGCCGGGCGACCTCCTGATCACCTCGGACCTGCCCCTGGCCATGGCGGCCATCGAGCGGCAGGCGAAGGTGATGACCACCCGGGGCGAGGCCCTGAACGAGAACAA
>Ga0209075_1002448_pt1 | contig 16358 bp, 11 predicted proteins | sample Stecom2011_FD_187523 | JGI IMG/M metagenome (GOLD analysis project Ga0209075, IMG submission 187523) | Agricultural soil microbial communities from Utah to study Nitrogen management - Steer compost 2011 (SPAdes) (version 2) | ecosystem: Environmental > Terrestrial > Soil > Agricultural land...
GAATCATCATCTGAAACTGTTATCTGCTCTGAATCAACATTTTTTCCATAAGCAATATCTTTTATATTGCTCATATCATAATCCATTATCGTTTCCATAGAAAATTCTTCATCACTCGAACCGGATGGGATTTTATCTGAACTTTTTTCTGATAAAATCTCTGATTGATCAGAAGAGACACTGAATTCGGGTTCACTTTCAATACTCTCTATTTGCTGTTCATGATCAAAAGATTCTGCCTGAAAATCTTCAACAGATATGTTTTGTGATTTTTTATCAAAAGAATTTTCATCTTCAAACAAGTTTTTCTGCTCTGAAATGTTTTGGTCTGCTATTTCAAAACTTTCTTGTTCTTCTTTAAAACTATTTTTTCCTGTCTCTGTAATGATAAATTCTTCCGGCATATTTGCTTCAAAACTATCTATCTCATGCACTTCTTGATCGACTGCAGCTTGATTTGATTCACTTTTATTACTTTTTTCATCAGGCAGTTGTGAATTTGAATTATCTGGCTGCATGGTCTTGTCTGTTCCAGGAAAGATATCTTGTAATGAATCTACAGTATGTTCATCAATGTCTTTATTGTCATTTAGATTTTCATCTTTAGCTTCTGGAATAAACTCAATGCCCGTTTCATTAACTTCGGCTGTATTCTTTTCCATAGGAGTTTCGTCAATTTGTAAAAATTCATCTGAAGAGATTGTTTTTGCAGCTGGTTCATCGTAATTGTCAGTGATATCTACATTACCAGATGATTCTGTAGACTGGTTTTTGGCATCAGATTCCGAAAAGGTGATTTCACCTGAAACTGTTTTATTTTGCAGTTCCAGGAACAGTTCAACATACTTAACAAAATATATATCAAGCAGATGCATGCTGGATTTAAGAGAACGGTTTATGGACTCATATTTTGATTCAAAAGTATTTTTAAATTCGGTTCTGTTTATTTTATTGCTATTATATAACCTGCTTACATTTTCGATACCAGCTAACAGATCAGCAATAAAAGAGATGGTTTCATTTAATTCTTCATTTGATTTTTTACTTCGTTTTAAACGTAGACTTATTACGACTCCCCAAATTATTGAAGCCATAATTATTCCGGTAATAATTCCAACTATCAAATTAATTCCATTAAGCCCCATAAAAACTCCTTCAATTATGCGGTTAAGTAACCAGTTAATTTAACTCACTGTTTTATTATAATAATCAAAGAGAGGATGTGTCAAATGCAGATTTCTTATTCTTTTCAATACTGTTGTAAGAATATTTCAACCCCCTCCTGAAAAGAATTAAAATTCGAACCAAACAAAAAAACTTTCATTACATGTATTAACCAATTTCTTAAACTGTTTTGTAGTAAAATGATATAACGATTAATGGTGAAAAATTCAAACAATTTTAATACTTTCTAAAAATTCATTTCATCACATTCTAATAGTGCACTGTGAAAAACTTTATTACCTGATAGCTCCTATTCAGATATATACAAGATAATTCTTTGCACTCAAAATATATCATTTATTAAGACATCCCAAAAACTTATACTCCTCTGTACGACGCAGTATCATAAATTATCTGATATTTTTTAACAGCGTTCTCCCATGTAAATAGTTTCAGCATATTGATACCATTAAGAATCATTTCAGCATAAATTTCTGGTTTCGAGTATATTTCAATAGCATCTAAAAGTGCATTATGAGCACTGCTGACCATAGAACTATACAGCCGATTCTTTGGACGCTCACTTAAAGTATATCGTAATAACATTTTCCATTCTTCTTCCAACTTTTTACCTTTATATGCTTCCCTATATAGAATACCAGTAGGACAGTGTTTTTGTTCTTTTAATTTCAATAAATTGTTATAGTACTCAGGCATCTTGTTCTTTGTTATCGAGCTTATTTGTGTCCATAACCCTCCTGTACCTCTGGCCAACACCGGCGTGCCATGGATATAGCCCTCTGTTGCAGCACCAAATGGCTCATAAAAAGAGGGCATAATCAGATAACTTGCTCCTTTGAGAAATATGTTATAATCAGTTTTAGGAACTCTGAAAGGACATATTACTATATCACCACTGCATTGTTTTGTAATCTGTTCAAAAAATTCAATCTCTATATTTCCGGATGAAGGGCAAAATACGAGTTTTGCACTTCCGGTTGGTAATCTTTTAAATGCATGGAATATAACATCAAAGCCTTTTTGCATAATATCCAGACGACCAGACATAAAGAAAACAGGTGTTTTCGGATTATTAAAATTGATTTTGCCTATTACACGTTTATCATTAAGCGAACGCAATCTTGTTAAAAAAAAGTTTCTGTGGTGATTTTTTTCCTTTAACAAAAGATTATAATTATTATTTTCAGCTGCAATTATCATCTCTCTTTTAAACGGAACCCTGAAGTTACCAAATAAACCATTTTCAATGCCAATTGGAGGATTTTTAGAAAATTCATACTGCAGATGATCGGTAAAAGTGCCTCTCTGTAGTGGATCATATCTTAGTTCATGGGCAAAACATGAACTGACCGTTGTTAACGGCCCATTCAAAAAAGGTATAGAACATTGCAATACAGTATCACCAGGAATGTTTTTACCAAAAAACATCAATTTATGTGTAGCAGAAATTCCTTTGTCAAAACTATTATGCAATGTGAGAATTGTCCTTGCCTGTTTTAAAACATTGCTTAATATAGAAAATTTTGATGTAATTGCAATTGGCGCAGTTTCCCAGTCGTTGGCATGTATAATCAGATTTGAATCATACCCCAGTTTTTTAAGGGTAAAAGGAACTGCTGCACAAAAACTAAGTGAATCTAACAGAAGTTGTTCAGGATCCTGGTACTCATATGGATTCTCGCCGGCGAAAAAACGTCCACTGATCTGCAGAAAATATGATGGTATCGCAGAGTCAGTATCTTCATAACAGTTTATAACTAACTTACAATTACAAAGATGAAAAATCAAATTGCAAAACTTTTTCTTCAGAATACCCTTTTTAAGGGCATTTTTAGTATTTCGATTGGAATGAAATGGAGTTAAAAAAATTACTTTTTCGCCGGAATCGTTAAGCCCTAAAGGAAGAAAGTGTGAAACAGCTGCTAATCCACCCAATGATGCAAAACGATTTTCAAAAGAAAGATATGCTATAGTACGTTTTTTAATGCTGAATCGACATTCAGCTTTGTTAATAAGATCTATCTCTCTTTGCTCAAACAAAAAATGAAGATTTCTTCGCATCAATAACCAGTTGTCATTCTTGATGTAAAAATCAGGATCGTAATTGTTGACAATACTTCTCATATATAAACCTATTCATTTTTTCTAACCCTTCTTTTCTACGATGTAAAAAAAGGTTTTCTAATTATTCTACATGATTAAATGCTTCATCACAATAAGAAATCAGGTAAAAGTATCAGATTATAAGAAAAATCTGTTAAATCATAAAAAAAACTTTTTTTACATTGTTTGAATATGTTATCTGGTTTTCGTTCGATTAGATATTTCCAGACAATGTTTAATGTTTTTATTACCAATGCGGTCGGAAACACCCCATATCAGTCCAATAAACGCAGGAAAAACAATATTAATCAAAAGTATCACAGTAGAAATGGCAAACGCTGTTGCTGGTATGAGTAAATGAGGAAAGAATGCACTAAATTCATTCAAAAAAAACATGAATGAATATTCTCTAAGTCCAATGTTTGCTATAAAAAATGGAAAAAACAACATAAAAAGATATGACTCTGATGCAATGATAAGGTTAATACCAAATTTCGTAGAACCAAACATTCCCAATACAATTGCAGTTTGTAGTATAAGCAAAATGTAAGATACTATTGAATAGAAAAAAACTCTTTTTGAATTAACATATTCTAAACCTTTAATATGTTTTGATATTACACTTAGAAAACCATTTTTAAAATGACCAAAAATAGTTGGGTAGAATTTCAATATTAAAAGAAAAAGCAGGAGAATAAGAGATGAAAAAACTAGCAGGATTTTCAACTTATCTACATTCGAAATGTCGAAAATATACAGATGAACAGCAATTGCAAGTATGCCAAAAACCAAAATTGGAATGATTGAATAAAACCGATCTGTTAAAACCGAAACTACAGAACAGATTTTTTTTTTATCACTTAGCCCCCATGCCCTCATCAATTCCCCAAAACGGCCAGGTGTAATAAATGCCAGCAGATGACCCCACAGTAGTGTTTTGAATGCAATAGAAACAGATGAAGGAAATTTTTGTGAATACAGAATCTCTTTCCATCTAAGCATCTGGAAATACAAGCCGACAATACCAATTACGATTGTAATAGTTAATTGCCATACACATACTCTTTCAGCCAGTAATTTAATCTGTGTTAAACTGATATTTTTATTTACTATTATGAAAAACAAAAATGTAATTATCAGGCGAAAAGTAAAACTGACAGTTTTATTTTTTTTAATGAAATGCATCAGATACATAAGAGCTTTTGCACTTTTTTTTGGAAGCCTGACACAATTTCCTTGATTTTCATTCTCTATTGAGGAACTCTCATATCCCATTCTATTACCAATCAGAGCGAAATACTTGTTAGACAAAATGAGGTTTGAAACGAACTGAAAACCTGCAGACCTGAAAATAGTTTACCGGAAACAATGCTACAACATATTTACAGGATCCACATCAATGATCACCTTTATTGTTTTTGTTGTTTTGAGGTTTTTTTGGCGGATAAGTTCCAGTACTGATCCAATTTTTGATGGTGAAACACTCTTAATTAATAATGAGTATCTGTATTCAAGAGCAATTTTTTGAAGAACAGCCGATGAAGGGCCAAGTATTTTTAAATCTGGTCCGCAGAATTTTTTGGCAATTGAAAAAATTGAGTATATGGTTGATTTCACCTTTATCTCATCTTTCCCCTGAACAACAATTCGTGCCAGTTTTCCAAACGGAGGATATTGAAGTTCTTTTCTTGAGCTTATTTCGGAGTCAAAAAAAGTTTCATAATCATGATTTTGAGCTGCAAGAATAGCACTATCTTCAGGAAAATAGGTTTGAATTACAACTTCTCCACTGTTATCAGATCTTCCTGCCCTGCCGGCAACCTGAGTTAAAAGCTGGAAAGTCTTCTCTGCAGCTCTGAAATCGGGAAAATGTAAGCTTATATCTGCCTGTATCACTCCAACAAGCGATACAGATGGGAAATCAAGACCTTTAGATACCATCTGTGTTCCTAACAGTATATCTGCTTTATTATTTGAAAAATTATTCAGAATATCAATATGAGCCCCCTTGCGGCGTGTAGTATCCTGATCCATCCTTAAAATCCGAATTTGTGGTAATTCATTCTTCAGGTATTCCTCAATTTTTTGAATACCAGTACCTTTATATTTTATTTGCTCGCCCTTACATGACGGACATACATCAGGAGCTTTTTCTTCATAACCACAAAGATGACATTTTAATGTATAATCACTTAGATGATATCTCATATTAACAGAACAGTTCGGACATGTACAGGTCTTACCACAATTTTTACAAATAAGTACTGTTGAAAAGCCTCTTCTGTTCAAAAGCAGAATTACCTGTTTTTTATTTTCAATGCACATTTGAATACGGTTCAATAAAAATCTAGATACCGGAGACCAATTGTTATTACGGTGTTCCTCTGCCATATCAATTATTTTTACCTCAGGCAAAGCAGCAGCTCCAAATCGCTTTGTCAGACTAATCTTGTTATATTTTTTCCGAATTGTATTATAATAACTTTCAAGGCTTGGAGTTGCACTTCCAAGTACAACCAGCGCTTTCTGGAAATATCCACGCATAACAGCTATATCACGTGCATTATACCTGGGTTCTGTATCACTCTGTTTATAGCTTGTATCATGTTCTTCATCAACTATTATCAAGCCAACATTATCCATAGGTGCAATGATTGCACTTCTAACACCTATTATTACCCTTTTATTCCCGGAAACAATCTCCTGAAGACTATCCCTCCTTTCTCCTTCCGACATATGGCTGTGAATCACTGCAATCACATTGCCTAAAGTACTTTTAAATTTTCTTATTGTTTGGGGCGTTAATGAGATTTCTGGGACAAGAATTATTACACCCTTTCCCTGTCTTAAAGAATAAAGTGCAGTTTCTATGTATATATGTGTTTTGCCGCTGCCTGTAATTCCGTGAAGCAGAAATGGTTTATCGGGAGAATGAAAAGCTTGTTTCAATTCTTTAACAGCTTCAAACTGTTCATGAGTAAGTTTGATTTCATTGTTCTGTTCTACTTCAATTTCAAGCTCTTTAGCTTCCCTGACTACAGTTTTTGTTGTTTTTGCAAGAAATCCTTTTTTGTAAAGGTAAGTTACTGATGACCTCTTAATATTTAAATCTTTTTCCACCTGTTTAACAGTAAAACTATTGATATTTCTAAGTTTAACCATCACTTGCTGATATGATACCTTAAGTGTTGATATATCACATTTCTTAACAGAATATAATGTAATTGTTTTTGAAGCAGAAGAAACGAGGCTTTTTCTGACAATGGAACGAAAAACTCTTCCTATATCGCATTTATAATAATTCGCCATCCATTCATATAATTTTATTAGAGACCTGTTACTATCTGTCCAATGGGTTGATTTTATATCAATAACTTCTTTTAGATTTGCAAAGTTTGATTTTTCTTTTAATTTAACAGCGACTCCCCATGTCCTGTTTCTTTTAACATCAACAAGTACAGGTGTCCCCGGAATAATTATATCCCGAAATTTTTGTGGAATTTTATAATCATATAAACCAGGTATTGCAATAGGGAAAGCTACACTCACAACAGCCTTCGATAAAGTACAATCTCCATAAACATATTGACCGTTTTGATAATCCATGGTAATAATCTATTAATATCCTTTAAATCAGGAATATGTTATAATTTTTAAAACAATCTCAAATTAAGAACTATATCTAAACTATTTATATTTCTTTTTTTAAGGAGTTTTTGTGGTCATATCGGTAGAAAATGCAAAACAAGGTATGATTCTCTCCAAAGATGTATTTCTTTCCAATGGCAACATGCTTATCAGAAATCAGAGAACACTGACACCCGAAATAATTCAACTTCTGAAAAAACACCGTATTGAATACATTGAAATATATGAAAATAGTGATACCGAAAACAAAGGTAACAAACAAAAAGATTCAAGCATGCCCAAAAAGCTTCCACAAATTAAAGTAAAAATTAATGAAGATGCCATGGATGCATTATTAATAATTGAACCATCCGCTATTAATACTGAAAATATTACATATGAACATCTTGTCCAGGTCCTCAAAGAAAATGGTATCTGTTTTGGCATCAAGGAACCTGTTTTAAAAAACATTGTTGAACAGTGGAATAAAAATAAAAAAAGATCTGAATTTGAACACATCGCACAAGGTGTTTTTCCTAAGAGTTACCCTATTGAAAACAATATTGGTGTTCTTGTACAGCACGTTTCAAATAAAGACGATTTTGACAAAATTCGAAACTATAAAAATTACTGGGAAATAGCTGAAATTACACCAAATGTTCAAAGAGTTAAACCTGGTATGGTCATTGCACAAATACAAAGTCCCAATCCCTCATATGCAGGGAAAAACATTAAAGGCGAACAGATTTTTTCCACAGATTCCACTATTACCAGCCTTGTATTTGAAAATGGTGTTGAATTATCTGCAAACAATGATCAGATTATTGCTACATCAGACGGTTTAGCCTTCTTTTTTAACAATACTATAGGTATTCAGGAGTTAAATTTTGATGGTTTCGTTGATGTTGTTGTAAGTCCGGATAAGATGAAAGCATATGTGAACGTTTATCCTAGTGGAATTGGTGGCGAAATGCCGGATGAAATGTCTATCCGTAAACTTTTAAACCAAAAAGGCGTAGTTTTCGGAATAATTGAAGATAATTTTAAAAAACTGCTAATTGATTTTGCTAACAGTATTTATGCTTCAGAGAATATTCTGATTGCTCAAGGCACCGATGCAGTAAAAGGTAAAAACGGAATTGTTGAGTTCCTTTTTAACAGAGAAACATCATTAAAACCTCAACGCAATCCGGACGGTTCAGTTGATTACAAAAATGTAAACATAATCAATGCTGTTTCTGCAAAGCAGAAGTTGGCCATACTACACCCACCGCAAAAAGGTATCCCTGGTAAAAATGTGCTGGGCCAGGAAATGCCTTGTCTTGATGGAGTTGCAGCAAAATTACCATCCGGAATGAACACTTTACCTGACCCCCAAAACCCCGACTGCCTGATCGCTGCTATAGATGGAATCGTGAGATTTAATGGATCAAATGTTGAAGTGTTTGAAGGATTTATTGTTCCGGGAGACATAGATTATTCAACCGGTAATATTGAATATGAAAAATCGGTAGTTGTAAATGGTGATGTAAAATCCGGTTTTGCTATAAATTGCGGTGGAGATCTTCAGGTCAAAGGGACAATAGAAGATTGCAGTCTGACCATTGGCGGAAATGTACTGTGTAAGTTTGGATTTATTGGTCAGGGCAAAGGAATTATCGATTCAACGGGTGATGTAAATCTTGGGTTCATGAAAAATCAAACTGTTAAATCGCGAAAAAATGTCAATGTTGCCAAAGAAGCCTTAAATTGCAATATCTTTGCCAAATATTCAATTGCAATACACGGTAGACCTATATCCGTAGCTGGTGGACAATTAATGGCACGCGATTCAATTACAGTTTATTCTGTTGGCAATCACAGTAACATTCGTACAATTCTTGAAATCGGAACCGATTTTTCACTTCTTGAAGAACTGCAAAAAACCCAACAACAGCTTAATGAACTATCGTCCAATTTTCAGAAATTATCTGAAAGTTATAAAAAATTTGAGAACATAATCTCTAATAGAAAAACTTCCTCTGAAAAGAGCCAGACTCTGTTTTTAAAACTTACAGAAAGCATTCAAAAACATAAGCAGCAAATGGACTTACTAAGACAGAGAGAAAGGATAATACAAAATAAAGTTTACTCTTTTAGTTCTGCTTTCATTTCGTTTAAACATGCAATATACCCCGGAACAATTATCAAGATTGGTGAAAGAAATCTAATAATTAAAGAAGAGGTATTGGGACCCAAAAAAATCCTTTTGGTCGACAATGAAATAAAATTCATTTGATATAACCACAAACAATTTGAAATAAGTGTTTCCTCAAACGGTTACAGCAATGTCTGGAAAATACAGGTGAATATAATCCTGAACTTTTAATCTTATAAAAACAAAATAACCGACATTACTGTATCGTACTTTTTAGTATCTTTTTCGGGAATATTTGAAACCCCTCTCCCCTCAGCTAAGTTATTTTCCCACAGTCCTCAGGTAAAAAGAGAACAAGTATATCATACGACTAATTGTTGAATGTCGAAAGATTTTAAAAAATTTGGGTTAAACTGTCATTGCAAGGAGTAGCTTTGTAAAAGAACTTCAAAGTCGGAGAAATATCTCATTTTGCTTTGCGATATTTTATACCTGTTATTCTGTTTCCTTTATCATTAAATTCGATTTCATCAAAATAGTGTCTGACAATAAAAATTCCCCTACCGTGGTCTTTGATTCTATTTTCAGGTAATAACGGATCTGGTAATTTGGTATGGTCAAAACCATCACCTTCATCTATAACACTTATTGAAGCAGCATCAGTGGTAATTTTGTAAAAAATCTTTACAATTTTTGATGAATCATTCCTGTTACCATGAATAATTGCATTTGTAATCATTTCAAATATGCATATTTTTATTTGCCTTATACTATTGTCCTCGAATCCGTTTTTGTCCATTTCTTTAAGAATAAACGAACAGGTATTTTCAATTTCAGTCATGTTTTTTAAAACCAATACTCCAGGTTTTTCTTCGGTGCTGAAACCTGAATCTTTCAGTAAATCATCAGGATTACCAACTTCGATGCAGAGCATGGTAAAATCATCTCTTAAAGATACGCCATCTCTGAATACCTGATGATCAGTGGTAATGCTATCCAGAACTTTTTGTGGAGCCTCTATAGCGATTTGCTTAAACATCTGTTCTAAACGCTTAATTCCATATAGATTTCCTTGAGAATTACACCCCTCGGTAACACCATCCGTATAAAGCAATATCTTGTCACCTGCATTGAGCGACACTGTTTCATCTTTATATTCTACAATTGGAAGGAGGGCTGTATGTCCAACAAAAAAACCTTTGGAATCGAGTTTGGTTATCTGTCTGTTTTTCGAATTAAAAAGCAAAGGAGCTACATGACCAGCTCTTGAATACACCATAGAGTTTTTAACAGGATCTATCAGACATAGAAATGCAGTTAGATATTGTTCAGTTTTTACAAAATGGCAAATCTTTTTATTAACTTCGGAAAAAACTTCAGATGGAGATTCGATTTTCTCAATATAATGTGCAAACAGCATTTTTGCCATAGCAGCAATAAGAGCAGCAGGTATACCATGGCCAGAAACATCGAAAATAAGTACAGCTATTTTTTGTCTCTGAGTAATAATGATATCATAAAGATCTCCTCCAATTTTCTCTGCTGGAATATAAACTGCAGAAGTTTTCATATTTGCAGTTTCGGGAAGTTCTCTGGGTATCAAACCTTCCTGAATCTGTTTTGCCAGATCCATTTCCTCTTTGATTTTATAACGGATTTGCTCAAGTTTTTGTCTGGTGTTTTCAAGTTCCTGCTCTTTTATTTCCAGCAAATCAATCAGAGATTGCCTGTTCTTTTTATGATCTGTTATTTTGGCCATACTAATTTTTGTGACCTTCAATCAACGTTTTATTTTGCAAATTAAAGAATACCTTTTGTCAATTATTTGTGGTCATTTTCGTTTAAAAGGATCAAAAGGGATTATTTTTCTCTTTTTCATCTGTTCCCGCTCGTTTTTTTTCATCTTTTTCAGTATTTTCTTCTCAGAATCATTTAAAGATTGAATTCCTTGACGTCCAATTTTATCCAGAATAGGATCAATAGTATTCTCAAAATAATTTTTCCTGTCCAATTCTTCTTTTACTCGTTTCCTGTTATTCCTTTCAGAAAATGTCTTCAATATATCTTCAGTAATAGAAGAAATTCTGGGATACAGTTTTATGTAAGCTAAAGCTATAATAATTCCACCTAAATGCGTAAGATGAGAAACGATACCACCAGGAGATAATACACCAAAGAGTGAAATTATTGCATAACCAATTACAACGATTCGAATATTAATCGGTAAAATGAAAAATAAAAGTACCTGTCGGTAAGGAAAATAAAGGGCATAAACAGTTAAAACACCAAGTACAGCTCCTGATGCACCTATAACCGGAGTAAATCTCAAATCTCCATTGAAAAGATTGATTAAACTGAAAAAACCGGAGCCGGCACCGCAAATCAAATAAAAAATTGCGAATCTTTTTGTTCCCCATCTCTCTTCAATCTCTGCTCCAAACATCCATAACATCAGCATATTGAAAAGGATATGAAAAGGATAAGAAGGCGCATGAAGAAAAACATAAGTTACAAGGCGCCATAATTGAAAATGCCTGAATGTATACCAGGGAACCAGGGCACCCCATTGTATCAATAGCCTGGATGTAAAAGGAAGAATCTGAAACAGGTAAACGCAAAGCGTAACAATAATTATAATTTTAATTGCTTTTGTAGTACTCCTGTACCCCAAGGACATCATTAAAAGCACCTTTGTTTCAATTACATTTATCGTTGCTGAATTTTTTATAAACCTTTTGCATCACATATTTGGGAACAAAAGATGAAATATCACCTCCCAATTTTGCAATTTGCTTGACTATGGTCGAGTTAAGATAAATATATCTGGAACTTGGCATAAGAAATACAGTTTCTGCAGTTGAACGAAGGTTTCGGTTTGTAAATGCCATCTGGAACTCGTAGTCAAAATCAGACAAAGCTCGTAAACCTCTGATTAACACAGTAGCACCAAAATCATTTAAGCAGTTAACCATTAATCCGCAGTAGCTTTCAACCTGAATTTCCGGTATCCCCCGGAAAGCTTCTTTTACCATTTCGAGTCGTTCATCTATCGAAAACAGTGGCTTTTTTCCGGGGTTCTCCGCCACAACAGCAACTACTTTATGAAATATTTTTGACGCACGAACTGCAATATCAATATGTCCAAAAGTTATTGGATCAAAAGTACCAGGATATAAAGCTATTTTCATTATCTTACCTTGTTTTGCAATCTGGCTGATCGTTTATAAAAATCAATTACAGTGTTTCCATAACACCTTACATCGTATGGTTTAAATTCGATATCGGAGAATATTTCCTTGCTCTTGTAATCCGAGCTGTGCTCATATATCATGATGCCATTTGTCGATAGCAGAAATGAAATATCAAATATTAAATCCTGTAATTTACACAAATCATATGGTGGATCATAATAGATAATATTATAACAGCCTTCTATAGTTTTAATAAACCTGTTAACATCCTGATTATAAAACCGGCATCTGTCTGATACACCCAGAATTTGGGCATTCTTTTTCAAGTAATCAAGTCTGCTTTTGTCTTTCTCTACAAAATCTACTCTTGACGCACCTCGACTAAGCATTTCGAACCCCAATGCGCCACTTCCAGAACAGATATCTGCCGTAACGGCATCGTGAAGTTTTGGTTTGATGATCTCGGAAACAGATTCGCGTGTACGTTCCAGGGTAGGACGAAAAGAATTTCCACGATCTGGTGTGTACAATATCCGGCCTTTGAATTCACCGGATATAATCCGAAATTTCATACTAGTCTTTCACTGTTAGTAACAACTCAGCATTGATTATTACACTTGATCTGGTTTTAGCCTTAATGTTTAATTTTTTGAATGCACAGGCAACCTGTTCATTATACAGATCAAGAACCAGACGTACAAAATCTTTATAAATACCAGATCCCTCTACCTTATAAATAAACCTACGGTATTGTCCGACCCTTTCAGCAGATATCTGCCTGGGCTCCGAAAATTTTATTCTGTTTTCATCGGCAATTTTAACAATATTTTTTAAAATTGAAGACAATTCTTCACGTGAACCAAGATGATCTACTGCCTGAAAAGGATCAGAAAGATTTAAACCGAAATCGGTTTTGCATGTAACAACAAACTTGAATCCGTTTTTTGCATCTGAAGCAATATAAGAATAAGGTGGCTGCAATAAGTTAATTTTTTCTTTTTTAAGATCATTAAATGTTGAAGCAATCAACTCTTTTGTTTTTCCGACTCCATGCGCATAAACAGTCTGGAAATTAGTTAATTCCAGACTGTTTAATCCTATTCCTGATGGTACTACGCGACTTAGCATTGTAACTACATTTTTACCAAAAGCAACTTCATAATTGACCTGTTCTACAAAAGACATGTCCTGGTAAGGAATGTTTAGTATCCCCTCTTTGATGGATTTCTCTCTTGAATCGTTGATCTCGTGGACAATATCTTCAATCATTCCGGGTTTCAGATGAGAAGAAGGGCTATAATCAGTTACAACTTCCTCCTGATGCAATTTTGGAGGAGATGAATTTCTAAGGTGCAGAAAACCAATAATCCCACCTGTAAAAATAAGACATAAACCTGCGAATATGGTTATTGCAGTTATTTTTTTATTGTCCAAAACGGGTTTTCGTTTTTTTCTGTATACTTCTTTAAGAAGATTAATTCGTATCATGAATATCAATCATTCCCGCGGATTGCAAGCCCTACTGAAACAGACAGTTGTGGTATATATGTTTTTAACCGCTCATCATCTATACCCACTCTACAAGCAATTTTTCTGAATGGATTCAGTAATTCTCCATTGTTTGTTTGATTAAATATTGAATCAGCATATTCTATCTGACTAAAGACAGATCCACATAAAAATAATTTTGTTGATTTAAGTTCATACCCGTTGATATAAAGTATTCTGGAGATTTCTTTCAGGACCTTTTGTGAATACATACCTGGTTCCAAAGCACCATATTTGTACTCGAAACACTGAAAATCAATAAATTCACCATTTAAACTAAGTATCAACTTTGTTTTTTCCATTTCCCCGTAAACGATAATAACCGGTAACGACAAAAACTCTTCATAATTAGCTTCAAATACATTTATCAATGCAAAAATATCCAGATCCAGAATAACAGGTTTTAACTTCAGGTTTTTGAGAATTCCAAAAACCGGTTCTATACTCTCCCTGCGATAAGCAACAGCCAGATACTCTTTCAGTGATTTATCTGAAACGATGGTTAATTCCTGATAATCCAGCATATATTCATTAATTGAATCATTCAAATTCTGTTCTAATTCCCACTTGACAAGTTCACCAGGAGATTTTTCATCAATATCCGTCTGAATACGTTTAACAACAGCATATTCAGAAGGTACACTGATGACTAATTCCGGACTGTGAAATTTAAATTTTCCCTTTAAACTTTTAAGTTCTTCAATGCTGTTTTCCCAAAAGCCAGAACCTTTGCTTTCCTGTGAAACAGGTTGGATTGCAATCAAAAGAACGGCACTCTCTTCTGGAGAATACTGTGCGATACTAATATAATCTTTCTGGATATCTAATCCACTGATATACCTGGATTTTGTTTTCATAATTGTATATATTTCAGAAATACCCTGATTTGCGATGCAAAACAACAAAATATAGTAAATACCATATTGAGAATAAAAGCTAAGCAATTATTAGATCCTGTTTTTTGCATTATTCCCATTAAAAACATGTAGATTCCTGTATTTTCAAAAGTTTCACTCTACCAATCCCTTTCACATTAATTAGATCATCGCTTTTTTCAAATTTTCCGAATTTTTGACGATACTCAATAATGTTTTTTGCCAGAACCGGACCGATGCCAGGAAGATTTTGCAGATCTGTTTGATCTGCTTCGTTAATATTAACGCAATTATAAAAAGATTGTTGTACTAAACTGAAATTTACAGTATCAGCTATTAAAATATTTTCTGATAGAGTTGTTATAGCAAAAAAACGACTATCTTTTTTATTAAAAAATTGGGCCCACCGAACAATCCATAATCCAGCACAAATTACCCATATAAGTATTAACAAACCCCGTTTGTTCTTCATCACTCACCTGTAGAATGAACAATATCCAGAAATGCATCTATTATGTTTGGATCGAATTGCTTCCCTTTCTCTTTTTTTAAAATACTGAATGCGACTTCCTGTGACAGAGATTTTCTATATGGTCTGTCTGATGTCATAGCTTCAAATGCATCAGAAACAGAAAGGATTCTGGCTCCAAAAGGTATTTCGGTACCAGATATCCCTGTTGGATAACCGCCCCCACAATAAAATTCATGGTGATGAAGAACCATGGGAACAAGAGACTTCAAAAAAGGAACATCAGCAATTATTCTGGCACCAAGTCCAGGATGTTTTTTAATCTCTTCAAATTCCCTGTCAGTTAATTTCCCGGCCTTATTAAGAATCTGCTCACTTATCCCAATTTTTCCAATATCATGCAATAAACCGGCATATTTCACTAACTCAATTTCCTGGTCAGGAAGTCCCAGATGTCTGGCTAACACAACAGTATATTTCATGACATTTTCAGAATGCCCATGTGTATATTCATCCTTGGCTTCAACTGCCAGCGCAAAAGCACGTATTGTTTTAAGATAATTATCTCTTATATTCTGATACAAACGGACATTTTCAATGGAGATACTTGCCTGCGATGCCAATACATTGATAATCTCAAGATCAAGACTTTTAAAAGATTGTCTATTTGCAAATCTTACAAGGTTTAAAACGCCCACAACTCTTGACGGAGTTTTCAAGGGGAAAGAAATAAAAGACTTGAATTCAGGTGGTATGGGAAGAAGCTCAGAAGGAAGAACATTAACTCCCGATTCGATTACGATTGGCTCTTCTCTGGATAACACCCATCTGGCAGCATTTGTGAAAGCCTTATTAACCCAGAATTTTTTTTCAACCCTGCCACAGATTTCAGAAATTGAAAGCCGGCCGCTTGAATCATTGATCAGTAAAGCACCACCGTCAGCTTTGGACATCTTTATAGAATAATTCAAAAATTTTTTATCAAGTTCTGCAATATCCAGAGTAGAAGTTAGGACTTTCGTAACTTCATGTAAAGATACCAGTTTAGAAAAGAGAAGGTTTTCCTCCTCCAACTGTTTACTGATTATCGCCCTTCGTACCTTTTCTCCAATCTCTTCAAGATGAAAAGGTTTTGTAAGATAGTCATATGCACCAAGTTTTAAAGCTTCAATTGCAGTATCCAGGGTCGGGAATCCTGTAGTTATGAGAACTGGAATGGTACT
>Ga0209075_1002449_pt1 | contig 16354 bp, 15 predicted proteins | sample Stecom2011_FD_187523 | JGI IMG/M metagenome (GOLD analysis project Ga0209075, IMG submission 187523) | Agricultural soil microbial communities from Utah to study Nitrogen management - Steer compost 2011 (SPAdes) (version 2) | ecosystem: Environmental > Terrestrial > Soil > Agricultural land...
GCTTGATTATTAAGCGAATAAAAACTATTACTCAAATGAAAAATTTTACTTCTACAAAAGTGTTGTTATTTCTTGTGTCATTATTATTTGTTTCTACTTCCAATGCACAAATAGATACTCCCGAAAAACGTCTAACAAGAATCAATTTTCTTCATGAGAAAATATTTCAATTGGATAACGACTCAAGTTATTTTGAAAACGCTGTCTTTGTTCAAATAAAAGAAGGTAGAGATAGCACAGCAGTAAATTACCCTATTACGAATGACTTAAGACAATCCGAATTCTCGCTTGAAGCACATCAGTGGGCAAAAGAACATCAAGAGGAAGCTGACTCCTATATCACTTATCTGGAAATATTCATTAGAAAGCGTAGATTATGAAAAAGCTAGCTCAGTTTATGGTTCTAATATTGGTCTTGTGGTTTTCTCATGAGGTAAAAGCACAATGTAATACCAATATAACAATCTGTACGCCAGGAGTAGCAGGACCTTTTAACTTTGTGCCTGCTTCAAATAATCCTTCTAGTTGTTTGCATTTTATTAATGGAACAGGAGCAAATCGTTATGCTTATATCATTTTATACATTACGCAATCAGGAGACTTAAATCTACTGATCGACGGAAACAATAATTCAGGGTTTATTGATGTGTCCATTTTCGATATTACAGGACAAGCTAATCCATGTGCCTCCCTAGGGTCAGGAACCGAAATTGGTTGTAACTTTGCATCTTCTGCTAGTGGTTGCAATGAGTTCGGAAACAATTTCCCTTGCCCTTCTACTGTTACGGCTCCATACGTTAATGCTGGAGATGTTGTAATGATTTTGGTAGAGGATTACTCTCAACAACAAACTAACTTTACTTTACAATTGAGTAATGCCCCGGGAAGTGCTCAAACTGGGCCGCCAGATGCTACAATTACACCCGCAGGTCCATTCTTAGATGTTGATCCTTCATATACGATGAATGCTGCTGATGGTGGTGGAACTTGGTCCGCATCATGTGGAGCATGTATAAACCCTGTAACTGGAGCTTTTAATCCTGCCGTTGCTGGTGTTGGAACTCATCAAATTTGTTATGACATTGGTGCTAATCCATGCGCAGATAGTGATTGTATAAATGTTACGGTAATTGCGAATTGTACCGACCCAGTTTTAGATCCAATTGCTAATGTCAATGCTTGTGATAGTTATGTGCTTCCTCCGATTACAGGTTCAGATTTGTCTGGAAACGAAGCGTATTTTACAGGGCCAGGCGGAACAGGTACTCAGTATAATGTGGGTGCTGTCTATAATGTGAATGGAACGCAAACCTTATATGCTTATAGTGAAGATGGTGTGCCTCCTTCAGTTTGTTCTGATGAAACTAGTTTTACAATTACCATTGATGCAGACCTGCCAACGATAACTTGTCCAGGTAACTTGACAGCAATTTGCGACATTTCGGAACAACCTGCGTACACAGATTTTAATGACTTTATTGCCAATGGTGGAACCGCGGCTGATGTGACAGGAAATATTGATCCTACTTCATTTGTTTTGTTAAGTGAGGTTTCTGATGGAAACACCTGCCCTGAAACCATTACTAGAACTTACCAAATTGCAGATGATTGTGGTCATGTCAATACATGTATGCAAACCATTGTAATCAACGACTTAATACCTCCAACAGCTACCGCTCCAGCTGATGTGACTGTCCAGTGTGCGAGCCAAGTACCGCCAGCGAATATTAATGCTGTTTCAAATGTAAATGATAACTGTACTGCCGCTCCTGTTGTTACGCATGTGGGGGATGTATCTGACAACCAGACTTGCCCTGAAACAATTACCAGAACATATAGGGTGGAAGATGATTGCGGAAACTTTGTAGAGGTAAATCAATTGATTATTGTCAATGATGATGTTAATCCTACGGCAACAGCTCCAGCAAATTTAAGTGTACAGTGTATTGGAGATGTTCCTTTACCTGACGTGAATTTAATTACTGATGCTGCTGATAATTGTAGTGCTAATCCAATCATTACTCATGTTGGAGATGTGTCCGACAATCAGACCTGCCCTGAAACCATAACAAGAACTTACCGAGTGGAAGATGATTGTGGTAATTTTATTGAGGTAGATCAAATGATTATTGTCTCAGATGACGTTAATCCAACGGCTTCAAATCCACCTACGGAAATGGTTCAGTGCATAGGAGATGTATCTGCACCAAATGTTAACGTAATCACTGATGCTTTAGACAACTGTACTGTTAATCCAATTATTACTCATGTTGGAGATGTGTCCGACAATCAAACTTGTCCTGAAACGATTACCAGAACCTATCGTGTTGAAGATGATTGTGGAAATTTCGTTGAAGTTGAGCAGTTAATTATTATTAATGATGATGTTGCTCCAACGGCTTCTAATCCTCCTGGGATTATGGTGGACTGTATTAGTAATGTTCCGCCAGCAGATATTGCTGTAGTGACAGACGCTGCAGATAATTGTACAGCGAATCCAAATGTAACATTAGAGTCGGAGAGTACTGATAATAATGTTTGTAATGGCGAAGTGATTACACGTATTTATAAAATTGAAGACGATTGTGGAAATTATAGTTTTGTTACGCAAACGATCACTGTAGATGCGTACCTTCCGGTGTATACTTTGTCGAGTACCCATCCAACACAATGTGGAGGGAACGATGGAACGATTACATTGAGCGGTTTAAATCCAAATACAAATTACTTCTTTAGTTACAATGGAGGAGCAAATTCGACCATCACAACAGACGCCAATGGAGAATATACATTAGGTGGATTAATCAGTGGAAACTATACTTCTTTTATTGTTAGCGATTTTGATTGTCCAACATGTAATACCCCAAATAACAGTTCAATTGACTTAGTGGATCCAACACCTCCAACAATAGATGCGGGTCCAGACCAAGTGGTTTGTGAGGGAGAAAGTGTTGTTTTAACAGCAGCAAATCCAGACGGCGCAAGCATCACATGGGATAATGCTGTGAATGATGGGCTTGCATTTGTTTCTCCTGTAGGAACTACAACTTATACGGTGACCGCAATGTTAGCGAATTGTATTTCTACTGATGAGGTAGAAGTGCTTGTTCATCCTTTGCCAATAGTTTTCGCTGGGAATGATTATAGCGTTTGTGAAGGAACGAGTGTTTTATTGTCTGGGAGCGGTGCAAATACTTATGCTTGGGACAATGGAGTAGTGGATGGTCAGTCGTTTGTTCAAGCTGTTGGAACTGTCGTCTATACACTTACAGGGACTTCAGTTGAAGGATGTGAAAATACTGATGACGTGGAAATTACTGTTCATCCTAACCCTGAGGCTTCATACACAGTTGATGTAACTGAAGGTTGTCTTCCGCTAGCGGTGAATTTAGTCAGTAGCTCAACGGGAGTTATTGATAATTGTAAGTTTACATTGGGAGATGGAACAGTACTCCTTGGATGTGATGTTAATCATTTATTCACAACTGCCGGATGTCACGATGTTACACTTGAGGTTGAAACAAATCATGGTTGTACAGATGTAGTAACAAATTCTAATGTTGTGTGTATTGATGACTTTCCAATTGCTAGCTTTAATGTTGATCCTGGAGAAGTTTCACTGCTTGAAGATGAAGTTGAAATCACAAACACAACTACAGGTGCAGAAACATATTCTTGGAATTTTGGAGACGCTTATACAAGTAATGATGTTCACCCAATTCATCAATATGAAATATTAGAAAATGGAGATTACCTTATTACTTTAGTTGCCTTCAGTGAATTAGGTTGTCCTGATACTGCTAAAATGTTATTACCAGTACGTGAAGAGTTATTGTTTTATATTCCGAATACTTTCACTCCAGATAATGATAATTTTAATGAGACATTTAAACCCGTTTTTACTTCTGGAATAGATTTACAATCTTACACCTTATATATTTTTAATCGATGGGGAGAATTGGTTTTTGAATCGCATAATACAGAAGTTGGATGGGATGGATCTTACGGGGCAGAAAGCAATACTACCGTGAAATCTGGAACCTACTTATGGAAGGTGATATTTAAAGAAAAAGTGAAAGATAAACGACATGAGTATAATGGTCATGTGAATTTATTGAGATAGAGAGGACGTTTTGGGCGCTTAAAGCAGAGTGTGTTATGTTGTTTCATTGGTATACTTGAAAAAAGAAAGTAGGTCGATGTTCTCTTATAGTGCTCCGAAGCGCCACACTGGACTTGTCGATGGGTCCGAATAAATGCTTAGCACTCTTTCAGGTCGCTTGGCTATTTTTTTATTTTTTCTTGATTTTTTTCAATCGTTCACACAAAGTATAAAATGAAAAAAGCCTCCACCTAAGTGGAAGCTTTTTTGCTTTGTGACCCCGTCAAGATTCAAACTTGAAACCTCTACAGCCGTAATGTAGTGCTCTATTCAGTTGAGCTACGGAGCCATTTTTAATTTTTTAATGTGTTTCGCTATTCGTGCATAGCGGGTGCAAAAGTAATGATTTATTTCCTTTAAACAAGAAGAAAATGAAAAATAAATTGATTTTCTTTAATGTTTTTAATAATCTCTCTGTAAATCAATGGGTAAACGAGTGGAGAGTTTTAGTGAACTTCAGCAGAAATTCCGCGGTCCAATAATCCTGTGCACATTCTGGCGAGTTTTTCAAATTCTCCTGACTTAACATCACATTTTCCACGGTAGTGAATTAATGTTGTACATTGCTCAGCTTGAATAGGATCATGATCACAAACCTTGATTAAAGATTCAATCACATGATCAAAAGTGTTCACATCATCATTGAAAACAATCAAATTATGTTCTGTAACTTGCGTTTCTAGAACCTCCTCTTCATATAATGTTTCTGTATTCATTTTAACTTTTATCAATTGTTTACTAAATGCAAATCTAAGCTATTATTTCTTTACTGCCAATTCCAAGAAGGCAATTTGGTTCAATAAAAAGTGAGATTATAAGGTTAAAAGTAGAATGGCAATCACCGCAATTCCTCCTCCAATGATTTTTAATGCTGTTGTTGCTTCTTTAAATGCTAGAATGCCTACTAAAAATGAAGCCATTACAACACCTGTATTGTTTATTGCATAGGTAACGGAATCTGAAAATCCTGAAAAACGTATGGCCATCATTAAAAAATAAATGGAAAAGTAATTGGGAATACCCAGCAGAATTCCTCCTATAATAGCGCGTTTTTGTAACTGTATTTCTTTGCGAAAGCTCCTGTAGAACATAATGATGAGCCCAATGCTCGCAGCAACTCCAAAACCCAAGGCAGAGAATAAAGCCAAGGATAATTCACCTGCCGCAACTTTTTCTACATAATTGATGATCGTATCCAATAATCCACTCCCAAGAAATAAAGCCAATAGAAATAAGACGCTGCTTTTATCTCCTTTTACTTTTCCCTTCTTAGAAGGATAAGTAATTAAAAATACGCCCACTAATGCTGCGATAATTCCGAGAACTTTGGACCAATAAACAGCTTCGTTGTATAAGAAAATTGCTGCCAATACAGGAATTGCTAAACTCATTTTTACGGTGACTGATGTAATTCCTATTCCGTTCTTCTGCGAACTGATGCCCATCATTGAAAATAAACTAATGAACAATGTTCCAACAATAAATACATAAGGAATCCATGTGCCTTGTGCTAAATGTTCATTGTTCCATTCATCTCCGAAAATTAAAAAACCGACCGCACATGCCGTGATATAATTGTAAACTATTCCTTGAAAAACATTGATGCTATAGCGTTCGAAAATTCTGAAAATGACCAGAATTAAAGTTGAACAAAGTATGCTTAGCAATAAATAGATCATGTTTTACGGTAATGTTGTATGATGTCTTTTCCGTAAACTTCATGGGTCATCAATGTTTTATGGGTAAGTGTTGGTGCGGCAATTCCTTTTTTAAATGTTGAGCTTCCAATCAACTGATAGGCTTCATCCCATAAACCTTCAGCAATAAATTGTGAGTGGGTATATGCACCACCTTCAATAAATACTGATATTATGTTTTTGGCGTGAAGTACAGTTAAAATTTGAGCAGAACTTATTTCTTCAAGGGTGATTATTTCAACGTGTGGAGGCATACCTTCAATCGCCCTTGTTTTACTGATGATGGTTGTGGCTTCTCCATCCTGAAAAACTTTTGATTGTGGATTAGATTTTCCTTCTGGATCTATGATCAATCGATGTGGTGAAACTCCTGCTAGTGCCCTTACGTTCAACTGTGGATTGTCGTTGTTGATGGTCTTCCAACCTACCATAATGGCTTGCTCTTGTCCCCTCCATTGGTGAACAAATAACTTTGTCCTTGGTTGAGTAATCCAGTTGATTCCTGTGGCTCTTTCTTCAGGTAATCGGTCCATAAATCCATCACGTGTTTCTGCCCATTTCAAGATTACGTATGGTCGATTTTGTTCATGATACGTGAAAAACCTACGGTTGAGCCACCGTGCTTCCTCTTCAAGAACCCCTGTGTCAACAGTTATTCCAGCGTCCTTCATCCGCTGAATACCTTTTCCTGCTACTGCAGAGAATGTATCAACGCATGCTACAACGACACGTTCAAATCTGTGCTCGACGATTAAATCTGCGCAAGGTGGTGTTTTCCCATAGTGTGCACAGGGCTCCAAGGTGACGTATAGCGTAGATTCAGAAAGAATTGATTTGTCCTTAACTGCGTTTACGGCATTAACTTCTGCATGTGGTGCACCATATTTTTGGTGGAATCCTTCGCCTATAATCTTGTTGTTATGAACGATAACCGAACCAACCAATGGGTTAGGTGCTACATTGACTCCTCCTAATTTTGCAATTTGAAGTGCCCGTTGCATATATTTTATATCGCGTTCTTGTTGGTGCATGGCAAACGAAAATACTAAATTATCCTGTTTTGATTATTATAATTCTTGGTGTTAATCAAACTTCAAGGCTTTTATGGGAGAAATCCTTGTGACCACATAAGAAGGAACAATCAATGCTGCGGTACAGAGAACAACGGTTCCAATATTTAAAAAGACAATGTGCCACAAGTTCAATTCAACTGGCACAGCATCTAAATAATAAACCTCAGGGTTCAAAGGAATGATGGTGAAATATTGTTGAAGCAAACACAATCCTATTCCAATCACATTTCCAATAATAACTCCTCGGAGAATGATGAAGACTGCCTGATACAAGAATAATTTACGGATGTCCCAATTGGTCGTTCCAATGGCTTTTAATAAACCGATCAGTTGGGTTTTCGTGATGATTAAAACCAACAATCCAGATCCCATGTTGATAGTACTGATGAGTAACATTAACACTAATATAATGATGACATTTAGGTTTAAAAAATCCAACCAAATGAATATCTCTTGCTGATCTTCGGAAATAGTTCTTACCCGATATTCGATTTGATCTTCGTTGTCTTGATAATATATTGCACGTTTGATGTTGGCAGTGATTTCCTCGAGTTGGTTAAAGTCATCAACTTCGACTTCATATCCTCCAATATAATTCTGGTGACTTCCTTTTCCGTCGGTGTATTCAAATGTTACGCGTTTTCCTCCTTTTAAATCTACCGCAAATTGAGTCCCTGATGCATTCAAAAAGGTTTTCTTAAACTGGTCCATCTCCATGTGCTTTGGAAAACAAGGCATTCTCTTGTTGCCTTCTACGCTTACTTTTAAATAAGCTGTGTCAGGTATGGAATTCAATTCTCCGAATCCGTCAATAAACATGTTGTAGTCAGAAGTGATGAGGCGAATAACAGTGTCTTTAGCATCACAATAGGTAAATCCTCTTGCGTTTTCAAAACCTTTTCCCCAATCATGTCGGTAGTTTCCATTTCCTCCACGGGCATCTGCATAAATAACGAATTGTCCATCACTGGTGACGGTGTCTGCTACCCTAATCGCTGTTTGAATTCCCCAATCGTTAAGTTTTTGAACGTTACGCATGTCGCCAATGACAACTTGCTCGTCAAACTCCTGAAGTCCTGTTTTAAAAATTCCGGTGACCTTGTATTTCAATTTAACTGGCGTGGCCTTTACGAAAAATACATTTACATCGTCTCCAACTTCAATGCTTAAATTTTTTGCAACTTGGGCAGAAACGATGACTTCGTCGTGTGGTATTGTATCTTTCACATTGGGAACAACACCTTCCACAAGATGAGATTCGAAGAAAGTCCAATCGTAAGTAGCACCAACTCCTTTCATGATAATTCCATGAATTTCTTGTTGTACTTGAAAGGTGTCTATGTTGTTGATTTGATAGTGATTGGTGTCGGCGTCTGATTGTAAAAGAGCGGGCTTGTAAGCAAAAGGTTGAATGTTTTTAACGCCTTTTAATGCTTTTACAGCTTGTGAAAGTGAATCGTTAAAAATAATTGGAGCAGATTCAAATGTTGAATTTTCACCAGCTTTAACAATTGTTGCATGGGAACCAAAACCAATTACCTTATCTTTGACTTCGTTCTGAAATCCTGTGACAACGGCCAGGGTGATGATATTAATAGCCATAGCAAGAATGATACTCAATCGTGCGATTCGCGTAATGGGTTGAGAAACTTTTTTATCTTCGCCCTTCCCTTTGTGGATTTTCTTTGCTATGTAATATATTTTATTCACAATATCTTAAAATGCTTGCTAATGTACTCAATGCGTCTGTTCCTGAAAAGTTTTTTAGTGTTTTTCCTCACTTCTTGTCAAAGTAATTTTCCTGCCCAAGAGCCAACGAAAATAAATACCGAACAAATTACTGAAGATACAAAAGAAAATCCCATCGTCGTCGGTGCTGAACAATTAGATGCGTTAAAATTAATTTTAGGTGATAAAAATATTGGATTAGTAGGTAATCAAACGAGTAGGGTTGGCGAAGTTCATTTGGTGGACACCCTTTTGGCAACAGGTTTACAATTAGTTAAAGTCTTTTCTCCTGAACACGGATTTCGTGGAGATGCCGATGCAGGTGAATATGTTGCTTCTGATAAAGATGCTAAAACAGGATTACCTATCGTGTCCATTTATGGAAACAATAAGAAACCGAGCAATGCACAATTAGAAGGAATAGATGTTTTAGTGTTCGACTTGCAAGATGTTGGCGCAAGGTTTTATACTTATATTTCAACATTGCATTATATTATGGAGGCAGCTGCAGAAAATAATATTCCGGTGGTGGTTTTAGATCGTCCAAATCCAAACGGACACTATGTTGATGGTCCTGTCAGAAAAAAAGGATATGAATCGTTTGTAGGGATGCACCCTATTCCTATTGTGCATGGGATGACTGTAGGAGAAATAGCGCAGATGATCAACGGAGAGAAGTGGTTGAAAAATGAAGTTCAATGTGAATTAACGGTAATTTCTTGTTTGAATTATGAAAGGGATAGGCCTTATTCCTTACCGGTTTCGCCTTCACCGAATTTAAGAAGTGATGCGGCCATTCAACTGTACCCTGGTTTGTGCTTGTTTGAAGGGACGAGTCTGAGTGTGGGGCGTGGTACAGAACGACCATTTGAAGTTTTTGGACATCCAGATTTAAAAGGGAAACCTGGGTTCGAATATCGTTTTAAACCTGTGTCGAGCTATGGGGCTAAAAATCCAAAGCTTCAAAATCAAGAATGTTATGGACGTGACCTAAGAGCTTATGCAGATACGACAAGAATCAAAGCCTTCGAGATCCAATGGTTAATTGAAGCTTATAAGGCAATGGAGTCACCAGACTTCTTTATTACTAAGAACCGTTGGTTTGATATTCTTGCAGGTACAGATGAGCTAAGAAAGCAAATCATAGCAGGAAAATCTGAAGCAGAAATTAGAGCGTCATGGAAAGATGATTTGGATGCCTTTAAAGCGATGAGAAAAGCGTATTTAATCTACAAGTAGAATTAAGAACTAAAAATGTCACCATCGATTTTCCTTAACTTTTATTGGATATAAACCTTTTGATTTTCAATATTTAATAACGATATTGGATTAGTGAATTTATTCAATAAAAAATAAAACTATGAAAAAGCATTTTAACAAGATTGTATCAGGTACTGTTTTCACTCTTCTCTTAGGAAGTGGTGTTGTATTCGCACAAAACGTTCAAATTGAAAAAACAGAAGAGGCGATTAATGAGGGGGTAACTATTTCATCAAATGATTTAGCAAATAACCACTCTAAGATTTATAAAGATGAAATAATTTCAGCTGCTGATCTGCCCAAAGAAATCAAAAAGTACATGAGTAAACATTTTCCGAATGCAAAAGTGATAAAAGCCAAAAAAGAAGAGACTTTATTAGGGGTTCATCATGAATTAAAATTAGACAACGGAGTTGACCTAGAATTTAATGGAAAAAACGAGATTATAGAAGTCGATGGTTCCACAAAGTTACCAGATAGTGTTATTCCAAGTTCTATTTTAAAGTATGTAAAGTCAAATTACGCTGAAAATTCAATTGTTGAATGGAAGCTAGACAGAAATAAGCAAGAAGTTGAATTAGACAATGGAATTGAGCTTGAGTTTACCAAAGAAGGTAAATTTATTAGAATTGATCAATAGAAATTGAGTTTGCTATTGTACTAATGCATTCAAAATTTTAAATGAAGTTAATGTGCTTCTCAGCTCTTTTGGGTGGTACAGATAGAATATACAAAATGGAGAGAGTGCTTTGCTTTGTTGTTCGAAAGGGAACTGAATAAAACAATTTATAGATGAAATTTATATTAAGCATTTTGACTTGCTTGTTTGTTGTTGCGCAAGGCTACAGTCAGTCAGGACAAAAGTTAGCAGATGCTGCAATGGAATTAACAAAACAAGATGTTGTTTACGATCCAAGTTATTATTCTATTCCTTATCCCAATGGCGATGTACCAAGTGATAAAGGGGTGTGTACAGATGTTGTTATTCGTGCCTACCGAATGTTGGACATTGATTTACAAAAAGAGGTACACGAAGATATGCGCGCCCACTTTTCGGTTTATCCTAAAAATTGGGGGCTTACCAAAACAGACCGAAATATTGACCATAGGCGTGTGCCTAACTTGATGAAGTACTTTGAAAGAAAAGGCGCATCACTTCCTTTATCCAAAGACCCAAAAGATTATTTACCAGGTGATATTGTAACTTGGAACCTAGGAAGGGGAATGGTCCACATTGGAATTGTTGTCGATAGGAAAACCAGCGATGGAAAAAGACCGCTTATTGTGCATAATATCGGAGCTGGTCAAGTTGCAGAAGACATACTTTTTAAATACACCATCACCGGACATTATAGGTGGTAGTTGTTAACTTTAACTTTTCAATCATTAGAACGTTAATTCACTTGGGTAAAGATTAAATTCATGAAAGACTTTAAAAATAAAATAGCATTAATCACTGGAGGAGCCTCCGGAATTGGGAAAATCATGACCAGACTTTTGCTGGAAAGAGGTGCAGAAATTGTAATTTGGGACATCAACCCAAGTGGGATAGAACAAGTCATTGATGAGTTTAAAGCTTTAGGAAAGATTTCAGGTTATGTTGTAGATGTTGCTCAGCCAGAACAAATTAAATCCACTGCCGAAAAGGTCAAGACAGAAATAGGAACTATTGATCTTTTGATTAACAATGCGGGAATTATTGTTGGAAAATATTTTCATGAGCATTCCACAAAAGAAATTTTGGCAACTACAGAAATAAACGCCAACGCTCCAATGTTGATTACCCACGAATTTCTTCAGGGGATGATGGATCAAAATGAAGGTGTTGTCTGTAATATTGCCTCCTCAGGAGGATTGATTTCTAATCCTAAAATGTCGGTATACGCAGCAAGTAAGTGGTCCTTGATTGGTTGGTCCGATAGTTTGCGCTTGGAGATGAAGCAACTCAACAAGAATGTTCAGTTTACCACAATAATGCCTTATTATATTACCACAGGAATGTTTGATGGAGTAAGGTCTAAAATACCATTGTTAAAACCAGAAGCTGCTGCATTGTCTATTATAAAAGCCATTGAAAAGAAAAAGGTAATGGTGACCTTGCCTGGTTGGATTTACCGAGTGTCGCGTTTTGGACAAGCGATCATGCCCATTAAAATGTTTGATTGGTTCGCAGGTAGTGTAATGGGAATTTATAAAACGATGGAGCACTTTACTGGGAGAAGTAAATAATGATGAATTGAGTTCATAAAATCATTCTAATAAAAAGCTAAATCGAATTGAATTTAGTCCTTGTTGCGCTATATTTTCAATTCGTGTTGTGTATTACAATGTTTGAACTATCTATCAAAAACTGATCATTCAACATTCACAATGCACCATTAAAACACTAGTCTTCTGCTTCAGGTTCTGGTTCCTCTTCGAAACCACTTTTTAACGTATGAGTTTTGGTATTGTACATTCCTTCAAGATCATCAATTTTTGTCTTTTTCCACATGGGAACACCAATGAAATATGACGCTCTACCAATTACGTGTGCACTAATGGGGACCGTTAATAGAAGGAAAACAATAATCGCAATCACTTGCGTTGTAATAGAAGTTTCCATATAGTGAAGTGCCAATCCGATAAGGATTAATCCAACACCTAAAGTTGCTGCTTTTGTGGTAACAGACATCCTTAGGTATAAGTCAGGCATTCGCACCAGTCCAATTGCAGCAAGGAGAATAAATAAAGTTCCCAGTGAAATAATCACCATTATTATAATATCATTCATTTTTCTTTCTTTTTTCAAGGTAATACGAGTACGCTACAGTGCTTAAGAAAGCAATTAAGGCAAAAATCATTGCGATGTCCAAAAAGGATGGACGATTGGTTACAATGCTGTACACTGCGATAATCGAAATACCAATAGTAATCAATAAGTCAAGCGAAACCACACGGTCAGATAAACTGGGTCCCATAAGAAAGCGAATAAATACCAAAAGAGTAGAGATGCTCAATATGGGAAGTATGATATATGCTAAAAAATCTTCTAAATTCATCGGACTATTTTCAAAATTCGTTTTTCAAATCCATTTTTAATGCTGTCGATAAACTCATCTTTATCACTGACATACATGGCATGGATATACAATACTTTTCTATCATCTGAAACATCAAGGCTCAGGGTTCCTGGTGTTAATGTGATTACATTGGCCAACAAAGTAATTTCTAAATCTGTTTTTGCATCTAATGGATACTTAATAATTCCTGGTTCCATGTAAAACTTTGGTGTCACTACATGAGCTGCAACTTGTAGGTTGGCTTTTACTAATTCATATAAAAAGTAAAATGCAAAACCAATGATACGCGGACCAATGACAAAATACTTCCTCTTGTCATCATTGCTGCTAATCAACCAAAGGACTAAGTAACTCAGGATAAATCCAAAAGCAAAGTTGGTTGCATTAACTGTTCCTGTTAAGAACACCCAAACAACAGCCAATAAGATATTTAATAAAAATTGAACTCTCATAGTTTTGTCTCTTCTTTAATTCCAAAAACAGCATTGTAATAATGTTCTGTATTCATCAATTCTTTTCCAATGCGTTCTGAAATGACTTGGAAATGTTCTGCAAAGAAACTGTAGTATAACGTCACTCCTACCAAAATAATGATAGGTACGATATATGCGGCTTTTTCTGCAAAACTGAATTTTTCAAAATACTTAAATGCTTTTCTTTTTTCTCTTTCTACAGGTTTTTTAGAGAAAGTGCTGTTCCATATTTTAGCAATAATCACAAGGGTGATTAAACTTGCGAATATAAACATGATCAGTAAAAACATTTCTCCTTGGGTGTAACTCGCCATAAATAAAGAAACCTTTGGCCAGAAACCAGATAAAGGAGGAACTCCAACCAATGCGAACATAGGGATGACAAAGAGGAATGAAAGTCGGGGATAATTATCCATTAATCCACCCATGTCATACAGTCTTGTGCTTCCAAAAATACGGTACATTACTCCACCGATTAAAAATAGTGTTGCTTTCACAATGATATCATGGAACATATACATTACTGCACCTACGATTGCTACTTCAGTAAACAAGCTTAGACCTCCAACCATAAATCCGATATGACAAATGATGAGGTAAGAAAAGATTCTTTGAATGTCTTTCTGAACGAGTGCTCCAATTCCTCCAAAGAATATGGTGAAGCCTGCAACTACCATTAAAATCATTTGGTTGATTTCACCCAATGGAAATATCAATGTAAATACACGAATCATGGCGTAGATTCCGACCTTCGTTAAGAGTCCAGCAAACAATGCTGAAACTGCAGCAGGCGGTGTGTGGTAAGAAGCTGGAAGCCAAAAGTACAAAGGGAAAACTCCTGATTTTACACCAAAACCGATAAAGAAGATTAATGAGATGGTGTGCACCAACCCTTGATTCTCAATTTCAGGTATAATTCTAGACAGTTCAGCCATATTCAATGAACCTGTGACTCCATAAACCATTGCTATTCCAGTTAAGAATATAATGGAGGAGAGCATGTTCAGTGTGAAGTATTTTACGGCTCCTTCAATTTGAATGTTACGTCCACCAATGGTTAACAACACGAAGGAAGAAATAATAATGACTTCAAACCAAACGTATAGACTGAATAAATCTCCAGTAATGAAAGCCCCGCTGAGCCCCATGATTAAAAAGTGGAAAATTGCATAGTAGCCAAATTTCAAACGAGAGGAAACCATGTTGCGCGTAGAAATAATGGAAACGGCTAAAGCAACAATGTTGGTCAGCACAATTAAAGTCACGGCAAATGTATCTGCAACCATCGTAATTCCGAATGGTGCCTTCCAATTACCGAGCTGAACGCTTTGAATTCCTTCTGTCCATACCTGACTGAAAAGCAGTCCACCAACGATGATTCCAACAATACTTCCTATAATACTGATGTAGCGCTGAACCTTTGGGTTCATCCAGGATAACAACAATAAAATTGCAGTCAACAAATGGACAATAATCGGATATATAGTTAAATGTTCGCTCATGTGATGTCGTCTGTTTTATTCATTGTATCAATATCGTCTGTTTTCAAGACTTTATAAGCACGCTTAATCAAGACAATAGCAAAAGATTGTAAACCAAAACTAATTACAATTGCTGTTAAGATTAAGGCTTGAGGTACCGGATCTGCAAATATCCCTTCAAGCGCGCTGGCATCTTCTGGAATAAGTGGTGGACTTCCCTTTACAAGTCCACCCATGAGGAAAATAAGAAGGTTAACTCCGTTTCCAAGGATGACGATTCCTATAATTAATTTGACTAAACTACGGCGCAAAATCAAATAGATTCCCGCAGCGTAGAGTATTCCTGTCATTATTGCTAAAAGTATTTCCATAATTGTTAAACGCTTTCTGAGATCGTGAATATGATGGTTAAACAAACGCCTACCACAACAAAATATACTCCAGCATCAAAGAACAATGCGCTTCCTATTTTACCAAGAATCGGAATGTCTTTCTCATACCATAACCCTGTCATGAGTGGTTCTCCAGTGATAATCATAGGAGCTATTGCACTTAATGTAGCAATCAGCAATCCTATTGGAATCAAAAAACCTGGGTGAATACGCAAGATTTTTTTGGTTTCGTTTAATCCATTTGCAAAAGCATGAAGAATAAAAGCAATTGCTGCAATGAGTCCTCCAACAAACCCTCCTCCTGGCAAATAGTGTCCACGCAATAAAACGAAGACAGAAAACAAAACCAATAATGGCAGTAATGTTTTCGAAATGGTATTTAAAATCAGACTTTTCATATTATTTCTCGTGTTTTTTAAGGTATAACTTTAATAATCCAAATACTCCAATTGCGGCAATGGCAAGCACTGATACTTCCATCATGGTGTCAAATCCACGGAAGTCTACCAAAATTACGTTTACCACGTTTTTACCTTTGGCTAGTGTGTAAGCATTTTCTGCATAGTACTGAGTGACTCCTTTTACCGGATTCTCATTCATAATTTCAATAATTGTAAAGGCCAAGAATGTTCCGAAAGATGTCGCTACAATTGCATCTCTAATGCGATTGGTTTTGTTGGATAGGTTCAAATATTTTGGCAAACGATACAGTACCAGGACAAATAAAATAACGGTTAATGTGTCAATAGAGAATTGTGTCATTGCTAAATCAGGAGCACCATGAAAAATGAAGATTAAACACATGGTATAACCTAAAACTCCCATTCCAGCAATTGCTGTTAATCGTGATTTTGTAAAAACAGTAAATAAAATGGAAATCAACATCATTAAGAGCACCACAATCTCGTTCCAATTCAATGATTTTATTTCTGTTAAAGAAAGGAATATTCGTGGATTAATGAAGATGTGTATTCCGAAAACAATGGTCAACAAAACCAAAATAATCATTACATAACGGCGTAAATA
>Ga0209075_1002450_pt1 | contig 16352 bp, 11 predicted proteins | sample Stecom2011_FD_187523 | JGI IMG/M metagenome (GOLD analysis project Ga0209075, IMG submission 187523) | Agricultural soil microbial communities from Utah to study Nitrogen management - Steer compost 2011 (SPAdes) (version 2) | ecosystem: Environmental > Terrestrial > Soil > Agricultural land...
CGCCCCTGACTTGCAATCCGACCAAGCCCGGTGGTAATTCAGCCGACGAATGGATTTCGACCCGCTCGCCGAGCACTGTCCGGCCGGAGCAACCGACGCCAGGACCCTTGATGAAACTATGCTTAAGTGTTTGGAAAACCTCGCTTATTTGCTCGATCACCCTGCTGGCCGCTACCGGCATGCTGACCGGGTGTGATGCCTCGATCGAGGGGACATTGCCGCCTCGCGACCAACTTCATTATCCCGTGGGGCTGACTTTTCATCCCGATGGGAAGTATTTTTATGTAATCAACAGCAACTTTGACGCGCGTTTCAGGCCCGACGCCGGCGGCACGCTCAGCGTGATCGACGCCAATACCTTCGAGATACGCGCGGCTTCCTCGCCCTATCTGCCGTCTTTTGGCTCAAATATCGTGCTCAATGAGGACGCCACCAAAGCCTATGTGACCGCGCGCGCCCAGGATTCTGTGCTGGCCTTCGACGTCGCAAGCGACGGGAGCGCGCTTTTTTGCCGAAATAAAGCCGGCCAAACGACCTCCGAGCCGACCGATTGCGTCATCAACCGGGCACTCTCCCAAAATGACAGCGCCAAGGTCCCCGAAGATCCCTTCGACCTGGCCGTCTTCAGCGTCACGCGCCCCGAAGTTGGGACGGTGGACGTGCTGAATCTGGCGCACCTGGCCGGCACCGAGGTCTCCACGATTGCGCTGCCGGGGCGCGATCTTTCGGGCGCCAATCTGCAGAGCGCGCCGCTATTGCGCGGGGCCAGCGCGATCACCCAGCGCCCGGGCACCCAGGATCTTTATGTGGCCGGGCGGCGAACCAACCGCATCGCCATCTATCAGCCCTATATCGACGAGCGCGGCAAGGTCGAGGCGCTGCTGTCGCGCGGCTCGTTCGCGCTCAATAACGAAGTCGAAATGATCGACGCGCGCGCGCTGGTTTTCGACGAAAATGGCGAACGATTCTACGTGCTTACGCGGATTCCTAGCGCGCTATATATCGTCGACGTTGTCCCCGCCGATCCGGCCAGCGGCAGCGGGCGAGCGCACCGGATCGTCGGCTCGATCCCGCTGCGCGCCCAGCCCGGCGGCATGGTCCTGCACACCACTCCCCAGGGCCAGCAACTCGCCTATATTACCAGCGCGCATGACCGCTCCATTCAGGTGGTGGACGTCGAAACGCGCACCCTGGTCGATGAAATTCCGCTCGACTCCGAACCCTACGATATCGTGATCGAGCCCAAAACATCGGGCTGCGCGAGCCCCGAAGATCGCTGCCGGGCATTCGTAACTCTTTTTAGTGATACCCCCCAGAGCGACCAGAGCTGCAGCGATGCGGGGGGCGGCTGCGGGTCGGTCGCGGTCATCGATATCAACCCACTGCACCGCGACACCCAAACGCCCCAATTATCGCGATATCACTCGGTCATCAAAAAGATCTATTGAGCTGCGCAAAAAAAAAGCGTTTGAAGCCTAGACAAATTTGCACCTGCGAACAGATTTACCCAACGCCGTACCAGATCGCCAAACGCTATGTGCCACACGCGCTATTGCGACGCGCCGGGCCTCTAAAAAACCGGCGCGATTAAATTTTAAGATAAGTGTTTTACGCCAGGGACCGGATTTGTTTTTGCGTATATTAAATATATCCCATCGATTCAGCGCGCTAACCCTCTTTGCGGCCACCCTTATGCTGGCGGCAAGCGGCGTTTCCTGCGGCGATGATCCCGTAATTCAGGCGGGGAGTTTGCAGGGGCCGCGCGCGTTTGCGCTGGCCCGCGGGCCGGTCTGCCTGCTGGACACCGACACCGAAGCTCGCATGGTGGACACCTTCGCCTGCGCGCAGGGAACGCGCGGGGCGATCGGGCTTATTGCCAACCAGAATGGCGACAGCATTTCGGTGGTCGATATGCGCCGACCCAGCACCACCGACTTGCCGAAGTTGGTCAGCCTGGATCCCACGATTCCGGGGGTCCGCGGCATCCCGGTGGGCAAGTCGCCCACCGATATCGTCGCGGGCGCGGGAACCACCGCCTACGCGCTTAACCAGGCCGACGCCACCATCTCGGTGATCGACCTGTGGAACCTGCAGGCGCTGCCCACGACCATCGCTTTTGACGCCGCGCCCACAAAGATCGAACTGAGTGCATCTTCCCCAAACGCGACTTCGGCACCCGGCGCGCCCGAGATCCTCGCGGTCGCCCTGGGCCACCCGGCGCGCCTGTGGGTGCATGAGGCCCTCGAATGCGCCTGCCCCGAAAATGGCGAGTGCTCGCGCGAGGAGGTGGACTGCGGCGCGGTGCCAACTCAGGATGCGGGCACCGAGTTCGCGCTGGCCGGAAATGTCGCCGATATGGTCGCGCTTCCGGGGAGCGAGTTGCTCTATATTATCTATACGGACGTCGCGTTTGCGTCGGTCGTGGCGCTGGGCGACAGCCTCCCGGACGGCTTCAGCGCGGGTTGCCTGGACGGCGGCGCGCCGCCCTGTGAGGTCGCGCGCGTTGGATTGACATTTGATTGCTCCAACGGCGTCGACGACGACGGCGATGGCCTCGTCGACGCCGACGATCCCGAGTGCACCAGCCCGCGCGCAGCCGAGAGCCCCGAGGGCATCGCCCGCAGCCCCGAGGGGCGCAGCGAACCCACGACGCGCCCGCTTGGCTTTAGTTCGGTGGGCGTCGATTCCTTCGCAAAATTCGTCTATGTGGTCGACCGCGCCCAAAATCAGGTGCTGGTGGTCGACGCCACGCGCCACAAACTTGTCGACGCCCATCGCGCCGGCGGGACTGACCGCACCGCCTTCGCCAGCCAGCTGGGCATCGCGGTGCCGCCCTCGCCGATGGTCGTCACCGGGCGCCTGGAGCGCACCGTCTTGTGGAATGACCCGCGCCTCGAAGAATGCGAGCCCAATGGCAGCTGTGAGCACTCCATTATTCGCTATCGCTACGGCGCTGCGGTCGCGACGGACGGCGGCCAAAGCTATAATATCCACGCACTGACGACCTATTGCGAAGTCAACGCGCCGACGGTGTCATCCGACGAGTTTTTTGTGGACTCCGCCGCGCTGGAAAGCTCGGACGAGAAAAACTGCCTGAGCATTCCCGAATTCCCGCTGGAATTCGACCAACGCTCCTGCGATGCGCTGGAAATCTGCACCACCTGCGCCTCCAGCAGTGAGCCCTGCGCGTTGCCCGACGGGCAAAGCTGCGAGGACCTCGACGCCCTGCGCCAGGCGTGTTTTGGCCAGCGCCTGGTCGAGGCAGAAAAGGTGCGCGTGGCGTTTAACCCGACGATGCAATTGCAGGACGATTTAAGTCGAGAAAGTCGGGTGCGAAGCCTTGGGACCTGCACCACACCGGAGAGCCTGTCGACGGCGATTCGCGAGGGCTCAAGCGGCCCGGCCGACACCAGCTGCACCTCGATTCTTCGCGCGCAGCCGGTGCATCCGGCGACCAGTGACGCCAAGATTCGCGCAGTCGAGTTCACCCGCGCCGACCTGCTTAAACGCAGCACGCTGCTGCTCGCCGGGGGCGACCAACTCAGCAGCGCGCAGCGCACGAATCTCGAAGCCGTCCACGGTGCAATCGAGGCGTTCGACGTGCTCGAAACGAGCGTGCTGACCACCGATGACCCCGCCATCGTGGCCGAATCCTGGACGGTTACCTGGGAGGGCGTCCTCCCGAATACGCGCCGCGAAGACGGGCTGGTCTCGGCCGATACCCCCGGAGAAATGCGCTCCGCCGGGCTTAACCTGTGCACAAGCGGCGTCGAAGTCGGCGATCGCCTTACCATCCTGAGCGAGCCACTGTCGCCCGAGGGCTCCGGCGACACGCTGCCCGAGGGCTGCGCGGTCTTTGTCGACCCCGATAAACGCCGCGACTTTCGCACCTGGACCATCACCGAAGTTGGCCCGCACGACTTCACCCTGGCGCTCATCGACGAAGACGGCGCCTTCACCAGCGCGCTCCCCACGCGCGACTGCTTCGCCACCGGCGTCGACTTCGAGATCCGCGCGCATGATGAGTGGATTGTCGTGGGCGATCGCAGCGGCTTTTTGTCCCCGTATACCAGCGTCCAGGGCGTGTGTGAGCCGATCTTTGGCGCCGAGAACCCGCGCGTCAATGCGCGCGTCAAAACCGGCGAGCTCTTCGAAGGCCCTTATCTGACCTTTTTCATGCACCCGGGCGAGGCGCCCAGCACAGGCGGCGAAGCCATTTCGCCGAGTCGCGATGAGGGCCGCGAGCTCTCCTATCGATTCGCCGTGGAGAGCAATTTTCGCCCCTACGCGCTGCGCACGACCACGCGGCTGCCGACCGATATCATGCTCGTGGAGGGACTGCCCACGGGACCGTGGTTGCTCATCGCCGACCCGACCGCTAACTTTGTCTTCTTCAGCAACCTGAGCCGCCCCAGTCGCGACGGGTCTTTCTTGCTTCAATAGAATTTTTTTCCATAGAGCTTGTTGCCGTAATCTCTGACGCTTGCGCCCCAAGCAATTCCTCCCCGAGAAGACCGATGGCTGACGCCCTGCATATCACCGAGATTGACCGCAGCCAGAATACGCCCCGGCGCGCCGCGCGCAAAGATGACGCGCGCCGCTATATCGCGGTCGCCGGGAGCATCGGCGCGGGAAAAAGCTCGATCGTCGAATTTTTAAGCCAGCAATTCGACGTGCAGCCCTTCTTTGAGCCCAACGAGGCCAATCCGTATCTGGAGGATTTTTACGAAGATATGGAGCGCTGGAGCTTTCATAGCCAGCTCTATTTCCTCGGCGCCAAATTCAAGCTCCACAAGCAGCTCGACGCCTCGCCGCGAAACGTCATCCAGGACCGCACGATCTGGGAGGACGCCGAGATCTTCGCCCAGAACCTGTACCAGCAGGGGCAGATGAGCGAGCGCGACTGGCAGACCTACCGCAACCTTTATGAGTCGGTGCAGGGCGAGATTCGCGCCCCCGATGTGATGATCTATCTGCGCTGCCCGGTCAAAACCGTGCGCAAACGCATCGCCATGCGCGGGCGCGAGATGGAAAAGAATATCCCCACCAAATACCTCAGCCAGCTGCACGGGCTCTACGAGAACTGGATCGACGCCTATGATCTTTCTCCGCTCGTCATCCTGCCGACCGACAAACTCGACTATGTCACCAACCTCGTCGACTACCATGATATCGTGACGGTGGTCGAAAAATACCTCTAGGCAACCCATGGCATCGACCTACCAATCGCCCTCCTTGCTCTCGGTTCAGAATGTCACGAAACGCTACGGGGACCTGCGCGCGGTCAATAATATCTCGCTGGATATCGTGCCCGGCGAGATCTTCGCGCTGCTGGGGCCCAACGGCGCCGGAAAAACGACGCTGATCGGGTGCATCTGCGGGATGATCACGCGTTTTGAGGGCGAGATCACCGTCGCGGGCTACGATGTGGGCGACGATTATCGCATCACGCGCCGGCTTATCGGCCTGGTCCCCCAGGAGCTCAATTACGACTCGGTCTTCACGGTGCGCGAGGTCCTGGCCTTCCAGGCCGGCTATTTTAGCGCGCCGCCGAGCGCCGAGAAGATCGACACCATGCTCGAGCGATTCTCACTGGCCGACAAGGCCAACCAGAATACCCGCGGGTTATCCGGCGGGATGAAGCGCCGCCTGATGATCGCCAAGGCGCTGATGCACGACCCGGTGCTGCTCTTTTTGGACGAGCCGACCGCCGGGGTCGACGTGGGATTGCGCGAGGAGTTGTGGGAGTACGTGCACGAGTTGCGCGCCAGCGGCACCACCATCGTGCTGACGACCCATTATATCGAGGAGGCCGAGGCATTGGCCGACCGGGTGGGCATCGTCAACTTCGGCAACTTGCTGCGCGTCGCGCCGCGCGAGGAGCTCATGGAATCACTGGGCCAGCACACCGTCGAGGTGCGCCTGCACGAGCCGGTGCCCGCGGGTTTTCTGCAAAAACTCCACGGACTGCGCCTGGAAAATCCGGACCCGCGCACGCTGCTGCTCCATATCGAAAGAGGCAGCGAGAATAATCCTGGGAACGCCCCCCAAAAAACGCCGCCCGGCCCCACCGATCGCCTGCTGCGCGCGATCGTCGACGCCGGGCTGAGCATCGCGCATATCGACGGGCATAAGACCTCGCTGGAGACGATCTTTCGCACAATCATCGAGCGCGATAACGCCCAGCTGGCCGAGAACCACCGCGCCGAAGAACCGCTGCACCCGTCCACCCCGGAGGCCCCGTGACCCCCACCGAGCACCCCGTTCCCCCCGCGCGCCCGATCGGCGCACCGCCCGCCGCCGCCGAGCAGGCGGCGCGCGCGCGCATCGCCGAATTGACCCAGGTCGCCAAAAACCAGCGCTGGTTCGGCGCCTGGACGCTCTTTCGCAAAGAGATCCTGCGCTTCTGGGGCGTCGCCAGCCAGACCATCGTCAGCCCGGTGGTCACCACGATGCTCTACTTTCTGGTCTTCGGCTACTCACTGGGCGGGCGGCTCAAGGAGGTCGAGGGCGTCCCCTATATCGACTTTCTGGTCCCTGGCCTGGTGATGCTCTCGCTGATCAACAACGCCTTTGTGAACTCGGCGTTCTCCTTTTTTATCACCAAGATTCACGGGACGCTGGTCGACATCCTGGTCACCCCGCTGACCCATCTTCAACTCATGGCCGGCTATACCGGCGCGTCGATCGTGCGCGGGCTGATCGTCGGGACGATCATCTGGGTGGTCGCCATGCTGATGGGCGCCGACCAGGTGGTGGCGACCCTCACCGGGCCCGACGCGCTTGTGCATATTTTCATCACCCTGTCTTTTATGCTGCTCACTGCGCTGGCCTTTGCCTTGATCGGGCTGAGTGTGGCGATCGTCGCCGAGGATTTCGACCATATCAACCTGTTGCCGACCTTTTTGCTCACCCCGCTGACTTTTTTGGGCGGCGTCTTCTACTCCATCACGATGCTGCCGGCGCCCTGGGATATGATTTCGCGATTCAACCCCATTCTTTATATGGTCAACGGAATCCGCTATGGGATGACCGGCATCTCGGACGTGCCGGTCTGGCAGGGGTATCTGGTGGTGATCGTACTCGACATCGCCTTTGCCGTGATCGCCTGGCGTCTGCTGTCCACCGGGAAAACGATTCGTGAATAACCGTCAATCACTTGACACCGAAAGCACAGCACTACAACCTCCGATGTGGATTTAATCATACCCTGACAAAGTAAGTGTTCAGTTGGCTGATGAAAAATCAACGGCGGCGCCGTCTTTATCCGGAGCAAGGGCCTCGAGGCCCCGCAGAGGGTCATTTGCGTGCCCACCCAAAGGGGCCGGCTCCAAATAAAGTCAATCAACTGAACGCGTACCTCAGAAATAGCGGTCTTCGGAGTAGATGAAAATTTTTAAGTTACTATGCATTCTGTTTTTGGGGGGCGTGCTATCCGCGTGCCTGGGCGGTGAAGCCCGACTCGTCGGGACCACCGAGTGCGTCGATGACGACGGCTGCTCCAGCGGGCAATGCGTCGATTTTACCTGCGTTGGGGGCATCATCGACACCAAGCGCCCCGACGCATCCGCGCCGGACGCCAACCTGCCCGACACAAACCTGCCCGACACAAACCTGCCCGACGCCACCGATGATCCGGACGCCTGCAGCGACCCATCCTGCGAAGATATCATATGTGATCCCCCGCTGTTCTGGGACGCCGCGGCCGAAGCCTGCGTGCAATGCCAATCCAATATCGAGTGCACCGAGCTCAGCGCCTCGACGTGCGACGCCCAGGGCGCGTGCGTCGCGTGCACCAGCGACGCGCATTGCGCACACCTTGGCGGCACCCCGCTGTGCGGCGCTCAGGGCGCGTGCGTCGCGTGCACCAGCGACGCGCATTGCGCACACCTTGGCGACACCCCGCTGTGCATCCAGGGCACCTGTTCGCAGTGCACCGCCGAGGACGAATCACTCTGCGGCCCGAACGCTTGCAATCCGGCCACTCACACGTGTACCAACACCGCGCGCGGCAGCGTCTTCACGTGCAAGCCCTGTCTGAGCGACTCGGAGTGCGCGCCCGACCACGCCTGCGTTCCGATGGACTTTAAGGGCGTGGCTCGCCAGACAAATTTTTGCCTCCCCGTCGCCGCCGATAAGCCCGAGGTCGAAACCGGCTGTGAGGCACCATTTCCAAACGTCATCACCCGGCTGAGCGCGAGCGGGGTCACCTTGGATATTTGCACGCTCAATGAGCAACTGACCACTTGTGAAGCGATGCTCCAATACGGCGCACGCTGCGCGGATGCCTCCGAATGCGGCGCCCAGGGGCTTTTCGACAGTCTATGCGAGCCGATCGACTTCGAGCCCGCCGCCTGCACCTTTCCCTGTTCGAGTTCTGAAGAATGTCCGACCAATTCCGAGATGGGCTGCATGGAGGGCGCCCCCGACATATACTATTGCGGCGCCTATTAATCCTGATGACCCTCGTCGCCCTTGGCGCGATACTCCTCGCGTGCGACGCCGGGATCCGCGACTGTCAGGTGCCCGCCGACTGCTTTGGCGGTGAGCTCTGCGTGCGCGGCCAGTGTATCCTTGTGTCCCACGATCTGGACGCACAGGGGTTGGACACCCAGCATTCCGACACGCCAGGGGCCGACACGGCGAATGACGACACCCAGGGTGCCGACACGCCAGGCGAAGACACAGCGGCGCCGCAAACCTGCGATGCAAATGATGACTGCGAAGACTCGCTGATCTGCCGCGACCAGGCCTGCGTGGAGTGCACCTCAACCTCCGGGAGCTGCCGCGGCTATTCCTGCAATCCCCTCACAAATACATGCACGACCACGGGCCTGGGCAGTCAGGCGGACTGCCGCACATGCACCGCCACCAGTGAGTGCAAAGACCCGACGAGCCGGTGTGTCCCGATGGTGTTTAAAGGCACCCAATTGCCCGATTATTATTGTCTGCCCCTGCAGCTCGGAAACCCGTGCTATCCACCCTATGCGCAACCCGTCCAGCGCGTCGCGCTATCCGAGACCGAGCCCCAGGTATACTGCGCGCCCAACGAATTATTGACCACCTGCGAGGGGCTCTTCGACACAAATACCCAATGCTCCGAGAACGCCCAATGTGGTAAAGAGGGTTACGAAGACGGGCTGTGTAAGTTCCAGACCTGCAGAACTCCCTGTATCGACAACGACGACTGTTTTCCGGGCGATTCATGCATCGCAAACCTCTACTGCCAGTCCATTTAAGCCTGCGAATATACGAGCCTATGCGGCGGCATATTGTATGCTGATGACCAAGCGCGCATAATGCGGCTTCTGTTCGCGTTGACGAGTTTTAAGGCATTTCTCATGGCATCACCCACCTCCCCTGCACGCCGGGTCCTCGTGTCACCCGAGGAATTGATCGGCTATGCGATCGATGGCAAGTATCGCCTCGACTCCATCATCGGTGGGGGTGGGATGGGCGTGGTCTATCGCTCCACCCAGCAGAATTTGAATCGCCCGGTGGCGCTCAAATTGCTCAAGCTCACAGAGGGAAACTTCGACAAAAGCGTTGAGCGCTTCAAGCGCGAAATCGATATCGTCGCCCAGCTGACCCACCCGAATATCGTGCGCGTCTTCGACTCCGGCGTCGACCCGGAACTCGGCCTGCACTATATCGCCATGGAACTCATCGAGGGGGTCAGCCTGGACCGGCTGATCGCCCAGTGGCGATTAAAGCCGCAACTTTCGGTGGAAATCGCGCGCGGTATCTGCGAGGCCCTGACCGAGCCGCACCGCCTCAATATCATTCACCGCGATATCAAGCCGGGCAATATCTTGCTCACGGTGCGCTCCGACGACACCCTGGGGGTGAAGGTCGTCGATTTTGGCATCTCACGCTCGACTCAGGTCGAGCCCGACGCGCGCGTCACCTCGACCGGCGAAGTCATCGGAAGCCCGCAATATATGGCGCCCGAGGCCGCCCGAGGCGTCGAAATCGACGCGCGCACCGATCTCTACGCCGTCGGCGTGCTGCTCTACGAGATGATCTCTGGCCAGCCGTTATTCCAGGCGCCCACGCCCATCTTGCTGATGCTGCGCCATCTGCGCGAGCCCGCGCCGTCGCTGCACGAATTGAACCCGGGCGATTTGAACCTCAATGAGGCAATCCCGGCCGCCCTGTCGACGCTGGTCGACCGCCTGCTGGCCAAGTCCCCCGACGATCGCCCCGCCTCGGCCCGCGAAGTGCTGCGTGAACTCGACGCGATTCGCGCCGCCCACAACCTCTATTTGCCCCGCCTCAACAGCAGCGCCTCGCCCATCGCCGCGCTTCGCCCGTGGATGCACCGGCTTTCCCAAGATGGTGCTCAGCGCGAACCCGGCGAACCCGGTGCAACCCTGGGTTTTCTGCCGTTTTTTGAGGGTTGGTTGGTCCCGGATACCGCCGACTTCCTGCTCCAGACACCGCCGCCAATCACGCCCGATTTCGACGATGCTTCCCAGACATATGCCTGGCAGCACGCCCAAACTCTGCCCCTGGACACCCAGGACGAGTTGGACGCCCCCGAAGATGAAAAACTCGCCGATTCCGCGCCGACGCCTGCCCTGGACACCGGCCGGATCGCAGGCGAAGTCAAACATGAGAATACCGAGGATTTTGCAGTAGGCCCGGCGAGCGTCACGCGCCTGCCGATCGGGTTGATGGGCGCGGGGATTGTGGCGTTGCTGATCACCGGCGCGGCGATCTTCTGGCCGCGCCCCCAGAACCCGAACCCCGACGCGCCCACAAGCGTGACCGCGGATGCGCACCTCAGCGCCGGCAACGAGGCACCCGCGATAATTCCCAACCCGCCGCTCCACCAGGCCGATGCATCCAGCGCGCCCCCCTCAGCACTCGCCAAAGATCCGGCTGGGGCCGAGGAAGCGCCTCAAGCCGAGCTGCCGGCTGGGACCGAAAATTCGGGCGCGCCGGCGGATACCGCCCCACCCAAAGCCCCCGACACTCAAAAGAAACCCGACGCTAAAACGACGCCCAAGGCCAAAAATAGCGCCGCAAAATCGAAGAAAACCCCCGCCCCCCAACAACCGCGCGAGCCGCAACCCAGTACGGACGACGCCAAACTCGAAGAAGGCCTCGATTGGTTAAAGAAGCGATGAGTTTACGCTTGAAAATCATCCTATTTGCGCTGGCGCTCACCCTGGCCGCGCCCGCGACGACGTGGGCCGAGGAGCCGTCGGTGGCCGATCTCAGCGCGCACGATCGCGCCGAGCTCGGGCGCCTCTTTGCCCACGCCCAGCAGGCATTCGAGCAACATGAATACCCCGACGCGATCCGCAGCCTGGAGCGCGCGTTCGAGATCTTCGCCGAGCCCAATATTTTATACCGAATCGGCGACGCCTACGAGCGCCAGGGCGAACTTGGCCAGGCCGTCAAATACTATACGCGCTATATGCAAGCCGCCACCGACGCCACGGATCTGCCGCTGGTGCACCGCCATATCGCAGAGCTGAAGCGCTATATCGAAACGGACGCCCCCGCCGCGGCGCCGCCGCAGCCGGCGCAGGCGAAGTCGGGCGTCCTCTTCATCGACTCGACCCCGCCCGGGGCCGCGGTCTATGTCGCCAATGAGCCCGCCCCGCGCGCTGTGACCCCCGCGCGCATCCGCGTCGCCCCGGGCAAAACCGCGATTTTGATCAAGGCCGACGGCTATCATCCCATCGAGCGCGACGTGCCCGTCGACGCCGGCGAGACCCTGGCGATGGTCTACCCCCTGCTAAAACTTTCCCCGAAAGACGCCGCCCCCGAAGTTGCGCAGACCAACCCGTGGCCCTGGGTGATCGGCGCGGCCGGCGTTGCCTCGCTGGCCACCGGCGCCGGCTTTTTGATCGCCTCCAACTCCGCCACCTCACAGCTTGAGACCTACGATCAACAGCGCCTCAACGCGCACCAAACCGGCGCGCCCGTGCCCGCGCGCCCCGGCGACTACGACACGCTTCAAAGCCAGGAATATTATTTCAGCCGCACCGGCTGGACCCTGGTCGGCGTGGGCGCGCTGGGCGTGGGCGCGGCCGTCGCCTGGCTTGTGCTCGCGGGCGAGGACGGCCCCGAAGTCGCGCTGGTGCCCGGCTGGGGCGATATCAGCCTGATGGGGCGCTTCTAGACAAAAACGCCGCACAGTCCAGAGACTGTGCGGCGTTTTTATGCTGCGATAGTGGCGGGGGCAGGATTCGAACCTGCGGCCTTCGGGTTATGAGCCCGACGAGCTACCTGACTGCTCCACCCCGCATCAAGGGTGTACTCTACTCTATCCGGAAATTGTGAAGCAAAAAGTGGCGGGGGCAGGATTCGAACCTGCGGCCTTCGGGTTATGAGCCCGACGAGCTACCTGACTGCTCCACCCCGCATCAAGGTCGCGAACTAACTTTCCGGTGCGACCGGGAGCAGGAACCTAGGGCAGGCTCGGCCCCCTGTCAAGCAGGATTCATCTATTTGTGGCGCTCGCGACCATTAAATCCCTTGCCACTCATTCAAGCTAATCACCGACTCTTTTTCGGCGAACCTCGGCGCTCGCGGCGCTCCCGCATTTTGGCGGCATTGCCCTTGGCGCTGAACTCCTTTCGCGAGGTTTTGCTCGTCGAGGCGCGCCGCTGCTGAACCTTCGGGCTGGTGCGCACGTCGAAGCGCCCGTGGCGCTTTTGGCGCGAGCGCTCGCGCTTCTCCGCGCTGCGGCTAAGCTCGGCTTCCTTCGGAAGCTCCTGCTCAACTTCCCTGTAGAGCCCCTCGACTTCCTCGGGCAAAAGCGGGCGATACGAACCCGAGGGCAACCCGTCGATCGACAGATTCCCCATCGCGTAGCGGCGCAACTTCATCACCGGAAAACCGATATGCTCGCACATGCGCCGAATCTGGCGATTTCGCCCCTCGCTGATGATAAAATCAAGCCAGGTATTATTGCCATTATCGTTGACCACCTCGACAAAAGCCGGGCGCGTCTTGACCCCATCCAGGCGGATGCCCTCGCGCAGCGGCTCAAGCTCAGGCGAGTTATTCTTGAGCAGCCCGCGCACCTTCACCGCGTATTGCTTGGAGACCTGGCTGCTGGGGTGGGTCAATAGATTCGTCAACTCCCCGTCATTGGTCATCAGAAGCGCGCCGGAGGAATCCCAGTCCAGCCGGCCCACCGGCCAAACCCGCGGCATATTGGGGGGCAAAAGATCCGCAACAATCATCCGGTGCTGCGGATCATCGAGCGTGGTGACACAGTTTTCGGGCTTATTGACCAGCAGATAGATATACTTCGACACCAGGTTGACGACCTCGCCGTTCACCCGCACTTCGTCGCGCGACGGGTCAATCTTGGTCCCCAGTTCTCGACATACTTTTCCGTTGACCTGGACGCGGCCCTCCAACATCAGATCCTCGCCGGCACGACGGCTGCAAACACCGGCGCCCGACAGGAATTTTTGCACGCGCATGACTTCGGAGGTAGGTTTATTCGACATGATTTTTCCTTATTAAAAAGGGGAAGGCGCCGTCGCGGCGCGTGAATGCTGATGCATCTACTGAAGCAAATTTTTATATTTGTAAAGGGCGCGAACGTAATTCGGCGCCAGCCCTTGCGGGACCGGCGCCGAATTACGTTCTTTTTAGCAGCTCCGGTGCGCCATCACGGGCTATTCGGCTCACCCGGGCTCGAGAGCATGAAGCTGCGATAGTCTTCGGCCACATTCGCCCCGCCCTCGCTCAGCGAGTAGGGCTTCCAGGACTGCGACTGGGTACCGTCGCCGAAGCTGCTGTCCTCGCCAATGATGCGCTCCATGGAGTAGTTCAGGATGTCGTCGCCGACCTTCTTGCGCCCACCCCAGAAAGGCGCGCCGCCGTCGCCGGCGCTGTCGACAACTTCACCGTGGACCTTGCGAAGATCGAGCTGCATCTCCGAATTCTTGAGGTTCAGGCTCAAGAAGCGCGGGTCATTGGCGATATTAAGCACGAAGTCCGGATTCAAAAATGCCTGGTTTCCGCGCTGCGGGTCGCCCTCGGTATACGGGGCGGAGTTATGGTTGAGCAGCAGGAAGTATTGCTTGGGCCCGATGACCGTACCCGGCGTGATGCCCACCTTGAAGTCGTCGCCGTTTGTGATGGTCCACATCGACATATTGATGGGGCGGTCGGTCGTATTATAGAGCTCGATAAACTGGTCGTTGCTCACGTCGCGGCGAGTCGTGCCGGCGTGATCGCTGATATCGCGCTGACCGTTCCAACCATCCCACTGAATCTCGCTGAAGATCACGTCACCCGGCTTGGCCTCCTTGGAGCAGACCGGTTTGGGATCTTCCATATAATAGCATAGCCCGCCGTCCAGGCTGCGGCTGGTCTCCCAGATCTCCTGGAAGACCTCCATATACGCGTTGGTGATGCGCTCGCCGCGCAGCACCATGAGCACCTCGTCGTTGGAGATCGTCGCCGAGGAGGACCAGTTGAAGCTGCCGGTGATGACGCGCGCGTTCGGGGTGCCGGCGTCAAGGATCATTGTCTTGGTATGCAGACGCCCGCCGCCGGCCTGATAGTCGCCGGGAAGCCGCGAGTTCTCGTTGGCCTCCAGGCGCATCGGCACGCCGAAGGCGGTCAGGCGGTAGCCGTCGTGATACTGGCCGTTTCCGTGAAGTTGGCTGCGGTCGAGCACACCGACGACCTTCTTGGGCCAGTCCAGCGGCGACTGATCCTTCCAGTCCGCCGCGAGCTCGCCGGCGGCCGCGGCGGCCTCATTTTCGCGCTGAAATTGGCGATGCTTCTCCAGGAACTTGCTGCCGACCTGGTCTTTGGTGAACGCGAAGATCTGGAAGTGAACCGAGGTGTCGACCTTGTCGAGCTCCTCAAGGATCTTGCCCATCGCATCTTCTTGCGGGGAGAAATAAACCTCGACCTCGGTATCCCCGATCGTATAGCTCTCGCCGTTATCGATGCGCTCCTTGGCGCTGGAGAACTTGCCCGAGAACATCTGCTCGAACTCGGCCAAAAAATCCTGCGCGAGCGGGATCGAGTCGGTATATAGCCAGTTATTATTATTTCGCCCGAACCCGGTCGACGTAATATTTCCGGTCCCCACGAAGACGAATCGGCCGTCTACGATGAAGAATTTATTATGCATGATATGGAATTGATTGCCGACCTGCATGGGAATCTGGTTATCGACAAAAGCGCGATAACCAGGCCCATTATATTGCAGATGGCGCGCGTCGCCGACCACGCGAACCTTCACGCCGCGCTTATGCGCGCGGATGGCGGCGTCGATGATATTTTGCTTGGAGAGCCCGTAGGTGCACAGATCCAGCGAGACCTTCGCCTCGTCGAATTGCTGGACGATGAACTCACTGGAGAGCCGGTTTCGCTCGTTGCCCGCCCGGGTTCCCGGGGCGTTGAAAAACGGCTGAATCGTCGCCTCCAGCGACTCCCGCTCAACCGGATCGTCGAAGTTGCAGCTCGCGCTGCCCAATCCCACCAGAAGCAGCGCCGCATAATTCCAAAGATATTTTTTCATCGTATCGCCGTTTAACCAGGCTAAGGAAATGCCTATTTGAATCTCAATCCAGCCCAATACCTGGCGCTCTTAGAGCTCCCAGATTTTCAGCCAGGCCGCGACAAAATCGTTGAGCAATGCGTCTTTATGCACGCTTGATCCCGACTCCGAGAGAACCCACATATTCCCGTCCACGAAGAGATCGGAGGGGTAGATTTTCACGGCATCACTGCGCTTATCGAGTCGCTCCTCAACTTCATAGGGCGAGGCGCGCCAGAGCGAATGGCTCAGGGAGGCGACTTTGCGCGGGCGCTTTCGCCCGTTGCGGTCGATCTCCTGGTCAATGACCATCAGGGTCGGAAGATGGTCGAGCTCGGCGGGCGCCTGGCGCGCTCCGAGCGCGTTGAGCTGGCTCAACGCATCTCCGCCGGCCTGATGCGCCGGATGGAACATCACGCGCACGTCAAATCCGTTGGCCGCCTTATACGCCAGCGCCTTGAGCATCTGCGGGTCGCTGATATTATCGCTCATCACCCACACCGACGCCTGGGCCTTATAGACCTCGTCGATCATCGACTTGACCAGACGCTCCTGCGGGTTAAAGAGCACCCGCATGCGCCCCTGGTCGGTGAAATATTGCACGCTTGCGTTCGTATTCGACTTCACCGGGCCATTATAGACGTCGAGCGTCGAGGCGAAGACCCCGCCGAACATCTGCTGGAATTCACTGCGGAAATCGTAGGCGAGCAGCGAACTCTCGATGCGCCAGCCCACCCAGGGTTGGTTGCTGGCGTTGAGCTCCGGGAAGTTCCACACCGTCATGCTATCGATGATCGCGAAGTTATGGCTCATCAGGTTA
>Ga0209075_1002451_pt1 | contig 16349 bp, 15 predicted proteins | sample Stecom2011_FD_187523 | JGI IMG/M metagenome (GOLD analysis project Ga0209075, IMG submission 187523) | Agricultural soil microbial communities from Utah to study Nitrogen management - Steer compost 2011 (SPAdes) (version 2) | ecosystem: Environmental > Terrestrial > Soil > Agricultural land...
CCGGGTTTCCTAAAATCAGAGAAATCCGCCACATAGTAAACACCCCAGACTGATTCCACCTTCTGGAGAGGTCCGCGATAGATGATGGCATTCTTTCTTGTATAAGGGCCGATCTCATTATAACCCATCTCATTAAGATCAACGATGGCAAATTCTCTGTAACTTATTTCAGTTTCAGTCCCGGTTGGACGAATCAGCGCCCGCTTTCCTTGCTCCTTCGGCCTAAATCCCAAATGGTTAACGAAGATCTTCATCGCGCAGCCCCTCTTTCTTAAGATATTTTGCAACTATTACCTTCTCCAGATTATTGCAGAGACCTTAGTCTGTCTCAAACCTCTAAATTTAGTGTATAACAAACAACCCTGACTGGTCTGGTCAGGGATTGCTGATCACTTCTCAAATTTTGCAATTATTTGTTGAGACTACGCTATCGTTGACTTTTTATTTTTGCCTGCAATTTCCGATAAAACAGGGCTGAAAGGAATTATGTGCTGACGTTTTTTTTCATAAATCTTTTTAATAATCAGCCGGTCGAGGTCAGCAGTGATCTTAGAAAAGCTCACTTCTCTGTGACAATTATTAACAAACTCAGTTAAAAAAATGTTTAAATCCTCTCTATTTAACGGCTCTTTTTCATTATAAAACAGACAACTATAAACTACCACAAAAAATCTGGCAACACTATGTAAAGCGAATTTCATTGGTAAAGAAAACGGCAATGCATATATATCATCTATATCTATTAGTGTGATTTTTACGGTTTCTGTGCAACAATCTATAAACATATTTCCTAATGTAGGATCTTGATGAATAAAATTATTTCCAATGATTTTTCCCCACATACCTCCAAGGACTTTTAAAACATCCCGATTACCACTTAAGCCGTTCATTTTCACATAGTCTTCCAAGTCAATTCCTTCGGCTTTCTCCATAAAGAACATACTATCATAGGTAAAAAAATTACGCTTAGTCGCTGAAAAAATGGGTTTGGCTGTCATAATACCGGCGTCTAGCAAACCAAGTGCGATCTTGATATTCCTGATCCCTTCGGGCCTTCTTTGTAGGTTGTTTTGTACTTTTTTACTTATTTTTTTATGAGCATAGACCTTCAAATAGCATTCCTTAGTTCCATAGTTCACTCTATAAACCTTAGCATTTCTGGCTCTCACAAAGTCAAAATCCTCTTCATGAAGGGACGCTTTATTTAGGAAAAAAAAGTCTAATACTTTTTGGCAGAACTCTTTATCCATAGGGTTAACATAATAATAATGTATCTTAGGAATATATTTTGCTAGATAAAAATCTATATTAATTCCTCCCTATTATTATTTTAGCACAATTAATGTTATACCTAAATATATCTAATTCTATCTTAGCTTCTCAAATCCTGCCCTCTTGCAGCGCCAGTTTTAAAGGTTCATGTAATTAAACATTAAACCTAAACAAAGTAACATCCCCGTCCCCCATGACGTAGTCCTTACCTTCCAACCGGACCATGCCCTTTTCCTTGGCTGCCGTATAGGAACCGCAGGACATTAAATCCTCATAACCGACAATTTCCGCCCGAATGAAGCCTCTTTCGATGTCGGAATGGATCTTTCCCGCCGCTTGTGGCGCTTTGGTCCCCTGTGTAATGGTCCAGGCCCGGACTTCGGGTTTCCCGGCAGTTAAAAAACTAATCAAGCCCAAAAGTTTATAGCTTTTCTTAATTAATTGGTCAAGACCGGATTCTTTAAGTCCCAGGTCTTCAAGGAACTCCTTCTTCTCCGCTTCCTCCAATTGCGCAATTTCTTCCTCAATCTTTGCAGAAATAATCATGATCTCCGCGCCCTCCGCTTTAGCCAAAGTTGTCAATTCCTGAACCAGCGGGTTATCTTGAACACCGTTCCCTAGGGCACCTTCCGCGACATTGGCGGCATAGATCACCGGTTTTTGCGTTAATAAAAACACCTGTTTAGCAATGGTTCTTTCTTCCACAGTAAAATCCAGAGCCCGTACGGGAAGAGAATTTTCCAAACCCTCCTTAATCTTTTCATAGACATCCATTTCCACCTGGTATTGATTTTTCATCTTAGGATCATGGGTTTTTAATAACTTGCCTGTCTTTTCAATTTTTTTATCGATCGTCTCCAGGTCGGCGAAGATCAATTCCAGGTTGATGGTTTCCACATCCCGAACCGGGCCGATGGAACCATCAACATGCACCACGTTCACATCTTCGAAACACCTGACCACATGAACTACGGCGTCCACCTCTCTGATATTGGCGAGAAATTTATTACCCAAACCCTCCCCGTGACTGGCGCCTTTTACCAATCCGGCAATGTCTACAAATTCAATCGCCGTATAAGTGATTTTCTCCGGGTTATACATCTGGGCCAGTTTTTCCAGGCGTTCATCGGGGACCGAGACAATTCCCACATTCGGCTCAATTGTGCAAAACGGATAATTGGCGCTCTCCGCCCCCGCCTTGGTTATAGCATTAAATAGTGTGCTTTTCCCAACATTCGGTAACCCTACTATTCCCAGTTTCAAACCTTTACGTCATCCCTTCATATATATTATTGAAATTTTATACCTGAAAAAAAGTAGTGACTTTTACAAGAGTAAAAGGTGTGCTTCGTAGTTTATTATATAATAAGTTCTATGGTTTGGAAAAGAATAATTCTATTTCTTTCCGGAATAACAGGTTAAATAATAAAGGTATCCCTACATACTATAATTAAGAGACCGCTTATGGCTTATAAACAGTCTCCTTAATGCCTGTTGCCTGCCTAATCCAACTCAAACTTTATAACGTCGTCTTTATTTCTTTTACCTTCATTCAAACAATATGGCGGCCCCGATCGTCCCCGGTCCGGTATGCACCCCAATCACCGGTCCGACTTGAGTAAAGATCGTAGTCGGCAGGTGAAAAGTCTCTTCCATTAACCCCTTTAGAAATAAACCGGCCTCTTCCGCAGCGCCGTGGGCCACAGCCAATCTCCTTGCCTTCCTTCCCTTAGCTAGATTTTGAAAAGACTTATTAATATGTTGTAAGGCCTTGTTCTGACTGCGGGCTAGCCCATGAGAGTGATAGATTCCGTCATCGCCTACTCTGACAATGGGCTTAATCTTCAATAGAGAACCAACCAGCTTATTTACTTTTCCAATCCGCCCGCCTTTTTCCAAATACTCCAACGTATTTACGGTAAATAGTGTTTCAATCCTATTCCTAACGGTTTCCATCTGCCCAAGAATCTCTGTGCATTTTAGACCTTCCTTGATTAACCTCCCTGTTTCTATAACCAATAATGCCGTGCCCAAACTAATACACTTCGAATCCACCACATGTACTCTGCTTTCAAACTCCTTCTCCCCTAAGCGGGCTGCATTCACCGTTCCACTCAGACCGGAAGATAAGTGAATAGAAATTACTTCATCATAGTCGGACAATAGTTTTTGATACAACCCCTTAAACTCTTGTGGAGACGGTTGGGAAGTCTTTGGCAGTTCGCCGGCAGTAGCGAGAAGTTTATAAAACTCATTACCAGTGAGTTCTCCATCGAGGTATTCCCGGTCAGAAAACCTAACCCGTAAAGGGATAACGTGGACGTTGTATTCGTTCTTCATTTCTTCTGTTAAATCTGCAGTACTGTCAGTGACCAACGCAATCTTTTTCATTAAAAACAATCCTCCGTCTAAATCAGTTCATACTTATTCTTTATAGATTTTGACGAAATAACTAAAAAAAAGTTACCCAATCACAAAAAGTTTCGGACCAAACACAAGACCAAATAGAGAAAAGTTTCGCACATTAATCGGTAAAAATTAAAAACCGAAGACAATCTCTTCGGCGCAAGTCAGCTTCTTGTATTCATAAAACTATTTATTCTAAATCCTCTTCCTCTTCATCATCTACAATCTGGTTGATAATCCCCCGTTTTGAATTACGTAAAAAATTAAGGAGATATTTTATTTCGTAACGCTCTTCAAATTCTTTGGAAATTTCTCTAATCGACTGGTCCAGGGAAAGATTAGACCTGTATAACACTTTATAGGCTTTTTTAAGCAACCGGCGTACATCCGGTTCAACTTCGTTCCTCCGTAATCCCACAATATTTAACCCATAAATAGAAATGGGATTTCCGTCTGCCAACATAAACGGAGGAACATCCTTCACAATCTTTGTACAAGCCCCTATCATGGCCATTTTTCCAATCCGGCAATACTGATGAACTGATGATAGTCCCCCAATCCTGGCGAAATCCTCAATATTTACATTTCCCGCTAAATTAACGCAATTCGTAATGACCGTATAATTCCCGATCAAACAATTATGCGCGATATGCGCATAATCCATTACAAGGTTATGATGACCGATCCGGGTCTCTTTACCCTCTTTTTTGATCCCGCGGGTAACCGTGACATTCTCGCGGAAAATATTATAATCGCCTATATATAAATAGGTCTTCTTTCCATTATACTTTTGTGGATCGCACCCGATATATGTTCCCTGAGAGAATTTGTTACCCTTACCAATAACGGCCCACCCGTCTATGGTCACGTGCGGACCGATCACACAATCATCACCGATCACAGTCTTCTCACCGATGATGGCAAAGGGGCCGATTTCTACATTCTTTCCAATAACCGCGCTGGGATGGATAAGTGCCGTTTCATGAATTAATTCTGAGGATTGTTTGTTTTCTGGTATGCGGCGTTGATTAGTTGATTCCATGCAAAGGCCTCCCTTAACACTATAGACGATAGACTATAAATCGGTTCGATTCTAAAGCTGAAACTAAGGCTAACTTCAAGGTTTTTGTAATGAATAATATCATAATAGTTGCTCCGGCAGAAGAGTCTCACGCTTGCATACCTGTCCCTCACAAAAATACATGAAAAATTTCAACCGGAATCTTATAAATTTTATAGTAATATTCGTTTTTAACTTTCAATTTCCTTCTTGTTTTTATTTTTTATATGGAAATTTATTACGGAATGTTCCAGAGGCGCTTTACTTAACACAGTACTTTGTTACTGCAAGCCCACAGGAAGCAATCACACATTACTATGACTCCACTACTGGAAGATTTGCCAAAACTCCTCTTTTCACTGGCTGCATTTTCAAAATCATCGTGCGTTGAGCGATATCGGTAAATCCGCCTTGAACCATAGAGTTTTTCTAAAAAATCACACCCTTCCCTTCATTCCGCACTCTCCACCCTTCCACTCCAAAAAAGGATGGTCGCCGTTTAGGATAGCCACCGCTCTAACCGGTGAAGCATCACCCTCCTTGATTTTCAGGGGAAAACCACAGAAGATGAATATTTCATCAACCGGGAGCAAGTCCAGGTTAGTAAGACCCGTGTAGGTAATGATCTCATTTTTCAACAATGCCCGTTCTAATTCAACACTGAGTTTCCCGCCGACAAAGGGTGGATCTACAGAAAGAATCTTATTTAAATACCCAATTCCCACCTCATCTTTAAAAATCAGTCCGGTAAATGGCGGATAATAGTCATTTAACCGGACAAGACAGGCCTCCCCAAAAAAACGTGATATTGGGATCTCATCCAAGTTCTTTCCTTTTTCATCCATATGAGAAAAAGCGTCCACGTGAGTACCAGTATGGGAGCCCAAAGTCAATTGTCGAAGCAGCCAAGAGTCTTTTTTGTAGGTCCGGACTGTATCGATCTTAACCTCCGGATCACCCGGATAAACCTCCATTCCCGGATAGATACTTTGACTTAAATCAATCACCTGCATTCATTATCCTCCCTACATAGACAGTTTAAAACATTGGATAAAAAACTAACCTATTTCACCGTCTCATCAAACTCCATCCTCAACTTTTCATAAAGCTCTTTTCGCACTTTTTTGTCCCTTTTCAGTTCACCATGGGCGGTTTTAGCCACCTCATATGCGATCTCCTTTGGTACAACGATTACGCCGTCACCGTCAGCCACCACAACATCACCGGGATTTACGACTACTCCACCAACATTTACCGAAATATTCATGTCATCAAATTGCAACCTCCCCTGTACCATCGTTTGGGAGATAAGCCGAGACCAAAAAGGGATCTGCTGAATAATGATCTCATCCGTATCACGCACACCCCCGTTAGTCACATATCCCTTTACGCCCTTGGAAACGCCGACCAAAGTATTATGAGACCCCATTAATCCGGCATCCACACCGCTCTGGTCAATTACGACAAAATCTCCTTGTTCCACCTCATCTATCCAGGGGTAGGTACAAACATGATTATAGTACCATCCAGCCCATTCCCTGTATTCCTCCTGCGTCAGAGCAGGGATTTTCCCCTGGTAGGGAAGATAGCGAACTGTCTTTGCGATCCCCACCGCTCTAGTCCGAAAAAGAGGCCTAATCCGGTACGACATTGACCCATAATGATGCAAGAGGTTAAAGTCCATTCCATCCCGGACATCCGCCACACGTAAATCTTGATAAAGCTCTAGTAATTTGCTTCTTTCCCCTTTTGTTTCACTCATCTTAACCCCTCCGTTTTTAAATATTTCTCCAATGAATAAGTCACATAATCGAATAAATTCAAAATGCACTAAGTCCTTCTTAAGCTTTACAAATACTTTACATTCTTCAAAAGCTTCGATTGAATTTAACCGAATTCCTGCTATTTTTGGCAAAATACCAAGAATGATTTCTGGGCATATCAGGACAGAACAATCCAAGACAAATCTCTAAAATCTTTCTACCTAATTATTTCCGGATAAGTCCGGTAAATTTTTCTATGCTAAACTAATCCTCCCTGCAAACCCGTTGTTTCCCTAGAGGAAAACCCGGCTTGGATTATAAATAGATGAGTATGTATAGTCTCGAGCTATCCATGATCTCCAGTTTTCATAGTCTCCAGGTTTCAACCCCTCACCTGCATCACTTAAAAAGGTAAACGGTATCCCAGATTATCAAAAAGGAAAAATAAAAAAGGCGGTGAACTTAATTGCAGAAAAAATTATTGTCTATGATCACAGCACTAATCATCACATTGGCCATGGCCAGCACAGCCGGGGCCGAAGGAATCATCAAAATGGGCTACGACCACCTGGGGACGGTGGAGACCGAATACTTCAATAGTTACGAGACCAGTGGAGTTGAATCCGGATATGCCGTGGGCATCGAACTATTAAAATCCGGAGAGAGCAGACTTCAGACGGGAATCGGCGTCGAATATCAATTTATGCGCAATTTAAACGGGGACAACCAGGAGATCGGCTTCATTCCCGCTTATCTAACAGCGCGTCTTAACCTGTTTAAAGGTGATACTTCTCCCTATCTTCAAGGAAGAGTGGGATACAATGTTTTTCAGGTAAATGAAGGAGTTTCTAATGTGGCATATAACGGCGGCTTATTTTACGGGATCGGCGCTGGTCTGAGCCTGGCCAAAGATCTACAACTCAAGATCGATTATGCCGTCCATAACGGTGAAAAACAATGGGAAAACGTTGTTACACCCCATAAATACGAAAAGATCGGCCTCTCTGTTGGACTTGTCTTCTAAATACAGGGAAACCTTGATACATTTACCTGAGGATATAGTAATAATCATCATTAACCTCTGCGCATTTTAGCCCAGGGGTTTTCTTTTTCCCTTATTTACTTAGATTCTATTCTCTAATCAAGCCTTCATTATCTTAAGAACACCAATAATTAACTCGTTAAGTCAACCTTTTAGTGTTTTGATATTATGTAAACCATTTATACCAGAGCTGCCTTCATTATTCTCAAAATACCTGCTAAATACACTATTATTTCACAGTCGACAACAATAAACCGTCCTGGTATAATCCTTAAAGTCAGCGTCCCCCCAACAAGATCCGATATCCTAGACCGTGCCCAAATGCAGGAGTAAGATACCGGCCTACGCTAATTGTGCTACGCGAAAACATGGCAAATTTGTGTAACACATTTTCCGCAAGTATTCTTGAAAGGGGTGAGAAATAATGAAGATAAAAAGCAAAACTCTTATAACCGTAGTTACCTTTTGTTTCCTCCTTGCCGGGATATTGATTAGTACAAGCCCTGCTTATGCCTGGACTTACAATATCAAGTGGGGAGATTCTCTGTATAAGTTATCACAAAACTTCGGCGCCGAGATGAATGACCTCAAGTCGGCAAACAAACTATATTCCGACAAAATACTGGCCGGGGGGAAAATATGGATCCCGGAAACCAAACCAGTACAAAAATCACGGTCGCAAAAGACTCAAGGCAGCGGGGACCTCTATCTGTTGGCGCGGCTGATTAACGGAGAAGCGCGAGGGGAATCCTTTACCGGGCAAGTCGCGGTGGGCGCAGTAATCCTCAATCGGGTTAAGTCTAAAAAGTTTCCTGATACTATTGGGGGAAATGTCTACAAAGGATTGCAATTCGAATCAGTTGCCAATGGAGAAATTTGGCAACCGCTGACCCCCTCCGCGCTCAAGGCTGCAAAAGCCGCTTTGAACGGATGGGACCCGTCTGGAGGAGCATTGTACTTTTATAACCCGTCCAAGGTCTATAACAAATACAACTGGATCTGGTCGCGACCGATCATTAACCGCATCGGCAACCACGTTTTTGCTTTATAAAAGCAAGGAGCAAGATAAACGGCACACTAAAAGAGGGGGCAGTCAGCCTCCTCTTTTCATTACCATTACTCATAACCAACATGGCCTATCTTATTATAAATAAGGCTTTTTCTCCTATTACAACCGAGTCATGCTGCGTACTCAACCAGTTTAAACACAATTAATACTCAATTTTCCACTTTGCTGAAATCCGGAAAACCCAGGGATATATCTATGGAATTTAGGCATAAGTATACTTAATGTTTTTCATGCACAGATTAATAATATCAATAAAAAAATGGAGCATTTAATGTTAAGTTTTCCTAGATATTTAATATATCCGCTCTACACCGGAGCCTTAGTCCTATTAACCATTATCCTGGTTCCGCGCAGAGAGATTCGCGCCCTATTTTTCTGGGGAATGCTCTATGGCGGGTTTATAGACTTTATCCTCATTATTATGGTAGGTCTATTAGGTGTTGGCGGTTATTTAAACTACGGTCCATTTTCTCTGTCAGGCATGCCCTTCTTCCCTCTTCTGGCCTGGGCTTTCTATTTTATTCTCTACCTGTATATTCTCCCCCCAAAAAAGCCATACAACTACATCTTCACTATACTAGCCGCCGGTTATAGTACAATATTCTCGAATGTTCTGATGAATGTGGGGATCTTTCAATGGAATAACAGTAAGGTGATTATCCCTTCTTTGCTCTACCTTTTCTGGAACTCCTTAGTTACATGGTCTTTTCAAAAGTACTTTATACAAAAACCAAATACGGTTGATTAATTTTCACAAATAGTCAAAAAGATAGGAGGCTTCTAAAACAGTCCCTATACAGAAAGAAAAAGAAAACGATGATGGGTGTACTTGAACAAAATCCTTTCCAACTTTAAGTATACACACACTACTTATTCAAAAACTTAAATAGCCAACATACTACTCCATCCCGATCAGTAACCAACCTTTTTATATCTATTTTAGAGCACCAAAATTTTACTAAAATGGCAAATCAAGCCACCAAAACCCCGCCTAAGTCCCACAAACAATTAAGATATAGGTATGAATCCCTCTGTCTGATAACCAGTAAAAACCGCAAATCACCTAAATAAAAAAAAAACATTACAAGTTGGCTAATTATTTTAAAAGTGATGGCAGGAAAAACTATTCTCTGTGTAGTAATAGTAACTAAAGTATTGAAATAAAATTATAATAATATTATATATGAGTAATTGTATTGCATTAACAAACGTTTGCCCCGACAACATCTACTATCGTTACAGCCATGTTAATTACTGCTTGAAACTCTCCTTTCGCGGGCTGACGAAATTTATTCAAGATGAATCATTTTTTCAGAAACGGAGGTGATCAGCGAGACTAAGACAACTTTGAATATCGGTTCTTTTGTATTCAAAAAATTCCCTAAAATGAAAGGAGTCAAAAACACAATGAAAAGGTTTATTTCCTTACTACTGGTAGTCATTCTTTTACTCAGCGTAGTCGGATGTAAAAAGAAAGCCTCCGACAGCAATCTTATTGGTGTCGCCATGCCCACCCAATCTCTGCAAAGGTGGAATCAGGACGGCGCTAACATGAAGGCTCAACTTGAAGACAAAGGTTATGAGGTCGACCTACAGTATGCCAATGATGACGTGAACACCCAGATTCAACAATTGGAAAACATGATCACCAAAAAATGTAAGGTGCTCGTTATTGCCGCCATTGATGGCTCGGCTCTAACCGAGGTCTTGAGAAAAGCCGCAGAAAACGATATTAAAGTTATTGCCTACGACCGGTTAATCATGAACTCAGAACACGTGGACTATTATGCTACTTTTGATAATTTCATGGTCGGTGCGATTCAAGGTAAATACATCGAAGATAAGCTCGGTCTGAAAACCAACGCCGGACCCTTTAACATTGAACTTTTTGCCGGTTCTCCGGATGATAACAACGCTTATTTCTTCAGCGATGGCGCCATGAGTATTATTCAACCCTATATCGACTCCGGCAAACTGATCGTCCCCAGCGGACAGACTGAATTTAACGTCCGGGCGATTCATGGTTGGAAATCCGCAGACGCGCAAGCCAGAATGGATAACCTGATCACAGCCCACTATGCGGATGGCAGCAAAAAGCTGGACGCGGTCTTATCACCCAACGACAGCTTGGCCATTGGTATTGCGACCTCTCTGAAGAACAACGGATATGGCACCGCTGAGAAGCCTTATCCCATCATCACCGGACAAGACTGTGACAAACCTAACGTCAAAGCCATGATTGCCGGTCAGCAATCCATGTCCATCTTCAAAGACACCAGAACCCTCGCAGCCAAAGTTGTGGAGATGGTCGAAGCCATCATGAAAGGTGGAGAGGCGGATGTCAATGATACCGAAACCTATAATAATGGTGTCAAAACTGTCCCCTCCTTCCTGTGCGAACCCGTTTATGCGGATGTAAACAACTATAAAGAGCTTCTCCTCGACAGCGGATACTATAAAGAGTCTGATCTTCAATAAATTTTTGTTACACCTAACGCAAACGCATTTACCATTCAAAAAATCTGTATAATTAGCAGTTCTAAGACTCATGTGCTTTTGGGGAAAATCATTTACTAAATGCATTTTTATAAATGATTTATCCCTAAAAGCACTACATGTTTTAAAGTAATAATTCTCATATAGTAAATCCGTTATCATAAATAGAGGACGGGATAATATGAAAACTATTCTAGAGATGAAAAATATTACCAAAAGTTTTAGCGGTGTAAAAGCTCTTGACAACGTCAATTTTAAAGTTAAAACCGGCGAAATCCACGCCCTTGTAGGAGAAAACGGCGCCGGAAAATCTACCCTAATGAATGTACTGAGTGGTGTCCATCCCTACGGCTCATACAACGGAGACATAATCTTTGAAGGCCAAAACTGTGCCTTTCGAAGTATCAAAGAAAGCGAAAAACTGGGAATCGGTTTTATTCACCAGGAACTAGCCCTCATCCCTTATCTTTCCATTGGGGAGAATATTTTCATCGGTAATGAAAGGGCAAAATTCTCCGTAATCAACTGGGAAAAGACCCAAGCGGACGCCAGTGAACTCTTGAAAAAAGTGGGCTTGAACGAAAACCCCAATACTTTAATTAAGGATATCGGTGTTGGTAAACAACAGCTTGTAGAGATCGCCAAAGCCCTATCAAAAAATGTTAAACTGTTGATCTTGGATGAACCTACGGCCGCGTTGAATGAAGAAGATTCCGATAACCTGTTGAATCTTTTATTGGAACTAAAAAAATCAGGTCTTACTTCCATCCTAATCTCCCATAAGCTAGGCGAAATAACCAAGGTCGCTGATTCCATTACTATTCTCCGTGACGGAACAACCATCGAAACACTAAAAATTAATCAGGATGAAATCAGCGAAAACCGGATCATCAAAGGAATGGTTGGCAGAGAGTTGGTGGATCGCTTTCCTAAACGCGAACCAAAAATCGGCGATGTTTACTTTGAAGTGAAAAACTGGAATGTTGATCATCCTCAAATCGATGGCAAAAAAATAATTAAAGATGCCAGCCTTAATGTCCGCAAGGGAGAAATTGTTGGTATATCAGGGCTAATGGGTGCAGGCCGTACCGAGTTTGCCATGAGTGTGTTTGGAAAGGCATATGGCAAGAATGTCAGGGGCGAAATTTATAAAGATGGAAAAAGAATTATCATTAATGATGTTCAGGAAGCCATCAGCCAAGGTGTGGCCTATATGACCGAAGATCGGAAGTCGTTCGGACTGATCCTGATTGAGGATATAAGACATAATGTCTCGTTGTCAAATTTGAAGGGAATCAGCAGGCGCTCGGTGATCAACGATGAACAAGAGCAAAAAGTGGCCGAGACTTACAGAAATAAACTTAATATCAAATCTAACAGTATATACCATAAAATTCAAAATCTATCCGGAGGCAACCAACAAAAGGTAGTCCTGGCAAAATGGATCTTTGCCGCACCTGACGTCTTAATCCTGGATGAACCCACTAGGGGTATAGATGTGGGAGCAAAATATGAAATCTATACAATTATTAATCAACTTGCCGATGCTGGTAAATCCATTATTTTTATCTCCTCTGAACTCCCCGAAATATTAGGAATTTGCGATCGAGTATATGTTATGAACGAAGGAAGAATCGTAGGCGAGCTTAACAAAGCGGAGGCGTCACAGGAGAGTATCATGAAATGCATTATGCAAAGTATTGGAGGGCGTTAGTTTATGGAAACCGTTAAAGAAATACCCAATAATTTCTACTATGAAGAATCCATCGGTCATGTATTAAAAAACAATATACGCCAATATGGAATGCTGATTGCGCTAATTGCCATTATGATCTTCTTTCAGATTACAACCAAAGGTATTCTGTTGGTGCCGATGAATGTGACAAATCTAATCATGCAAAACAGTTATGTGCTTATTTTGGCCATCGGTATGACCCTCTGTATTCTGACCGGTGGAAACATTGACCTGTCTGTTGGTTCAGTGTGTGCCTTTGTAGCGGCCGTAGTAGGCAGTTTGATTATTGAAAAGAAAGTAGACGTTACCTTAGCAATTACACTGGGTTTATTACTTGGCGCTGTAATCGGTGTATGGCAAGGTTTTTGGATTGCATATGCCCGAATACCGGCATTTATCGTAACCTTGGCTGGGATGCTATTGTTCAGAGGATTGACCAATACCATCCTCACAGGCCAAACTCTCTCCCCGTTTCCCGTATCCTTCCAAAAAATCAGCTCCGGCTTTATCCCGGATTTTTTTCCATTTTTTGAAAAGTTTAACTTAACCCCGATTGTTGCAGCGATTGTTTTTAGCATAGTTTTATACTTTACGCAATCTCAAACGAGAAATAAAAGAATAGAAAATGGTATGAGTGTAATCCCGTTTTCATTGTTTATAACCCAGCTTATACTAATCATCTTCGCCATCAACCTCTTTGCCTATTGGATGGCTGCATATAAGGGAATTCCGAACATCTTAATTATACTAGGGGTGCTAATTATCGCCTACCACTTTTTCACTACAAAGACAGTCCCGGGGCGCTACATCTATGCCCTTGGCGGTAATGAAAAAGCGGCGAGACTTTCAGGAATTGATACAAACAAGGTTTTATTCTTTGTATACATGAATATGGGTATTTTAGCCGCTGTGGCAGGCATTGTTTTCGCCGCCCGTACTGATTCGGCTTTTCCCAAGATGGGTGAGCAATTCGAACTAGACGCCATCGGCGCCTGCTTCATTGGAGGAGCATCGGCCACAGGTGGAATCGGCACAGTAATCGGCGCCATTGTCGGGGCATTAGTTATGGGGGTACTCAATAACGGAATGTCAATTATGGGAGTAGGGAGCGACTGGTGTATGACGATTAAAGGCTTTGTACTCTTGGTGGCTGTTGTCTTTGATGTCGTTTCCAAGAACAAGGCAAAATAATCTTCCATTTAAAAAAAGCGGATTAAGATTAAGACCGGTTTATAAACACACCCCACTATTAAAAACAACGTTCATTTTCTTGAACGTTGTTTTTTTTTGTTCATTTTAATTTATGTGAAAGGAGTAATTTTTTTAAAAGATTGTTGACTAACGGTCGGTCGTGTGTTATAATCCTCCTGGCTTTCACTACAAAGAGTTTCAACGCTACGGGTTTCGGTAAGAACCGGTTCTTTTTTTCCTGAAACACAAATTAGACTCTTATGAATCCGAGGAGGTAATATGCGCAAAGTAGAAATATTTATAGTGGTAATTTTAACATTTATCGTCTCAACCCATTGTCATGCAGAAGCTGAGGATATAATGGATATGATAATTGGAGATATAAGTAGTAAACGATCTTTCTTGTAGTCAACTGAATCAAAGAATCATTAACCCTTTGGGCAATGGAATCAGCTTTTCCGTAGGCGTGAATTGGAAAGCGGATAATTTTGAAAATGATCAACCCGGGCCTTGGAAGAGTTTCGGCTTTGACTTTTTAGGGTCAAATGGAAGAAAATATACTTATGAATGCAAAGACTTTGAAGAACACAAGCAATATAATCAGCAAGAATTCAACTTAACCGGATACAGACACATATTATCCATGAGACAGATCTTCAATCTTAATCTGACTCTACAATATTTTGTTACTTATCAAAACGCCGATTACCTGAAAGCAGAGCTCCCTTCCACACAAGAGTATCTAATCTCCGCGATTAGGACGGAGTTGTTTAAAGACTTAATAAATATCGATCTGGGTCACGGTTTTGCCCTGAAAAAAAACGGAGTAGATTATACCTACTGCAGTTTTGACTATGCAAAGATTTATGAAATAGGGAAGGACGATGGATTCGTTTTTTCCCTAAAAGGCGGATTGGCGACAGACAAAACACCATTATACTTTCAATTTTTAGCCGGCGGATACAGTGATATTCCGTTGCGAGGTCATAATTACGATCTGGTGGGGAATGCATATTTGGTGAGCAACATTGAATACCATAAACAATTACGGAAAAAAGAATTTCTTGGGATCGTTTTCGTAGATTTCGGAAAAGTGTCCGGACGTAGCAACGAATTTTCAAAGGCCGACTTTATACTGGATGCCGGAATCGGGATCGGGTATAACTCTCCCTTAGGTATAATCAGACTTGATAAAGGATTTAATCTTTTAGAAGGCGATGATACTTGGAACTTTACCATGGGTCATACTTTTTAAAAAAAGGCAAAGTTATTTGTGTATGTATTTTCCATCCTTCTGTCCCTCTTTCAAGGGGTCCACCTATTTGTCTATTGTGCTGTATATATATAATTGGTATTCTTCCATTACGTGCTTTACATATTAATCTATGAATTGTCTGTAATAATTCTTCTCCTTTATGGGGTAAGACCCTCACGGTGCGACATTCTTATTCAGAGCTTTCTTGTTTTCTTATCTATTTGGGAGAAGTGGAAAAGCATTCTGGTCATATACACATATTGTATGCGAGGCCTAAAAATCATATATTTTCCGTTCTTTGCTAAAGCAATATTATATAAGTGTTCAATATCCTTTAACTTCGGCGGATTCTTCTCATCGATGTTGGGGTATTCTTCTAAACACTTTTTACAAAAAACTTTTTTACTTCCTCTATATCCAGGGCGATATGGGCGCGTCGACTACATCTTCAAATCCACTTTCTTTGACTTACCGTGCCCCGCCAGCGTGAGTGCAGTGTTATATGACGTTTTGCCAGCCCCAAGCAATATTCAAGGATTCTTTAATGTTTTATCATGCTCTCCTATGTTTCGTAGATAAATAACATCATCGATATACTGCCATGTAATTCTGATGCTCATTGTTATACTAGATTCAAATATATCTTTTTGACCTTGTATCTTTTTTGTTCTTAATGACGGATGCTGAGGATTATCCAGCATAATATCAAGTTTCTTTTTGAGCGTCCTTTTTACTTCGTCTGAAAGTTTTTTGACTCTATCAGCAAATTTATCAGAATAATATACTCTCATTAATCCAATCCCAAGTCCTTATATAATTCTTCCTTTGTTTCCGCTACATTTGTTCTACCTTCTTTTAATTGTTTATCCGCCTCTTTTTCCATCGCCTGCCATTCGCGAGTATAATACCATTCTTGATCTTTTGGGATAATAATAACTGGTGTAATAATAAGCTTTCCATCCTTGATATCAACATCTAATTTGTCTCCCACCTGTAAATCAAGCTTTCTTACTAGCTCCTTTGGTATAGTAACCTGGGATTTTTGTTTAAATTCAACTAG
>Ga0209075_1002452_pt1 | contig 16346 bp, 12 predicted proteins | sample Stecom2011_FD_187523 | JGI IMG/M metagenome (GOLD analysis project Ga0209075, IMG submission 187523) | Agricultural soil microbial communities from Utah to study Nitrogen management - Steer compost 2011 (SPAdes) (version 2) | ecosystem: Environmental > Terrestrial > Soil > Agricultural land...
AACATTATCCCCTTCTTGCCGTAGGGATCGGATTTTTGCTGTATTCATTCGGGCGTAAACGCTTCACCCGTTACCTGGGATACAGCATTCTCGGTTTCGGCCTGGTATTTACCGGCCTTAACACTTTGCTTTCGGTAATGAAACCGTTGGCCGGTAATATTTTGGTGCAGGGCGCTATTTCTCAATTCAGCCGTTGGCCGGTGCAGGGTTATCTTTCCGGAGCCCTGGCAACTTTTTTGGTTCAAAATAGTACAGCCACTATCGGCCTGCTGCAGATTCTGGCCGGGCAACCGGTTATTGAGGGCGGCCTGCGTCTCTCCCTTCTCCCTCTGTCCGCGGCATTACCTTTTTTGTTCGGGACGAACCTGGGGATTTGCACTACCGCCACTTTGGCTTCTTTTAAAGGGAATATCCAGACCAAAAGGGCGGTAATGGCCCAGTGGATTTTCAACCTTTTTACGGCTTTTTTCTGTTTATTGCTGGTAGAGCCTTTTTCCCGCCTGGTTCGAGAGGTGGTGCGGGGGCTCTGGGCGTTCGGCGGCTGGGTCGGCGAGTTCTTTTTTTTGATTCCCGCAGGGTTATTCCCGCAAGAGATTGATTTGATCTGCCGGGAGATTGCCGTGGCGCATACCATCTATAACCTGCTTATCTTTGTAGTCTGGTTGCCCCTGCTTAATCCTTTGGTAAAAGCGGTCGAACGCCTGCTTCCGGCCGGCCGGCAAGAAGATGAAGATGAAATGGAAGCAACGGGGTTTCTTAACGAGAAAATGTTCGATACGCCGGCCGTAGCTTTGCGGCTGGCCACCAAGGAAATTTTGCAAATGGCCGATTTGGCCCTGGATATGCTCCGCCTGGCCCAGACGGCATTTACTAAAGGACACGCTCCCTCCATTCGGGAAGTTGAGCGAAAAGAAGATATTGCCGACGGGTATCAAGAAAGAATTACTTTGTATCTTTCCACCCTGCTCTCCAGGAGCCTGTTGACGGCGGCTCAATCTCAGTACCTGGCCGGGTTGATGCATGTGGTAAATGATGTGGAACGGATAGCCGATCACGCTCACAATATTGCCCAGTGCGCAGAGGAGAAGATCGATGAGAAACTTCCCTTCTCCAAACTGGCCATCAGCGAGTTGGAGCTTTTGTATAATAAGGTAACGGCCCTCTGCCAAAAATCCTTCCGCTCGCTGATGGAAGACGACCCGGCATCCGCCCGGCAGGTGCTGGAGAAAGAGGAAGCTGTTGACCGGCTGGAAGAGGAGATGCGGCAGAATCATATCAACCGGTTGAATCAGGGCAAATGTTGGCCGGGCTCCGGTATTGTTTATGTGGAACTTATTTCTAATTTGGAACGGGTGGCGGACCACGCCACCAATATCGCCCAGGTGGTTTTGAAGAAAAAGAGGGGTGTGTGATGTTTTGGATGTTTCGGATTAAAAAGAAACGGAAACGGGTAAAAAATATTCGGCCCAAAAGAAAATCCCGTTCGGAACTGACTCCCCGTCAACGGGAATTACGGCAGGAACTGGCCGGCGTGCTTTTCCTGGGCCTGGCGGCCCTAACCCTTATTTCCCTGGCGGTTGAAGAAGCGGGAGCTTTTGGCGAGACGGCGCGCGCTTTTTTCTTCAAATTCGCCGGGGAAAAAGGAGCGTATCTTCTTCCCCTGATTATCGGCGCCTTTGGCTGGCAGCTGGTAAAAAAACCGCAGCAAAAGGCGGTTTTTCCCACCCGTTTTTGGGGGTTTATCTTCTTTTGCCTCTGGTGGATTGTTGTTTTGTATATGGCCGCCGAGAGCCTGCCGGTAGGCGCGCCGTTACCAGTCTGGTACACCGGTAGCGGCGGGTTTTTGGGCGGTGTGCTCCTTTATGGTTTGTATCAAGTTTTTTCTTTTTTCGGAACCCTGGTTGTCTTGAGCCTGCTGATGGTGACGGCGGTAATCCTGATGCTTAACCGCCCGCTAATCCAGGTTTTTAAGGATATTGCCCGGCTTTTGCATCATGTTTTTTTTCGTCTTTTGGGCAAAAAGAACGCCGAACCCGGTTCGGCTGCGGAAGTAACCGCCGCCGCCGAGCCCGCGCCGGTGGAAAAAAGTATTTTTACGCCGAAAAAACGGGTGGAACAAGATTTCCCTTCCTTAAATATTTCCGGACAGGCCGGACGGAAATTGGGGCCGTATCACCTTCCTCCCTTGGATTTTCTGCATATCCCGGCCCGTTCCCGGCGTAGTAACAGAATAGTGGACCAGTCGGAACAATTGGAGAGGACTTTGGCCTCTTTTGGCGTTAAAGCCAGGGTAATCGATGTTTTTCAGGGGCCGGCCATCACCCGGTATGATTTGCAGCCCGCGCCCGGCGTTAAAGTCAGCAAGATCGTCAACCTCGCCAGTGACTTGGCCCTGGCCCTGGCCGCCCGGGGACTTAGAATCGAAGCTCCCATTCCGGGCAAAGCCGCGGTCGGGATTGAGGTGCCCAACCGGGAACCCCGGTTGGTCACGGTTAGGGAAATTCTGGAGACGCAAGAGTTTTGGGAAGCGGGAAAACTGGGAGTGGCTGTGGGCGTGGATATTGCCGGGCAACCGGTGATCGCTTCTTTGGACCGGATGCCGCATCTTCTCATCGCCGGGGCCACCGGGTCCGGGAAGAGTGTATGCCTGAACGCCTTGATTTTAAGCCTGCTTTATAAAGCGTCACCGGAAGAAGTAAAAATAATAATGATTGATCCCAAAATGGTGGAACTGTCTATGTACAACGGAATACCCCATCTTTCCGTGCCCGTGGTGACAGAGGCCGAAAAGGCGGCGGCGGTTTTAAAAGCCGTGGTTGCGGAGATGGAGAACAGGTATAAATTATTCGCCGCCCGCGGAGTGCGGGATCTTACCCGGTACAACCAGTCCTTAAAGAAGGACGAAACAGCTCTGCCCTACGTGGTGGTAATCATTGATGAACTCGCGGATTTGATGATGATCGCTCCCGTAGAGGTGGAAGACGCCATCTGCCGCCTGGCACAAATGGCCAGAGCCACCGGGATCCACCTGGTAGTGGCCACCCAGCGTCCTTCGGTGGATGTCATCACCGGCCTGATTAAGGCCAATATTCCCTCGCGTATCGCTTTTGCCGTTTCATCGCAGGTAGATTCCAGGACGATTCTGGACGGGGTCGGCGCCGAGCAATTATTGGGAAGAGGAGATATGCTCTTTTCACCGGCGGGCGCGTTGAAACCCCTCCGGGTGCAGGGAGCGCTGGTTTTGGACGAGGAGTTAAAAAAAGTAACAGAGTACTGGCGCGGGCAGGGGAGCCCGGATTATGTGGAAGCTTTCCTCCAGGCGGAAAAGGTGGAAAAAGGCAATAGAAACAGGAAAGATGAGGAAGACGAACTCTTCTGGGATGCGGTTAAATTGGTGATCGATTACGGGCAGGCCTCAGCCTCCGTGCTGCAGAGACGGTTTCGTATCGGTTACACCAGGGCGGCCCGGTTGGTGGATATGATGGAGGAACGGGGATTTGTCGGGCCCCATGAAGGAAGCAAACCGCGCAGTGTTTTAATTTCCGACCGCCGGCTGGAAGAGATTTTAAAAGAAGAAAAATAAAGAAAAAGGAATTTGGTCCAACGAGTCAAAAATTATAAGATAAATAGTGTAAATAAGAGAGGGGGGGCGGCGTATTTTTTCTGTTCTATAAGGACAGGAACTCTGTGCGCCCGATTGATGAAAGAATTGGTGGAAAGTATAAAAAAAGCCCGGGAAGAAAAAGGATTGTCCTTGGAGGAAATCCAGGAAGAAACCAGGATTCGTTTGAAACATCTACAAGCCATCGAAGCCGGTGAACTGGATAAGCTTCCCGGAGAATTTTACCGCCGGGCTTTTCTCGCCGGTTTTGCCGCGCAGGTCGGCCTGGACAGCCAAGAAATTTTGGACCGGTATACCCGGTTGCAGGGAGGGAAGGGGAAGGCGCCTGCGGTGGAAGAAAACCCGGAATACCTGCACAGAGAATTGGCGGCCGCCGGGCCTTCACGCTCCCGCTTTTTTTGGCCGGTTTGCCTGGGAATTATCTTATTTTTATTATTGGCCGTAGGAGCGGCATATTATTTTCAGTGGCCGGCGGCGCTGTTTCCGGCGGCCGGAGAAGAGCCAACAGTAGCAGGGGAAATGTCCGGCCCGGCGTTGGAAAGCGGAGAAAATACCCGGGACACGGGAATCCCCGGCCGGTCCGGCGAAGAAATGACCATGGAATTTCCGGTAAGCACCGGCCTTTGATTATTAATTTTTAACTTTGCTGTTTTACCTAAGGTTGAAGCTTTTCCACCCGCGGGTGAAACGAAAGATGATCAAGGTAATGATCATAATCCGCAGCGGTCAATTCTTCCGGTCGGCGCCCGGAGACCGCCACCACCAGGGCGTCGAGGATATTGGTGGCAAAGGAACGTCCGCCTAATTCCGGGCTTGCCGTCACCAACCAGGAAGCGCCTCTTTCCGCCAGTAGTTTCCGGTCATTGTCGGTTACAGTGTTGGTAATAATTATCTTGCCGACAAGGACCCGCGGCAGGTACCTGCGGATATAGTGAAAATCACCGGCCAGGATTTCGGCTTCTTCCAGGTAGCGGGTGGCTTTATGCGAGGTGTCCGCTTTTTCTTGGGCCGAACCGGTGGGATACAAGACTTTGATCGGCAAACGGCATACCAGGGGTAATAAGGCTGTGGCCACGCGGTCCAGGGTACGGAGGGAATAAAGTGGGATAGGCACTCCGAGGGCGAAGATAAGATCTCCGACCATGAGACGGCAACCGGCGGTGACCAAAGATTTGGCCATCTGATACCGTTCCACAGCGCTGACAATAACAGCTTTGCGCCCGGCGATTTTTTCTCCGGATTGTTCTTCGAAAACTGTAGTCAAACGGCCTTCCAGGGTGTTTTTTATGCCCACGCCGTCGACTACCGGTGTTTGCCGGGCATTTGCGGCCAGGCGTTGGGCTTCGCGAAGAATATAGCGACGGCCGGCGGCATAAAGGTAAAGGCTTATCCCGCCCAAACCTATGGCGTCCACTTTTCCATCCAATTCCCTTATGAGACTCATAGCACGGCCGGTATCACCGTCGGTTCCCAAGCGTTCCATTTCGATTTGTTCACCCGCCACGGCAAAAGTGTGTTTGTGGTTGCGTGTGGAGGAGCCCAGACTGATGCTGACGATTTTTTTCATAATTGACTTGTCTCCTTTCCCATTAATGGATGTCTGGTGTCTTAAGGGAAAAACTTGGATAAAAACGAATTGAAATACGTTTTTAATTATAGCACTTTTGCGAAATGAAAACAAACATAAAATAAGGGGAGTGAGACGTTGTTTGCCCGTTTGGAACAGGAGGAAGAAGAATACCGGCGCCTTGCCCCGGAGGCAATGAAGTCACGTGGATCACGGGGAAGACGTTTCCCTGAAGAAGACTGCCCCTTTCGTACCAGATTTCAGCGGGACCGGGACCGGATAATTCATTCCAAGGCTTTCCGGCGTTTGAAACATAAAACCCAGGTCTTTATTGCCCCCGAAGGGGACCATTACCGCACCCGCCTGACGCATACTCTGGAAGTGGCGCAGATTGCCCGTACTATTGCCCGCCTCCTGCGGTTAAATGAGGATTTGACCGAAGCTGTATCCTTAGGGCATGATTTGGGGCATACCCCTTTTGGCCATGCCGGGGAGGAGATTTTGAACCGGTTGGTTCCCGGGGGTTTTCGTCACCAGGAGCAGAGCCTGCGGGTGGTGGATCTTCTGGAACCTTATCAATTGCCGGGCGCCGGACTGAATCTCACCTGGGAAGTGCGGGATGGGATCAAGAATCATACCGGAACGGGGAGGCCGGCCACCCGCGAAGGGGAAACAGTTCACCTGGCCGACAGGATCGCTTATATCAACCATGATATAGACGATGCTCTCCGTGCCGGGATCCTGCGCCGGGAAGACCTGCCCGGCGACTGCCTGGCGGTTTTGGGTGATACGCATTCCCAGAGAATCAGCCGGATGATTCAGGACGTAGTCCAAACCAGCGCGGGCGGGGGAAAGATCCGGCTGAGTCCCGAAGGCGGCGCTGTCATGGAAAAACTTCGCCAATTCCTTTTTCAACACGTGTATACCGGTTCGGCGGCGAAAAAAGAAGAAGGAAAATTACAGGATTTTTTGACCCGGTTATACTATTTTTATCTGAAGAACCCGGGTGAGCTTCCGGTTGTCCCCGGCGGGGAAGAAGATACCCTGGAGCGGAGGGCCGCCGATTACCTGGCAGGGATGACCGATCATTATGCCATCGCCGATTTTCAGCGGCGTTTTATTCCAAAGGTTTGGATGGAATGGAACGAATAAGGGGAAAATGTAGTTTTTTGTCGAATTTCATATAAAAAAAGGAGAATTGAACAGGCGGGGCGAATATTCATAAAGATTGATTAAGCCTTTAATATTAAGGTGAATTAAATTGGATCGTTTAAAACAGGAAGAGTTCATTGAAGAAGTCAAGAACAGAAATGATATGGCCTCTGTGGCCGGAGAGTATGTCTCCTTAAAAAAAAGGGGAAGCTCCTTGGTAGGGCTTTGCCCGTTTCATCAAGAAAAAACCCCTTCTTTTACTGTCAATAGGGAGAAACAGTTTTTTTACTGTTTTGGCTGCGGCGCCGGAGGAGATGTAATTGAGTTTGTCATGCGCATAGAGAATTTGGCTTTTCCCGAGGCCTTGCAGTGGCTGGCGGAAAGGGCGGGAATTCCCCTGCCGGAAAGGGAGACTCCGGCGGAGAAAAAAAATCAAAAAGAGCGCGAGTGGCTGTTTCGCCTGCACCAGCTGGCCGCCCTTTTTTACCGGAAGATTTTGGAAGAAAGAGCGCCGGGCAAAAAAGTCCTGGCTTATTTGGCAGAACGGGGGATTAAACCCGAGACGGCCGAGAAATTTTTTCTGGGCTACGCTCCTGATTCCTGGACGGCGCTGGTGGATTTGTTGCAGAAAAAAAAGATTTCCCCGGCAAAGGCGGAAAAGTCCGGATTGATTGTCCGGGGGGAGCGGGGCTATTACGACCGCTTTCGCGACCGTCTGCTTTTTCCCATTATGAACCCGCAGGGACGGGTGGCCGCTTTCGGCGGCCGCCTTTTGGGGGAGGGAGTTCCCAAGTATCTTAATTCCCCGGAAACGCCGCTTTTCAGCAAAGGGCGTTATCTGTATGGGCTGTCGCAGGCCAAAGAGGCCGTGCGGAGAGAAAAAAAAGCGGTGATTGTTGAGGGATATATGGATGTACTCCAAGCGCACCAGGCCGGTTTGGAATATGTGGTGGCCGCGCTGGGGACGGCCTTGACCCGGGAACAGGTGAAAGCCCTGCGGCGTTATGCCGAGAATGTAGTGATCGCTTTCGACGCCGATGCGGCCGGCCAAGCGGCTACCATGCGCGGGTTGGATATTTTAAAAGCTTACGGGATTCAGGTACGCGTGGCCTTACTGCCTTCCGGTGAGGATCCCGATTCTTTTCTGAAAAAAGAAGGGGTCGGGGCTTTCCAGGCGCTTTTGGCAAAAAGCAAAGATTTATTCCTGTTTAAACTGGATTATCTCCTGGGGGACAAAAGGCCCGGCGCTCCGGAAGCGAAAGCGCAGGCGGTAAAGAAGGTTCTCCCGCTTCTGACCGAAGTGGAAAATATGGTGGCCCGGGAGGAATATATCAAGGAAATTGCCTCCAGAATCGGCGTTTCCGAAGAGGCTGTCTACGGGGAATGGCGTCATTACTGGTTTAATTTAAGGAAAAAGAAGCAACGTTTGGATATAAAACGCGGGTCGAGGAATACTAATGGTAATAATTATGCTTCTTTTTCCCGTCAAGCAGGTGATGAACTGGAGAAGAAAACACTTCTTCACCCGGAAAGAGAAGTTTTACGCTTATGTTTGCAGGAAAAAAAGAATTTAGAGCGAATAAAGGAAGCGTTGTCCGGGATAGAATGGACAGTTGAGGAATATAAAATATTGTTTGGGCATCTTTCGCAGTTGAACCGGGAGGGGGAAAGCTGGCCGCCGCCTGCTTCTCTGCTGCCTCCCGGTCTTCGTTCCTTATATACGGAGATTCAGGCGGAAAACGAGTTTGAACTTCCACCCGGGGACCTCGACGGCTGCTGCCGCCGGTTGCGTCAGCTTCACCTGAGCCGGGAAATCCGGCAGATTCAGCGGGAGGTGGCCGCGGCCGCGGAGAATGGCGACGCAGGGGAAGAAACGGCTTCCGCGCAACTCGAAGAGAAGCTTGCCTTATTAAATGAACTGCACCGGCGTTTACGGGAAGAATTCCCTTCATTTTCGGGGTTGAGATAGATATTAACGGGGAAAAGCAATTGTCCGGTTTTCCGGGAAGGATGATTTTTGAGTGAGCAAAGAAAAAGAAAAAGACCTAAAAAAACAGGAAGCTCAGACCGGCAAAAAGCAGGAAACGGGGAAAAATAATGACAAAGAAGCCCGCAAAGCCGCCTGCCTGAAAGAACTCATTGCCCGTGGCCGGCGAAAAGGCATGGTTTCTTACAAGGAAATCATGAACGCCTTTGAGCGGATTGATCTTTCTCCTGAAGAGATTGAGGAGATCTACGAGATGTTGACAGGTAAAGGTCTGGAGATCAATACCGATGCGGACGAAGAGGATACACAACCGGAAGAGATAAAAGAAGAGGAAGAAGGAACCGAGCTTGAGTTTTCCATCCCGGAAGGAATTGCCCTTGATGACCCGGTGCGGATGTACTTAAAAGAGATCGGGAGGGTGCCGCTTCTTTCTCCCGAAGAAGAGCTGGACCTGGCCAAGAAGGCCAATGAAGGGGACGAGTCCGCCAAACGGCTGTTGGCCGAAGCCAACCTGCGGTTGGTAGTAAGCATTGCCAAACGGTACGTAGGCCGGGGGATGCTGTTTTTAGACCTGATTCAAGAAGGAAATCTCGGCCTGATTAAAGCAGTGGAAAAATTTGATTACGGCAAGGGTTTTAAATTCAGTACTTATGCCACTTGGTGGATAAGGCAGGCTATTACCAGGGCCATCGCCGACCAGGCGCGGACCATTCGCATTCCCGTCCATATGGTGGAGACCATCAACAAATTGATCCGGGTTTCCCGCCAGTTGTTACAGGTTTTGGGGCGGGAACCAACGGCCGAAGAGATTGCCCAAGAAATGGATCTGCCGGTCGAACGGGTACGCGATATTATCAAGATTGCCCAAGAACCGGTTTCTCTGGAAACACCCATCGGTGAAGAGGAAGACAGCCACTTGGGCGATTTTATCGAAGATCACGAGGCGCCGGCGCCGTCGGAAGCGGCTTCGTTCCGGTTGCTCACCGAGCAACTGGAAGGGGTTTTGAATACTCTTACCTCCCGGGAAGAGCGGGTTTTGCGCCTGCGGTTCGGTTTGGAAGACGGCCGGGCCAGAACTCTGGAGGAAGTGGGACAGGTTTTTGGCGTGACGAGAGAAAGAATCCGGCAGATTGAGGCCAAGGCCCTGCGCAAGTTGCGCCATCCCAGCCGCAGTAAAAAGCTGAAAGATTTTTTGGAATAATTCCCGAAACAAGGCTTGACTTGGACCGCAAAAGGTTGTAAAATAATAAAGTAGGTTAACGCTCCTCGATAGCTCAATTGGTAGAGCACCCGGCTGTTAACCGGGTGGTTGCTGGTTCGAGTCCAGCTCGGGGAGCCATTTTTCATCTTGTGCCGGGCCCATAGCTCAGCGGCAGAGCAGTCGGCTCATAACCGATCGGTCCCTGGTTCAAATCCAGGTGGGCCCACCATCGAACAATAGTGGGAAAGCCCACTATTTTTTTTACCAAATTTTTATTATTTTCCGGCGCAATATAGATCGTCGCTTTGGAATAAAATTATAAAAAGCAGAGTGGCGCAGAATACAATAAAATACCAGGAAATAATTTTCCCGGAAGCAGGAAAACCGGATCTTATCTAGAAATTTAGAAAAAGCGTTTAAACACCCTGTCTTGAGGAGTCCTTTGGAACCCCGGACGGGCGTGGTAAAAGAGTTGTTAAAGGTTGATGAGTATGCCGTCGGTAAGGGAGATTGCATCGGTATTGGAAGAATTGGCGCCCCGCGGGTTGGCCGAGAACGGCGACAACGTAGGGTTACTGGTCGGCCGCGCCGAGCAGGAGATCGACACTGCTTTACTCACTTTGGACCTTTCGCAAGAGGTGGTGGAGGAAGCCGGGGAATTGGAAGCCGGCCTGATTATAACCCATCACCCGCCCATATACAAGCCGTTGGTGAATTTACGTTTAGACCGCCCGGCGGGAGTGCTTTGGGAAAAATTAATCAAAAAAGGGATCTCCGTTTATACCCTGCATACCAACTACGACCGTGCTCCCGGGGGACTAAATGAGTACCTGGCCGGGTTGTTAAACCTGGTCAAACCCCTTCCGGTAGAGCAAAAAGCAGAAAAATTCTTCAAACTGGCAGTATTTTTGCCCCGGGGATACGAAGATATAGTAATGGACGCTTTGACGCAGGCCGGGGCGGGATGGATTGGCAATTATAGTCATTGTACCTTTCAAACCGGAGGAACCGGCACATTTCTTCCGCAGGAAGGCGCCAATCCTTTTCAGGGGGAAACAGGCAAACTGGAACGGGTGGACGAGATTCGGCTGGAGACTGTTTTTCCGGCCCGGATGGAAGAGAGAATTGTCCGTGCCTTACTGGCTGTACATCCGTATGAAGAAGTCGCCTACGATTTATACCCTTTGGCCCAGTCCGCCGGAAACACCGGTTTAGGACGAATTGGGAACCTTCCCCAGGAAATACCCTGGGAAGAATTCCTGGCCCAAGTGAAGGAACTGTTTTCCTCCTCTTATCTCAGGTACGGGGGATACAAAAACGACAAGGTGAAGAGAATAGCCGTTCTCGGCGGCAAGGGTGGAAAATATCTCCGGCAGGTCAAAGAGATGGGCGCCGAAGTGTTTATAACAGCCGACCTTGGTTATCATGATTTTTTCACCGCAAGAGAACTGGGGTTGACGCTGGTCGATCCCGGTCACCATATTATGGAGTCCCGGGGACTGGCCCAGATTAAGGAGTACTTGGCCGCAAAGTTCACCGGGAGGTTCCGGTCTTTTATCAGCCGGAAGCAGATCGATCCCTACGACCTGGATTAAGAGAAGGAGGTTTAATAATGAGTAAGAAGTGCGAGATTTGTGGGAAGGAGATCCCTGCGGAACGAATCGAGGCTTTACCGGAAACTAAGAGATGCGTCAAGTGCGCGCGTGAGAAGGGATCCGACATCGTGGCCCGCAGGTCGGAGATTGGCATGGATATTGATACTTATAAAGACCTGCTGGGCGCAATCCGGAGTTAGGTGGGGTTGATTTGATGAAAGAAAACCGGGAACTTGTTTTATTATACCAGTACCAAAAGATACGCCGGCGGCAGGCGAATGTCAGCGAGAAACTGGCGGGGTTGTTTAACGAACCTGCGCTGGAACTACTGTCCAATCGTTTGACTATATTAGACGATAAAATGGCCTCATGTACGGAGGCCATTTCTCATTTGCGGAAAAAGATAAAAAAATTGGAAGGAGACCGCACGGATCTCAATTACCACCGGAAACAATCGGAAGGAGAGTTGTACGGGGGGAAAATCACTTCGCCCAAGGAATTAACGCAATTGGAAAGGAAAATTGCCGAATACCGGCAGGCGGAAGGGAAAGTCGAAGAAGAGGTTCTCCAGGCCATGTACAGTCTGGAAGAACAGGAAAAGGAATTAAACAACCTGAAAAGCGAACACACTAAGCATAAGCGGGAGCTGCAAACGCAGAAAAAAGGGTTGAAAGAAGAAAAAGAGGCGCTGGAGGATGAAGCCGAAACTCTGGAAAAGGAAGAAAAACGCCTGGCGGCATTGTTGCCCCCGGTCCTGAAAACCAGGTTTGACCGGTTAAACGACAGCATGAAAGGAATAGTGGTGGCGCCGGTAAAGGACAATGCCTGCGGGGCCTGTCATCTCCTTCTTTCTCCCGGTATTATGGAGAAGGTACGCAAGGGCGGTACTTCTCCGCCGGCCTGTGAAAATTGTGGTCGTTTGCTGATTATGGTGGAAGAATAGAGAACTGACAGACATGTATCTATAGTATAGGAGGATTTGGTGTGCGAGGATTTGCGCGGGAGCTAAAGTATTTTTTGTACCGAGATTTTATTCCGGTTACCAAAGGATTGATTTTGGCGGGAGGAATAATACTCCTGCTTTCCCAGTTTTACCGGCCGCTTATTAACCTGCTTTCCCTGACGCCGGTTACTCTTTTCCGTTATCCCTGGACGGTAATTACATACCCGCTGGTAAACCCGGAAATTTTTTCTTTGATTTTTGCCGCTTTGTGGTTGTGGTTTATCGGCGGCAGCCTGGAACGAAGCTGGGGGAGTTTTACCTATGGTGTTTTCTTTTTTCTTGTGACTCTGGTCACCGGATTGGTAATGATGCTGGTATCGTGGGTGTTTATTCCCCTGCCGGTTTGGGTGGCCGGTTTTTGGCTGCCCCTTACCGCTCTAACCTGGGCTTGGGCGGATATTTTCCGTGACCGGGAAATCCTGTTTTGGGGGCTTATTCCCATCAAATCACAGTGGCTGGCCTGGATTTTGGCGGCAATTACTTTTTTCAGTTATTCCCACTACCATCTCTTGTTGGGAGCGGCTTCACTGAGCGGGATCGGCGTCGTCTATCTTTTCCGCGGCGGAGGCCCGTTTTCCCGGGGTTTTCGCTACTGGATGTGGCAGAGGGGCTTTTCCTCCAAGGGGTGGACCGACAGGTTCCACAAAAAAGGAAAAGACCGGCTAAAGAGGGTGAAATAGAAAAGGAAAAGGACCGGGCATTGGAACCGGTCCTTTTTTGTGGGTGCTGTTTTCCCGTACCGCCGTATTTACCGGTAGGCGGAGACGGAAAGGAGTTCGGGGAGGGTGTTGATTTCATACCCCAGACCCCAGAGGGTATAGATTAGGTCTTCCGTAGCTTTGACGGAAGAAGTCATGTCCTGGCCTTCACCACCGGCGGAATGGAAAAGAATAATTGAGCCCGGTCGTAGGTCCGGCAAGGTATTGATGAGGATCTTGTCCACACCGGCTGCCCGCCAGTCGTTGGAATCCACGGACCAGTTGATCATCCGGTATCCTTGCCCAACCATCCAGTCAAGACCGGCTTCGGACATTTCTCCGTAAGGGGGACGCAGCAGGGCGGTTCGGAGACCGGTCAGGGAGGCGATCAGTTCCTCAGTTCGGGAAATTTCCGCCCGGAATTGGTCCATGTTTAACTTCCGGAGGTTGGCGTGGGTATGCGAGTGGTTCCCGATTACGTGTCCCTCGTTTATTATTCGTTCCACCACCCATTCCCGGCCGGGGATTTTGTTGCCGTTCAGGAAAAAGGTGGCCTTAACCCCCAGTTCCGCCAGGGTATCGAGAATTGCCGGGGTATATACTGCATCCGGCCCGTCGTCAAAAGTCAGCGCCACCTTTCTTTCATTGGCCGGGCCGCTTAAAAAGACGTGCCCCGGGTGCCGTGCCATCAGGTCGGGGATATTCCAGATATATTCCGGCGGGTCTACCGTAGGGGCGGGTTCCCACGCCGGAGAAGGCGGGGCGGGTTCCGTCGTTTTTCCCGGAACTTTAATTATTTGCCCGGCATAAAGGATCCCGTCCGGCAGGTAGTTACGCTCCAGCAGCCAATTCACACTGGTACCGTATCTTACGGCCAGGCTGTGCAGGCTTTCTCCCGATCGGACCTGGTGAAGCTGTTCGTCCGGTCCGGTTGGGGGATTGGGGATCAAAAGGACCTGCCGGGGAATGATATGTCCCGGATTAGGCAAACGGTTGGCCTCTACCAACCGTTGAGTAGTGAGTCCGTGCCAGGCAGCGATTTGCCCGACCGTGTTTCCCGGCTGCACGCGGTAGACCCGGTAGGCCAGGCCCGGTACAGCCGCAGCAGCCAGAAGTAAGACAGAAAGAAGAAAAACATTCAGTTTTTTCATGTTGGCATGCCTCCTGTAAATTGTTGTTTTTCCATAAATTTTCGGAAATATTTTTTGTCAACATCCTGCCAATTGGCGAAAAAGCCGGTTTTTCCTGCAAGTAATTTGTGGCAGGCATGGAAAAGAAAAAAAAGGCCGGGACGTTTTTGTCCCGGCCTTTTTCAGGCATGCCCGGCCTTAAGACGCGCCGGTTTAATTTGTGTTGTTTTAAAAATGAATCGCTGACGACAAGGAGATATTGAAACCGTTGGCCTTCTCCAAGAAAAAGCCTGAGCCGCTCCAGCCCGCCTGCAAGTTGAGCCACCAGGCCCACAAACGGAGCTCGAGCATTGTGTCATACTGCCACATTGCGCCCTGGCGGGCCACGGTTCCACCCAGGTGCAGGAGGCCGAAAGGACGCCAGTCCAGACCGGTCCAGAACCGGGGCTTGCTGGAATAACCCCAGCCGCTTTTCAGGGCTTTATCCATACCGGCGCTTACCGCCAGGCTCCGCAAAAGCTGGTAGCTTCCGTGGGCCTGCAGGACCAGGGGAAGAGAATGGGAATAGCTGCTGAAAGTCTCCGCTTCGTATTCCGGTTCTTCTTCGGGAAATTCCGGGCCGTCCGGGCCGCCGGTGATAATATCACCCGTCAAGGCGCCGACCAGTTTTTCGCCTTCGACTCCTTCCCAGTTCATTTTGCCGATATTTTTAACGGCCAGCCCCGCCTGCCAGCTGTCCTGCCGGTAGAGGGCGCCCAGGTCAAAGAGGAAACCCTGCCCGCTAAAACCGGGCTCGTCGATTGTCCCCTGAAAATACACGGCGTCGGAAATGGTATAGCTGGTCTCGCCGTACTCGTTTGTTTCTATCTTTCCGTTGCCGATTTCCGCATTCATAACCGCGAGGCCGTAAAGGTAACGCAGGTTCACCCCCACGCCCAGGGAAGAATTCTCCGTGAGCCTGATGGGATGGGCGTAGCTCATGTCAACAGCCGCGGCGGCCATGCCGTTCCCGCCCAGACCGGAGAGGCTGTATGTAGAGTTTGGTTTCAGGCCGTCGAAAATAAGATTGGGAAAGGCTTCCCCCATATTAAAGGTACCGCTCAACCAGGGCTGAAGGTGGAGACTGAACCGGCCGATGGTGAGACCCGTCCGGAAACGGGAATTATAATTGGCGAGAAACCCTACTCCTTCTATCTGGGCGAGAAACTCTTTTTTCAGTTTCTCACCTTCCGTCCCGGTGAAATCGGCGCTGAGATAATCCAGGTTGAACAGGTTGTTCCCCATGCTTCCGGAAATCTCCGGAAAGAGCAGTTCAAACTTGGTACCGGCAAAAGCCGCTTCCGCCGGGTTGTCGGTCAGGGAAGGCGCGGGTGAAAGTCCGGATTTTGTACCCGGGTTCCCCGGATTTCCGGCCGGTTTTTCTTCTTTCACCGCCGGTTCCTCGTTTTCCAAGGCGGGCTCAAGCCCTTCTGCCTCTTCCGCCAACAGCTCATCTTCCAGCCTGTTTTCTTCCAACTCATCTTCGGTTTCACCGTTTTCAAGGATTTCGTCTTCCGTCATCAATACTTCCCCGGGCTCTTCCTTTCCCGGCCCGGCCGGTTCCTGTGCCAGAACAGGACCGTGGCAAATGACAAGCAATAAGATTCCGAGGAGTAAGATAAAGATTTTTTTCACTGTCATCACTCCTCCTCTTCCATCATTTTTTCCGGGTCAATCCGGACTTTAACTTCGGCGTAAGAGGTGATTTCCAGGCAATCACCTTTTTTTATTTCGTCATCCTCGGAGGTGTGTTCCACTTCGATTTGGTGCCAAAGAGTACCGGTACCGGTCAGGTAGGAAAGCTCTTCGGCGGTGATATCGAGCACCACTGGTTGCCCGGTCATAAAAGGTGCTATTTCCACTACTTTTTCGACACGTTTCAAATCATTAGAAAGATCTTCTTCGTTGGGAGATAAGTAGATACGCAGGGCCAAACCGAGCGGACTGTTATTGTCAATATCCATGACCAATCTGGCGTATTGAATCAGGTCTTCCTCGAGTTCTTCCACTTCCTCTGATTCCGGTTTCGTGCGCAGCCCGATGCTGTGAGTGACGGTGAGGTCCATGCCATTCTCGTGTTCAATGGTGATTTTATCATCAGTAGTGCTGAATCCTATGTCCTCGATGACGAATACCAGGTAATAAGGATCTTCTGCCAGAATAGGATTTGCAGCCGATGCTAGATCTAGTGTAGATTTTTCTTCGCTTTCCAGTACAAGCGATAGCTGCTCAGACTCTTCAACAACTGTTATTCCGTCTTTGTCACGGCCTTCCACATGGAGATCAAGCCTTGCCTGTAAGCCAGCCGGCATTTCTTCGGATTCAAAAGTAAATTCGAGAGCTGTGAATTCC
>Ga0209075_1002453_pt1 | contig 16346 bp, 16 predicted proteins | sample Stecom2011_FD_187523 | JGI IMG/M metagenome (GOLD analysis project Ga0209075, IMG submission 187523) | Agricultural soil microbial communities from Utah to study Nitrogen management - Steer compost 2011 (SPAdes) (version 2) | ecosystem: Environmental > Terrestrial > Soil > Agricultural land...
TAGCTGAAGGGACTGCTTAAAGAAACAGATGTAATTGTGTTTGCGTTCCCGGTATATTATTTCGGATGGCCTGCACAGATAAAAGCTGTTGTAGACAGATTTTATAGTCACACAATGGAGCTTACCAACATGCATAAGAAGCCGGTAATGCTTACACTTGCATGGAATGATGATGAAGAAACATTTGCAGTTACAAAAGCTTACTATGACAAGATCAGTGATTATATGCAGTTTGAAAATCTCGGTTCTGTTGTTGGAAAAGGCTGTGGGACACCGTCTATGACAGCAGGAACAGATTATCCAAAGATGGCATATGAACTTGGATTATCAATTTAGAGGTGGAAGAATATGGAGAAGATAGTACAGACAGCAGGAAGAAATCAGTTGGGCGAGTTTGCTCCACAATTTGCCCATTTTAATGATGATGTTTTGTTCGGAGATAATTGGAACAATCAGGATATTGATGTGAAGACAAGAAGTATTATTACCGTGGTGGCACTCATGTCATCAGGAATTACAGATTCATCCCTTAAATATCATTTGCAGAATGCAAAAGCACATGGTGTTACGCAGAAGGAAATCGCTGCCATTATAACGCATGTTGCATTTTATGCAGGCTGGCCTAAGGGATGGGCGGTGTTTAATCTGGCAAAAGAGGTATGGGAAGTGAATGAAGGAGACTTACCATACGAAGATGAAGCTATGAGATCACTATATTAATACCTTGGGGTTGATGTTTTAAAGTAAGAGATATTTTTATGTTTGACTAACCATATTTTCTAAGACTAGAGTGCGAAACCTTATTTCATTTGAGGTAAGATAAAAAGTATTGAATAAATCCTATATTTATAAACAAGATGCAATAATCTCGGATATACAAATATAGATTGAATTTTGTTTTATTTAAAATATACAATAGTACTAGCTATAATCATAAACTAATAGTATGGAGGAAACTAGATGTTAAAGATTCTTTGCATAGGAAATAGCTTTGGAAGCGACTGCACTAGATATCTCTGGGGAGTAGCTCGTGCAGACGGTGTGAATATAAAGGTCGTCAACCTTTATATCGGAGGCTGTTCCCTTTACCGCCATTACCGTAATATGCTCTCCCAAGAACCAGTATACAACTATGAAATCAACGGCCACAGCACAGATATTATGGTGTCTCTGAAACAGGTGCTTCTTATGGATGAATGGGACATCATCTTCACACAACAGTGTAGTCCAGACAGCGGAGAGCCAGATACATATCAGCCATATGCCAATGCCATTGCCGCCTACATACGAAAGTGCTGCCCAGGAGCAAAATTCTTTGTACATCAGACCTGGACATTTGAATACGATACTCCCAGATTCAAACTCACCTCATTTACTGAGCCCGAGCCCATGTTTGAGGCCATAAAGAAAAATTACTGGCAGATGTTTGACGATACCCAGGCAGATGGCTTAATCCCAAACGGCGAGGCGATGTTCACTCTCTGGCAGAGAAAAGAACAGTATGGAATCGAAAGGGTCCACCGCGACGGATTCCATGCCGATTACGGTTTAGGAAGATACCTTTTAGCTCTTACACTCTGGGGTTCAATTACAAATAATGATGTGCGCCTCAACAGTTTCGACGATTTTGATGTGGAGGTAAATCCGGAGCATGCTGAAATCTGCCGTCAGCTTGCAGGCAAGGTTATTGATAAATACCGTCACCTTATCGCAGAAAGACTTTCCACCAGAAAGTAAATCATACTGGTTCGGCAAAAGTTTAACTGTTTGATTAAACTTAGATTTTCATGAAATACTAATAGTATAACAGCTATAAAATGAACTGCATCTCAATTGTTTATTTGTATAACTTTTAAGGTGCAGTTTACATTTATTATTGATCCTATTTTTCTAATAAAACAATATTATATTAGGTGGGAGTCTTACTTATAAGCGTAATATTAATTTATAAATGCAATCTAAGTAACAAATGTAGAACTTTGTAATTAGAAGGTATATAATGTTAACATATACATACATGATAATTCAGCGATACCTTATATGATTATCAAGGCATGCTGAATGCCTGGTATTGGTGAAACGGGCAAATGAGTAGAGGTTCATAAATCCCAATAGGATCTAGTACATAGTTTTTATAACTGATATGCATGTAATGGGTAATTAAAGAAGTGTAATTGACATAAGAAAAATGAGGACTGATAATGTGGGCAAAATTGATAGACTATACGCGATAACTGTATATTTACTAAATAACGGTAAAGCTACAGCTGCCGAATTATCACGAAAATTTGAAGTGTCAGTCCGTACAATTCAACGCGATATTGATTCATTATGCCAAGCCGGAATACCCATAGTCGCTGAAACTGGAGCAAACGGTGGTTATTACATTGCTGAGAACTTTCGCATGGATGCTCATATGGCGACTAACGAAGATTACACCTTTATTCTTACTGCCCTAAAGGGACTTTCTTCAGCAATGAACGACTCAAAAATAGATGCAACTCTAGAGAAAATCGCCTCATTAGCGAAAACTACCGATAGTGGAATTATCCTTGATTTTTCAGCTTTAAATGAGGGTGATAGTCAGCTCATGCAAATACTGCAGGAGGTTATACGGACAAAGCACCCTGTCAGTTTTGAATACACAAATGCTAACAACATAACAAGAATACATACTGTTGAACCTATAGCTGTTGTATATCGGTGGTATGCATGGTACTTGATTGCTTATTCTACTGTGAAAAATGATTACAGGACCTACAAGCTTATTCGGATGAGAAATGCTCAAATAGTTGATGGAGTTTTTACTAAGGAACATAAAAATCCAGAAATCATATTGCGAGAAAACGACAAGCAGATGCCTCAGAAGCTTACTGAAATAACTGTTCGCTGCAAATCCGAAGCCCGATCTAAAGCCATTGAATATTTAAATGGGAAAATAATATACGAATATGATAACGGCGATTGTGACATGACATTATATGTTGTCGAAAGCGAACACTTCTGGTTTGGCACACTGTTATCACTAGGAGATGGGATTGAGATTATAGCACCAGACCATATCAGGCACCGTGTACTTGAAGGGTCAAAAAATATTGTTAAGATGTATGAAAAACTATGACATACTGTTGTCATAATTCATTCATTATAATTAATGCATTAAATAATGGAGGTGCCATATGACTATACAAAAAATTAAAGAAAGTTACACAATATGTGGCTTGGTTTGTTCACTTTGCATCCATAGCACTAACTGTTCAGGCTGCAAATGCATTAATGAGAATTGTGACATTAAAGTATGTTGCACTGAAAAAGGATTGAATTACTGCTTTGAGTGTGACGAATATCCATGCGCAAAAGACATGTACAAAAACATGAGGGTGAATGCTTTTAATACAGTTGCTAAGACGGAAGGACTAGAAAAATTAGCTGAATATCTCTACACAAACTATAACCGTGGGATTGTATATCACAGAGAAAACAAACTCACAGGCGATTACGATAGGTGTAATACCATTGAAGAGATTATTGATCTGCTCAAGAATGGCAAAGCTAACCCATATGATAGCTGCCCAACTTACGAAAGTGAAAGCTTTATACTACGACTGGTGTCGCTAGAGGATGTCGATGATCTACTTTCATGTTATAGCAATCCTGAAGCACAAGCAATTTTCAATTCAGACTATTGTACAAGTGACTTTTGCTATTCAACCCTCGATGAAATGGAAATGTGTATTAAAGGTTGGCTTGATGCATACAAAAATAAAGATTTTGTTCGATTTAGTATAATAGATAAGCAAAATGATAAAGCAGTTGGCACAGTTGAGATTTTCGGCAGTGAAGAAAATCACGGTTATAGCGTACTTCGTATAGACATACATCCACAGTATGAAAATAAAGAATATATAGAGGAGCTACTCGGTATAGCTGACAGTTTCTTCCATGACTTCGGTTGCTACAGAATTGTCACCAAGGCTGTTCCCGAGGCAACTGAGCGTATCTTGGCATTGATGAAACATGGCTACTCCCAATATCCCGTAAATGCTGAATGGGAACGTAAGGATTACTACATAAAAAAGAGACCGTAAAACTGAAGAATATGCCTTGTTTTTATCTCAAGACAGTTTGCTATTAATAAATTGTATCATGAATTTGGACACATTCATGAATATTACTTAAATAGAGAAATTGGGTGGATTAAAAATAATGTATTATTTGATTTAACTGAAGAGTACTACAATCAGTATGAAATCTATATAAGTGAGACTCCTAAAGGCATATATTATAATAAACCAATACGCTTATAGTATAGATAAAGTTTTTATAAAGACTATTTAACTTATTCCCACTTACTGATACCACAAAAGGACCATAGACTAATTCCAATTACTAGGAAAACAGAAAGGTGAAAATGTAGTAGTAACATAATTAAACATTAATACAGATAGGTTGTTGCATGTTGAATGTATCTTTTTATGTCTAAAATATACAGTAACATTCAATGCATAAAAATAAGAGATAATAAATCTAGTGATTTACATGAAACGATGAATTGGAAAATATAAATTAAATTTCATCTTACAGGTATCTGTATTGTAACAATTCACTTGTTAAAATCTTGACGATTAAGATCCAGCGGGTTATAATAGTCGTATTATGAACGTGTTCATAAAGAATCAGAGAGAGGAATCATATGCCTAAGCTGATTGAGAATGCAAAAGAACTAATCCTAGAAACATCTGAAAAGCTGTTATTTGAGGTGGGATATAAAGGGTTCAAAATTCGAGAAGTGGCAGGTCGATGTGGCATTGCTACCGGGACCATCTTTAATTATTTTGCTAGTAAAGAGATGTTGATAGCCTCAATAATAGCAAAGGATTGGACTGCTTATCTTGAGAACATAAAGAAAGAGTGTGATTTGGCATCCGATATTTCATCAGGGGTCAGTAGCATTTATAAAGGTATTGTGGCATTTTCAAAAAAGTACGAGCTTATCTGGATGGAGTATTCAGGAAACATTATAGGCAGATTCGGAGAACATCATTTGACTCTGCGTGGCCAGATTGCGGATATATTGAATAAAATGCTTTTGCGCTTCGGGAAAAAGCATGACAAATCATTCGTTAATATTTTTGCAGAAACCGTTTTGGCAAGTGCTGGTCAAAAGGATATTGCTTTGACAGACTTACTCCGGTTTACAGCCAAGCTATTTCCAAACATAGATAGATGACAAATGACAGGGCAGATAAACCATATCCAACTAGAAGATATAAAGGAAGGTGTAGATTGTGAGTAGTTTTAATGATTTACGTATTGTAGACAACTTTTATCAGACTTCAGCTTTTTTCCCGATGCCGACAGTGCTTGTAGGAACACTTGCAGATGATGGCTCAACAAGCCTTGGCCCTTACTCACTTGTGCAGCCATACTATGTAGCAGGCAAGGATTATTATGCGATGCTGTTACTATGCCGCAACTCATCTAATACGGCTCAACACCTTTTGAAAAGAGGAAAATGCTCTCTCAATTTTATAACTGACGAGAAAAAGTATTTTAAAGAGACAGTAAGACTTGGTTGGCCCGGAGATACACCAAAAGAGAAAATGAAAGACTGCAAGTTTACTTTAGAAGATGGGCTGATGGCTAAAGAGTATCCAGATGAAATCTTTCCTAAAGTAGTTGCTGAAAGCTTTCAGGCATTTGAATGCACATGGATGAGTGAATTGGATGGTGCACATGAAGACAAAGCTGGTAAACTAGATGGATATCCACCTCCATATCGTGACTTTAACGGTATCACCAGTGAATTTGGTGCTCATTTCATATTGCGTGTAGATAAGATATTAATGAAAGAAAAGTACCATGACGCTATAGTCAACGGGGTAAGGGCAAAAGACTTTCCACGAGTGCCGGTAGATTATGGATATCGCGATTCAAAGAATTTCTGGTATACTCCTTTTAGAAGGCCCCATCCTGAACTACTACCAATGCGTGAGGGTTCGATTGACTCTGTGCGTTATGCAGCAGATCGAATTGATCCTAACATAAAGTTAACAGATGAGGCATGTGCAAAACTTGTTAAGGTTCCTCGCATTTTTCTAAATACAGCCTTAAAAGGTTGCTTTGCCTGGGCTAAAGAAAATGGAGTTAGCCTGATAACTGCAGAACATATGGATATCATCAATGACAAGCGTGCTAAGGAAAAGAAAAAATAAATATAACTCAAGAGAATTTAGTTTGAATTAATGAACTTACTCTGAAATTCATACTTGTTTGATCTAAAAAGAGTTAGAAGCAATAAAGAATTAGGCAATACTAGCTTATTGGTCAATGGGGAATGCTTGATGTATCCTTAAATGGTCATTATCAAGCACCCCATAAAATTGCTTTACAAGTTCTCGTGAAAAGATGGCCTAAAAGTCACACTAAAGTATTAACTGCAACAACTCGCACCATGTAGAGATAGTAGTTTTGATAATAAGAGAATAATAAACCACTAAAGACTATGATATATTTCGTAAATGCAAATAGACGGTATTTTTAGAAATACCCATAAATGATGCTACCTTAACAACAGAGTCTTTTAGGTTGAATATACCCTTTTCACTCAGTAGGCTAATTATTTCCTTGTTTCTATTAGAAGTAGATATATTGGGGTTTGATAGCACTTTTGTCCTTGCTTCTTCTAAAGCAGATATAATCACATCATCAATATTATCAGAGAAAGACTCAGCAATATGTAAATTAGAATCGTTAGGCATAAACTTAGCAAGAACCTCTGACAAAGGAAGGTTAGTGTAAAAGTTTATGCAGAGCAAACCAATAATTCTATCGGCCTCACCAGTGATAGGAATAGTGGTGGACTTCATCATAACACCATTCTTATCTCTATTAAAATAACTTAAAGCTTTTTTATCATTATTTTTCTTAAGTGTTTCAAGCATAGATAGAGCAAAATTTGTAATAGGTGAACCTTCAGTTCTGCCGGTATAGTGCCCATTTACGATTTTTATGACCGATTTTTCCATATCCTCGAGACTGTGCAAAATTATCTCATAGCCATTGCCAAGATAGTCTGCAAGACCATCTACTAACACTTTATATGAAGAAAGTGTCAACTTTTCTTTCTCAGTTAGAACAATGTGATAATGACTCAATTTAAAAACCTCCTATTTCAGTCTAGTAGCAAATACTAGTACAACTTTCTTCGCTACTTTGATCTCTTGTGTAATATAGCTATCATTGTATTTTCAGTATACGATTACTTGCAAAGAAAGGCAAGAATAAGCTTCATCAAATAAAATATGTTTCATTGTAACTTCACTTGCTATAAGTAGATATAAAATAATAATAACGAAGTATAATATATGTTTTTTAAAACTGCACAAACAAATCGAAAAAATTTTCGAATAATAAACAAAATTTTATTGACTGAAATATAATTCACCGTTTATAATATAAACATAGAAGAAACAGACACAGGATATACCACCTTTAATTGAAGGTATTTGAAGGTTTTTGAATAAGCAAGACCCTGTCTCCTTGAAAATCGACACCCTAGTAATCAGATTCATTTTCTTAGGTGTTCAGCAATTATCTGACTACTAACAACTAACATTTAGAGAATAACCTACAATGGGTTAGAAGATAACTCAAGGCTAAGACAACAGACTTATTAAAAGTAGCCAAAAGGCTAAATAGGGGGTGACAAAATTATTACACTGTAGCCTACCAAGGCTGTTGTGAAAAGGTGCTAAAGCGATATCAATTGTGAAATTTAGCAAGCAAATATGCTAGCATGTCCACCAGCCGGCAGTGTGGAGAAAAGGTATGAAATATTGAGAAATGCTGATAATGATACTATCAGTTGTTAACTGGAAAACCATAGACTTTATGTAGCAGTTACTATGATACAAGGAGGTTGAAAATGATAAAGAAAGTTAATACAAACCGTGCACCAGCAGCAATTGGACCCTATTCTCAAGCAACTATATACGGAAATTTGCTATTTACATCGGGTCAAATTCCTGTAAATCCAGAGACAGGTGAAATAGTTGGAAATGACATTGAAGCTCAGGCAAGCCAGGTAATGGAGAACTTAGCTGCTGTATTAGAAGAAGGTGGGTCCTCTTTTGAGAAAGTTGTAAAGGCTACTTGCTTTTTAAAAAATATGGATGACTTTGATCGATTTAATGAAGTATATGCAAAATATTTTACTAGTAAACCAGCACGTTCATGTGTTGCTGTAAGAAAGTTGCCAAAGGACGTTCTTTGTGAAGTAGAAGTGGTTGCAATAATATAAACGGCAAAGAGGAAAAAATGAACAGTAAGGAAAGATAAAAGCACAATAAGAGAGGAGTAAAATTATGAGTAATAAAAATAATCAAGGTAAGGCTGAAAAGTTAAGAAACAACCAACCTTCTTTTTAGCGGTATTACCTATAATTGTGATGATATTTCTATTAGGTATTGGTTATGGAGTAATGGGACTAAGTCCTGAGTTACTAATGCTTGTGTCTGCAGTAGTGGCTGGAGTTATAGCATTAGGTCTAGGACATTCTTGGGATGACATTATGGATTCAATAGTATCAAAGCTATCCAAAACAATGCCAGCTATTTTCATTCTTATTATAGTTGGTCTGCTTATTGGGTCATGGATGATAGGTGGTACTATACCCATGATGGTTTATTATGGACTGAAAATAATTAATCCCAGCTTCTTAGTTATTACATCCTTTTTAGTAACAGCTTTTGTTTCAATATGTACAGGTACTTCATGGGGTTCAGCAGGTACAGTAGGTGTTGCAATAATGGGTGTAGCAGCTGGAATGGGTGCACCTCTTCCAATAGTAGCAGGAGCAGTAGTATCTGGTGCATACTTTGGTGATAAAATGTCACCATTGTCTGATACAACAAACTTAGCCCCTATAGCTGCAGGATCAAAACTATATGAACATATTGGACATATGTTTTGGACAACCCTCCCTGGATTTGCTATTGCTGCAGTTGTTTATACTATAGTTGGCTTAAATTTAGATGTTGGGTCTGCTGGTACTCCAGAGAGAGTTACTCAGGTTATGGGCTCAATAGAAAACATTTTTAGCTTTAATATACTATTACTAGTACCTGTAATCATAGTATTAGCTGGTTCACTTTTAAAGAAACCAACTATTCCTGTAATGCTATTATCAAGTGCAGTGGCAATCTTTAATGCAGTAGCATTCCAAGGATTCTCCCTTCAACAGGGCTTCACTGCAGCCATAGATGGATTTGGTTTGTCAATGATTAATATCCCTGGCTTTGATCCTTCTAAATTAATACCAGACGTAGCAAGGCTCCTTGAAAGAGGCGGTATGAAATCAATGCTTAGCACAGTACTGATTGCATTTTGTGCCTACGGCTTTGCCGGTACACTTGCAGTAACTGGTTCTCTCGACATTGTTCTTGATAAACTAACCAAATCAGTAAAATCTACTTTTGGATTGGTGTCAGCTACTATAGTATCATGCCTAACAGCTGTATTTGTAACATCAAATGGTCAGTTGTCAATACTAATACCTGGTGAGATGTTCAGCAAAAGCTATATTAAAAGAGGTTTACAACCTAAAAACCTATCTAGAACATTAGAAGACTCTGCGACTGTTACAGAACCTATAGTTCCATGGACAGCAGCAGGTGTATATATGGCTACAACTTTAGGGGTACCAACCCTTCAATATCTACCTTGGGCAATCCTTTGTTATACAGGAGTTATCTTTGCCTTGATTTGGGCTGCTACTGGAATTGGTATATCTAAAATCAAAAAAGGCGATGAGTATTACGAAGAGTATGTTAACTTGAATAAGGCAGATGGAGTAGTAGTTGAATAAATTAAAAAATTAATATAACATGTAACTAGGGAAGCGGATATTTTTGGAATATCCGCTTCTTGGAAGGAGGAAGTAAAAGCTGTGTATAATTTCGATAAAGTGATTAATCGCAGAAACACAAATTGTGCTAAATGGGACAGCTTAGCTGCTAAATATGGGCGAGATGACCTTATTCATCTAGGTGTGGCTGATATGGATTTTGAGTCTCCGCAGCCTATTCTGGAGGCATTTAGCAAGGTAGTAGATCACGGAATATTTGGTTATACTGATTTAAATGATGGTTTCTATTTAAGTATTCAGCGATGGATAAAGAAACAATTAGGTGTAAATATACCTAGAGAGTGGATTGTATTTTGTCCTAGGATTAATATAGCCTCAAGTATATGCGTAGATACTCTAACAAGTCCAAATGCTTCAGCTATTATTAATTCTCCTGCCTATTCACCTTTAAAAGAGGCTATTGTAAAAAACAATCGTAGACTAATTGAAAATCCATTAGTAATAAATAATGGAAAATTTACAATAGATTTTGATAAGCTTGAGTCTATAGTGGACGATGACACTGAGATGTTTATACTATGTAACCCTGACAATCCCAGTGGCAGGGCATGGTCAAGAGAAGAACTAGAAAAACTAGCAAAGTTTTGTATAGAAAAAGATTTAATACTATTTTCCGATGAAATTCATTCTGATTTGCTGGCAGAAGGGGTCAAGTTTAATAGCGCTCTTCATATGGAGCAAATTTATGATAGATTGGTTTATACAAGTTCGCCAGCAAAGACCTTTAATATACCTGGGATAATCATTTCTTACATGATCATTCCTAATGAAGAACTTCGTAACAAGGTCAAAAAAACAATCGATAGGATTGGTATGCATAATCCAAATATTTTCTCTGTGCTTGCAGTAGAAGCCGCCTACAATCATTGTGATGATTGGCTAAGAGCAGTTAACGATTATGTGAATGAGAATGAAAAGTTTGTTAGAGATTTTTTAAAGGACAACCTACAAGAGTTCGTAGTAATGCCAAGAGAGGGAACTTATTTACTTTGGATAGATTATAGTGCCTTAGCTGTTAATGAAGATGAACTTAGGGATTGGTTTATTAATGAGGCAAAGGTAGAACTTTACATGGGTTCTAATTTTGGCAAGGATGGTAATGGCTATATTCGTATGAACATAGCAGCACCTAGGAAATTATTAGAACAAGCCTTAAATAATATGAAAAATGTTTATCATAAAATAAAAGACAAATAGAAACTATATGCTTACTTCCCATGGGGAGGTAAGCATATTTTTAAAAGCCCTGCCTAAGCACAATCTAACAGGTACAAGTCTATGAACAAACCAAGGAATGAATTTAGCAAAGTTCCTACTTAAGTAAAGTCGGAGGTATTTAAATTGATTAACTACAGATTTCAATTAGCAAGTATTGATGAACTAGATGACATAGTTTCTATATATCATAGACTAATAGGTACACCAGGCTGTACTTGGAGTTTGGATTATCCGAGCAAAGAAACAGCAGAGAATGATATTAAAAATGAATGCCTATATACTCTGAAAAAGGATGATAAAATAATAGCTGTTGCTTCAGTGGGCGATTTTGACGAGTTGGGGGACTTACAATGGAAAGCCAAAAAGCCCTGTGAATTAGCACGAATAGGCGTTGATCCATCATTCCAAAAGCAAGGTATCGGATCGATTATGTTAGAAAATATAATTAGGATGGCCAAAGAGAAAGGTTATGACGGTATAAGAATCTTAGTTAGCAAGACCAATGAACCTGCATTAGCCTTATATGAAAAAAACGGTTTTGAAAGATGTGGTCAAGTATTTAGGTTTGATATAGATTTTTACTGTTACCAGATAACATTTTAGCAGTAGTTAAATGGTCATTAGTATGAGATAGTAGTGATAATAATATGTAGAGTTAGAGAAGGTAGATAATATGAGTAACTTCAAAGAGTACTTAGATAATATTGACGAACCGAAAAAGAAAGAGCGAATGGAGAGTATCCTTAAATACATGAAGAAGACTTTTCCTCAGCTTAAAGAAGAAATCAGGTGGAATCAGCCAATGTTCACTGATCATGGAACCTTTATTATTGCCTTTAGTATTGCAAAGCATCATATAGCTGTGGCACCTGAGCCTGAAGTCATTTATAATTTTCAAAAAGAGATTGAGGAGGCTGGATATTCCCATACAAAAGGACTCTTTAGAATCAAATGTATGGATAAAGTAGATTATGATTTGCTAAGTAAAATTGTTGCCTTTAATATTGAAAGTAAAAAAGATATAAAAACATTTTGGAGATAGAAGCAATATGTTAATATTACTCCTAGTCCAGAATTTCAAATTTCACATTACAAAAAAAGACCATGGGTCTCATATGTACTCAAAGGCTGTATAGATAAAGAAAAGGCATTTATGAATTAGATGAATAGGGACGTTCTAATTGCCGAAGAAGTAAGAAAGCAGTGTAGTCAAGTTGGATACAAGTTTATTGTAAATGATGGTTCAATATCTATTGATGAGCTGACAAAAGGAGTCCTTATGCAATTTTGCATGGAGGACTAAGGTGGTGGAAAAGAGAAAAGAACATGTTAGTGATAGTTTGCTATGTGACAGTCAGTCTATAGTATCAAACCAGGTCAACTGATATGAAGGTTAAAGCAAGAATAACTCTACTTTATGATGGCTCCAGGAATATAAAAGTAGTTACTGTTATAGCTACTCTATAGAAATAGAAGAAAGTATGGGAGGAGTATTAAATGAACTTTATAAACCCACCAGAAAAACCAGCTCGAAATGTACTTCATAAAACATTTTATAGCCAAGTATTAAAGCATGATGTAGGCTATAATATCTATCTTCCACCTGATTATAAAGACAGTGGCGAAAAATATCCTGTTGTATATTATATTCATGGATGGAAGGGCAACGAATCTTCTGATATATGGTCACTGGAAAAGGTCTATAAAAATAGACGGGCAATTACAGTATTTATCAACGCAATCTCGACAGAAGAGGATTATTTCGATGCCTTACTTCAAATTGAGTCAATCATTATAGGTGAGCTGATACCCCATATTGACAGCCAGTATAGAACTAATGCAGGTCCTGAGGGTAGAATGCTATCAGGGTTTTCTATGGGTGGCAATATGGCCTTTTACTATGCAGTAAAAAACCTTGACCTATTTGGTACAGTAACCGCTTATGCAGGAACCTATCACCATCTCTATAACAAAGAATATCGTACTGTGGGGGTAGCGCCCGAAAAAGCCAGAGGCCTATACGAAGATATGCTAAGAGAAAAGTGGTACTTAGAAGAAAACAATATTTTATATTTAGTAAGGAAGAATGCAGATAAAATTCGAGACAAACTAAAAATTTATATGCATATCGGTACAGCTGATATATTATTCTGTGATAATGAGATTATGCATCTGTATTTAGATTCACTCAATATCCAACATGAGTATAAAAAATTTGAAGGGATTGATCACAACCTAGAAAAAATACTCTAATACTTACATTTTATTTTGTCCTTTGGTATGTGTATGTTGGAACATATTGAATTGTAATCTTATCTCAACTTTTTAATTATGAAAAAAATAGATTTCACTTTACTTTCTAATATGAGCTATATTATTGAAAAGCTTTTTATAGAATTTATAATATTTTTAGATCATTACTCTTAATAAGAGCTAATTGATATGTTTGACTACTAAAGTAAATTGATTCTATGGTAAGAGAAGCAAAAACTGATAGGTATCCAATGTCATTAGGTGAACTTTCAAATGTTTAAAGAAGGAGATTTTATTATAAATACAGAGTATTAGCGACTTTTCTGTTAGGAAATTAATCTACAACCTAACCTTATTGAATCAGTTTTATTTTATTTGTCTTGTACCTTAACTGGGATAATTCTTTTATAAATTTGTATATGGTTACATTTGATTCCCTTTTATGGCTGACAGAGGATTTGTTGTTGAACTTCGAATTTTTATTATGTGGCTTGGAGTACGATTATTTAGTTATTATGTTACAGTTCTAAGAAGATGGAGGTAAATAGTATAGATTACTGCATTTTTTTTGCAGGTTCAATTTAGTCATTGATAGATGTTGTATTATGGAAAGGTTCACTTGATTTTATTCGAATGTTTAACTGGTTACTTTTGATCTGAAAGATTGCTACATTAGTATTGTAATTGTTTTTCTGATTATTGGTAGCATTGTTTATAATGGAAACTATAGCAGGGTACAATTTTAAAGAATTGATTAAATACATTTTTCTGTTGAAGGTAAAGGATAGTGAACAGGAGAAAGGTATATGATGAGCTTTCCATCATGTTTGATGTAAGGCTTCTAGAGTAAATATATAAAAACATTGTCTATCAATAGTGAAATAAATTAGAGTTTAGTGGAGGAATAGATGCGGCGCCTTCTAATAGAGTTTACCTTTCGGGCTTTAAAAGGGAACTGTTGGAATGAATAAGAGAATTCAACGATACTAATTACATGAAAGGGAATCGACGAAACTGTGCACAGAATGTCGGAAGAGTAAGCGCACCCTTTGATAATATTGATGATGAAAGGAGGTTGTTCAATGGATTCTTTAAGAAGTATGAATAATGCATTGGCATATATTGAAGAGCATTTAACAGGGGAAATTGATTATAGTGAAGTATCTAAAATCGCATATTGTTCAGAGTATCATTTCAAGCGGGTGTTTTCTTTCTTAGCAGGCATAAGTTTATCAGAATATATTAGGAGAAGAAGACTGACCTTGGCTGCACTTGATTTAAAAGATAATGATTTGAGAATAATTGATCTAGCCGTCAAATATGGCTATAATTCGGCTGATTCATTTTCCCGTGCTTTTCATTCCCTGCATGGTATTCTCCCCTCTGAGGCAAGGAGTGAGAATACACAATTAAAAGCTTATCCTCGAATGACCTTTCAATTATCAATTAAAGGAGGATACGAAATGAACTATCGTATTGTTGAGAAAGGACCTTTTAAGTTAGTAGGATTTAAGAAGAGAGTTCCAATTATTTTTGAGGGTGTCAATCCAGAGATTGCAAAAATGACTGAACTCCTAACCCCTGAGCTTGTTAAAAAATTAAAAGCACTATCAAATGTAGAACCAAGAGGGATTATTAGTGGATCTATTAATTTCTCGGAAGGAAGAATGGAAGAAAAGGGTGAGCTGGATCATTACATTGGGGTAGCAACATCAAGTGATGAAACAGCAGAATTTGATGTATTAAAAATTGATGCTTGTACCTGGGCAATATTTGAATCCATCGGTCCATTCCCAGAAACACTTCAAAATGTATGGGGGAGGATCTATTCAGAGTGGTTTCCATCTTCAGGATATGAGGCAGCCCCAGGTCCTGAAATTTTGTGGAACGAGAGTCCAGACACAGGAAATCCAAAGTATCGAAGTGAAATCTGGATTCCAGTAAAGAAAAAAGACTATTAATTATATCAATGCCTATTATCGCAGATACTCCTAGCTTAGAGTGCCCTTTTTGTAAAGGGTAGGTTTGACGGATATGTTCCCATCTACTGATAGTGTCAAGAAACTAGTATATATGTTACCGAGAAGGGACACACTTATATGACATTCATTCTGTCCTCTCGAGCCATGTGGAGACGGTAGTATTGATGTCTAGGGTAGAAAATTAAAATAGGGTTGAAGGCTTGATATATAAGGGTTTTCAAGTGTTGGTAGAAATGCAGTGTTATATTGCATAAGAAACTAATCTTGGAAACCCTTATTTTTATTGTTTTAGGGAACAAGTCTGAAATTAAGGATATTTTAGGGTCGAGTATGTAGGTTAGATGAATTGATAAGGTGGAGTAGGTGGGATGGATGAATTATAGATGTTCTTAAAGAATTTATTAAAAGAAGCCTTTTTTTAATGTAAAAGGTAATTACATTTACAACATATAATTTAATTAATAATATATTTGTAATACATATTGTAAATATAATGTTATTTTGCTATAATTGAAGAAGCATATTAGTATAGATTGTAGATTGCTGAAAGGAGGATAAGCCTTTGAGTAAAAAAAGACCAAAAGCACCAATGGAACATTTTAACATTGGTGAATTTAATAGAGGACAATCCTCTAAGTTATTACGAGGGCTTGTAAAAGAAGACAAAGCAGCTTTTATACAAAAGAACGGAAAACCGATGGCGGTTGTTATTTCATATGAACGCTACAAAAGATTGTTAGAGGAGGATATAGATATAAATGAGTATTAATATATCAGAAAAATCAAATTTTATATGGAGAATTGCGGACTTACTTAGGGGCGATTACAAGCAGAGTGAATGGATTGGCAACTCCTTTTTAGACAAAATTACTCCGAACAAGAAATTACTTTTACTACAGTTCTTATCCTGCTAACTTAAGTGTGCTTAACTCCCTATATTCAACTGGTGTTAAATAACCTAAAGA
>Ga0209075_1002454_pt1 | contig 16346 bp, 14 predicted proteins | sample Stecom2011_FD_187523 | JGI IMG/M metagenome (GOLD analysis project Ga0209075, IMG submission 187523) | Agricultural soil microbial communities from Utah to study Nitrogen management - Steer compost 2011 (SPAdes) (version 2) | ecosystem: Environmental > Terrestrial > Soil > Agricultural land...
AATATTATCACAATTACAATTGCTGGTATTGTTAAAGTGAATACTGACTTTATCTCTGTATCTGAAGGGTTATACTACACACCGAAAGTATCAGAAACTATCATTAATCTGAACATCAACTCAGATGTAGTTATAGCTCAAAAAGCAAGTGAAACGCCGGTTGTAACGGGTGTTAACTTTAATCTAAATAACACAAAAGAAGACTTTATGCATACCTTAGGTGGAACAGATCTACCAAGTGGTGTCTTAGTTTATCCTAATAGTTTTGATCATAAAGAAGCAATTTTAGATATTTTAGATGGCTATAACGTTGGTAAAGATGATGATGAACAAATTAATTATACTGATAGTGTCGCATCTGCTGTGAGTATGATCAAAACAGTGATGGATTCTATTAGTGCAGTCTTGATTGCATTTGCATCGATTTCACTATTTGTCTCAAGTGTGATGATTGGTATTATTACATATACATCCGTTTTAGAAAGAACCAAAGAAATTGGAGTCTTACGTTCTATTGGGGCGCGTAAAAAGGATGTTTCAAGAGTATTTAATGCAGAAGCGATTTTAATTGGATTTTTTGCAGGAACATTAGGAGTTATTATTACATATAGTATTGTTCCAATCGTTAACTTCTTCTTAGAAGGACCAACAGGTAGTTCTAATATTGCACAACTATTTTATGCACACGCAATTATCTTAATTATGATTTCCATACTATTAACCTTTATTGCTGGATTAATTCCTGCACGTATTGCATCCAATAAAGATCCAGTTGCTGCTTTACGTTCTGAATAAAATAAGGTATAATATCCATAACACGATAAAAGAGCTAATTTTAATGTTTGATTATAGAGAGTCTATGGCTGGTGAAAATAGATACAACACATTAAAAGTTCCACTCTGGAGTGATGCTAATAACATCCGTATAATTCTGCGTTAAAGAATGATAAAGTGCTATGATCTCATGCATCATAGAAATAAGGTGGCACCGCGATTATTAAACAATCGTCCTTAGACTATTTTTAGTCTAAGGACTTTTTTATTAAACAAAGGAGAAGAAGCAATGTTAGATTTAAAGTATATTACAGAAAACATAGATACAGTGATTGAAAAACTAAATACCCGAGGCGCTGATTTTAGTTATTTAAAAGACTTAATAAACATGCAAGAAGAAAGAAGAAATCTTATTAAACAAGTAGAAGACTTAAAAGCTAGGCGTAATGAGTACTCCAAAATGATTGGGCAACTTAAACGTGAGAAAAAAGATGCAACAGATGTCTTAAATAAAGTTGAAGTAATTAAGCACCAAATACCGGAACTAGAAATAAACTTACGCATGATAGATGATAAAATACATGATATTTTAGTTCAGTTACCAAATATTCCAAGCGATGATGTGCCAATCGGTTTAGATGAGACTGCAAATGTTGAGATCAAAAAATGGGGAAATATAAGATCTTTTGGCTTTGAAGTTAAAGATCATACTCAAATTGGTGAGGCATTAAATATCTTAGATTTTGAACGCGCCACAAAAATTACTGGACCTAGATTTGTTGTAGACAAAGGCTTGGGTGCAAGATTAGAGCGTGCACTGATAAACTTTATGATCGATGTACATAGTAATGAGCATGGTTATACCGAAATTATCCCACCATTTATTGTCAATGATGCCTCCATGTTTGGTACCGGACAATTTCCTAAATTTAAAGAAGATGCCTTTAAGTTAGAAGGTTTTGATTGGTATTTAAATCCAACAGCTGAAGTACCGACAATCAATTTATATAGAGATGAAATTATAGATAATGATAATTTACCAATTCACTATGTAGCTTATACAACCGCATTTCGCTCAGAAGCTGGATCTGCAGGACGTGATACACGTGGTATTTTAAGACAACATCAATTTAATAAAGTAGAGCTTATTAAGTTTGTACGCCCAGAAGATTCAGAAGAAGAACACGAGAAGATGTTAGCAAATTCAGAAAAGATTTTACAACTGCTTCATATTCCTTACCGTGTTGTATGCTTATCTACTGGAGATATGGGATTTGGCATGAGTAAGACATATGATATTGAAGTGTGGCTACCAGGTCAAAATACATATCGTGAGATAGGTTCTATTTCTAATGCCAAAGATTTTCAAGCAAGACGTGCAAACATTCGATTTAAACGCACTAAAGATGCTAAAACAGAATATGTGCACACATTAAACGGTTCTGGACTCGCTGTAGGGCGCACCATGATTGCTGTATTAGAAAACTATCAAAATGCTGATGGCACAGTTACTGTACCCGAAGTTTTAGTGCCATATATGGGTATAAAAACCATAAAATAATGGTATTTCTTACAATAATTAACATAGTTTTCGATAAAGATTGAGAAAGATTAAAACAACCGATATACTATAGTTACTTCATTTTTCTCTCTCGAATGGCCACCTTATAAAAAAGGTGGCTTTTCCTTTAATATGTCAAAGGTTACAATTATGTGATAAAATTAGAATATATAAAAATAGTTATAAGGGGGTCCACCTATGAAAATATATTTTGTAGAAGACGAAGTAAATATTTCAGAAATTATTCGAAAATATTTAACACGTGAAAATTATGATGTCACCGTATTTTATGATGGTGAAAGTGCGATGGAACATGTAGGCGATCAAGTGGATTTATGGATTTTAGATATTATGCTTACAGGTGAAATTGATGGGTTTGATTTAATTAAAGCAATTAGTAAAGCAAATCCAGATGCAGCAGTTATCTTTACATCAGCAAGAGACCAAGCTTTAGACAAAATTAAAGGTTTAGAATTAGGATCAGATGATTACATTGCTAAACCATATTCTCCAAAAGAATTAATGTTAAGAGTTAAAGCCGTTTTAAAACGTAAAAACTCAAGACCTGGTCATATCACCTATAGTGATTACTCTATTCAACTAGATTCAAGAGAAATTAAACACGGTGATAAGCAAATAGAATTAACAAATAAAGAATTTGAAATGTTATTGGTCTTTTTAAAAAACAAACAAGAGCCAATCGAAAGAAAAGTATTATTAGAAACCATTTGGGGCGAAAATTATGTAGGTTCAGACCGTGTTGTGGATGACTTACTACGTCGTTTACGTTCTAAGATGCCATTATTAAGAATTGAAACTATTTACGGGTTCGGCTATCGATTACTATGAACAAACTAAAACTTGCCACACAACTTAATATTATATTTACATTTATTACCATATTAAGTGGCATGTTTTTTTTGTTTATTGTGAACTTAAGTTTTAAAAGAGCTTATGAAAATCAAAATCAAATTTACTTAGATAATTACTTTAAAGAAGTCTTAAGGATATATGAATCCAACCCTTCAGCCTTTAATTATAATAATACGACCAAGTATAATGATTTTTTCATTGTATTAGATGACCAGGTTATAGATTTTTCTGACAATAATGTAGCAGATGAAGATTTTAACCGCATTGCTAACCTTGTCATCCGTAAGTATTTTAGTGAAGATAGGGAGTTTAAAGGTCAAACCATACGCTATACAATTGATCAAGATGTTGCCTATATGGGTGTGGTTAGGAAACTACCAAACACACGTTTATATGGTGTGTTTGCCATATCAAATGTTGAAGAGTATATTGACGATATGACTGGAAACGTTCCTTTTTACACGACACTTGCGTTTTTAAATATATTAGTATTAGGAAATATTATTGTATGGTTATGGAGTTCGAGTACAGTTGGAAAACTAAGAGATCTTCAAACAAGCGTTAACCAAATGGTTGCTGATGACTATCAAACAGAAGTTAAGATTGAAAGTAGTGCTGAAGAAATTGCAGACTTAGCTGAAACTATTAATGATATGCGTATTGAAATTAAAAACAACGAAGATACGAAAAAAGAGATGATACAAAACTTAGGGCATGACTTAAAAACACCGATTGCTGTTATTAAGTCTTATGCCGAAGCTATCTTAGATGGCATTGAAGATGTTAAATCAACCGACTTAATTATTAAACAAGCAGACTTACTCAATGAAAAAGTAAAACAAATCATTGAATACAGCAAGATCGGCTATATTAATAACCAAAATACGTATGAAAAAACATCCTTTAAAAGTGTTGTGGAACAGGTTGTTAATAATTATAAATATATTACAAATTTAAGATTCATTGTTGACATAGAAAAAGACTGGGTGCATTTAATGGATCCAGAGGGCGCATATATTGCAATATCCAATATTGTGGATAATGCAGTTAGATATGGGCAGACAAAAATAGTGATTCAAATTACCGATAAAAAACTCACCATCTTTAATGACGGTGAGCATATTGAAGAAAGTGTATTACCAAAAATATTTAAAGCATATGAAAAAGGCAATAAAGGTCAATTTGGTTTAGGTCTTGCTATTGTTAAAGAAACCATGGATAGATTTGGCTTAAAGGTTTCTGTTGTCAATCGTGCCAACGGTGTATTATTTACGATAGAGCTGCAATAATCATTGCGGCTCTTTTTTTATAATCATCGGTTGTTAAGTTGGTTGACTGATCAGGTAAGGCTACATTGATGTCATTTTTCTCATATCGTGGGATAATATGGACATGATAATGGAAGACTGTTTGACCAGCAGTTTCACCATTGTTATTTAATAAATTGATACCACTTGGATTAAATGCTTTTTGTATACCTTTGGTTAAGATTTGAACAACGCCAAATAAATGTTTAAATAAACTTTCTGGGACCTCGAATATGTTTTTATAAGGGGATTTTGTAACAACCAAAGTGTGTCCTTTAGTTGTTTGTGTAATATCTAAAAATGCAATCACTAAATCATCTTCATAAACAATATGACTAGGTATTTTTCGATCAACTATTTTTGTAAAGATAGTTTCCATAAATATCAGCTCCTTTTAATATATTATAACAAAAATCTTTGCTTGTGCAGTTTTGCTATACATGATATAATTTATATGTTTATTATTTTAAGATAAGGAGAGCATTTATATGAAAAAAATACCAGTAGGTATTTCAGGACGTCATGCGCATGTTACTGAAGAACATTTAGAAATATTATTTGGAAAAGGCTATCAACTTACAGTTTTAAAAGATTTAAGTCAACCGGGACAATATGCGGCAGAAGAAAAGATTTCTGTTGTATCCCCTGAAGGAAGAGTCTTAGAGGGCGTTCGTATTTTAGGACCAACTAGAAAAGGAACACAAATTGAAATATCCCAAAGTGATGCTATTCGTTATAAGTTTAATGCACCTGTACGTTCAAGTGGAGATACAAAAGGTAGTGGTGCAGCAAAACTAATTGGACCTAAAGGTGAAGTAGAAATTTCAGAAGGTGTCATTATTGCTGACCGTCACATTCACTTTTCACCAGAAGATGCTGAAGCATTTGGTGTTAAAGACAAAGATGTTGTATCCATTAAAATTGATGGTATTAAAGCAGGTATATTAGATAATGTATTATGCCGTGTCCACAAAGATTTTAGACTAGATTGTCATTTAGATACAGATGATGGTTCCGCCTTCATGCTAAAAAATGGTGATTTGGTTACATTAGTAAAGAAATACGAAATTTTAGGCTAAAATAAAAGTGGCGATTGCCACTTTTACTTCTTAGAGGTGCTTTATGAAAAAACTAGCAAGACAACAAGTTTTTAGAGATCCAATTTATGGTTATATCCATATAGATTATCAAGTGATTACGGACCTTATTGATACATCGGTATTTCAAAGATTAAGAAGAGTCAGACAACTATCCGGTGTGCATATGGTTTTTCATGGTGCAGAACATTCAAGGTTTTCTCACGCTTTAGGTGTCTATGAACTCGCATATCGTTTTTTACACATTAAAGATATTAAAGAAAATTTAAACGAAAGAGAAAGTTTGTTGTTTCTAGTGACTGCACTATTACATGATATTGGTCATGGTGCATATTCACATGCTTTTGAATATGTATTCAAAGTACATCATGAATCTATTGGAGCAACCATCATTACAACGCACCCGGAAATTCGAAATATATTAGACACAATCGATAAAGACTTTGCAGAAGATGTAGCAAGTGTTTTACTTAAAAAGGGTAAGTTTTCTTTAATAGAGCAACTCATATCTTCTCAATTAGATATTGATCGATTAGACTATCTTGAGCGAGATGCTTACTTTACTGGTACAGCTTATGGACAAATTGACTTAGATCGCCTGATGCGTGTGATTGTTGTTAAAGATAACACCTTAGCATTTAAAGCTTCTGGCATACATGCAATAGAAAATTATTTAGTGGCTCGCTACCATATGTACTGGCAAGTTTATTATCACCCAAAAGCGCGTGCCTATGAAGTTATCTTAGAAAAGATATATCGACGCGTTAAAGATTTATTAGAAATGAACTTTGATTTTGGGCATGATGTATCCTCATTAAAAGCAATCTTAAAAAACCCAAAAGATATGTATGCTTATTTAGAAATAGATGACTATTATATGAATGGTCTTATTGCCTACTTTTTAAAATCAAAAGATGCAATTTTAAAAGAACTAGCATATGACTTTTTAAACCGTAGAATATGGTCTTATATTGACGATACACCACAAAATCAAAAAGAAATTGAAGCAATTTTAAATCGTAAAACAGCTGAAGAGATAAAATATTTCACACTAAAGACAAATGTTCAACAAGGTGCCTATCATGAATCGCAATATAATTTAGGTGATCAAATTTATATTTACAATGAACAACGAAAGCTCGTGACACTTGCAGAGTATTCATCGATCGTACATGCGCTTGTCAAAACGAGTATGAAAGCTGATCCTAAGTTCTTTTATAAAAAACGATGAAACCAAAACTATATGTCGTAGAAGGCACCCACGATGAAACATTACTTAGACAATTGGATAGTCAGATTAAAACAATTTCTGTAGGTGGTTCTCAAATAAAAGAAGATGTATTAGATTTTTTAGTCACTTACGAAGACAAATTTGACATTATTTTAATGTTTGATCCGGACTATGCTGGTGAACGCATTAGAAAAATAGTTGCTAAAAACTTAAAAAAACCAAAGCATATCTTTATACAAAAAGAAATCGCATATAATAAAACCGGATCTAAGATAGGTGTAGAACATTTAAGTCTAGAACACTTAAAACAAGCACTCAAACAAGAAATACATCAATCAAATCACTCAACACATATAACAATGGATATGTTATATGCATTGGGTTTAACCGGACAAAAAGACTCTAAACAAAAAAGAAAAAGTATTACAAAAAAACTGCATTTAACGTATAGCAATACAAAAACTTTTATGGAGCGTTTAAATTGGATAGGTATTACCTATGAAAGATTAAAGGAGTTAGTCGATGCATCAAGCTAAAAAGAGATTTGGGCAAAACTTTTTAACTGATAAAAATCTATTAAAAAAGATAGTAGACTCTGCCAAAATCAAAGATAAAAATGTATTAGAAATAGGACCAGGCCAAGGTGCTTTAACTCAATTTTTAGTACAAGATGCAAAAAAATACTTGGCATATGAAATCGATTATAGTTTGAAACCACGATTAACTGATTATCATTTGCCGCACACACACTTCATATTTGAAGATTTTTTAGCTTCAAATATTGAAAGTGATTTAAATACATACTTCGATAAGGAACCAATTCACTTAATTGGTAATCTACCTTACTATATTACTACACCGATTATATTTAAGTTTTTAGAACTACCACAAATTGAGATTGCCACTATTATGGTTCAAAAAGAAGTTGGCGAACGTATGATTAGTAAAAACAACTTAAAAAGTTATAATGCATTTTCTGCCATCTTACAATATTATACACATGTAGATTTAGTGATGCACGTTGGCAAAAAGATGTTTAAGCCAGTACCAAAGGTAGATTCCATGGTTGTCAAACTAACTAAAAAAGAAGGACCGCTTAATCTGGAAGAAGAAATATTATATAAAAAAATCGTTAAGATAAGTTTTATGCATAAAAGAAAAACTTTACTTAACAACTTATCAGTAGGTCTTGATAAAACGAAAGAAGAGATACTTTCTATCCTTAAAGCATTAAACTATAATGAAACAACCCGTGCAGAAGCATTAAGTGTGGATGATTTTATTCAGTTAACTCAAAAGATGGCTGAAAAATAAAAAGGTTCCATAAAATAAATAAAGGTAATTACGACAAGAACAGAAATCAGTAAATTCATGTTTACAGACTTCTGTTTTTTTATATATGTAAAGGGATAGTGCGACTGAATACATTACCGATATATATCAGTTTAGGTATTGTTAATCTATTAAACCTAAAATAAAAAAACAATCAAAAGATTATAAAATAAATGCAAATACAATCAATTGATTACAATATGAAAGCAGTTTTATATAAAAAAATGAACAATAATCAATGTAAGCGCTTGAAAATCGGTAAATTGTGCTATAATATCATTGTATCAATCATCCGGGAGGGGCAAAGTGAAAATAACAGACGTAAGAGTAAGACATGTGAGTAGTGACTCAAGATTAAAAGGTGTAGTAACAATTACCTTTGAAGATGCATTTGTTGTACATGACATTCGTGTCATTGAAGGGGAAAATGGATTGTTTGTTGCAATGCCTAGCAAAAAAATGCCAAACGGCGGCTTCAGAGATATAGCACACCCAATTCATTCTGAAATGCGTAAGCAAATTGAAGAAGCAATCATTAGTGCTTATGAAGAAACTTTACAGTCTGAAGCAGAAGGTTCTGAAGTAGCTGAAGAAGAACCATCCGAAGATTAATTTTTTTAATAAGGTTTAGGGATCTAGAGGATAGATAGTACTCATAATTTTTAATAAATCAAAGGATATTGCTGACAAGCAATGTTTTTTGATATGTAAATAGAACAACTTTAGTGGATAAGGTTGTTTTTCTTTGTTAACAAGGCATTTAAATGATGTTATAATGGAATATAGAAATAGGAGGCGCATTAAAAGATGATAAAAGATGAGAAAAAAGCAAAATTGTTTACACTTTCAGCAAATAAGCCACTTGCAGAAAGTATTTCCAAAAGTGCGGGTATACCGCTATCTAAAGTAGAAGTTATTCGATTTAAAGACGGTGAGATTTCAGTTAACATCGAAGAATCAGTTCGTGGGAACCATGTCTTCGTTGTACAACCAACATCACAACCAGCCAATGATCATTTAATGGAAGTATTAGTATTAACAGATGCATTACGAAGAGCATCTGCAGCATCCATAACGATCATCATGCCATATTTTGGTTATTCTAGACAAGATAGAAAAGCAAAATCACGTCAACCAATTACAGCAAAACTTGTAGCAAATCTACTAACAGTAGCTGGTGTTGATCGTGTTGTAAGTATAGATTTACATGCGGCTCAAATTCAAGGGTTCTTTGATATTCCAATTGATAATTTTCCAGCTGCACCAACACTTGCATCTTATTTTAAAAGAAAAAGACTTAAAGATGTTGTTGTAGTATCTCCTGATCATGGTGGTGTGACACGTGCACGTGCTTTTGCATCATTTTTTAATGCCCCACTTGCGATAATAGATAAAAGAAGACCAGAACCTAATAAAGCCGAAGTGATGAACATTATTGGTGATGTCGATGGTGCAACATGTATTATGATTGATGACATTATTGATACTGGTGGTACATTAATAGCTGGTGCAAACGCACTTAAAAAAGCAGGTGCTAAAAAAATTGTTGCTGCTGCAACCCATGCAGTATTTACATCCGATGCACCAGATAGATTAGAAGAATCAGTCATTGATGAAGTTGTTGTTACGGATACAATCTATTTAGATCCAAGTAAAGAACGTCCAAAAATCAAACAACTATCGATTGGTGCTTTATTAGGTGAAGCAATTATCCACATTTTACAAGATGAACCAATCTCTCAAATTTTTAATAGAATTCAAGAGGAAAACGAATGAAACTCATTGTCGGTTTGGGCAATCCCGGCAAACAATATATTCAAAGTCGACACAACATAGGATTTATTGCAGTAGATAAATTATTAAGTACCTATAATTTAGATTTAAAAGTTGATACTAAACTTCAAGCTGCTTTTGTTAAAACTAAAATAGCGGATGAAGATGTCATCATCGCCAAACCACTCACCTATATGAATTTATCTGGTGATGCGGTCACTAAATTAATGAATTACTATAAAATCCCCATAGAAGATATTTTAGTTATCTTAGATGATACAGCACTACCACTAGGAAAAATTAGATTACGGGCAACCGGAAGTCATGGTGGTCAAAACGGATTAAAAGATATTATTCAAAAGTTAGGTACAAAAGATTTTAAAAGACTTCGTGTCGGTATTGGCTCACATGAACACATCAACAAAGTAGACTTTGTATTAGGTAAATTTACACCTAAAGAAATTGATGTGATAAAACCTGTGATGTCACTTGTTGAAAAAGCAGTTATCCAATGGATTGCTACAAACAACTTTAATCAAATTATGACAGATTACAACACCCCCCAGACGACTTAGTCTGGGCTTTATCACGTGGAAGCGAGATGACATAATGCCTATAAAACTTATTGAACAAATATATAAGGATTCACAACTTTTAACCGCCAAATCTGGCGATTTTAAGCGTGTTACGCATAGCTACTTACAAACGTTAATTGCACTTAGATTTAATCAACAAAACAAAAACATCTTTATTGTGTTGCCAAATTTATATGAAGCTCAAAAATATTATGATAACCTATCTAATCTATTAGATCCATCATATGTTTTGTTTTTCCCAATGGATCAAACACTTACTTCATTAATGGCACTTGGTTCACCGGAATTTAAAAATGAAAGACTTTATACATTAAGAAAATTACTAAAAGCAGATTCTAAATATATTGTTGTTACAACACAAGAAGGAATTTTATCTAGACAATTAAAACCAGAAGATTACGAACATAGTGTAAAAACAATTTGTGTCAATGAATCCTATGATTTACAAGACTTAAGTAAAAAGTTAATTTACGATGGCTATCAATTTAACTACACTGTAGAACGTCCGGGAGAGTTTTCTTTAAGAGGGTCTATTTTAGATATTTACACGCATGACCATAAAGAACCTTATCGATTGGATTTTTTTGGTGATACATTAGAAAGTATTAAAACGTTTGATGTACAAACTCAAATCAGTAAAGACCATGTCACTTCAATTGATTTAGCACCACTCAATGAGTTGTTTTATACCGATGAGATGAAACAAGATGCACTCGCTAAAATTCATGCCTATTTTGACAAGTTAGATTTATCAGAAAAAGAATCTGATAAACTTACAAAAGATATGATGCACCTAGAAGAAAGAACGCGCATCGATAGTCTTTCATTATACATCCAATTTTTCAATCCAGATCCAACAACGATACTAAATTTTAGTAATCCATATGATCTTATATTAGTTGATCCATATAAAATGAAAATCAATGAAGAAACGTCCAGAAAAGATTTACTCACTTATAGTGAAACAATGGAAGGGGATGCATTCATTGACTTAGACTTTAAAATGAATTTGGATACATTATTGAATCAACCTCATCTGGCCTTTGAAATGTATGGATCAACACCAAACAATTATTTAGATTTAAGTATTTCAGATGTTGAAGTATTTCATGCACAGCTAGACCAACTAATTTTATTTATCCAAGAATATCAAAACTATCATATTTTAGTAGCGGTTAAAAACTTAGTGACATTTGAACGCATTAAAGATTTTTTAAATGCGCATAAAATAGATTATAGTTTTAATGATTTTAATCAACATCATATTGTTTTAGTTAACCAAGATTTACCTGGTTCATTTGTGGACAATGAAAAAAAGTTTATTGTCTTAACAGAAGAAATTATTTTAGATACCAGAAAAAAGAGTAAAGTAAGATATCGTTCTGTCATTAACCAGGCGGTTAAAATTAGAGATGTATCGGAACTGCAAAACGGTGATTATGTTGTACATTATGATTTTGGTATTGGACAATATATTGGTTTAAAAACGATGACATTATCGGGTGATAAACGAGACTATTTACATATTATATATGATAAAGATGAAGCACTTTATGTTCCAACTGACCAAATAGATTTAGTTTTAAAATATCGAAGCTATGATCAAACAAAACCCAAACTTTCTAGACTGAATGCCAAACAATGGAGTAGGGTCAAATCATCGGTTAAGCAACGCATTAAAGATTTATCCGATAGATTACTTAAGCTTTATGCAGCACGTGCAAATACAAAAGGATTTCAATTCAGCCCGAAATCTGAGATGCTAGTATCTTTTGAAAAAGACTTTGAATATGAAGAAACACCCGATCAAATGAAGGCAATTGAAAGTGTCTATCAAGATATGGAAAGTAGTCAACCAATGGATCGACTCATTGCAGGCGATGTTGGTTATGGTAAAACAGAAGTGGCACTACGTGCAGCGTTTAAAGCAGTCTATGATGGCAAACAAGTGGCATATTTAGTGCCAACAACAGTACTTGCAAGACAACATTACCACACCTTTAAAGAACGTTTTGAAAAGTATGGTGGCCATGTAGCATTATTATCTCGTTTTGTAAGTAGAAAAGAACAAAACGAAACCTTAAAAAAACTAGCTCAAGGATATATTGATGTTGTTATCGGTACACATCGTCTTTTAAGTGATGATATTGTCTTTAAAGATTTAGGCTTATTTATTATTGATGAGGAACAACGTTTTGGTGTTCAACATAAAGAAAAAATTAAAGAAATGAAAATCGATGTAGATACACTTACATTATCTGCTACCCCGATACCAAGAACGCTTCAAATGGCGATGTACGGGTTAAAAGATCTATCAATGATTGATACACCACCACTGAATAGATATCCTGTTCAAACGTATGTAGTAGAAAGGCAACCTGCATTAATTAAAGAAGCCATTGACCGCGAGCTTGCTCGTGGTGGTCAAGTATTTTACTTATTTAATGATACAGAGCGTATGGAGTCTATGGTTTATAAACTTCAACAACTTGTTCCGAATGCAAGAATTACGTATGCACATGGTAAAATGACGAAAAATCGTATTGAAGATGTTTTATCACGTTTTATTGATAAAGATTTTGATATATTAGTATCGACAACCATTATTGAAACGGGTGTCGATATTCCTAATACCAATACTTTAATTATTCATGATGCTGATAAATTAGGGCTTGCCCAGCTTTATCAGTTACGAGGTCGTGTGGGTCGCTCTGATCGTATTGCTTATGCTTATTTAATGTTTGATGCGTATAAAAATGTCAACGATGAAGCAAGAAAAAGATTATCAGTCATTGAAGATTTTACAGATTTAGGCTCAGGATTTAAAATTGCCTTAAGAGATTTAGGTATCCGTGGAGCAGGTGATATTCTAGGGGAAGAACAATCTGGCTTTATTGATTCAGTTGGTATGGAGTTATATATGAAGCTACTTGATGAAGTAATGACTGGTAAAGAAGATGTCACACCAAAACAAGAAGGTCTTGATCAAGTCTTTTCTAAACGTCATATTCCAAGTACATATATTAATCATGATCCCGTACGTATTGAAATACATAAACGAATTGCCTCCTTAAATACGATGAAAGATTTAGATGACTTAAGGGCAGAACTTGTTGACCGTTTTGGCCCAATGGATATGGATATGATTATTTATATGTATGAAAAACTATATAAAAAATTAGGTTATCAAATAGGTGTTGAAAAAACAAGTCATAAAAAGGATATGGTCACAATGAGTATATCCCATGAAAAAAGTGAAACAATTGATGGTATTAAATTACTTTATGTAGCTTCTAATTTTGAAACAAATGTTCGTTTAGGACAATTAAGAGGACATGTTGAAATTCATATGTCTACTGCTAATTCAGATAAACATTGGTTGTATTTAGCATGTCAGTTGTTAGAAAATTATTTAAATACAAAGGAGGATTTAAGTCGTGAGTGATGTAGGTGTTGTTGCTAGGGGTATACGTACCCCAATTATTAGAACCGGAGATAATTTAAGCCAGATTGTTGTAGATGCTTTATTAAAGGCAGCTAAGACAGATCATTTTGAATTTGATAATAGAGATATTGTCGCAGTAACTGAAGCTGTTGTAAGTATTAGTCAAGGAAATTATGCTACACTTGATCAAATAGCAAGCGATATTAAATCTAAATTTGAAACAAAACATATTGGTTTAGTGTTTCCGATATTATCACGTAATCGCTTTGCCAATATATTACGTGCAATTGCACGCGCAATGGATAAAGTCACTATTCTTTTAAGTTATCCACAAGATGAGGTAGGTAATGGTATTTTATATCCGTCTGATTTAGAAAGGTTAAATATGAACCCGTATGATGCCACCATTGATGAGAAAACCTATGAAAAAGAGTTTGCGCATTTTAAGCATCCATTTACTGGTGTGAATATGGTTCAATATTATAAAGAACTTGTCTTAGAAGAAAATTGCAAAGTTGAATTTGTATTTTCTAATCAAGCAAAAGACATATTAAATTATACAAAAGAAGTATTGGTTTGTGATATTCATACAAGACAAGCAACAAAGAATATATTAAATAAATTAAATGCTTCAAATGTATTAGGTTTAGATGATATTTTAAATCGTAGTGTTGAAGGATCTGGCTATAACCCAAGTTATGGCTTATATGGTGCAAATGCAGCAGGTAGTGAACGTGTCAAGCTATTTCCACATAACCATGATCCAATCGTTTATGATATACAAGGCAAACTTAAACAAGCAACCGGTAAAACAATAGAAGTGATGATTTATGGTGATGGTGCGTTTAAAGACCCGGTTGGTGGTATATGGGAGTTGGCTGACCCAGTTGTCAGCCCATCTTATACCGAAGGGTTGGAAGGAACCCCTAACGAAATTAAACTCAAATATATGACAGATGATAAGTATAAACATTTATCCGGTGATGAACTAAAAAAAGCCATTACCGAAGAAATCATACAAAAATCAAGTGATGTGACAGATTCAACAAAATTAGGAACAACACCAAGGAGGTATGTGGACCTCATTGGATCACTTTGTGATTTGGTGACAGGTAGTGGTGATAAAGGTACACCTGTTGTATATATTAAAAACTACTTTAAAAATATAACAGAATAACACAAATTATAAATACATCATATACATGATAAAATAAAGATAAAGTCATTTACAAATATAGGAGGCACAATATGGGTAAAGTAGATATTCTAAAGATTGCAAAACTAGCACAAGCAGCAAAAAGTAAAAATAAGGAAGTTATTGATGCAACCATCGGTATGTTTTATAACGATGATCATCAATTAATCATTCCAGCTGTTAAAGATGCATACTACAATTTAAATCTTTTAGAAACTTTTAAGTATGGTGCAACCGATGGTGGTAAATTATTTGAAGACAATGTGATTCGTTGGGTACTTGATGAAAAAGAAGAAAGTGTTAGAAAGAAGTTTTTACTAACAGGGCTTTCTACACCCGGTGGATCGGGAGCACTTTCTTTAATTTTTAATACGTACGGGTTTCCAGGTGATAAGGTGTTAGTACCTAGTTTAAGATGGCGCTATGAATACTTTTTAAAAGCAGCCAAATTAAATTCATGGGAACATAATTTATTTAAAGATGACAAATTTGATATTGATGAATTTGAAAAACAATTAAATCTAATAGCTCAAGAACAAAAGCGTGTCATTGTTGTAATTAATGATCCATGCCATAATCCAACAGGTTATAGTTTATCTAAAGAAGAATGGTTAAACATTATAAGCGTTTTAAATAAGCTTACAAACAATGAAATTATTATTGCCTATGATATTGCCTATTTTGATTATGATCCAAAAGGATTTAAAGCAGCTAGAAACACGTTTGAATACTTTAAAAACTTAAAACCACATGTACAAGTGTTAACTGCATTTAGTGCATCTAAATCGTTTGCAATCTATGGTGTACGTTTAGGTGGACTTATTGGACTACACCATACACAAGACCAATATGATTTTTTCAAACAAAATGTTTTAGACGATGCATTAGGAAAGTGGTCGACAGCACCATCAGTTGGCGTTGGTATATTTAATCATTTAGCAACTCAAAAAGAAGAGTATATAGCATATTTAAATACACTGACATCGACATTGAAAATGCGTGGAGATATCTTTTTAGAAGAAGCAAAAAAAGAAGGACTAGATATATATCCTTATCGTGGTGGATTTTTTGTTTTAGTAAAATCAAATAATCCAGAAGGCGATTATGAAAAATTAGTAGATAAAAACATTTATTTAGTACCGATGCAAAACGGCCTTAGAGT
>Ga0209075_1002455_pt1 | contig 16344 bp, 17 predicted proteins | sample Stecom2011_FD_187523 | JGI IMG/M metagenome (GOLD analysis project Ga0209075, IMG submission 187523) | Agricultural soil microbial communities from Utah to study Nitrogen management - Steer compost 2011 (SPAdes) (version 2) | ecosystem: Environmental > Terrestrial > Soil > Agricultural land...
TCAGCCTTGCGCTTCTGCAAAAATGCTTGTGTTCCTTCCTTGAAATCTTCGGTGCCAAAGCAGTTCCCAAATTCTTCAATTTCCATTTCGAAACCATCAACGCCCTTATCATAATTGGCATTCACGGCTTTTATAGCGGAGGCAATAGCCACAGAAGAATTTCTCATAATCCGACCTGCAATTTTATACCCCAAATCGAGTAATTCGTCTTGGGTAGTAACGTGATTGACCAATCCGTATTCCAAAGCTTGGTTGGCATCGATCATTCCGGCAGTCATAATCATTTCCATCGCTCGACCTTTCCCGACTAATTGCGGCAAACGTTGGGTTCCACCATATCCTGGAATCACTCCGAGAGAAACTTCGGGAAGTCCCATTTTAGCATTGTCCGATGCAATTCGAAAATGCGCTGCCATCGCGAGCTCCAATCCGCCACCAAGTGCAAAACCGTTTACAGCGGCAATTACAGGCGTAGCCAGGTTGGCTACAAAATCAAAAAGCAATTCCTGACCTTTTGCAGCCAATTCACTTCCTTGATCTACCGAGAAATCTGCAAATTCGCTGATATCGGCACCGGCAACAAAAGCCTTGTCGCCACTTCCGGTAACCACGATTACTTTAATGTCTTTGTCTTCATCTGCCGCCTTAAAAGCTTCGTGCAGTTCCTGAATGGTTTCGCGGTTTAAGGCATTCAATTTAGAAGGTCTGTTGATGGTGATTGTAGCAATGCCATCTTGGGTATCGAAAAGAAGATTGTCGAAATTCATATCGTTTAAAATTAGATTTTTGTTTCTTTCTTACAATAAAAGTAAGCGTCAATGTTTATTTGCCGTTATCCATCACATTTTATAATGGATGTTTGGCTGTCGTAAATGCCACTTCAGCAGCATAGTTTGTTTACTTTTGCAAAGCTACTAAAATCCTCAATCGATTGCCGGAAAGGTAACTTTAAAAGAGGTTTTGCCTGTCGCTGATTCGAGAACAATGTTTCCGCCATAGGTTTCTACGATGTTTTTGACCATTCCCAAACCTAAGCCCATTCCACTTGATTTGGTGGTGAATTGGGGTTCAAATATAAATGCTCTGTTTTCTTCCGGCACACCGATTCCGTTGTCGGTTACGGTGATGATTACGTTACCTTTTTCTTTGTGAACGCTGACATCGATTCGAGGATTCTCGGGTTGTTTTTGTTCTACGGAATGGATGCTGTTTTTTACCAAATTCGTCACCACCCGAATGAGTTGGGTACGGTCGAAACGAGCACGGATTTCTTCGTCGATGGCATTGAAATAAACATAGTCTTCATTAAAAATATCCAAAGCTAATTTGACGATATATTGCACGTCGAGGGTTTCATCTTGCTGCGCTGGCATTTGGGCATAGGTTGAAAAAGCCGACGCGATCGAGCTCAACGTGTCTATCTGCTGAAGAAGCGTATCGGTGTATTCGGCAAACTTTTGCTCAATATCGGGATCGTTTCGGTCGAATTTGTTTTGCATACTCTGGGTGGTCAGTCGCATGGGCGTCAGTGGGTTTTTAATTTCATGTGCCACCTGTTTTGCCATTTCGCGCCAAGCGGTTTCGCGTTCGCTGGCAGCCAGCTGTGCAGCACTGATTTCAAGTTCGTCAATCATGCGGTTGTAAGAATCCACCAAAACGGCAATTTCCTGAGGCGGGTCGTCGATCAGAATTTTTTTGTTGCGGGTGCGGAAACTTGTCAATGCCAACTTCTCACTGATTTCTTTTAGCGAACGAGTAATGTATTTTGAAAGGAAATAGGCAAGGACAATGGCCATCAGAAGCATAAAAACATAGGCCACTGAAAGCTTGTATAAATATTGAGTGAGTTCGTCGGAAATAAAGTTGTCGTCCTCAATATACGGCAAGTTTAAAATCGCCAACGGCTTGAAGTAATTGTCGGTGATATAGGTGTAGGAAGACTGAAATTGCTGACCGTTTTCCCGAAATTCCTTGATAAATCTTTTTGAAGGAGAATTGCGCAACCCTTCCAAAGCATAGTCGGGCATGTCTGCGATAGCTTCTTGTGTGAAAAAGGATGGTTTCGATGATTTTAGCAGTTTGCCATCCAAGTCATACAAGTAAATTTCAAGGTTGTGAATGTCCTTTATTTCATAGATTTTATCTTTAAAAATCAATGGAATTTGATCGGTTTCTAAGGGATATGTCGTGGTTTTCAGAACGTAATTGATGTTCTCACGGATGGCAGTTTCTTTCCTTAACAGCCGATCGCGGTGGTATTTTTGCGCTTCGTTTTTATATTGAAAAATGGTCACTATTGCAATCAATACCGAAGCACCGATAACCAAAAATATCATGGATAGAAAGATCCTCGTGCGAAGTGATTTTTTATAAAATGACATTTCGGTTTATTTGAACAGGTAAGATAACAATAATTACACCACTTTTTAGCTTTTGAAGCTTCGTTGCTCACCTATCGAAAATAGCAAAAATATTTTTCAAAATAAGCTCAACTCCGTTTTTCCGAATCTTAGTTACTCTTAAAAAATCAACCTTTAAGCGTATTTTTTATTTCCCGATTCAGAAAATATCCCGTGACGATTGTCGCAAGTAAATCGGCTAAGGGGAAGGAGATCCAAACCCCAATTTCTCCAAAAATAGGAGGTAGGATAAAAAGCAGCGGAATAAAAAAGAACCCTTGCCTCGTGAGCGTAAGGAGTAGGGCGGGCACAGCTTTTCCGATGGCTTGGAAATATGCCGAACCGATCAATTGGAGCGCAATAATAGGCGTTGCTGCAAAAACCCAACGCATGTATTTTGGTGTTGTTGCGATGATTTCAGGATCGTCGGTAAAAATCGTGATGATCACTTCTGGGAAAATCATAATTAAGGAGAAAACAACGAGTGCCAATAGGCTTGCATACAGAATGGCTTTGTTGATGCTTTCCCGCACCCGCTCAAACTGGTGTGCGCCATAATTATATCCGGCAATGGGCAAGAATCCTTGCGTGATTCCCAAAACGGGGAAAAGTGCAAACATGAGCATGCGACCGATAATACCGTAGGCCGCAACCGAGGTTTCGCCACCTAAATTGAATAGGATGTTGTTCATCAATAAATAAGTAACACTTACAATGGCCTGGCGCGAAAGGGTTACAAATCCTAAAGCTGATATTTCCTTGAGAATCGGCAAGTCGAGGCCGAAGTCTGAGAGGCTAATTTTTAGTTCTGAGTTTTTACTGAGAAAGAAATAGAGAATATAGAAGAATCCCATCAGATAGGAAATAAACGTGGCCCAACCGGCGCCTGCCATTCCCCAGCCAAATTCGATGATAAAAAGATAGTCGAGAAATAGATTGGCAACCGATGAAACAATCATCGTTTTCATCGCGAATTTTGGTTTTCCTTCTGCGCGAATAACGTTGTTTCCCATCATACTCAGCGCTAAAAATGGCACGCCGTAGAGGATGATCATATAGTAGGTTTTTGCAGGTGCAAAAATTTCGCCTTTACCACCAAAAGCGGGGATGAGACTATCGCTAAAGATCAGCCCCAAACTCGCCATAATCGTCGTGAGAATCAGGGTTAGCGTAATCTGGTTTCCAAAAGTGCGCAGGGCTCTTTTTTTGTCCATAGAACCTAATGCGCGGGAAATCATCGAAGATCCACCAATTCCGATCGCCATTCCCAAAGCAGAAATAAAGAAAGAAACAGGCAGCACGACATTAATGGCTGCAATGGCGATAGAACCAATCCAATTACCGACGAAGACAGTGTCGACGACAATGTTGAGCGACATGACTAAAATCCCGATGGAAGCGGGAATGGATTGCTTAATCAATAGCTTTTTAATGGGTTCGTTCCCTAATAATTCACTCCGATCTTTCTTCATTATGCGATGGCAGTTTTGAAGTCTATGATTCGCCATCTAAAAATCCAACGGCTTACTACATCTATCCACGCATCACTGTCGTTTAGACAAGGAATGGCCGTAAATGTTTTGCCGCCAGCAGTTTTAAAAATTGATTCTCCAACCGATGCCATGGTTATGGTGTCTGGGCAATCGATAGAAAATCCAGGGCTTACCAACACTAAATTTTTAATGCCTTTTTTCGCCAATTTTTTGATAGTGTTTTTAGTAGAAGGTTTTAACCACGGTTCCAGTCCTAATCTCGCTTGGAACGCTGTTGTATACACATCGGATTTTAAGCCAAGTTTTTCTGCAATTAATTCAGAAGTCTCTCGACATTGTTTTTTGTAGCACAAGTTGTGATTTTCTTGTGAAGGGTTGCAACAGGTGCCCTCTAAAGTGCATTGGTTTTTAAAAAAATCCCGATCCATGGAAAAATACTCCGGAACGCCGTGATAACTGAACACGATGTGTGTTTCATCGATGTTATCGACTGCCCTCAAAATGCTTTCTGCCATCACTTCGATGTATTCCAATCGATCGTAATACGCATCGATGTAATCGATCTCCATTTCTGGGAAATATGAATCTCGAATGTCTTCTACTTTTTGAATGACGGATCCAACGGTGGAAGTTGCATATTGGGGATAAAATGGAAGTGCTAATATTTCTTTCACGCCCCTGGCTTCGAGGTCTCTAAATCCGCTTTCGATACTCGGGTTGCCATAGTGCATCGCAAAGGCGACGGGAGATTTGTTGTGTTGCAGGATTTTATTTTGAAAGCTTTTAGCAATTTCATGAAAGGATAAGCCATCGTGGTTGGAATGTGAGTGCTCTGAGGTGAATTCTGGAATGCCATGCTCGGGATGAATCACGAACGGATCCTTTAAAATCTCTTGCTGAAACTTCTTTAGATCAATGGGATTATCGCTTTCGGGGGAGCCAGTATGGATTAGAAGTACTCCTTTCATAAGGGCAATTTTTTTATGAGTGCAAAACTACCTCTTTATCCGAGAAGGGTCAAAAGAGACTGGGGTTTTAAGAAAAGACTAACAAGTCGTGGGGTGAAGCTTTATTTATTGTCTAAAATAATTTGCTCCAATTCCTTAGCCCCAACAAGACCAGATTTCCGCCAAAGAATTTCTCCGTTTTTAAACAACATTAACGTAGGCACGCTGCGAACCTTAAAGGCTGCGGCAGCCAGAGGATTTTGATCCACATCGATTTTAAGGATTTGGGCTTGGTCGCCAACACGGGTTTTTAAGTCTTCTAAAACAGGTCCCATCGTTTGGCAAGGGCCACACCATTCGGCGAAAAAATCGACTAAAATCGGTTTGTCTTGATTGATGACTTCTTTGAATTTCACGAGGTTTGTTTTTTATCTTTTTTAAGCAATGAGAAAATAAGTCCACCCAAAACCCCTCCGTAAAGCGTGCTGTTGATGGGTTTGGAGGTTATGGCACACGTGCCCGAAAGGCATCCGATATAATTCCAATAAAGGAATCCAGCCAAAGCTCCGACCAAAACACCGATGCCGACAAGTCCGTATTTTTTAATACCTGCTTTCATGTTACTCCTGGTTGAGCTTAACCTTCCACATGCCTCTTAGGTCGCCCATTTCATAACCCAAGGCTTTATCGTTCGGGTATTTTTCTGCAATGATTTTTCGTGTGCTTTCGCTGATATCATCATTGCCTCCGTGACATTTTAGGCAAGTTTCCATCGCAATGTGGATGGGTCTGTAGAAATAAACTTCTCCATCTTCTTGCTCTACATAATCTTTGGTCGCTTCGTTCGATTGAAAGGCAGCCATCATCTTTTCCCATACTTCGATGTCTATTTCGGCCGAAAGTGTGTTATTCGGATTTCGATTCTTATCGGTCAACCGCTCTATCTTCGATTGATGCATAGACGCAATAGAATCGGTTAGTGGCATTGCAGCAGTATTACAAAAGTCAACAGCGTAATCCGTTCCACCTTCTTTTATGGCTGATGCTACATTCGCCATCAATGTTTTTTGAGCGTGACTGGAAATGCTATCCCCTTTTGCCATATACATGGCGATGTCTTCGGAGCTAAGTTCCTCCGTCTTCTTTTCTTTTCCTTCATTGCACGCTAAAAATGCAGTGCTAGCGATAAGGATAACCGATATTCTAAAAAGTTGTTTCATCATTTTATTTCTTCGTAAGTAGTATCGTCTAAGTCTCCCTTTTTTGAGGTGTAGGAAGTATTGCAAGCCGTGCCACAGGTTCCGATGTTAAAAATAGGCATCAATCCAATAAATCCACCCAATGCTGCTAAGAGCCATTCTTGGGATTCAATTCCTTGGACGAGGATAAAAACTCCTAATATCAGTCGGAGTATCCGCGAGAAGTTCCAATTTCGAAAATAATTTTTCATAGTTTTAGTGTATTGACTTGTTAAATAGACCTTGCCTCGCGATAAGTAATCGGAGGCAAACCCTATTCATTAATCGGGGATGTGTGTGTTTACCCGCGCTCTGGATATCCGAGTTCAAAGAGCTTTTCTGTCAACGCTGATTTTTCAACGTTACCTTCTACGTGAACTAACTGGCTATTCTGATCGACGGCGACACTTTTTACGCCTTCGATGTTCCCGAGCGCTTTTTTGATGGTGCTTACGCACCCACTGCAAGTTACGTTGTCGACTGTGATGTTATGTGTCATTTTATATAGTTTTAAAGAGCATCTATTGCGTCGAAATATCGACGTTTTCACGATGAATACGATAGCAATTTATACGTTTTTTCTCAATATCTGATTCATATTTCCAACAGATCCACCGTTGAATACATTTTCGATTCCGTTTCTTTCAAGGATGCCTTTGGCGTATCCGCTTCGAGCGCCGCTTCTGCAAAAAAGAACCACGCTTTTCTTTCCCTTGAACTTCTTCATTTGATTTTGAATTCTTTCCATCGGGATGTTGATAGCGCCTTTTACGCTCCCTGCCGAAAACTCGGCAGGGGTGCGTACATCTACTAATAAGGCGCCGTTTTTAACGGCATCAACTAATTCAGTGTTGTTTTTTGTGCCAAATAAGGCTGAGAAAATACTTGCCATCTTAGAGTGATTTTTTAGCTAAATACCAATCTACCTGCTCTAATTCCGTATCTTTTTTACGAGCGGCTAATCCTTCCAGAGTGTTTGGAGCACCAACGATAACCTTGTCTCCTGGCTGCCAGTTTAAAGGCATGGCCACTTGATGTTCGTCGGAAGTTTGCAGTGCCAATAGCGACCGCTTGATTTCCTCCATATTTCTTCCCACGTTAAGTGGATAATACATAATCAATCTGATTTTCCCTTTAGGGTCGATGAAGAATACCGCGCGTACGGCAGCAGTTTCGCTTTCACCTGGTTGCAACATCCCGTAGAGTTTTGCCACATTCATATCGATGTCGGCAATAATCGGGAAGTTGAACAAGACACCTGTTTTTTCATCTACAGCGTTTACCCAAGCAATATGCGAGTAGATACTGTCGATGCTCAAACCGAGTAATTTGGTGTTGTGCTTTTCAAAGAAATCACTTTCTAACGCAAAGCCACTCATTTCGGTTGTACAAACCGGTGTAAAATCGGCTGGATGTGAAAATAAAACCACCCAGCTCCCTTTGTTGTAATCCGAAAACTTCATGTTTCCGGTGGTTGTCACGGCTTCAAAATCTGGAGCCATATCGCCAATTCTTGGCATGGTATATATTTCTTGTGTTTCTTTTTCTATCTGATTTTCCATAATTGTACTTCTTTTAAAGTTAATATTCTAAATTCGTGTTATCTGGTGAAGGTTTAGGTGTCCGTTATAAAGTCGATCAATAAAGATCGTCTCGAGCTTTTTAGATCCAGCCCTTCTTTTTTAAGTTTTTAAAAACGTTGCAAAAGCATTGTGATTTGGATTGTGTATTCTTGATAAATGTTAGATTATCAGCGTTTTGAAGCTAAAGTCTAAGCTCTTGATTCTTGCAACGAAGCGGTCTTGTCTCTTTTTCTGGACAATATTGTTTCTAAATACATTTATATCCATTCTCCGTCCATTCTTTCATACCACCTAAGTAGTTGTGAACGTTGTCAAAACCATTTCTTTTTAAGATGGAATAGGCAATAGCCGATCGGTCGCCCGCTTGGCAATGGACAATTACTTCGCCGTCTTTACTTATTTTTTCTAAGTTGTCTTCTAAGGTTCCGAGGAATACGTGGTTGGCACCTTCAATGTGTCCGGCGTGATATTCGTTTGCGCCACGGACATCGACGATTTGAATGTTGTTTTCACTGAGTCGAGTAGAAAGTTTGTCCACTGGAATGATATTCATCGTTTTTAGTTCTATTCCTAAATCGTTTACATCCGAGATGTATCCGTAGATATTGTCGAGGCCGATACGCATCAACTTTCGGGTCAGATCTTCAATTTGCGAATCGTCGCAAACCAACATAAATTGTTCTTGGTAATTGAGCAACCACCCAGCCCAAGTTGCAAAAGAATTAGAGCCTTTGATGTTTATACTGTTCGGAATAAATCCTTCGGCAAAATCCATTTTATCGCGGGCATCAATAACTTTCATTCCTCGACTATATGCAGTTAGAAACTGATCATTCGATAGTTTTGGATGTACAGGAACTTCCGTCAACAAAGGTCTGTCTACTTTGTTGAGGTGTTTCATCATCGCAAAATATTTCGGAGGTTCCGGTTGATCTGAGAGCAGTGAGTTTACAAAGCTCTTTTCGTCGTTTTCAAACTGAAGCGCCCAGTTTCTGATTTTTTCATAACCTACAGTTGTACTCGGCACGGAGCCTAAAGCTTTTCCACAGGCAGAACCTGCACCGTGTCCAGGCCAAACCTGGATGTGCTCTGGCAAGGCAGCGAATTTATTTAAGGACTCAAACATTTGTTTGGCGCCCAATTCCTTGGTTCCTACAAGGCCTGCAGCTTCTTCCAATAAATCTGGACGACCTACATCGCCTACAAATACGAAGTCGCCTGTAAAGACCATCACCGGTTCATCGGTTGCTGGATGATCCCGGAGTAAAAAACTGATACTCTCTGGTGTGTGTCCTGGCGTGTGCATAACCTCCAAAGTGAGGTTGCCCACTTTAATAACGTCGCCGTCTTTTAGACCGATATGGTCAAATTCATATTGCCAATCTTCGCCTCCTTCGTCGGATAAATACATATCAGCACCAGTTACTGCGACCAATTCTCGCGTGCCGCTTAAAAAGTCGGCGTGGATGTGGGTTTCCGTAACGTGTGTAATTTTCAGGTTGTTCTGTTCGGCGATTTCTAAATAGACGTCGATATCTCTCTGAGCATCGATTACTATAGCTTCACCAGCAACTTGACAACCGATAATATAGCTTCCTTGAGCAAGACTTTCGTCATATACGTGTTGAAAAAACATAACTTCTTATTTATTAAAAGGGTGAACTTTTTATTTCTAATGCAAAGATGGGCAATTGCTTTGAAATATACAGTAACCTGAGTTACATACCGTATGGATAAGGGATTCCAGCGTTTTTTAGCTAAGTAGCGATTCTTTGAGGAGGATGTAGACGCCCATCACAAGAACAAACCATCCAAAAGCAGGTTTGAGTTTCTTTCCGTCGATTTTTTTGGAAAGTGCCGCTCCAATAAAAATACCTAAAATGGCAAAACCAGTTACTTTTAGAATGAGGATCCAATCGAAAGACAGACTATCGGCTTCACCAAGAAATCCGATGATGGATTTTGCAGCGATGATGGCTAACGACGTGCCTACCGCTTCTTTCATAGGGAGTTTGCTGAGGAGCACTAAGGCTGGAATAATCAGGAAACCACCGCCAGCGCCAACCAAACCCGTTAAGACACCAACGACAATTCCTTCGATAAGAATTAAAGGGTAGTTGAATTTTAGTTCTACTTCATTTTCGATTTCAGCAGAAAGTTTCGGCTTTTTAATCATCCGATAAGATGCTAATATCATCAGGATGGAAAACAATAGCATCAAAAAGACACTTTTTGTGACGACCAAACTTCCTATAGAAAAGAGTTCCGAGGGAATAGCAGGGATGACATAGGCTCTTGTGGCAAAAACAGCGATGATGGAGGGAATTCCAAAAACGATTGCTGTTTTGATGTTGACAAGACCTTTTGTGAAATACGACAGCGAACCGATAAAACTCGATACGCCAACGATAAGCAGCGAGTAGGCGGTTGCTAAGACGACGTCGACACGGAAGAGGTAAACCAAGACAGGAACGGTGAGAATGCTGCCGCCACTTCCGATTAATCCCAAAGAGATTCCTATAAATACCGACGCGATGTATCCTGCTACTTCCATGTTCTAATTTAGAGTGAAGTTGCAAAGATGTGGAATCCAAATAACTTATACAGCTACCTATATTACAAACAAGCCTAATTCTTGTTATTCTCTCTTATTGTGGCTGGAAGTTAGTTTTATGTTAAAGAAAAATTCGGATATTTACAGTATGTTAAATTTATGTACCTTAGAGGTTGGATAATCGTATTGGAGCATCCAGGGCTGCACTGTTTTTAGAATATTTGATGCTTCTCGAAACAGCGTAAAAACCAAAAAAACGCATTCCCAAGATTCAAAAACTTAACTCACCTCACAGGGCTGTCGCAACCGTATCGCCAGATGGAATATTTTCTTCGACGATGGAATTTTTCAACCCAACATGAAAAAACTGAAGCGTATTATTAAACACCATCTAATATGAATTTTAGAACGAAAACGAAGCTGTCTGATATTGCTATCGGTTTTGTAGATCTCGTTTTGCTCGCCTTTCTCATATTCGATTTTGGGTTTAGGAAATTTTTCGAACTTTTCGAGTATAAACTGGTCACGCTTCCACTTTTGATGTTGGCATTGGTCGGGTTTAATATCTATAAGCTTTATGCCTATAAGAACTACCCAACGATTTACAGAAACTCCAAGATCAGTCTCGGGGTGCTTATTAGTCTGATCGTTCTCGAGTTCATTGTCGTAATTGTAAATTATGGTGGCTCGATATCGCACGCCTATTTAGATACCCGATATGTTATTGAATACGGATTGGGAGTTTATTTCTTTATCCGGCTGACGTTTCTACTGCGTAAGATTTACGGTCTGTACTACAATCCCGCGATATTGTTTGTGGGAAGTTTTGCCATTATTGCTGTCAGTGGTGCGTTTTTATTGATGTTGCCCAGTGCAACTAAGGCAGGCATCACCTTTACCGATGCCTTGTTTACTGCGACGAGTGCCACCGCCGTAACGGGATTGATCGTAGTGGATACCGCCAAGGATTTTACCACGGTAGGTCAAACGATTATTATGGTGCTCATGCAAATTGGCGGATTGGGAATGTTGACGTTTACTTCGTTTTTCGCCTATTTCTTTAAGAGTGGATCATCTTTTAAAGAACACTTGTATATGAAGGACATCTTAGGTCAAGCCAAGCTGAGCAGTGTGATGCGGATGGTTTTTCAAATTGTTGTATTCTCAGTAATTTTGGAAATCGTCGGCGCCATTTTGATCTATTCATCAATCAGTGATGTAAAACCGGTTTCGGATAAAGCGTTTTTTGCAGTATTCCACGCCATATCGGCATTTTGTAATGCTGGGTTTTCATTGGCGTCTGAGAGTATATACGACATCCGTTTCCGATATAATTATTCGATGCAATGGGTGTTGATGGTGCTTATAGTCTTCGGTGGGTTGGGTTATCATATTGCCTACAATGTGATTCAATTTTTAAAAAGAACCGTGGTCAATACGTTCAACAAGAAACGTCGAACGTCGGTATCCAGAGTCATCAACCTCAACACCAAAATTGTGTTGATCACGACAGTAATACTGATTTTTGGCGGGGCATTCTTCTTTTTAATCTCGGAAGCAAATACCAATTTGGCGGAACACAGAACGGTATTTGGCAAGTTTACTGCAGCGATGTTTTCTTCGATTACTGCGCGAACCACTGGATTTTCGCACGTAGATATGCAAGCGTTTACAATTCCAGGATTGTTGGTTTTGATATTTTTGATGTGGATTGGCGCTTCGCCCGCTTCTACTGGAGGTGGAATTAAAACATCTACTTTTGCCCTTGCCACACTGAATATTTTGGCTCTTGCCAGAAATAAAAAACACGTCGAAATCGGAACCCGACGCATAGCACCAGAAGCCATTCAGCGCGCTTTCGCCATTATGTCTATTTCGTTGGCGTGTATTGGGGCAGGCGTTTTGTTGTTGTTGATATTTAACCCGGAATTCACGTTGATGCAAATCGCCTTCGAGGCGTTTTCTGCCTTCGGTACGGTTGGTCTAAGTTTGGGAATTACGCCCAATCTTTCAGAGGAAAGCAAATATGTAGTGATTTTTCTGATGTTTTTTGGGAGAATCGGGATGTTGAACCTGTTGTTCGGGATTATGAAACGCCTGCACAAGACGGATTACGCTTACCCTGAAGAGAATATTTTGATTAATTAAAAAAGAAATCCAATGAAAATAATAGTTATCGGTTTGGGAAATTTTGGAATGTCGTTGGCAATCCATCTCTCCAATTCGGGAAATGAGGTGATTACGGTTGACCAAAACCCTGAAAAAGTTGACCTCATCAAGGATAAAGTGGCGCATGCCGTGATTATGGATGCCACGAACGAAAGTGCCTATTCTGCGCTTCCAATTAAGAATACCGACTTGGCTGTTGTTGCGATTGGTCAACGCAATGGAGGCGCTGGCATCTTAAGCGCAGCCATTGTCAAGAAACTTACTAATGCAAAAATTATCGCCCGATCGGCATCAGACTTGGAAGATACGATTTTGGAAGCGATGGGAATCGACGAAATCATCCATCCCGAACAGGAATTTGCAGAGCGCTTAATGAAGAAAATCAACTTAAAAGGAAGTATCGACAATTTTGAAATCGACGATGATTACTTACTTTCTGAAGTAAAAGTAGATCAGGACTTGGTAGGAAAATCATTGATGGAGTCGAACATTCGGAAAACATTCAAGCTCAATATCATAACCATTATCCGAACTAGAAAGTACAACAATATCCTGGGTCGGAATGTTACAAAACGTGAAGTTGTGGGGCTGCCCAAACCCGAAATGATTTTTGAAGAAGGAGATATTCTCGTGGTATTTGGGAAAGACCGCGACATAAAAAAATACCTGAAAGCTCAATCCGATTAAAATGGAATATGCGATGGGTTTTGTTACGGATGATTTTGCAATTGTTTATTTTCGTTGGCGTCCATAAGGAATTCAGATTCGCATAAAACAAAAAATTCGATGATTTTAGTCAACATCCTAAAAGGCATAGCGGCATATCAAGGAAGCTTTCAACTGATTCGAAAATTGAAGTTGTGGAAATACTTTGCCATTCCCATCGCAATTAGTTTGATTACGGCCACGACTATCGGATTGTTGGCGTGGAACTTAGGAGACGATCTTGGCGTATTCATCCAAAAAATTTGGATTTGGGAATGGGGTGCGCAAGGTTTCCAAAAAGTGAGCAATGTGATGGGCGGCCTGATTATTCTCGTCCTGGGATTGATTTTGTACAGACACATCATCATGGCGCTGAGTGCTCCTTTTATGGGGGTGGTTTCAGAAAAAATAGAAAAACATCATTACGGCGAACATCACTTTCACGAAGAGTCTGGTTTTTTTCAATTGCTCCTGCGCGGCATCCGAATCAACGTGCGAAATTTATTGCTCGAAATCCTAATCACCATTCCAATTTTTATCTTAGGCTTTATCCCGGTTGTCGGAATAGTTTCGTCGGTATTGGTGATTTTAGTGCAAAGCTATTACGCCGGTTTTGGAAATATGGATTACACCCTGGAAAGGCATTACACCTATTCGAATAGCATCAAATTTGTGCGGAATAATCGAGGAATAGCTATCGGCAATGGTCTCATTTTTATTGTTATATTAATGATTCCCGTAATCGGGATTATTTTGGTGCTTCCGTTCTCGGTTACAGCAGCAAGTGTGGCGACATTAAAGAGGATGGAAAGCGATGAAACCGTGAATCTCTTACCCAAAAAGGTGGCGTAACTATCTTATAAAACAGTTAATAATCGCATCGACATTGAATATTGAATTATATTTGTAACGTGAAGTTTATAAATAAACATATCGGCCGTTTCTTGTTCTCCATAGCCTTTCTTTTGGCTCTTGGAAACAATGCGATTGCTTTTGAAAGTCGGACTGCAGATACTACGAATCAGCAGACTTCCCTTGAAAAGGAAAGCGAGCAGAACCGGTCTAAGGAATTTGATAAGTTTTCGCTTGTCAAAGCTGCGCAGACCATTACGACCCAAGAATATTCAAGTGGGGGCTGGTTGGTTGCCAATCGATCAGAAAACAGCATCGTCGCTGCAGCATCGACTTCACATCACACTACTACTTATTATTTGGAGGATCAACGTCGTTTGATCTCCCGATACCTTTATCCTTTTCATTATCATTGGTAACGTAACGAATGATTTTTCGGAAGGTTTGAATTGAATTTCAGACAATAAATTATTAATCATTCATTTTAAAATTTACGTATCATGGATATAAATGTAACCCTTGTGGGGGTGGTTATTCTATTGACAGTTTTTATACCCATTGGGTATATGGTTTTGATTTCTTCTGGCAGCATTAAAAAAGCCAAAAAATCGATTGTTGAACTTTCAAAATCCCAAGGTGCCAATCCACAAATGGTGGAAGTCATAGGCAATGCGGTTATTGGATTGGACAACGTTTCAAAAAAATTGGTTTACACGCAAAAACAAAATCCAGAAACACATTTTAAGGTCATCGAGATCAACGATCTTAAAAACGTGTATGCCCGAAGCACTCGGTTTAACGACAAGTCGCTTTCGTGGGTAGGACTGGAGTTGGTGGGTAAAACTAAAAAATATGAAATTCCATTTTATATAGACAATGCCGAGGACGGACATTCGCGCGATCCCGAAGTGTGTTTGCAAGACGCTAAGAAATGGGAGCATACGATTCGCCCGTTACTCCAAGCATAAGTTTTGTTAGTTAGGTGTTTGAAGACCGTCCTGAAAAGGGCGGTTTTTTTCATGAAAGCCTTTATTAATCGGTATATTTACTAAAATTTTAGTCCAAACACCGCAAAAATATGAAGCATACGGCAGTGATCGATTCCCCAGTAGGCAAAATGAAACTTGTTGCTGATGCCGTTGGGCTTACTTCCATTCAGTTTTTGGATTCCGAGGAAATACTTTCAGAAGAAATTCCTAATGCGTTAGAAGAAGTCGTCAAGCAATTACGAGAATATTTCGATGGAAAACGACGGGATTTCAACCTTCGGCTTTCTCCTCAAGGAACCGATTTTCAAAAACGGGTGTGGAGAGAGTTAGAAAAAATTCCGTTCGGAAAAACAGTTTCCTACAAACACATTGCCACTCGGTTGGGCGATCCCAAAGTGATTCGCGCAGCGGCTTCCGCCAATGGAAAAAATCCAATCCCGATTATTATTCCTTGTCATCGCGTTATTGGAAGTGATGGTTCGCTTACAGGATATGCGGGCGGATTGCAGCGGAAAAAATGGTTGTTGGAACACGAAAACCCTTCTCGTCAGCAGGTTTTGTTTTAAGGATTAAAGAGATTGATAATTTTCGTATCTTTAAAATCAACTTCCCAACATAAAATTTCAGGTTATGTTAAAGCGCATCAATTTAAAACACATTCTTTTTTTAGACATTGAAACCGTTCCTGAAGTTCAGGAGTTTGAAGCATTAGACGATACTGCTCGCGTGTTGTGGGAAGCAAAATCAAAATACCAACGGAAAGACGAATTCACCGCCGAAGAATTTTATCACAAAGCGGGCATTTGGGCGGAATTTGGAAAAATTGTCTGTATTTCAGTCGGATTCTTTTCGATAACAGGTGATGTTCGAGAATTTCGAGTGACCAGTTTTCACGGCGATGAAGTCAAATTATTAAAAGAGTTCAAACAGCTTTTGGATTCCCACTTCAATAAACCGCACCATCTGCTTTGCGCGCATAACGGAAAGGAATTTGACTTTCCCTATATTGCGCGCCGCATGGTTATCCACGGCATTGAAATTCCCGCCAAGCTCAATCTTTTTGGCAAAAAACCTTGGGAAGTGCCCCATATCGATACGATGGAACTGTGGAAATTCGGCGATTATAAACACTACACTTCCTTGAAACTGTTGACGCATATTCTCAACATTCCTTCACCAAAAGACGATATCGATGGGAGCGAAGTAGCCCGTGTTTATTATGAAGAGAACGACATCGATCGGATTATTGTCTATTGCGAAAAAGACACCGTGGCAGTGGCCCAAGTTTTCCTGCGCTTTAGAAATGAAGCTATTTTGATTGAGGACGAAATCATTTCGGTATAGAAAATCTAAAGGATTGGAATTGTGCATTCTCCTTTAATTTTGTTAGTTTAGCGGTCATCTAAAAACAATGA
>Ga0209075_1002456_pt1 | contig 16332 bp, 13 predicted proteins | sample Stecom2011_FD_187523 | JGI IMG/M metagenome (GOLD analysis project Ga0209075, IMG submission 187523) | Agricultural soil microbial communities from Utah to study Nitrogen management - Steer compost 2011 (SPAdes) (version 2) | ecosystem: Environmental > Terrestrial > Soil > Agricultural land...
TTGGCAATAAGTCCCTGATGCGACAGAAATACCAGGGGTAAAAATAAAAGGGCACTGCTTACAGTACCGTAAAGCAAAACCAACCACACGGCATTGTCGCGCAATGCGTGCTTTTTCACCACCTCGTAAATACCCAGAAAAAAGGCCGAAGCGATGGTCAGGAGTATCCAAACCATATTAACAGACTATAAATAAATGCTTAAATGAGCACCATGGTGGCGCCGTAGCCGTACTCTTTAAAGGAAGCGTCCTGATAAGAAACACCTTTGTATTTGCGTTCCAACTGCTTCCGAATTTCGTTTTTCAGCACACCGTTGCCCACGCCATGTATAAAAACCAGACGGCGGCCTTTGGCACTTTTGTTTTCCTGCATGACGGCATGAAACTTATCCATCTGCAACTGCAAAATTTCTCCATTGGTGAGGCCGTTGCTGCTGTCGATCAGTTCATGAATGTGCAAGTCGACTTCGAGCAATTCGGGGGTGGACTTGCGCTTGGCTTTCTTTTCGGGCTGAACGCTTCCGGCTTCTTTCTCTCGTATAATGGCTCGCGTTTCCCGTTCGCTGAGCGCCTCCATCTTTTGTTCGAGCTCATTTTTAATAAGAGGGAACAGCACTGCCGGCTGGTAAAAAAAGTCGTTGGCCCTAAAGCTGTTGTCGCGGTAAAACTTACGTGCTTTGATGGTGATTACTATGGAAACAGGATCCAGCGCAGGATAGGGCTTGCCCTTTTTATACAGCAATAGTTGCAGGTGAAAACGCTTATCCAGGGCTGCGGCCTCTTGCTCATCCAGCTCCAGCTTCGAATTGGGCGCCATGCTTCCCTGGTGCAGGGCGTGCATAAAACCGTCCTCGCCCAACTCCGACATCAAATAGGAACAGTAATAGTTGCTGTCGTTAATCAGGTAAGCCTGCAATTTCCCGGTCTCTGTTTGGTTGTTGCCGGTTTTTATGTACGCCAAATACAAGCGGGGATTAAAATCATCGTGTCCCTCCTCTTCCAGCTCCTCGTGATAGGCTTCGGGTTCGGAGATCGCCTCGTTATGGTGCTTGTCCTCCTCCACAGCAGCTCGGCCCGGAGCTGCAGCTTCCACACGGCCTTTCTCCACCACCACCACTTCGTGCATGGCTACGGGGACTTCAAAGCCGTCTTCATCCTCTACAAAAACCAGACTGCCCTCGGTACGGCTTACGATACCGCCGCCTACTTCGTTCAAAAACCGAACACGATCACCTGCTTCTACACGCATTTGTTGTCTTTTAATCGATTAATTTGCCACAAAGTTAACTATTTTTGCCCCCTTAAAGCCATAATTAAGCATGTCAATTCCTCAAATAAGCATAGCCGAGTACGATTACGACCTGCCATCGGCACGTATAGCCAAATATCCCTTAGCGCGACGTGACGAGTCGAAGCTCCTGGTTTACCGCCAGCAAAAGATTGAACAGGGGTACTTTAAGCAGCTGAGCAGCTTCCTGCCCAATAACACGCTGCTGGTCTTCAACAACACCAAAGTGATACGGGCCCGACTGCGTTTCCAAAAAGCTACGGGTGCCCAAATCGAGATTTTTTGTCTGGAGCCCCATGTGCCGACTGAGGCCGCCCTGGCTTTTGAAGCGAAAAAGGAGGTGCAATGGCAGTGCCTCATAGGCAATGCCAAAAAATGGAAGGAAGGCAAGGTGCAAGCCCTGGCTGAAACAAGTCTGGGAACCATTACAGTCTTTGCCGAAAGGGTCGCCAAGCTGGGCGATGGGGCCATTGTACGTTTCAGTTGGGAACAGGAGGAGCTGAGTTTTGCCGAAATAATGGAGGGCTTGGGTCAGACCCCCATCCCGCCCTACCTCGAAAGGGCGGCAGAGGACATCGATAAGGAACGCTACCAAACCGTGTATTCAAAGTATCTGGGCAGCGTGGCGGCACCCACGGCAGGCCTCCATTTCAGTCCCACCGTGCTGAACGAACTGGAGCGCAGCGGCACCCGGGTGGCCGAACTGACCCTGCATGTTGGGGCGGGGACTTTTAAGCCCGTAAAGGCCGAAACCATCGATGGGCACGAAATGCACACCGAGCATTTTGAAATAGATACAGCGACCCTTAAGCTTTTGGCCGCACATACAGGACCGCTCATTGCTGTAGGCACCACTTCGGTACGTACCCTGGAATCGTTGTACCGCGCCGCCCAACATCTGAAATGCGGCAAAGACCCGCACCAAATCAGGCAGTGGGATGGTTTCAGCGGGTCGGGCGACTTAAGCCGCCAGGAGGCCCTCGAAACACTCATCGGCTACTTGGAAGCCAACAAGCTCCCCTCTTTTAAAGCGGCCACCTCCATCATTGTGGCTCCGGGCTATCGTTTTGGGGTGGTGGACGGACTGATTACGAATTTCCATCAGCCACGAAGCACTTTACTCCTGCTCATAGCGGCCATTGTAGGGGAACGCTGGAAGGATATTTACCGCTATGCCCTCGACCACGATTTCCGCTTTTTGAGCTATGGCGACAGCTCACTGATTCTCCGCTGAGGCACTGTTGGAACGACGTCGTTCCAACTCTTCCTCCAGAATTTCCTCTACATCGCCCACGCAGGTCCCACAAATGGTTCCGGCATCGGTTTCGTCCTGCACTTCGGTAAAAGAGGAGAGCTCCTTCTCCCGTATCACCTTAACAATGTCGGCTTTCGTCAGCTGCAGATGCCTGCATACCAAATCGTTATCTTCCATATCAATAAAATATTTTTTTTCAACATCAAAACGCAAGATACTAAAAATGGTCCTTGGCAGACCATTTTTTAGTAGGCGTAAAACACGGCTAAGGAAAGGCCCTTGCCGACTATTTCTCCAAGGCCAATTCTACCAATACAGAAATTCCCATAATGTTGGTATAGGCAAATTTCAAGTCCAGCAGACCGGCGTCGAAGCGCACAATCTCAAAACCAATGGGATAGCTTAGTCCCGCAACAAACTCAAAACCATAGCCGTCATCGCCACCTGCAGGTGGTCCCTGCGCCTCCTCGTCCTGAATAAAGGTAACGGTCAGCTCGTCCCCTTCAAGGGCCCAGGTAAATTCGGCTCCGGTAGAGGCAGTGCCGCTGTAATCGGCATTAAAAGTCAGTTGCATATCGGGGTTGGCATCTTCAGTAACCACCGGCTCTGAACCGGGCATGGTTACATTGCTGTAATAGGAGGCCACCTCCCAGGTGCCCACCATCTCCGCCTCTTTCTCCGCATCCTTGAGCCCTTCATCGTCGTCGCTGCAGGCGACAAAACCAAGGCTCCAAAACAATAAAAAACTCAAAAACCAATATTTTCTACTACGCATCGTTTTATTCATTTGATTCATTTTTTTTCGAATACAAGATTACAAACTCCACATTAAAACAGCAAGCTTTTTTAGGACTAAAATGTCCTGATAGCACAATCGGCTGCCAAAGCCCTGTTTTGGAACAATTCTTGTATGGTTGAAGGCTTGAAAATACAAACATTCACCCGGACATAGGTACATCTTTGTTATCTTTGGCTACCTGTGCCTGCGGGTTAACTGTATAAAATAACATACACCATGAATCAAACTGTTGACATTAAAGAGCTTAATGAGCGCATCAAACAAGAGAGCTCCTTTGTGGACCTGCTGACCCTCGAAATGAACAAGGTTATTGTAGGTCAGAAACACCTGGTTGAAAGTCTGCTGACGGGACTGCTGGCCGACGGGCATATTCTGCTCGAAGGGGTTCCGGGTCTGGCCAAAACCCTGGCCATAAACACGCTGGCGACCATCGTTGATGCCCAATTCAGCAGAATTCAGTTTACGCCCGACCTTTTGCCGGCCGACTTGTTGGGAACCATGATTTACAGTCAAAAAAATGAAAGTTTTGTGGTAAAAAAGGGCCCCATCTTCACCAACTTTGTATTGGCCGATGAAATCAACCGTGCACCGGCCAAGGTGCAGAGTGCCTTGCTCGAAGCCATGCAGGAGCGCCAGGTTACCCTGGGCGACCAAACCTACAAATTGCCCGAACCCTTTTTGGTACTGGCCACCCAAAACCCCATAGAGCAGGAAGGAACTTATCCGCTGCCCGAGGCGCAGGTGGACCGTTTTATGCTGAAGGTGGTCATTTCCTATCCTGAAAAAAACGAAGAGCAGCAGATCATTCGCCATAATTTGGCCCAGTCCTTTCCCCGGGCTTCAAAAATTTTGAAGCCCGACGACATCATCCGTGCCCGAAAGGTGGTTAAGGATGTGTACATGGACGAGAAAATCGAAAAATACATCGTCGACATTGTATTTGCCACTCGTTTCCCCGAAAACTATAAGCTCGACCGCTTTAAGGAAATGATTTCTTATGGCGCCTCGCCCCGTGCCAGCATCAGTCTGGCTGCCGCCGCCAAGGCCTATGCCTTTATTAAGCGTCGGGGCTACGTGATACCGGAAGATGTACGTGCGGTTTGCCACGACGTTATGCGCCACCGCATTGGGCTGTCGTACGAAGCCGAGGCCAACAACATCAGCACCGAAGAAATAATCAGTGAAATCCTGAACACAGTGGAAGTGCCTTAATCGCATTGAGGCTAAGCCTTTTAATGGAGTTTGTAACGCTTAAACCGCTTGCCTGTGGAAACCACGGATATTCTAAAAAGAGTACGACAAATAGAGATAAAGACCCGGGGCTTGTCGAGCCACATTTTTGCCGGCGAGTACCATTCGGCCTTTAAGGGCCGGGGTATGATGTTCAGCGAAGTACGGGAATACCAGTACGGCGACGACATCCGCAACATCGACTGGAATGTAACGGCCCGTTTCAACCACCCCTTTGTAAAGGTGTTCGAAGAGGAAAGGGAAATGACGGTTATGCTGCTCATCGATGTTTCCGGCTCCAGAGAATTCGGAAGTTCCTGGCGCTTCAAAAAGAATCTGATTACCGAGATTGCTGCCGTTTTGGCATTTTCTGCCATACAGAACAACGACAAGGCGGGGGTCATCCTTTTTTCGGACCGAATCGAAAAGTTTATTCCGCCCAAAAAGGGGAAAAAGCACATTCTGCACATCATTCGGGAGCTCATTGGGTTTACACCGGGGCAAAGGGCTACCGACCTTTCGGAGGCATTTCGTTACCTCACCAATGCCATTAAAAAGAGGTGCACCACCTTCGTCATATCCGATTTTCTGGATGAACAATTTGAGCATGCCCTGCGCATAGCCAACCAAAAGCACGATGTGGTGGCCCTCAGGGTGTACGATGCCCGTGAAGCAGAAATGCCGGATATTGGTTTTGTGAAATTCAAGGATGCTGAGAGTGGTGCCCTCGAATGGATCAATACCTCCAGTGCAAAAACGCGTGAGGCCTACAGCCAGTGGTGGCAACAAAACGAACAGCAGCTGAAAACCACTTTCAGCAAATGCGGGGTCGATCATGTGGCCATTGCCACCGACCAGGATTATGTAAAAGCACTGATCTCGCTATTTAAAAAACGCAGTTGAAATGAAGTTGAAATTCCCATACAAAATTGCCTTACAGTTGTTACTTGCGGCGGCAGTGTCGGGATGGGTGCTGCCTGCTGCGGTGAAGGCCCAGGCTGTTTCTGCAACGGCAACACTCGACTCCTCGCTGATGGTCATTGGCGGTCAGATGAAGCTGCAGCTGGAGTTGCGACAACCCGAAGGCCTGCAGGTAAACTTTCCGCACTTCACCGACACCCTTACGGGGCAAATAGAGATTGTAAGTGCCACCCCCATCGACTCCACCATCATGGGCGATGGACGTGTGCAACTCTCGCAGGCGCTCACCATTACTTCTTTTGACAGTGGACTGCATTATTTGCCACCTCTGTATTTCGAGTATATGGAAGGCAGTGAACAACGCAGAGCAGCCACCCGGGAGCAAGCCCTTATGGTGGTTAATCCTTTTGAGAATGTTGACCCGGAAAAAGGCTTCCTGGACCTAAAGGGCCCTATGAATTTGCCCTTTATCTTGGCCGAGCTCCTGCCCTATTTCAAATGGTTCATGCTCTTCAACTTATTACAATTGCTGGTGGCGGCCGTTGTCATCTACTTACAACGCAGCAAAAAGACCCTAAAACAGATTTTTATTCCCGAAAAACCGAAAGAACCGGCGCATGTGGTGGCTCTTCGGGAATTGGACCGCATCAAAAATCAGAAATTATGGCAAACGGGACAGGTAAAAACTTTTTATTCGCAACTGACCGAAGTGCTGCGGCGCTACCTGGAGGACCGTTACCATTTTCCGGCTCTGGAACAGACCAGTGGGGAGATTTTGCGCCAGTTGAAACACGAAGACTTACCAAACAGCGATTTGCTGCCAAAGCTACGGACCGTGCTGGAAACCGCCGACCTGGCTAAATTTGCCCGTTTTGAACCCCTGGCCGACGAAAACAATACGGCGCTGGTGAGCACCTATTTCTTTGTGAATCAAACCAAACTGGAGCCCCTGCCTGAAATTCCGGAAAGCCCGAAACAGGCAAAAAATGATGATGAAAAACAATTGGTAAAGTAAGCAGAATGATGAATCATACATTTTTACATCCACAATACTTCTTACTGCTGCTTTTACTGCTGCCCATGATTGGCTGGTACATTTGGAAGCAGCGCTCGGCGCATGCCACCCTGCAAATCAGCAGTCTTCGCTTTTTCTCCCTGGGCCGCAAGTCCAGGAAGACCTACATCCGGCATGTACCTTTTGTGCTGCGCGTCCTTGCGCTGATTATGATCATTACCGCCCTGGCACGTCCACAGAGCACCAACCAGCTGCAAAACGTGACCACCGAAGGCATCGACATCATGATTTCGCTGGACATCTCCGGCAGTATGCAGGCGATGGATTTCAAACCCAACAGACTGGAAGCGGCCAAGGAAGTGGCTATTGACTTTATTAAGGGCAGACCCAACGACCGGATGGGACTGGTCATCTTTGCAGCCGAAAGTTTCACCCAGTGTCCGCTGACCCTCGACCACAACGTGCTTACCAATCTTTTCAGAGATGTAAGTATAGGCATGCTCGAAGATGGTACAGCCATAGGAATGGGCCTGGCCACAGCGGTCAACCGCATTAAGGACAGCGACGCAAAAAGCAAAGTCATCATCCTTTTGTCGGACGGCGAAAACAACCGGGGACAAATTGCACCGCTGACGGCAGCTGAAATTGCACGTACCTTCGGCATTCGGGTTTATACGATAGGGGTAGGCAGCATAGGCACCGCCCCCTTCCCCATCAACACTGTATTTGGTCAGCAAGTGCAGGATATGGAGGTGCGCATTGATGAGGCTATGTTGACTGAAATTGCAGAGATTACCGGCGGAAGCTATTTCAGGGCTACCGACAAAGCAGCCTTGCAAGCTGTTTACGAAGAAATTGACCAGATGGAGAAGAACAAGATTCAGGTACAGGAATACACCCGACATGCGGAAGAGTTTTTACCCTACGTATTGCTGGCCCTGCTTTTTCTCCTGATGGAACTGGCCCTGCGCAACACGGTACTGCGCACCCTGCCGTAAAACCATTGTAAGTAGAACTGGAACCAAAATTCAACAAGTATGTTTCGATTCGGAAATCCGGAATATTTGTATCTGCTGTTGCTCTTGCCACTTATGGCTTTTGTGCAGCTGTATTTTCTGTATCAGCGCAAAAAGGCCCTACAGCGTTTCGGCGACAGCGAACTGCTTGTCCATCTGATGCCCGACGTATCCCGAATACGTCCCACTCTGAAATTTTACCTGCTGATGCTTGCCCTGGCGGCATTGATTTTCACCCTGGCTGCACCGCAGTTCGGAACGCGACTACAAACCGTTCAGCGGCAAGGTATTGAGGTAATTGTAGCCTTGGATGTATCCAACAGCATGAATGCCCAGGATATTGAACCCAGTCGCCTGGAGAGGGCCAAGCAGGCCATTGCACGGCTGACCGACCGACTGGTGAACGACCGTATTGGACTGGTGGTATTTGCCGGTCAGGCTTATACGCAGCTGCCCATCACCTCCGACTACGCGTCGGCAAAGATGTTTCTGTCTAAAATCACCACCGACGTGGTACCTACCCAGGGAACGGCCATCGGCGCAGCCATAAATCTTTCTCTGCAATCCTTCAGTCAACAAGAGGACATCAACCGGGCCATCATCGTTATTTCCGATGGCGAAAACCATGAAGACGATGCCCTGGGTGCCGCAGCCGAAGCCGCCGGGCAAGGAGTAAAAGTTTATACCGTGGGCATGGGCTCCTCCAGAGGCGGTCCGATACCGGCGGGAGGTTCGGGAAATTTTCTGCGCGACCAGGAAGGCAACGTGGTCATCACCCGTATGGATGAAGCCATGTTGCAACAGATTGCCCAGGCGGGCGAAGGAGAATACTTTTCGGCCAACAACATCCGGGCCGGCATCAACCGATTGATGGATGAACTGTCGAGCCTCGAAAAGGCGGAATTTGAAACCCTGGTTTACACCGATTTTGAGGACCAGTTTCAATACCTGGCTTTTCTGGCCCTGCTGATTTTGTTGATCGATTTTTTGATATTGGAGCGGAAAAACAAATTGTTGAAAAACATCGATTTGTTTACGGTGGATAAGCAAGTGAAAAAGGAAGAAGCATAATCGGATTAACTTTTTGAACCATGCGACATATTATCATAAATTACTCAATGCTGCTTTTGTTACTGACAGCTGCAGCAAGTAACACGGCGGCTCAGGAGGAAAGACCTCATGTGCGCCGGGGGGTTGCGCTGCTCGAACAGGAGCGCTTTGCTGAAGCGGAAGCGGAGTTTCGTAGTGCTTTACAATTGAAACCCTCTTCATTCGAAGCGGCTTACAATTTGGGAACCGCCTTGTTTCGCCAGGAAAAATACGATGAGGCACTGCAGCAACTGCAGGCCACCACCCCCTTTGCGAACGACGACAAGCAGCGTTTGGCCAGCTTGTTCCATAACCTGGGCAACAGCTACCTCTTTGGCCAAAACATCGACCAGAGTATTGAAGCCTACAAGCAGGCCCTGCGTCACAATCCGCTCGACGATGAAACCCGCTACAACCTGATTGCTGCTATGAAATTAAAAGACGAGCAGGAAGAACAGGAAGAAGAGCAGCAGGACCAACAAGAGCAGGAGCAACAGGAGCAACAAGAGCAGGAGCAGGAGCAACAGGAACAGGAACAGGAGCAACAAGACCAGCAGCAGCAACAACAGCAGGAAAGTGAAGGCATCAGTCGCGAAAATGCCGAACGCCTGCTGCAAGCCCTGGAAGAAGATGAAAAAGAGCTGCTCGAGAAGATGAATCAAAATCGGGAAAAACAACCGGTACGCATCGAGAAAAATTGGTAGTTTTAAAAAAACAATAAAAAGATGAGATATTTCATCCTATATGCAGCATTATACTTACTTCCGCTTTCTTTAATTCAGGCTCAGGAAGCAGAATTTAAGGCCAGTGCGCCCACCACCGTAACACAGGGCAGCCGTTTTCAGTTGGTGTATTCCCTCAATGAGCGTGGAAGCGACTTAAGGGTACCCGACTTACCAGATTTTCAGGTGTTGATGGGACCCTCCACCTCCCAAAGTTCCTCCACGCAAATCATCAATGGAACGGTCAGTCGCTCAGTCAACTTCTCCTATACTTTTATTCTTCGTGCCGATAAAGTGGGGCGTTTTGACCTGCCACCGGCCACCATCGTTGTGGATGGAAAAACCATTGAGAGCAACAAACTAAGTATTGAGGTGATTGCAGGAGATGACAATAGTGCTGCACCGGCCCAGGGTGGACAAACACAGCCCTCCGGGGCCAACACGGGCAGCATATCCGATGAAGACGTATTCATAACCACTACCGCCAATAAAACCGAGGTATGGCAAGATGAGGCCGTTTTGCTGACCACCAAAATATATACGCGGGTCAACCTCGAAGGCATCTCCGACGTTCAGCACCCCGAGCTGCGTAATTTTGTGGTGGAGGAACTGCCTGCCCAATCGAACAGCATACAGTGGGAAATGCAGAATGTGGGAGGTAAAACATACCGGGTTGGCACCTTCAGCCAAAGGGTGATTTATCCGCAAACCGCAGGCAGACATACCATCGAACCCACTTCCATCGATTTCCTGATTCGTCAGCGCCAGGCCCGTCGTTCGGCCAGTATTTTCGACGATTTTTTTGACAGCTACCGCACCGTTAGAAAAACCGTGCGCAGCAAACCCGTCACTTTGCAAGTAAAGGCCTTGCCCAGTCCCCGTCCGGCACATTTTTCGGGTATTGTTGGCGAGGTTACAATGGAAGTAAGCGCCTCCAAAACAGAAGCCGCAGTGAACGACGGAATCACCATCAAAACAGTCGTTACAGGTACGGGCAACCACCGCCTGGCCAGCAATCCGGAACTGAATATCCCCCACGATTTTGATGTTTTCGACCCCAATATAAGTAACAGTATTCGCCAGACAGCACGAGGCGGTCAGGGCAGCAGAACCATGGAGACCCTGATCATTCCCCGTCACCCGGGTACCTTTGAACTGCCCCCGGTAGAATACAGCTTCTTTAACACCGCTACGGGTCGCTACCAAACTTTGCGCAGTAGGCCCATTACCATTACGGTGGAACGGGGAAGCGAAATGGAGGAAGGCACTGTAAGTGCCGGACCCGCAACCAACAACACGCAAGAAAGGGTGCGTTATCTGGGACAGGACATCCGCTATCTGAAAACAGGGGCGATGGACTTGCAACCCGCCAACAGCTTTTTGTTCGGCTCTACCTGGTTTATATTAGGTTATATGCTCCCGCTGGCGCTGTTTGTGGTGCTTTTTCTCTTAAACCAAAAGCGCATTAAGGAAAATGCCGACCTGAGTCGCGTCCGCAACCGCAAGGCCAATAAGGTGGCGCGCAGGCGTCTCAAAAAATCGGCCCTCCTGCTTAAGAAGGGCGACAAGGAAGGCTTTTACGAAGAGCTGGCTCGGGCCTTATGGGGCTATGTCAGCGACAAACTTTCCATACCCCGTGCTTCCCTTACCAAAGACAATGTGCGTAGTGTATTGATGGACAACGGGGCCTCAGCTGAGAGTACGGAAGAGTTTCTGCACATTCTCGATACTTGCGAATATGCGCGTTATGCGCCGCAAAATGAGCACAGCGAACGCGATCAGCTCTACCAAAAAACCATGAAAAACATCAGTCAACTCGAAGAACAATTGAAAATGAAAAAACGGAGTGCTGCCCCACTGCGAATGGTGCTGGGTCTTATCCTGCTGATGTCGTCCCTGCCGCTGTGGGCGCAACCCGGTGAGCAGGTCGAAAAGGCCAACCAAATGTACGCCGACGGTCAGTTTGAGGAGGCCATTGCGCAGTACGAAGCGGTATTGCAGTCGGGACTGGAAGCCCCGGAACTCTATTACAACCTGGGCAATGCCTATTACCGGCAGGGCCTTTTACCGGCGGCCATCCTCAATTACGAGCGCGCCTTATTGCTGGCGCCCCACGATAAGGACGTTCGCTATAATTTGAATTTGGCCTATGGCCAAATTACCGATAAAATAGAGCCGGTGGGGGTATTCTTCCTGAGCAAATGGTTTGCGGGTTTCCGCAACAGCAGCAAGTCCGACACCTGGGCCATCGTATCTATTGTGAGCTTTGTCCTGTTTTTAGCCGGCCTCTTTTTCTTCTTCTTTGCAAAGACCAGTCTCTATAAAAAGTTGTCCTTCTTTGTGGGTGTTCTGGCCTTTTTGGTGGCACTGACCACTTTTGTGTTTTCAGCACAACAAAAGCAGCATTTGGTACAGCGCGACAGGGCCATTGTATTTTCCCCCTCAGTAACAGTGCGCAGTGCACCTGAAGCCGGCGGCACCGAACTTTTTGTACTGCACGAAGGCACCAGAGTCAAGTTGCTTCAGCAACTCAACAACTGGTACGAAATAGAACTGGAAGACGGCAATGTGGGGTGGATGCATGCCGAGCACCTGGAAGTTATCTAGTCGAACGCCTGCGCGACGATGCACCCTTATATTTGGCGCTGCGTGGAGGCCGTGAACCGGAACCACGGTTTTGCCCTGCAGGCGTGCTTGAACCTTCTGCCGGGGCAGCAGGCTCCACGCTGCCCAGCGGGAAGGGATGATCATCTATGACTGCAATCTTGCGCTTTATGAGTTTCTCTATGTCTTTGAGGTAGGCCTTTTCTTCACTGTCGCAAAAGGCAAAGGCGGTGCCGTCGGCACCGGCGCGACCGGTGCGACCAATGCGGTGAACATAAGACTCCGGAATGTTGGGCAGGTCGTAGTTGATGACGTACTCCAGACGGTCAACATCAATGCCTCTGGCGGCAATATCGGTGGCCACCAAAACGCGGGTGGTCTGCTCCTTAAAATTGCTCAGTGCATTCTGCCGGGCATTTTGCGACTTATTGCCGTGTATGGCTTCTGCCGCAATCTTGCTCTTCTTCAGCACACGCACCACCTTATCGGCCCCGTGTTTGGTACGGGTAAAGACCAATACCGAACGGATAGCCTCATTTTTAAGCACTTCCTTCAAGAGCTTGATCTTGTTGGGTTTGTCCACAAAATAAACAAACTGATTGATGGTCTCGGCTGTGGACGATGCGGGCGTCACCTCTACCTTCACCGGCTGATGAAGAATGGTGTTGGCCAGCTTCACGATATCTGGAGGCATGGTGGCCGAGAAAAAGAGCGACTGGCGTTTTGCGGGCAAAACAGCCAGGAGCCGTTTTACATCGTGAATAAAGCCCATGTCGAGCATGCGGTCGGCCTCATCCAACACAAAAATCTCAATTTCCCTAATCGATACAAGTTTCTGATTCATCAGGTCGAGCAAGCGACCGGGGGTGGCGACCAAAATATCCACGCCGTTTTTGAGGGCCTTGACCTGACTGTTTTGATTTACGCCGCCAAAAATGACGGTGCTGCTCAAACCGGTATGTCGGCCATAATTTTCGATGCTCTCCCCAATTTGAATGGCGAGCTCACGAGTAGGTGTTACGATGAGGGCACGTATGGGGCGGCGACGGCTCTTGTTCAGGCCTTGATTATAAAGCAATTGCAATATTGGAATAGAAAAAGCAGCTGTTTTGCCGGTGCCGGTTTGGGCGCAACCCAATAAATCTCGTCCTTGAAGTACTTCCGGAATGGCCTCGGCCTGAATGGGGGTAGGTGTTTCATAACCTTCTTCCCGTACAGCCTGAGCTATCGGGTCGATAAGGTCTAATTTGTCAAATGTCATAAACTAAATCTGAATAAAAAAGGAGCTGCCAACGGGCAGCTCCCAAAGTGATGCAAAGATACAACAAAAAAAGGAAACTTCGACAGGATCCTAGTCGATCACCTTTTTGTCGATGTAACGTGAGTTAAGCAGGCGCAGCGCACTCATGTAATCGAGTTCAAACTCGACCAACTGTCCTACTTTATAATTTCTTGGATTCTCTTCCACATCTATAACCACCATATCGGAGCTGGCACCGACTATTTTCATTTTGGGATCTACCGGCTTCAAATGTTCCACCTCTACATCCAAAATGCCGATATCAATAAGGCCCCTGCACGAGGTGGCATCCGGATCCACATTGCTGAAATCATAGGTATGCCCCTCCACATTGTGTCCCAACTCGCCCGAAGGCGCCTTGGGCTTTTCGGTCAGTTCAATAATCTCAGCATAAAGCCGTATCACATCGCTGTTGATAAAAGGGAAGGTGCTGTTGTTGTATACATCTGAAGCCAAAAACAAGGTATCGCCCACCCTAAAGTGATTGATGCCACTGGGCAACTGACTTTGCAAAAGAAGGGGAATGGTGACGGAGGAACCACCCGATACAAGAGGGATTTTCCGGTTGAAACGTGCCTCAATCAACTGTTTGTACAAGCTGAGCTGAATCAGCTTATCGTCGTTGGGCAGCACCCCATACAAGCACGAAAGGTTGGCACCCAGTCCCACCACCTCAATATGCGGCAACTCAAAAACCTGACTGTAAAACTCGAGCAGATCGTCGCGCATGACCCCTTCACGGAGTTCCCCCAGCTCAATCATAATAATGACCTTGTGCACTTTCTCCTGTCGTCCGGCCTCCTCGGAGAGCAGGCGAATGGTCGACAATTCGGTATTGAAACTGATGTCCGCGTACTGCACAATACTCTTTACTGAGCGCTTGGCCGGAGGTTTAATGTAAATGGTCTCCATATTCGGAGCCATTTGTTTGATGATCTTTAAGTTGGTTACCCTGGAGTCGCACACCTGTTGTACCCCCAAATCCATAACTTCCTGCAAAAAAGTCTTGTTGCCACAAAGCAATTTGGTCACCACCGCCCATTGAATGTCGTTCTTTTTAAAAAGATCGTTCAGGTAGTTGTAATTTTCCCGCAATTTGGTCCGGTTAAGTGTAATATAAGCCATAAAAGGTTGCTTTGGTATATGCTAAAGTTAACAGATTTGTAACAGCTGTAATCTCGATATGTTTAAGAAAACGACGCTTTTCTTGAAAAGTTGTATAAAGTACGCAGTGCCCGACTAAACAAAAAAGAAAGGGAGTTGGCCCACTGAGGCCAACTCCCTTTGTATATATGGAAACTTGAACAGCAATTAAATCAACTCGATGCTGCGCTTCACAAATTTGTTAAGGGCCTCCCCTTTCAACATATTATTCGAAAGCAGGGCCAGGTCGATGAGCTGCGACACCAGCTTGTTGCCGCCGGCAAAAGTCTTCAGCAGTTCTTCCTTCTTCTCACGCTGTTCGCTCAGCTTTTTCTTCACATCTTCCAATTCCTCCTTCTCAGTCTGAGGCACTTCCTCCTCCTTCTTATCCTTTTTGGCCGCTTCCAATTCGGCTTTGCGACTGTCCAGACCGGCCATTCGACCATTGATGGTCTTCAGCTTTTCGCCCAGCTCCGCTTCCACCCCTTCGGCAATACGGGTGACCAGGGGGTGGTTGCCGTTTACAACCAGGTTGTAGCTGTCGGGCATATCGCCGTAAAACATCATGCCCCCGCCCAAAGCGCTCATTTCCTTCATGCGGCGCATGAACTCCTGCTGGGTAATCATTACCGGCGTGTCTTGTTCCGACAAGCCCTCAAAACTGACCACAAAATGGGCCTTGTTTACATTGGGCAACTGAGAAGAAAACACCGTAGTCAATTGCTCACGCTGCTCGGCACTCAGCTTCAATTCCTGGCTCTCCTCTTTGGGAATCAACTTTTCCACCACATCGCTGTCGACCCGCACAAAACGGCTCTTTTCAAACTTCTGCTCCAGGTGGTTGATGAAGTGTGAATCAAAGTGACCATCCATCAACAAAACATCGTAACCTTTATTCTTAGCGGCCTCAATAAAGGTGTACTGATCGTCCTTGTTGGTGCTGTACAGGTACACCAGGCTGTCGTCCTTATCGGTCTGATTACTCTTAATAAGGTCTTTGTACTCCTCAAAGGTGAAGTACTTGCCTTCGGTATTCTTAAAGAGGGTGAATTTGGCCGCCCGGTCGTAAAACTTCTCTTCGGTAAGCATGCCGTACTCGATAAACAACTTCAGGTCGTCCCACTTTTCCTCGAAAGTCTTCCGGTCGTTCTTAAAAATTTCTTCCAGGCGATCGGCCACCTTTTTGGTGATGTGACTCGAGATCTTCTTCACGTTGCCATCGCTCTGCAGGTAACTGCGCGAAACGTTCAGCGGAATATCCGGCGAGTCGAGCACCCCATGCAAAAGGGTCAGAAATTCCGGCACAATTCCTTCTACCGAATCGGTTACATAAACCTGATTGCTGTAGAGCTGGATCTTATTCTTTTGGATCTCAATATTGTTCTTAATCTTGGGGAAATACAGCACTCCCGTCAGGTTGAAAGGATAGTCCACATTCAGGTGAATGTTGAACAAGGGGTCCTCGGCCATGGGATAGAGGTCACGATAAAATTGCTGATAATCCTCCTCCTTCAGATCGGCCGGCATCCGGGTCCACAAAGGATTGGTCTCATTGATTACCTTGTCCTTTCCGGTTTCCACTTCCTTACCGTCTTTCCACTCGGTTTCCTGGCCAAAGGCAATCTCCACCGGCAAAAAGCGACAATACTTCTTCAGCAGACGGTCGATCTCCGCCTTATCCAAAAAGTTTTTATTGTCTTCGTCGATGTACAGTATAATGTCGGTTCCACGGTCGTCTTTCTTTACTTCCTCCAGGGTGTACTCGGTAGTGCCATCACAGCTCCATTTTACCGCCTGGGCATCGTCGCGAAACGAACGGGTAACAATTTCCACCTTCTTTGAAACCATGAAGGAGGAATAAAAGCCCAAACCAAAGTGACCAATAATGGCATTGGCGTCCTTCTTGTATTTCTCCAGAAATTCATTGGCACCCGAAAAAGCCACCTGATT
>Ga0209075_1002457_pt1 | contig 16330 bp, 16 predicted proteins | sample Stecom2011_FD_187523 | JGI IMG/M metagenome (GOLD analysis project Ga0209075, IMG submission 187523) | Agricultural soil microbial communities from Utah to study Nitrogen management - Steer compost 2011 (SPAdes) (version 2) | ecosystem: Environmental > Terrestrial > Soil > Agricultural land...
ATGTTGATTTGAGTGCCGTTGCGCTTCACGAAAAAGAAAAGGAACTTCTAAAAATCCTTCAACAATATCCAGAAACGATCCAATTAGCGGCCGAAAACCACAGTCCGGCGTTAATTGCCAACTACACCTACGATTTGGTGCGGGAATTCAATAGTTTTTATCAAAACGTGCCGATTTTAGCGACAGAAGATGATGCCGAAAAAGCTTTCCGTGTAAAACTTTCGAAAGCGGTAGGGGAAGTTATTAAAAGTGCATTCGGATTATTGGGAATTCAGGTTCCGGAACGGATGTAGTTTAAAACGAAATCTGAAGTGAAAAGTTGGGTGTAATTCGCAAAGAAAATTCTTTAATTTTAAACACATACCTATGAAAATTTTAACAAGAATAATACTCGCAACTTTTATCTATGTAGGCTTAGCCACGACCTGCGAAAAAGATGAAGTCGGAATGCAAAACACATCGGCTATTGAAATTAGAGATATTTCGTAAAGTGGGAGCTGGAAAATCTCTTATTTCTTCGATTCTGATAAGAATGAAACACATCATTTTACGGGTTATGTATTTTCCTTCAATGAAGATGGATCCTTAGTTGCCAGAAAGGGTGACACAACCGTTACCGGAACATGGTCTGTCACACAAAGCAGCTCTAGCGACGACGATGGCGGTTCGAATGACTTGGATTTTAACATTTTCTTTGCTTCACCACCAAAATTTGAAGAGCTGTCTGATGATGGGGATGTCGATTATATCAACAATGTTCAAATAGAACTGATTGATATAAGTGGCGGTAATGAAGGTACTGATTATTTACACTTTGAGAAAATCTAAACCCACACTTTCAATCTTTTACAACAAGCCATCCTATCGTAAGGGTGGTTTTTTTATGCTTGTTTTTCATATTTTTTAAAAAAATAACATAATGCGGTAGGGTATTTTAAAGGTCAGCTGTCTTATAGATATAAAACATAAAAATAAAAGACCATGAATAAAATCCTCAACCTATCAGCTTTAATCTTCCTGTTATTGGCTTTGACAACCTCGTGTTCTCAAGACGATTCGTAGCCTTTTGGAGATCCCAATTCAGACATCATCACGGTGGACTCCGAATTGGGTGTGATGTTGAACCGCATTTCGGATAGAAACAGTACTTCATCGACAGATTGTATTGATATCCTGTATCCGATAACTTTTTTTATCTACAACGAGAATCAGCAACAAGCCAGAGATCAATCAAGATAGAAGACGGTAACGTTATTTTTTGTCCTTCGCACGCGCCAAACGATGGAGGCAGGTCCAATTTCCTGATCTATGAAAAGCTATAACAATCAAGAATTCTTTTTATGAATTAGTTAATTGATGTTGAGATTGTAACCTTTTTTGATTTTTTCAATCTAAACATAGAGAAGCTGGACGCAATCAGAACTCGAAACGCGTAAGCATCAACGCAGACTACGGCATTCATTTAAATCGAAACCAAAATTCAAGTTTTAAAAATCCATTATCCATAGGAGTAGATATCGAAACTGGCGGCCATGTGTTTCAAATGCATTTTACAAACGCCCAAGCCATGTTCGAGGAAGGATTCTTAGTTCAAGGTCAAGGAGATTGGACCGATGGCAATTTCTTTTTCGGATTTAATATAAGTCGGGTTTTTTAGAAAAATGAACAATGAAAGCAATAATATATTAACCTTAAAACAAACATTATGCGAAAGATGAAACTATTTTTATTAGCAGCACTTACTGCCACCATGGCAAGTGCACAAACAACCTATGACCTGGACTGGTATGTTGGAATTTCGAATCAAAATGCGAGTGTCACAATCGAGCCGGGCGATACGGTAAGATGGACTTGGACCGATGAGGTGCCGCATTCCGTAACTAGTGAGTCTGGCAGTCAAGAAGAATTTGATAGCGGAATTTTAACGGGAAATGGAATGCAATTTTCCTACACGTTTACCGAAGTAGGGGTGAATGATTACAAATGTGATGTGCACTCCAATATGGAAGGGACAATCACCGTAGAGCAAACCGCCTCGATAGATGAAAAGTTCCGTAAGAATATCAGTCTGTATCCAAATCCTGTGCAGGATAAACTAACGGTTGCTTCTTTATACGAATTGGATACGTATAGCATTTACAACATGCTCGGACAGCGCGTAGCAGAAGGTGCCGCCAATGGCAATATCACAGAAATTGAAATGTCAAATTTAAAGGGCGGAATGTATTTTGTGCATGCCACTTCTGGAGAATTGCAAGCAACATTTAAAGTGTTGAAGCGATAAAACTTCTACATTGCATTAAAGAGGTTGTTTGAAAAAACAGCCTTTTTTTATAGTTAACTACTGCTTCGATTAGTGAAAAACGATGCGAAAGGTATCGGTTTTATTTTGGCGCAATCTCTTTTTCATCCAAGTGATAGATTTCCATAATCCCGCTCAGCACTTTTTTGAAATCGATTTTTAAATCGATGAGCTTTCCGGTTTCCATATCCATGACCCATCCGTGAACGGCCAATTTCTTTTGGCGCACAGCGATTTGAACGATCGCAGTTTTAATAACATTCACACATTGCTCTTGGACATTGAGTTCTACAAGACGTCGATATTTTTCCTCCTCGTCTTCAATGGCGTTCAGCTCGTCGCGATGGAGGCGATACACGTCGCGAATGTTTCGCAACCACGGGTTTAAAATACCCAAATCTTCCGATTGCATGGCGGCTTTTACACCACCACAACCGTAATGACCGCAGATGACGATGTTCTTTACGTTTAAAACAGTTACGGCATAGTCAATCACACTCATCGCGCTGAGGTCTAAATTGGACACCATATTCGATATGTTGCGCATCACGAACACATCTCCCGGATTGACGCCCATAACTTCCTCTGCCGTTACGCGACTGTCGCTACAGCCAATATAGAGGATGTCTGGATTCTGACCGTTGGCTAAGTTTTTAAAATAATTAGGATCCAATCCCAATTTCTTATTCACCCAATCCTCGTTGTTTTTGAAAATCTGTTCTATGTCCATAAGGCAAGCTGAAAATGATTTGTTTCAGGATTTAAAGATAGAAAAAGCACTTTAGTTGTCAAAGAGAAGATCCTGTTCAATTAGTCGAATTATTTCTTAATGATTTAAATTTTCAAGGTTTATATTGATATCATAATGATTGTCAGACCTATTATCTTTTCCCAATTTATCCCCAATTTTACCACGAAATCGTATATAATGAAATTTAGTGCTATATTCGCGGCTTATTAAAACCGTCTTCTTATTTGATGGCCACAATACAATGTGGTCAAAACGTAAAAGCGCCGCGATATACTATCTCCAAGCGCAGCGGTCTAAACAACAAAATCTATTTCATCAAGGCTAGTCTATCTTCCACATAGGAGGTAGCGACATCTAGCGCGGGCGATATGGTTTTCTGAAAAATATTTTATGACATTTAAATCACTCGGGCTATCCAATGCCCTGCTAAAAGCTATTAGCAAAAAAGGATATGACACGCCATCTGCGATTCAACAAAAATCAATTCCATTAATTTTAGAAAGAAAAGACGTACTTGCATCTGCTCAAACCGGTAGTGGGAAGACAGCCGGCTTTGCACTTCCTATTTTACAAATTCTAAACGGTCAACCAACACTTAGAAAACGTACTGTGCGCGCTTTAATTCTTACACCCACACGCGAGCTCGCTGCTCAAGTGGAAGACGAATTTAAAGACTACAGTGAATTTACAAACCTACGTTCTACCGTTGTTTTTGGAGGCGTTGGTGCCAATCCACAGATTAGAGCGCTCCGAAATGGCGTCGATGTTTTGGTGGCTACACCAGGGCGTCTTTTAGACTTGCATCAACAAAAAGCACTTTCGCTATCGAAAGTAGATATTCTAGTGTTGGATGAAGCCGATCGCATGCTCGATATGGGCTTTGTTCGCGATATTAAAAAGATTATTGCACAGCTTCCCGCAAAACGACAAAACCTGCTTTTTTCTGCAACGTTTTCCAAGGAAATTAAAAAGTTGGCCAGTGAGTTTCTGCATCACCCCGTGATGGTAGAAGCAACACCGGAGAACACGACGGTAGAAAAAATAGACCAAAGTATTTACAGGGTCGATAAGAACCAAAAAACCAATTTAATCATCACGTTGATTTCTGAAGGCAATTGGCAACAAGTTTTGGTTTTTACAAGAACCAAGCACGGCGCCAATCGATTGAGTAAGCGACTTGAAAAAGCAAAAATCACCTCGGCAGCCATACATGGCAATAAAAGTCAAGGCGCAAGAACCCGTGCACTCGCCGGATTTAAAGAAGGAAAAGTTCGCGTTTTAGTGGCTACAGATATCGCTGCTCGTGGTTTGGATATTCCATTGTTGCCGCATGTTGTCAATTTCGAATTGCCGAATGTTTCCGAAGACTATGTGCACCGCATTGGCCGAACTGGTAGAGCGGGAGCTAGTGGTGAAGCAATTTCGTTAGTAAGTCTTGATGAGGTTGGCTATTTAAGAGATATTGAAAAGCTGATTGGCGAGCGTCTTGAAACCAAAACTCTCCCAGAGTTTGAACCTACCGAAACAATGGCGGAAGTAAAAGCAGCAGAAGCAGAGAAGAAACGACAAAAAGCACAACGACAGAGTCAAAGACGAAATTCAAATACAGCAAAAAACAAACGTAATACGCCAAGAAAACGAACTGGTGCTGGGAGAAGACGGTAATTTTACTTGATATAGAATAGGGAAGTGTGTGCTCCAAAGACTTCCCTTATTTCTTTGGCATAGGGTTTCCAAAAACTATAGTACCTTTGCGCCCCAATTTGGTAAGAGAGAATATGTTTAAGATTATCGACTCCTTATATTTTTTGTTTCGTCCTTTTATACCGCTAAAGACATATAGATATGCTGTTTGTGGGGGCGCCAACTTGGCCTTCGATATCTTTCTTTATTTTATTTTTTACAATTTTATTTTTGCGAAACAAAACATAGATTTATACTTTGTTGTTTTGAGTCCGCATATTGCTTCTCTGTTTTTTGTGTTTCCCATTACATTTACTACAGGATTTTTGTTGAATAAATTTGTCACTTTTATAGGGTCTAATCTACCTTGGAAAGTTCAGTTTTTCAGATATTTTGTCGTGGGTATGGGCGCGTTACTACTGAGTTATATCGCTATGAAGCTTTTTGTAGATGTTATGGGAATATATCCAACGCCCGCACGGTTAATCACTGTTGTAATCGCTGTTGTCTACAGCTATATCCTTCAAAATAAATTCAGCTTTAAAGCGGCGTAAGCTAATTGCCTTAACTTCTTAAGCATTTTCGAGTTTTACTTAGTAGGTGAAAAAGTAAGGATTGCACTTTTCTTATTTCCAATTATTATAAAAACTTTGACATTTGGTCTATACTATTTGATGTATGTTTAGCTGAAAAGAATAAAACATGAAGAATAGAGAATTAGGAAAATCTGGATTGCAAGTTTCGCCATTATGTTTTGGCGGTAATGTTTTTGGATGGACCGTAGATAAAAAACAATCGTTTACATTGTTAGACGCCTTTATAGATGCTGGATTTAATTTTATAGATACCGCAGATACTTATTCGTGGTGGGTTCCAGGAAATAAGGGAGGAGAATCTGAAACCATCATCGGGAAATGGATGGCAGAAAGAAAGAATCGCGATCAAATTATACTATCCACTAAAACAGGTTCGCAAAACAACGAACGACCTGCAAACGTGAGTAAAGAATTTATTATTTCAAGTATAGAAGGATCGCTTCGTCGATTGAAAACCGACTATATCGATCTTTATCAAACTCATTTTGACGATGAGAACACTCCTGTGGAAGAAACACTCGCTGCCTACGATCAACTTGTAAAAGAAGGTAAGGTGCGTGTGATTGGCACGAGTAATATGTCGCCAGAAAGAATCCGTGAATCTTTAAAGGTTTCTGAAACGGAAGGCTTTCCAAAATATCAGACGCTTCAGCCTTTGTATAATTTGATGGAACGCGAAAGCTATGAAAAAGAATTGATGGGCATTGTAAAAGCGAACAATATGGGCGTTTTGAGTTATTATTCTTTGGCATCTGGATTTTTGACTGGAAAATACAGAAGTAAGGACGACCTCAATAAAAGTCAGCGAGGTGGTGGTGTGAAGAAATATTTAGATGAAAAAGGCATCCGGGTTTTAGAAGCTTTGGATAAAATTTCAGAAAAACACGATACAACCCAAGCTTCGATTTCCTTGGCATGGTTGATGGCGAGACCTACTATTACGTCGCCCATCGTGAGTGCTACAAGTTTAAAACAGATGGAATCCATCATCAAAGCGCCACAATTAAAACTTGATAGAGAAGATATGGATTTGTTGAATGAGGTGAGTGCTTAAGTAATTTGAAACTTGTTAAGATTTAAAATCACGCATTACTACTCACTATTTGCAAGCCTACTACCGAAATAACCAAGGTTGAAAGGAAAAACATGCGCCAAAAAGTAACGGGTTCTTTAAATAAAAGAATGCCTGCTATAACAGTCCCAATCGCGCCAATCGCGCCCCAAACGGCATAGGCAGTTCCGACGGGAATCGCTTTTTCGCCGCCCATCGCTCTAAACAGAAGATACATGCTAATGCTCACGCATACGACGAAGGAGGCGAGCCACAACCATTGTTCTTTGCCAGAGGAGTGTTGTGCTTTACCTAAACTGATGGCGAACCCTGTTTCAAAAAGACCGCCAATGAATAGTAAAATCCAATTGATGCTCATTTTCTTAAACTAAAATTTTAGAACTATGTTGTTTCGTTGAGTTTGGTTTTCTTCGAGCTAAACCGCAAGATTAAAAATCCGATAATGGCCGATATAAACGATCCTATTAAGATTCCGATTTTTGCCGAATCTATATATTCCGGGCTATCACTAAAGGCCAAGCTCGCAATAAAAATTGCCATGGTAAAACCAATTCCGGCTAAAAACGAAACCCCTACAATGTGAATTCGTTTTATATCGAGCGGGATGGTTATGAGTTTTAGTTTTTCCCCCATCAATACGACCAGGGTCACCCCTAAACTCTTGCCCAAAATTAGCGAGACAATAATGGTGAAAACTAATGCCATGTCGAGATTTCCGGTGCCGCCAAACACAACGCCCGCATTGGCAAGTGCAAATATGGGAATTACTAAGAAGGCCACCCAATTGTGAAGAATGTTCTCAAAACTCTGTATGGGCGACTGATATTTTTCAGACCAACCCTCCATTTCGTTTAAGAGTTGAAGCTGGCTTTTGGAAAGCACAGCGCCATCGACAACGCGCGTTTCTTTGATGTTGTGAATGATGCCTTCTAATTGTTCGGTAAATTCATTGGTCGATATTTTGTTTCGAACAGGGACGGCAAACGCCATTAGAATTCCAGCTAAAGTAGGATGAAGTCCACCTTTTAAAAACAGAAGCCATACAATCAATCCCCAGACTACAATTAAAGCTTTGGAATAAATTCCGCGATAACTCAAAAAGTATATAAAAGCGAGTACAGCCATAGCAGCACCAAGCATGGCAAGGTTGAGGCTGCCACTGTAGAAAACTGCAATGACCAAGACTGCTGCGAGGTCATCTACAATTGCAAAAGCTGTTAGAAACACTTTTAAACTCAACGGTACACGGTTTCCTAAAACATTTAAAATGGCCAGAGAAAAAGCAATGTCGGTAGCCATTGGAATGCCCCACCCTTTCAAGGTTTCTGGATTTTGGTTTAAAACAAAGTAAAACGCAACGGGGATAATAATACCACCTAAAGCTCCGAAGAGTGGGAACATGACTTTCTTGGTAGAGTTGAGCTCCCCAATAACAAATTCTCTTTTAATTTCTAGTCCGATGAGAAAGAAGAATATGGCCATAAGCCCATCATTCACCCATAATAAAAGTGGTTTTCTCAGTTCGAAATTGTCAGAAACAAATCCTATTTCGTAATTCCAAAATGCGAGGTAAGAATCGCCTATAGCCGAGTTTGCCCACACCAAGGCTATAATTGTTGTAGCCAGCAATAAGATACCACTAGAGCTTTGAAGCTTTACGAATCGTTGAAAAGGAGAAAGAAAAAAGTTGGTCGAGAACATATATTAAGGTGTTAATCTATAAACCAAAGCCCAAAGTATAGTCGTTGAAACCAACTAATTGAGTTTGTTATAAGACAATGTGCCAATATAGTAAAACGGAAAACAAAACGCTTTTTAAAACAATGGCTACACTTAAAATTTATGAAATATTTGTGATTTGGATGCCTTTGCAGGAGTTTTTTTATTTAATTCCTCGAATCCCACACACATTTTTTGATACTCCCTTTCAGAGTGTTATCTTTGCACTCGAAAACCTACATCTACAAAAAAGGGTTTAATTTTATTTAGAAAGTAAGACTATGTTTAATAATTTAACTGATAAACTTGACAAAGCCTTTCATGTCCTGAAAGGTCACGGCAGCATTACTGAAGTAAACGTCGCAGAAACTTTAAAAGAAGTGCGTCGTGCGCTATTAGATGCGGATGTCAACTTTAGAACTGCGAGAGATTTTACGAATACTGTAAAGGAAAAAGCGATTGGTCAGAATGTATTGACAACGCTTCAGCCTGGACAGTTGATGGTGAAAATAGTAAAAGACGAGCTTACTGAATTGATGGGTGGCGATACCGCCGGCGTCAACCTAAGTGGAAATCCGACCGTAATTTTGATGTCTGGTTTGCAGGGAAGTGGTAAAACTACTTTTTCGGGTAAACTCGCCAATTTCCTCAAAAACAAAAAAACGAAAAAACCTTTATTGGTAGCTTGTGACGTTTACAGACCTGCGGCAATAGATCAGTTGCACGTGGTGGGCGATCAGATTGGTGTTGAGGTTTATAGCGAACCAGAGAATAAAAATCCGGTTGCAATTGCCCAAAACGCCATTGCACACGCCAAGAAAAACGGGTTTAATGTCGTTATCGTAGATACCGCCGGACGTTTGGCAATCGATGAAGAAATGATGTCGGAAATTGCCGATATCCACAAAGCTATCGAGCCTCAAGAAACCTTATTCGTGGTCGATGCGATGACGGGTCAGGATGCGGTTAATACAGCCAAAGCCTTTAACGACCGATTGAATTTTGATGGGGTTGTCTTGACAAAATTAGATGGTGATACCCGAGGTGGTGCCGCTATATCGATTAAAAGTGTGGTCAACAAACCTATAAAGTTTATCGGAACCGGAGAGAAAATGGAAGCCATTGATGTTTTCCACCCTTCGCGAATGGCCGATCGTATTTTAGGAATGGGAGACGTGGTCTCGCTTGTAGAACGTGCGCAAGAGCAGTTTGATGAAGCCGAAGCCCGAAAGCTCCAAAAGAAAATTGCTAAAGATCAATTTGGATTCGATGATTTCCTAAGTCAAATTCAGCAAGTGAAGCGTATGGGGAACATGAAAGATTTGGTCGGTATGATTCCTGGCGCAGGAAAAGCATTGCGCGATGTGGATATCGACGATGATGCCTTTAAGGGTATTGAAGCGATCATCCATTCGATGACACCTCATGAACGTAGCGAACCTGCTATTCTTAATGGAAGCAGAAAAAGAAGGATTGCAAAAGGTAGTGGAACAAGCGTTCAGGAAGTAAATCAGTTGATTAAGCAATTTAATCAAATGGGGAAAATGATGAAGATGATGCAAGGCGGTGGCGGCAGAAAGATGATGCAGATGATGAACCGAATGCGATAACGCGAATTTAACAATAGAATAATCTGAATAATTTTCACCGAGTACAGAAAAACAACCTGACACCATGACCATTCTCGACGGAAAAAAAATAAGCAATGACATTAAAAATGAAATTGCTGCTGAGGTTCAAGAAATGAAAGAACGAGGCGAAAAAGTGCCTCATCTTGCAGCGGTTTTAGTAGGAAGCGATGGAGCCAGTCTTACCTATGTGGGCAGTAAAGTTAAAGCGTGTAAGCGAGTGGGGTTCGAATCTACACTGATTCAAATGCCCGAGACTACCAGTGAGCTAGAGCTTTTGAAGCAAATTAAAAAACTAAACGAGGATGAAGACATAGATGGGTTTATCATTCAACTTCCGCTTCCACCACAAATTGATACACAGAAAGTTTTACTGACCGTCGATCCGCATAAAGATGTCGATGGATTCCATCCGCAGAATTTTGGAAAAATGGCGCTCGACATGAGTACGTTTATACCTGCCACCCCTTTTGGAATTCTTGAATTGTTGCGTCGGTATCAAGTAGACACCAAAGGAAAACACACCGTTGTTATTGGTAGAAGTCATATCGTTGGCCGCCCGATGAGTATTCTAATGAGTCGGAAAGGATGGCCAGGAAACAGTACCGTTACCTTAACCCATAGCAACACCAAAAACATTTCGCAGATTACGACACAAGCCGATATTATTATTTCAGCTCTTGGTGTACCGAATTTCTTAAAAGCAGAAATGGTCAAGGACGATGTTGTAATTATCGATGTGGGAATTACACGGGTGCAAGATGATAGTCACCCAAAGGGTTATGTAATAACGGGTGATGTGGATTTTGAAAACGTAAGTAAAAAAGCATCGTTTATCACCCCTGTTCCAGGTGGTGTTGGCCCGATGACAATTGCTATGCTGTTGAAGAATACATTATTGGCCTGCGAGCAAGGCCGGCAGAAAGATTAGTTACACATCATATTCTTTGGCTTGTTCAATCCGCCAATCTAGGTATCTGTGAATGTCGGTTTCCAACCAGCCCACCCCAATGGTCAAAACTCCAAGATCGTCTATATAGCCCACAACAGGAATAAAATCTGGGATGATGTCGAGCGGGTTTAAAACATAGAGCATCATCATGGCAATGGTAGCAATAGTAAACCAAGGTGTGTGCGGATATCGACCTGTGGTAACATCGCGGAGCATCTCGAAAAGCACTTTTCCCAATTTGGTGAATTTCTTGAGCGGTTTTGCGTTTCGAATTTTTTCTGATATCTCCTCTTCCTGAGTCAATACGGTATTGATATCTTCGTCTTTAATTTTAGACAATTCTTCTTCCATATAATCCTCGCTCACAACATTATTCATCATCGTGATTCTTGTTGATTCTTGATGTTTGTTTTTTCTTAGAGACATATTTTGATGCGTTTGAGAAGGTTAAAAATACGCATTCCGCAATGCAAAATATTTAAAATTATGTTATAAGATACTTTTGATGAGGCTGCTGCTGTTTTGGGTTGTAGCGCGGTGATTGCTTTTGTGCTACCAAGATTTTTGGGGTGATTTTTGGCTTGCTTGGTACCGTGCTTGCAAAAAAGAAATCCAATCAAAAAGTATATTTGATTGGATTTTTATCTCTTCATGTGCGTTTCGGAATAAATTTCTTAACGCAGCAATTCCAATGTGTTCAAGAAATAAGTTGGCTTATTCTTTCCAGCCGATACGAAGGTATTTTACTGGTGCAGTTTCGGCAATGTGCGCTGCTGTTAATTCGAGTCCGCGATTGTTGCGAGCTTCTTCGGTCAAGTACTTCGCATCGATGGTCAAATAGATGTCAGTGTCAGCGAAAAACACCAGAACGCCGTTGATGATGCGGTGAATATCCGAAACCGTATAATGATCTGTAAAATCTTTAAACGTGCTCTCTAAAGTAAGTCCTTCTTCTGTTTTGTAACGCGCATCGTGAATTAGAATATCTGTAACGGTAGAATTAGGATCAATTTCGTTTTTAGGTGAAAGAAGCAATAGTTTTTTGCCCGATGTATCATAGACTTCAACCTCGCCTTGGGTTTCAATTGCGTTTGGTGAGTTGTGAATCTTAACAAGCGAGTCCGTTGCAAAAATGGAATCCAACTCCTTGATTTTTGTCGTTGTTGTCACACCGCCAATTGCGCCCTCTTTAATAAGAAAAGGATCGGAATCGGAAGTTTTTCCACACTGAACAAATAAGATTGCAATTAGGGTGCTTAAAAATAAAATCTTTTTCATAGTTGTTTCTTGAATCTCTATTTTGATGTTTCTAGTTGTTTTTTTCGATTGAAATCACAAATAATTTTCTGTGATTAAAATGTGTGCAAAAGTAACAAATTATAGACTGTAAAACGGCGTATGATTAGAAATTACATCGAAACGGTAGAAATTAAAACATGGATAAATTTATCGAATGAAAAGCTGTATTTTTGACGCATGAAAGAGAAAGAACAGGGTTTGATAGATCAAGGATTGATGTTGCCTATAATGGAGGCATTCTATACCATTCAGGGAGAAGGATGTCATCAAGGAGCAGCGGCGTATTTTATTCGCGTGGGCGGTTGTGATGTCGGCTGTCATTGGTGCGACGTGAAGGCGAGTTGGGATGCCGATCTGCATCCGCCAAAGAAGATTGCGGATTTGGTTTCGCAAGCGCAAAAAAAATCGAAAATGATCGTGATTACGGGAGGGGAGCCTTTGATGTATAATATGGATCCCATGACCGAAAAACTGCAAGAAGCCGGATTGAAAACCCACATAGAAACTTCAGGAGCATACGCGCTATCTGGTCGCTGGGATTGGGTGTGTCTTTCGCCTAAGAAAAGAAAACTACCCGTAAAGGAAGTCTATGATGCAGCAGATGAATTGAAGATGATTATCTATAACAAAGATGATTTTCTCTTTGCCGAAGAACAAGCTCAACAAGTAAACGCAAACTGCATCTTATTGCTCCAGCCAGAATGGAGCAAGCGCGAGAAAATGATGCCGCTTATTGTGGAATATATCAAAGCGAATCCGAAGTGGAAAGTGTCTTTGCAAACACATAAATACCTCGATATTCCATAAAGATTACTGCTTAATCTGCCCATGCAAATTTGAAAGGGATTTCCACATATACTTGGTCCCACCCAATCAATAGAGTCACGCCATTGGTTTCGTTTTTGAAAATCATCGAGAGCGCTTCAACGGGCGCCGCAGTTTCTTGCACGGGCACTTCGATTCGAGCCACATCTTTTGCTTTCTTATAACTAAATGCACCCCACACGTTGGTATCTTCGTTAATGATTATCGTCCAGGAATCTTCCTTTGGAATGGTATAAAGCGTATACGTTCCTGCGTCTAGACGATTATTTCCAATAGTCATCGGTTTATACAGCGTGAGTTCGGTTGCTTCGTTGGCTCCGGTACGCCAAACTTTGTTGTAGGGAACTAACCCACCAAAGATTTCGCGACCTTTTTTTTGTGGTCGGCTATAAATAACACGAGCAACAGGAGGGCCGTCGCTATCCAGCCGGGCAATTTCTAAATCCATCGGTGAGACTGCCATCGGCGGAAAATTTTGGCTTATAGCAAATTCAGGCAGGGCCAGAGCTAAAATAAAGGCGAAAATAAGCGTGTAGTTTTTCATGATTTTAAAAATTCGAGATGGGTTCTGATAAGTTAGATACAATTCCGAGAATAAAGTCTAATTCCTTCTCAAAAATTTAACTTTTCTGCGACTTCAAATGGAAATTAAAATGAAAAAAACGCCTTCTTTTTACGCGAATTTTGGAGGTGGTGTTTAATCCTTGTTTTTCCACAAGTTTTTGTTAATAACTTGGGCTTTAAAGCGTTGGAAGTGCTCGATTTCATTGGCATTTTCGCTATATTTGTAGATAGTCAAAGAAATTAAAAACCAATCCCTATTTTTATGAGCGAAGAACAAAAACAATCTAGCTATGGAGCAGATCAGATTCAGGCGTTAGAAGGAATGGACCATGCTAGAATGCGTCCGTCCATGTATATCGGTGATGTTGGCACGCGTGGGCTCCACCATTTAGTGTATGAAGTCGTGGACAACTCGATTGATGAAGCCATGGCGGGATATTGCGACGCTATTTCAGTTACGATTAACGAAGACAATTCCATTACCGTTAGAGACAATGGTCGTGGAATTCCGGTAGATATCCACAGACAAGAAGGCGTCTCTGCGCTTCAAGTGGTTATGACCAAAATTGGTGCTGGGGGAAAATTCGATAAAGATTCATATAAGGTTTCGGGAGGACTCCACGGAGTTGGTGTTTCTGTAGTAAACGCCCTGTCAGAAAATCTAACAGCCACTGTTTACCGCGAAGGTAAAATATGGCAACAAAAATACGAGCGAGGGAAAGTATTGCACCCGGTAAAAGCCATAGGCGAAACTGAGGAGCGAGGTACTGAGGTTACCTTCTTGCCGGATAGCACAATTTTCAAAGAGTCGATTGTCTATAGCTACGACACCTTAGCCAGTAGAATGCGCGAATTGTCGTTTCTCAATAAGGGAATCACCATGAGCCTGACCGATAAGCGTCAGGTAGATGATAAAGGTGAAGTGGTTTCAGAAACATTCTATAGCGATGAAGGTCTTAAGGAGTTTGTCCGTTTCTTGGATGGAAACCGAGAGCCTGTTATTTCGAATGTGATTTCTATGGAAGGAGAGAAAAATGATATTCCCGTAGAAGTCGCCATGATTTACAACACATCTTTTAACGAGAATATTCATTCCTACGTAAACAATATTAATACACACGAAGGAGGAACGCACCTTTCTGGATTCCGTTCGGGACTGACGCGGATGTTGAAAAGATATGCAGACGAGTCGGGTATGCTCGACAAGTTGAAATTTGAAATTGTAGGGGATGATTTCCGCGAAGGGTTGACTGCGATTGTTTCTGTAAAAGTACAAGAGCCACAATTTGAAGGGCAGACCAAAACTAAATTAGGGAACCGAGAAGTAACTTCAGCGGTTAGTCAAGCGGTGTCTGAAATGCTCGAGATTTATTTGGAAGAAAATCCAAATGATGCGAAAGTTATCGTTCAAAAAGTAATTTTAGCTGCACAAGCACGTCACGCCGCTCGCAAGGCACGTGAAATGGTGCAGCGAAAAACCGTGATGAGTGGCGGCGGTCTTCCAGGAAAACTGTCAGACTGTTCAGAGCAAGATCCTGAAAAGTGTGAAGTGTTCTTGGTGGAGGGTGATTCGGCAGGTGGAACGGCAAAACAAGGACGCGACAGAAACTTCCAAGCCATCCTCCCGCTGCGAGGTAAAATTCTCAACGTAGAGAAAGCCATGCACCACCGCGTTTTTGAAAACGAAGAAATTAAAAACATATATACCGCATTAGGGGTTACTATCGGAACAGAAGAAGATAGTAAGGCGCTTAACCTGGAAAAACTGAGGTACCATAAAGTGGTTATTATGTGTGATGCCGATGTTGACGGTAGCCACATTGCAACATTGATTCTAACGTTCTTCTTCCGATATATGCGAGAACTCGTAGAAGGTGGGCACGTATATATTGCAACACCTCCGTTGTATTTATTGAAGAAAGGGAGTAAAAAGGTGTACGCTTGGAGCGATAAAGAGCGCGATGAACTTCTTGAAGAAATGGGCGGCGGCGTATCTATACAGCGTTACAAAGGTCTTGGAGAGATGAATGCAGACCAGTTGTGGGATACGACGATGAATCCGGAACACAGAACACTGCGAAAAGTGACCATAGACAGCGGAACCGAAGCAGATCGTATTTTCTCCATGCTCATGGGCGATGAAGTACCACCAAGGCGAGAGTTTATCGAGAAAAATGCTATTTACGCTAAAATCGACGTGTAAAGTCAAAACACGTTTTTGATTGAAAGCCAATGTAATCGGGAGGTTTATGCGTATCATTTTCGCAATGGATCGCCCGATTATAGTTTTATGGAAGGTTTTTCGGATATTTTCTTAGTTTAAACAGTTTTATCTAATTTTTTCACCGAGTAATTAATACTTTTGCATCCGCAATACCAAGGGTTCGTTTGGTGCATAATGTGTTGAGTTCAACCTAGAAAAGAGATTTATTAAATAACATATAATATAATTTAGATATGAAAGTAACAGTAGTAGGAGCGGGAGCAGTGGGTGCAAGTTGTGCCGAGTATATTGCTATCAAAGATTTTGCAAGTGAAGTTGTTTTGTTAGACATCAAAGAAGGCTTTGCAGAAGGAAAGGCAATGGATTTGATGCAAACTGCTTCGTTAAACGGATTTGATACTCGAGTTACAGGGGTCACTAACGATTATGCGGCAACAGCTGATAGTGACGTTTGCGTAATTACAAGTGGAATTCCACGGAAACCCGGAATGACACGTCAGGAATTGATTGGAATTAATGCTGGAATTGTAAAAGAGGTTTCTGAAAGCCTGGTAAAACATTCTCCAAACACAATCATTATTGTGGTGAGCAACCCAATGGATACGATGGCATATTTGGTTCACAAAACTTCTGGATTGCCAAAAAATAAAATCATCGGTATGGGTGGGGCTTTAGACAGCGCACGATTTAAATATCGTTTAGCAGAAGCTTTGGG
>Ga0209075_1002458_pt1 | contig 16324 bp, 15 predicted proteins | sample Stecom2011_FD_187523 | JGI IMG/M metagenome (GOLD analysis project Ga0209075, IMG submission 187523) | Agricultural soil microbial communities from Utah to study Nitrogen management - Steer compost 2011 (SPAdes) (version 2) | ecosystem: Environmental > Terrestrial > Soil > Agricultural land...
TACGACATGAACGGCATTAAGCTGATGCAAGACGGCTTACCGGTTACCACGGCCGATGGTAACAACCATAATCGGATGATCGACCCTCTTAGCGCTAGCCACGCGGTTGTTGCCCGTGGCGCCAACGCTCTTGCCTATGGCGCCAGCACCCTGGGCGGTGCCATAGATTTTGTCAGCCCCACCGCTCGCGATACGGGCTCAGAGCTGTTTATTAACGGCGGCAGTGATGGCCACCGGCAAGGGCGGTTAACCGCCAGCGCTGCAGGTGAGGCTCTTGACGGGCTGATTACTTTAGAGGCAAAACATCGCGACGGCTACCGCCAACACAGTGAGCAAAATCGCAGTGGTTTATACGCCAACGCAGGTTGGAAAATCAGTGACGCAGTACAGACACGGCTTTATTTGACCTACATTGATAACGAAGAGGAGTTGCCCGGGCCGTTAACCGTCGAGCAGTTTTCTGAGGATCCTTATCAGGCCGAGCCCGCAGCCGTGACCGGTCATTATCAGGTCAACGTCGACAGCTGGCGCATTGCCAATAAAACCGACTGGGATATCGATGACCGCAGCAACGCGTCGTTTGGCGTGTCCTATGAAGAGCAGTCACTGTATCACCCGATAGTCGACAAAGTGATGGTCGACTTTGGCAGTGATCCGGTAGAGGTGTTTAGCCTTTTGATTGACACAGACCAAGCCAACGTGGGTAGCTCGCTGCGTTATAACCTGGATCTTGGCCAGCACGATTTACTGTTCGGTATTAATTACGGCCACACAACCGTAAACGGCGGTGAGTATCGCAATGATGGCGGTCAACGCAGCGAATTAACCACCTTGGTAGACACTAAAGCCCAAAGCACTGAAGCGTTTTTGCTGGATCGTTGGCAGATCGCCCAGAGCTTGAAGCTGATATACGGTGCTCAATTTGTTGCAACACAGCGCGATGTGATCAATATCGATGTAGCCAGCAACACGCGGCGCAACCCTAAAGCCAACTACCACAGTGTCAACCCACGCATTGGTTTGATTTACCAAACAGCAGCCGAGGCTGAGTGGTTTGTAAATCTAAGTCGTCTGTACGAGGCGCCCACAAATTACGAGCTGCAAGACGATATACGCGGTAATGATGCAACCCTTAACGCCATGCGCGGCAGTGTGTTAGAGCTAGGCACTCGTGGCAGCGGCTCTTGGGGGGATAGCAATCAGTGGGGTTGGGAGCTTGCGATATATTATGCCCAGCTGCGCGATGAGATACTGTCCGTTGATGACCCTGATGCACCCGGCACCAGCTTATCCACAAATTTGGATGACACCCTTCATGCAGGGGTGGAGGCGCTGTTTATGGCCAGTATGGCGTTAGACACTTTAGCAAGGCATCGGGTCGAGCCAAAAATCAGTGTTACGGTTAATGAGTTTTCTTTTGCTGATGATCCAGTGTACGGCAACAATATTTTACCTGCCGCGCCACGTTATGCGGTAAAAGGTGAGGCTTTGTATCGTTACAACAATGGTTTTTTTATTGGCCCAACCTTTGACTTTGTTGGTAAACGCTACGCTGATTTTAGCAACACCCATAGCGTTGACTCTTATGCATTACTGGGCTTGCGCGCAGGCTTAAGCGGCAACCGCTGGGAGGCTTTTGCCGATATTCGCAACTTGAACAACAAGGCTTACGCCGCTACCCACTCGGTAAAAGACATTGTGGCCGCCAACGATGCTTTGTTGTTTGCCGGTGAGCCGCGCTCGGTTTATGTAGGCTTAACGTTACGTTTTTAAATTGGCAACTGCCGGGTGTTAAGTAAAAATAATCGCCCTTGCCAATAGTGCTATTGGCCCTGACGACGGCGGGTGATAACACTACAAATTGTCACACCCTTGTTTTAAAGGACCAGCTCGATGAAAGTAAATGTATCGCGACTGTTTAAAGATAACGAGCTTTATCGCGCCATGTGGCGCTGGCATTTTTACATAGGTGTGTTGGTACTCCCGGTACTGCTGATGTTGTGTGCCAGCGGTTTGCTAATGTTAGCCAGCAAACCTATCGATGCATGGATGGACCGTGAGCTGACAACGGTTTTGCCACAAAACGATCCGTTAGCGGCTTCAGCTTTAGCGGCAAAAGTGGCCGAACATTACCCGCAGGCGACGCTGCAGATGTACATGCCGCCATTGCACTCGAGCGAGTCAGCTCGCTTTGCCATAACGGACATTGATGCTGCTGGCGCCGAGCAGGCGGCCACCGTATACGTTAACCCTTTTAGCGGTAATATTATTGGCAGCCACGACCCCTCGGATAACTTATACGAAACAATAAAAGAAGTTCATAGCACGCTCTTGCTAGGCCGCGTTGGCAACCTGTTGGTAGAGGGCGCAGCTGGCCTTGCGATTGTGCTGGTTATCAGTGGGCTTTATCTCTCTTGGTCGCGCTACAGCCGCGACCGTGGCACCAACCACGCCGGTGATCGCCGTCGCTGGCGATACTGGCACAAGCTCAGCGGTTGGCTGGTGGCGTTTCCGTTATTGCTTTTTTTATTTACGGGCTTGGCTTGGACGAGCATTTGGGGCGTAAAGATAGTACAGCCATGGGGCTCTGTGCCCAGTACAACGTATGACGCACCGGCGCCAGAGCACAGCTACAGCTCACTTAACCAAAATGGCGTGCGCCAGATGCCTTGGGCGCTAGAGCAAACGCCCATGCCCCACGCTCAGTCTGTTGCCACCAGTGGCATTGGGTTGGATGACGTTGTTGTTATTGCTCAGCAGCAGGGTTTTAAACGCTACCGTGTACACTTACCGCACGGCGAAAATAACGTTTGGACCTTAACCGCCACCACTATGGCCGGCGATTTAACCAACCCCTTCAATGAGCGCATACTGCATCTTAACCCTAACAGTGGCGAGCCTCTGGCCGAGATCACCTTTGCCGATTACCCGGTTATGGGCAAAGCTATGGCGGGGTTTATTCCTTTGCACCAAGGCGATCTTGGGCTGTGGAACTTATTGTTTAACATGAGCATCCTGTTGTTGGTTTTATTTTTAATGCTCAGCGGCTTTGTGCTTTGGTACAAGCGTCGCGCCCCGCACAAACGCGCTCTGCAAGCGCCGCCAGTCAATCCAACCACCAGCAAAATAATTGCAGGCATCATGTTGTTAATCGCACTGTGCTTTCCTGTGTCGGCGGTGTTGTTGCTGTTGGTGATTATCGCCGACCTATGGTCCACCTCACGGAAACGTTGGGTGTAGCTAAACCGGACTGAGGTTTGGGCCCTATGGTTTTAAATTGTGCTTTTTATTAATAAAAAAAAGAGTAGCGCCAGCACGGGCTTTTTATCAGCCTGAGCCGTAGACATTGTGGATTATCGATGCCGGGTACCATTGGCTAGGTGTGCAGCATGCAACGCTTTAACCCTTTACCCAGCGCTTATAATACCCATCGCTGTTATTGTAATGTTGGCTTGATCACTGGCCAAAATTGGATTGGCGTTATTATGGCGGGCCACTTGTTGTTATTTGTCTTAGTTACTTTTATATAAAGGTGTCCTAAATACTGTTATTTGCAGCTGCAGAGCCGGTTTTATTTAGCATTAAATGGCAGGCGTGCGCAGCGCAGGTGCCGTCTTTTGTAGTGATCGGCGCTATTGTCTGGCGGGTTATCTGTACAGCAAACTTAAGCAACCGTAACGGTTACCCAAAAACTTAAAGCCCTTGCCAAAAACTTAAAACCCCTGCCAAAAACTTGCTAAGGCAAAACCCAAAAACAGTATAAACGCGCCTATGTGGACACACGTTAAATTAATGCGTTGCAATATCCAACGACCACAGAGTACGACCGGTACGTTGGCCAGTAGCATGCCGAGGGTGGTGCCGATGATGACCATCCAGGTGGCGCTGTAATTGGCGGCCAGTACGATGGTGGCGATTTGAGTCTTGTCGCCAATCTCGGCTAAGAAAAATAAAATACAGGTGGCCATAAATGGGCCTAGAGTGGCAAAGCGGCCGTTGCTGTCATCGACGCTATCGGGTATCAGCATCCAGAGGGCGACGGCTAAAAAGCTGCAGCCAATAATCCACGGTAGCCAAGTAGTGGGTATCAGATCGCCTAGCCAGCTGCCCAACCAAGCCGATAAACCGTGGTTGATGAGGGTGGCCACTAAAATGCCCAAACAAATCAGTAATGGCCGGCCATAGCGGCCCACCAGCAGCAATGCGAGTAATTGGGTTTTATCGCCCATCTCGGCAATGGCAACGGCGACGGTTGAGGCTATTAATGCTTCCATAAGTTTGTCTTACGCTGGGCGGTAAAGGTGTTTGGCAACACTGCATTGGCGATAAGTTACTGCACGGGTTTAAGGCTGCATTGCGATAAACCGGGGTTAAGATTAGCGCCGGTTTATAACTGCAGCCACTTAATGGGGCAGGTAGGTGCGTTTCTCTCCATAGGGCAGCTCGGGCAGTTGTTGGCCCATTAGCTCCATGGCCTCGACGTAGACTTTTTTTACATCGGGCTTTAAGCCTTTGGCCATACGCCGCGATAGCATAGTGACGGGAAACAAACACTCTTTAGTGCCGGTGGCGCACAGCGCGCGCGAGCGGCCGCGACGATCTTGGTAGATCTTCCAGGCCAAGGCGGGCTCGTTGCTTAACATAACGTCGGCCAGAATCACGCCCAATGCTTGTAGGGTAAGAGTGTCGTCGGGGCTGACCAGCTCGCGGTCGATTATGCGCTGTAAGGTGTTTAAGTCGTTTTTATCGCCGCGTATAGGTGTGCCCATGTTCTCGCGGGTTAAACGGTCAACGCGGGCGCGCTGTTTGGCCAAATAGCTGGTGTCGGTCCAGCTCATATCGCTGATGCTGGGTACCGCCGGCTCAACTTGAGCGTCAGCCCAAGGGCTTAGGCAGGCGAGCAGTACTATTAAGGTGCGCAATGGGTTATTCATCGACAAGCTCCACTTGTTTAGCGCTTATTTGACGGTCGGGCTCCTCGGGGCGGGCCTGATCGTCTATCAGAGTGATGGGCTCTGGGTGAAGTTCACTTAACGACACAGATAAGCCCGAGGCGGCCACCACATGCACATGATCGCGGCGCAACTGGCGCGGCTCGCTAACGCCACAGGCATGGGCAATTAAGCCTACGCCGTAGGTCATATTGCGCTGGTAGTGGGCGACACGGGTGGCTTTGTCGGTCGGGTCGAGGCCTTTTTGCAGCTTAGGGTTGTGGGTGGTAATGCCAGTGGGGCAGGTGTTTTTATGGCACTGCATAGCTTGAATGCAACCTAGGGCAAACATAAAGCCTCGCGCGCTGAGGGTAAAGTCGGCGCCGCAGGCCAGTGCCCAAGCAACCTTGGAGGGGGTAATTAACTTGCCCGAGGCGATGATTTTAATGCGCTCTTTTAAACCCGCTTGGTTGAGCAAATCGGACACCCACGGCAGGCTTTCTTTTAACGGTAAGCCGACAAAGTCCATCAGTGGCTGAGGGGCGGCGCCGGTGCCACCGTCGCAGCTGTCAATGGTAATAAAATCCGGCGCGCGGTCAATGCCGCGGTGTTTAACCTCTTGCACTAAATCGCGCAACCAGCTTTTATCGCCAATCACCGCTTTAAAACCTACCGGTTTGCCGGTGACCTCGCGGATGTGCTCGATCATATCCAGCAGATCCTCTACCGAGCGAACCTCTGGGTGACCGTTGGGGCTGATGGACGCGTGACCTTGAGGGATGCCGCGGATCTGAGCGATTTCGGCGGTGACTTTCTCGCCGGGTAAGATGCCGCCTTTACCGGGCTTGGCACCTTGGCTAAGTTTGATCTCGAACATGCGCAGGTTGTCGTGGGCGGCGATGGCCTTTAAGCGCTCGTCGCTAAGCTGTCCCTCGGCGTCGCGCACCCCGTATTTAGCGGTGCCTATCTGGAACACGATATCGCCGCCACCCTCTAGGTGGTAGGGCGAGAGCCCGCCTTCGCCGGTGTTGATCCAGCAACCTGCCTTGGCGGCACCGGCCGATAGTGCTCTGACGGCCGGGCTCGACAAAGCGCCATAGCTCATGCCCGAGATATTAAAGATCGAGCTGGTGGTGTAAGGCTGGCGACAAAAAGGCCCAATGGTGACGTTTGAGGGTAGGGCGGCGTCTTGCTCTAGGGTAGGAAACGCCGAGTTTAAAAACATAATGCTGCCGGTGGGCGAGAGGTCGCGGGTGGAGCCAAAGGCGACGCTGGAGTCGACATTTTTGGCGGCGCGGTAGGCCCAAGAGCGCTCGGCACGGTTAAAGGGCATCTCTTCGCGGTCCATGGCAAAAAAATACTGCCGAAAAAACTCACCCAAATGTTCAAATAAGTAGCGAAAACGGCCAATCACCGGATAGTTGCGACGCAAAGTGTGGGTGCTTTGATTCACGTCTATGATGTAAATGACCACCAGAGTTATCGCCAGTAGCAAAAATAAGCCAATCAGCAACAGCGCAGAAAAGCTCAATACAGACAGTGCAAAGTGGTCGTTTGTCATGTTCTCTAACTTTGGTTGGTGGTTTTATGACCGGTTAGTGGCAGCGCTTACCAACCGCTGTGGTATTAACCGGTTTTAGGTCGCGCTATGATAGGCTTTTTTGTGCTCGGCTGCATGTTCGGTGGTGTGTAGGCGCGGCTTTTAAAGGTTTTTAAACAGCAAGGGTGATCACATGCGTGGTTTTTTACTATTATTGTTATGGGTGCTGGTATTGGGGCAAGGGGCCGTTTTGTATTGGGGTTACGAGCGCGAGCAAACCCTTAGCGCCGAGCTCGACTCGCTGCACCAAGAGGTAGCTTCACTGCGCCAAGAGCTAACCGAGCAACGCAATACCTTAGCCGTAATGGAGCAGCAATCGGTGAGTACCATGGTGAGTAAAGCCAATAAGGTGATTGTCGAGGGCTGGGACGCTATTATTAACTCGGTCGAGTCAGAGCTGGGCCGCGCCCGCGCCGCGCTTAGCGAGCTGGAGCGCGAGACGCCTACAAAGTCGCAAAACCCCAGCGCACCTTAACCGGTAAAACGGTTGCTTCACAGTCGATACAATACTAAAAAAGGATAAAACAATGAGAGCGTTAAAGGTTATTTTAATTGTTTTACTGTTGCTGGTGGCGCTAATCGGGGGCGGGGTGTATTACCTGTTTAGCAGTCTAGACTCGATAGTCGCCTCGGCCATTGAAAAAATAGGCACAGAGGTCACCGGCACCGAGGTGAGCGTCGATCGAGTGCACTTTAAACTGCGCAAAGGCCGCGGTGAGATTCATGGTTTGCATATTGCCAACCCGCAGGGTTACAGCTCTGACAGTGTGTTTAAATTTGACCAAGTAGCGCTGCAGATTGAACCGGTGAGCCTGACCGAGCCGGTTATTGTGTTTAACGAAATTTTAATTGATGGCGCCGTTTTAACCACCGAACACAAAGGTGGTGTCAGCACCAATGTCGAAGAGGTAATGCAAAACATCCGCTCGCAATTTGCCAGCGATGAAGAGGCCAGACCAGACCCAGCCCCCGGTGAAGAACTGCGCTATATGGTCGAAAAACTGTCGTTTACCAATATATCGTTACTGGTTATCTCGCCTGAGTTTGATAACCGTACCGTTACCTTAGACGATCTTAAACGCAGCAATCTAGGCACCCGTGAGCGGGGTTTAAGCGCACAAGAGTTAGCCCAGGCGGTGGTTCAGCCACTGATTGATAATGCCCAAAAACGCCTCACCGATGAGTTAAAGTCCCGCGCCCGAGACGAGGCCGGCGCGGCGCTGGAAAAAAACCTGTCAGACTCTGACAAAGACAACCTCGATAAAGTCAGATCGTTTTTAAAGGATGATTAACCTGCGCTTTAACACTCTGTAGGCAAACGCTTAACGACCGCTCGGCTTAAACAAGCCCGCCAAAATGGCGGGCTTGTTGCTGTTTAAAACTGACGGTTACTGGGCGTTTGCGCGGCCAGAACGCCCATCCGCGTCGTTGCTCTTTTTGCCAAGGGCTACGGCCATTGCCTGCAAAGAGCGTCTAACGGCTGAACGTTTTGGACTCGCGCACGAGTGCAAGGACGCAGGAGATAGAGCAGCACATGGAGTCGCTGCCGAGAGGCAATTCTTACTTAATAGAGGTGCCCTAAAGTTAAGTTTTAGCCGCTGCCATGGCCGTCGCTTGTAAAGCTAGCCCCGCCGTATTGCGCGTAAAACCCTAAGCGCTCCTGTCGCCGTGTTGCCACTTGAGCTTAATGGGCTAAACCGTGATGGCTGTATTCCTCAAGCTAAGATAAACTGCCCGCTATGAAATGGGTGCTGGCGATATTAGTGGTGTTGTTCGTGGGGCTGCAGTATCGGCTTTGGGTCGGTGAGGGCAGCTTTGCCCATCGTGCCCGCTTGGCCGATGAAATACACCAGCAAAGCGCCGAAAACGAGCGCTTGTTAGAGCGCAACCGGGTGTTGGCGGTAGAGGTGGCAGACCTTAAAAACGGCCAGCAAGTGGTTGAGGCCCGCGCCCGCAGTGATATCGGCATGATCAAAAAGGGTGAGACCTTCTTTATGACCCACAATCCCGACGATTAACACGCTATGAGCTACGATGCATCCAGCGCTTGCTGGGCAATAGTACCCGCCGCCGGTTGTGGCAGCCGCATGGCCAGCCAAACCCCTAAGCAATACCTGCACATCGATGACAAGCCGGTACTGGCACACACCTTAGAAAAACTGCTGTTGGTGCGCGGCCTTAAAGGTATTGTGGTGGCCATAGACCGCCACGACCAATACTGGCATAGCTTGGCATTAGCCCATCACCCCAAGGTGCAAACGGTTATTGGTGGCGCTGAGCGGGCCGACTCAGTGCGCCAAGCGCTGCAGGCATTGCAGTTATTTGCCGGGCCAGACGATTGGGTGCTGGTACACGACGCCGCGCGACCCTGTGTGCGGGTGGCCGATATAGAACACCTGTTGTTAAAACTGCAGGGCACAGAGGGGGGACTGTTGGCCGCCCCGCTGAATGACACGATCAAACAAGTTGTCGACGGTGTTGTGGTTAGCACGCTGGACAGACGCTTATTATGGGCGGCGCAAACCCCCCAGTGTTACCGCCGCCAAGCACTTAGCGATGCGCTTGAGCAGGCCCAGAGTAACGGCCTTGTGGTAACCGATGAAACCAGTGCAATGGAGCATGCCGGTGTGCGCGCCCAAGTGGTGCCAGGTCGGTTGGATAATATAAAAATTACCCGGCCGGAAGATTTAGGGTTGGCGCAGGCGATTTTGCGCCATCAAGCGGAGCAGTCATTATGAGAATTGGTCAGGGCTACGATGTGCATCGGTTTGGTCCGGGAGACAAAATAGTCATCGGCGGCGTGGTGATCCCCCACACCCGTGGATTGCAAGCACATTCTGATGGCGATGTACTGCTGCACGCGCTGTGCGATGCATTATTAGGCGCCTGCGCGCTGGGGGATATTGGCCGCCATTTCCCCGACAGTGACCCCCAGTATAAAGGCGCCAACAGTCGCGAGTTGCTGCGCTTGGTAAATCGTAAAGTGCACGCCTGCGGCTGGCAGTTGGGCAACGCCGACATGACCATTATTGCCCAGGCTCCGCGCATGGCGCAGCACATAGAGTCAATGCGCGAGGCCATTGCCGCCGATTTAGACTGCGAGCTAAACCAAATTAACGTCAAAGCCACCACCACCGAGACACTGGGGTTTACCGGCCGAGAAGAGGGCATTGCGGCCGAGGCCTGCGTGCTATTAAAACCTTTAGTGGGAGCGCCGTGTGCCTGAGTTGTTTGCGGTAGAGTTTCCCCTCGCTTACGGGGGCTTGCTGGGCGAGGCGGGGTTTCGCTGTGTTAACAGCGACTTTTTAGTGACCGAAGAGCTTGGCTTTACCCCCTCGGGTGAAGGTGAGCATGTGTATTTAGAGATCGAAAAAGACGGCGACAACACCGCCTGGATTGCGCGCCAGATTGCGGCTTTGGCCGGTGTCGAAACACGCGATATAGGCTATTGCGGGCTAAAAGACCGCCACGGCATAACCCGGCAATGGTTTAGTGTTTACCTACCCAAAAGCCCCGAGCCGGATTGGCAGGCGTTGCAAACCGACACATTGCGCCTATTAAACTGTACCCGCCACCGGCAAAAACTGCGCCGGGGGCAACATCTGTGCAACCGTTTTGCTATTTGGCTGCGCGATGTCAGCGCCGATCAAGCCGAGCTTAACCGGCGCTTGCAGTTAATTGCCCAGCAGGGGGTTCCCAACTATTTTGGCCCCCAACGTTTTGGCATCGATAACGGCAACTTAGCGCTGGCCCAGCGTTTGTTGGTCGAGCAGGTGAAAATTAAAAATCGCCCTAAGCGCACCATGGCGCTGTCGGCGGCGCGCTCGTTTTTGTTTAACCAAGTGCTGGCCGAGCGGGTGCAACAAAACTGTTGGCAGAGGTTAATGCCCGGTGAGACAGGGCTTGAGGTAATGGATCAGCTGTTGCCCAGCGGACCTTTATGGGGCCGTGGGCGGCCACAGGTAACCGGCGCGGCACAAAAGCTAGAAGAGCAGGTGTTGGCCAATTGGCAGCACTGGTGCGAGCCGTTAGAGTTTACCGGCCTTAAGCAAGATCGCCGTGCGCTGGTGTCTAAAGTGCAACAACTGTCTTGGCATTGGGAGGGCCGCGACTTGCAGTTAAAGTTTGCTTTAGGGGTGGGCTGTTACGCCACCTCGGTGATCGCCGAACTGGTGGCTACCAAGGTGCCCGAGCGGCAAGCTGTGGCCTGATTTTTACGGCTTTTATGCTATAGTGGCGAGATCAAAAAAAGGCACTAAGCCCAAGCTTAGGCCGGTTTAACAGGGGTAAAGGGTGAGCAATCTGATTTTGGAGGGTGTGGGTATGACCTCGTTACGCACCCGCGAGCGTTTGGTTCAGCGGCTTATGGAGCAAGGTGTTAGCGACTTTAAAGTGCTGGACGTTATTCGCAACACCCCACGGCATTTGTTCTTGGATGAGGCTTTGTCTCATCGCGCCTACGAAGACTCAGCACTGCCCATCGGATTTGGTCAAACTTTATCGCAACCGTATATTGTCGCCCGCATGACCGAGATTTTGCTGGCCGCCGCCGGCGGTAAACTTAAGCGGGTACTCGAGGTAGGCACAGGTTCTGGCTATCAAACCACGGTGTTGGCGCAATTGGTCGATCAAGTGTACAGCGTCGAGCGCATTAAACCGCTGCAAGATAAAGCCCGCCAGCGGCTGCGTCAGCTGGGCTTGCACAATGTGATATTAAGCCATGCCGACGGCGGTTTTGGCTGGCCCGAGAAAGGCCCGTTTGACGGCATCCTAAGCACTGCCGCACCGCGCTATGTGCCAGAGGCACTGATGCATCAGCTGGCGCCCGATGGCGTGTTAGTGATCCCTGTGGGCGACCGCGAGCAAAGCTTAAACCTGATAACCCGAGTAGGCGATAGCGATGAGTTTGTCACCAAAGTGCTAGAGCCGGTACGTTTTGTGCCCCTGTTATCGGGGACGTCACGCTAATGGCTAAAACCCCGCTTATCGCCACCTTTGTTAAAGGTATGGCCATGGGGGCCGCCGATGTCGTGCCGGGTGTCTCCGGTGGCACCATTGCGTTTATCAGCGGTATTTACGAGCGTTTATTGAGTGCGCTTAAATCTTTTACCCCTGCAGCATTGCTGATTTTTAAGCGCGAGGGTTGGAAAGCCTTTTGGCGCCACCTAGACGGTACTTTTTTGACCGCCTTATTTGCCGGAATACTGCTCAGCATTGCCACTTTAGCCCACGCCATCAATTTTGCCCTAGACGCCTACCCATTACAGGTGTGGGGGTTTTTTAGTGGTTTGATTTTAGCCTCGACGATTTATATTAGCCGCCAATTGCAGTGGCGTAAGGCATCTGTGTTGCTGGCGTTTGCGCTAGGCACAGTGGCGGCCATATGGCTTGGGTTGGTAAAACCGGTGGATATGCCCATCAACAGTGTAACCATTTTTGGTGCCGGCGCGATCGCCATTTGTGCCATGATTTTGCCTGGCGTCTCGGGCAGCTTTTTGCTGCTGATAATGGGGGTTTACCCCGTTATAATCGCGGCGGTAACCGAGTTTAACCTACCGCTGTTGCTGACCTTTATGGCCGGCTGCGTGCTGGGGCTGTTATTGTTTTCGCACCTATTACACTGGTTGTTGCAGCGCTACCGGCAGCCAACATTGGCGCTATTGTGCGGTGTGTTAGCGGGCTCGCTGAGTATTGTCTGGCCTTGGAAGCAGGTAGTTAGCACCATCGTCAATCGCCACGGTGAGCTGGTACCCGTGCTGCAGCGCAATCTCACGCCTTGGGATTACCAGTCGATTACCGGCAGCAACAGCGCTTGGCCGAGTGTTTTGTTGTTATTTATAGTGGCCGTTGCGTTGGTTTTTGGTTTGGAATATGGCGCGCGGCGATCCCAAGCAAAAGGCGCCTCTTGCAGCCGTTAGCGCGAGCGGTTTAAATCTCGGGTTACCGTTTATTATCAAAAACCATTTTACATAATGAAAATTACTAATCGCCACGGTCAATCCGCTGGCAGAGGTAAGTGAATAAATGAGTCAGGCCAACATGTGGACACAGGTCACCCTGTACGCTTGGCGTATAAATCGTTTATTCATTGTGTTGCTTGGCTTAAGCATTTGCGCCTGCAGCACCGCGCCACCGGCCGATGTCTCGGATCGACACCAACCCCCCAGCCGTAAAATTCTGCTGCACAGCGTCGCCTCGGGCGAAACCCTGTACTCGATCGCCTGGCGTTACGGCTTAGACTTTCGCTCGTTGGCGCGCCACAACGGCATTGGGCCTCCCTATACCATTTATAAAGCGCAGCAGCTGCGACTGGACATAGACGACGCCTCTAAAAGGCTCCCGCCACCGGCCATTACCGCCAGTAGCCGTGTTCCGGCGCCGTCTAATAATCGCTCGGTGGCGGTAGCGCAGGGGCCGCGCACCACGGTAAACACTGCGCCACCGGCCCAGGCAAAGCCGGCCCCCAAACCCCAGGCAAAAGCGCCCGCGCCTGCTGCGCCGGCCAAGGCGCCTGCACCGTCGAGCGGACCGGTGCAGTGGCAATGGCCAGCGGCGGGACCTGTGATCGGCAGCTACAGCAGTTCAAGTGGTTTGAACAAAGGTATTGATATTGGTGGCAAACTAGGAGATTCTGTAAAGGCAGCCGGATCGGGGCGTGTGGTTTACGCCGGCACCGGCTTGCGCGGGTACGGCAAACTGGTGATCGTCAAACATAACGAAACCTTCCTTAGTGCCTACGCTCATAATCAGGCATTGTTAGTAGACGAGGGAGACAACGTAAAAGTCGGTCAGCAAATTGCCCAACTAGGTTCCAGTGGTACCGATAAAGAAAAGTTACATTTTGAGATAAGGCGCGATGGTAAACCGGTCAACCCGTTAACTTATTTACCCAAACGTTAATGGTGTTAAGGCTTAAGGTTTGTAAACGGAGCCGTTTAAGGTGTAGTTTAACCAGCGAACATTAATAGGTGACGTGAACCTCAGATCGTGTTTTTCTTGAGTGTAGCTCTCGCAGTAGTGGCAAGTGGTACTGTTGGAAAGATTGTCTGCCGGAGTGTGGCGACAAACTCCGGAATGGATCCTGAAGGGGGCCCACCATGTCAGTACAAGATAGGGAAATAAGCAGCGTCGGCCGCAACGGTCATATCTTTGCTCATGCTGAAGATGGCGATGTTACTGAGATTACACTTGAAGACAAGCCCAAGTTTGCAGCCGCAAAAACACGTAAAACTCCACCCGAACGCTACTCTAACGACTCTACGTCACTCGACGCGACGCAAATATACTTAAGCGAAATTGGCTTTTCACCACTGCTCAGTGCGGAAGAAGAGGTGTACTTCTCGCGTAAGCTGCTGCGCGGTTGCGAGGCTTCGCGCAAGCGAATGATCGAAAGCAATTTGCGCTTGGTGGTTAAAATATCACGCCGTTACGTCAACCGTGGTTTAGCACTGCTGGATTTAATAGAAGAGGGTAACCTCGGCCTGATTCGCGCGGTAGAAAAGTTTGATCCAGAGCGCGGGTTTCGGTTTTCAACTTACGCCACTTGGTGGATTCGACAAACCATCGAGCGCGCCATCATGAACCAAACGCGCACCATCCGCCTGCCGATTCATGTGGTAAAAGAGCTTAATATCTACCTGCGCGCCGCCCGCGAGCTGACCCAAAAGCTCGACCACGAGCCAACCGCTAAAGAAATCGCGCAGATGCTGGACAAGCCCGTCAGTGATGTGGAGCGGATGCTGGGTTTAAACGAGCGAGTCACCTCTGTGGATGCACCCCTGGGTGGCTCATCGGCGCGCACCGTGGTCGACACCATCGCCGACCAAAGAGAGTCCAATCCCGCGGTACTGACGCAAAATGACGACATCAATACCAGCTTAGATTTATGGCTGGACGATTTAAGCGAAAAGCAACGCGAGGTGTTAGCGCGTCGTTTTGGTTTGCGCGGCCACGAGGTCAGCACCCTCGAGCAAGTGGGTTTGGCTGTAGGTTTAACCCGCGAGCGGGTGCGACAAATACAGGTCGAAGCGCTGCATAGGTTGCGCGGTATTATGGAGTCTCAGGGGCTTAGTAAAGAAAACTTATTTGGCGTGTAACAATCCGATTGGCCAGACTAAAAATAAAAAAACCGCGCTGTTAGCGCGGTTTTTTTATGGAAAAAGCAAACTTAACGTTCTAGGTACTGCAGTTTGTTTTCCACTCCATCCCACTCTTCGGCATCTTCAGGTGCTTCTTTTTTCTCGGTGATATTGGGCCATACCTGCGCGAGCTCAGCGTTAAGCTCTAGGTACACCGCTTGCTCTTCTGGCAATTCATCTTCCGAGTAGATAGCGTCTACCGGACACTCTGGTTCACACAGGGCACAGTCGATACACTCGTCCGGATCGATGACGAGAAAGTTGGGCCCTTCGTAAAAACAATCGACAGGACAAACCTCGACACAGTCGGTGTGTTTACATTTAATGCAGTTATCCCCAACTACGAATGTCATTGTCTAGACTCCACGATTACAGATGCTCAGTGCGAAAAAAGTGTATTTTACCAGTATTGGCAGCTTTTGGTAGTTCAAATCGTCATGAATTAAGTTGTTTTAGATGATACAACGCCTCTAACGCTTGGCGCGGTGTTAATTCATCCGGATCCATCTCGCTTAAGGCATCGATAGCGGGGTTAGTGGCGGCGTCAAATAGGCTCGGCTGCAATGGCGCCGCTTTAATCGTATCGCCTGCACGTGTGCCGGCGGTTGCTGGCTCGTTGGCCTCAAGTAAAGTCAGTTGCTCGGTGGCGCTGTGCAATACGCTGCTGGGTATACCGGCCAGTTTGGCCACCTGAATACCGTAGCTTTTACTCGCCGGCCCCTCTTGTACTTTGTGTAAAAAAACGATGTTGTCTTTGTGCTCGGTGGCATTTAAGTGCACGTTGGCAATGTGCGGTAAGCTCTCGGGCAGCTTGGTCAGCTCGAAGTAATGGGTGGCAAACAAGGTGAAAGCACGCACTTGCTCTGCCAAGTGGCGCGCGCAAGCCCAGGCCAGCGCTAAGCCGTCAAAGGTGCTGGTGCCACGGCCGATCTCGTCCATCAAAACCAAGCTGCGGTCGGTGGCATTGTGCAAAATATTGGCCGTTTCGGTCATCTCCACCATAAAGGTCGAGCGGCCGCCGGCTAAGTCATCGGAGGAGCCAATACGGGTAAAAATGCGGTCGACTAAACCAATGGTGGCGCTGCTGGCGGGGACAAAAGAGCCCACGTGGGCCAGCAAAGTGATCAGGGCCGCCTGACGCATGTAAGTCGATTTACCGCCCATGTTGGGGCCGGTAACAATCAGCATACGGCGCTCATCGGTAAAGCTTAAATCGTTGGGTACAAAGGGGCCGTCTAAGACTTGCTCGACCACCAAGTGCCGGCCATCGCGAATCTCAAGCCCAGGGGTGTGCACCAGCTCTGGGCGGCACAGCTCTAGGGTGATGGCGCGCTCGGCAAAGTTGCTCAGTACGTCCAGCTCGGCCACCGCAGCGGCCGAGTCTTGTAGGGGGATAAGATCCACGTTCAGCTTTTCAATCAGCTGTTCGTACAACACCTTCTCGCGGCTTAAAGCGCGGCTTTTGGCCGATAGCGCTTTATCTTCAAACTCTTTTAGCTCGGGGGTAATAAAACGCTCGGCATTTTTTAAGGTTTGCCGGCGCTGGTAGTCGGCCGGTAGCTCGCTGGTTTGTGCCTGGGTGCGGCTCATCTCGATAAAATAACCGTGCACCCGGTTGTAGCCCACCTTAAGAGTGGTAATGCCGGTGCGCTCGC
>Ga0209075_1002459_pt1 | contig 16322 bp, 16 predicted proteins | sample Stecom2011_FD_187523 | JGI IMG/M metagenome (GOLD analysis project Ga0209075, IMG submission 187523) | Agricultural soil microbial communities from Utah to study Nitrogen management - Steer compost 2011 (SPAdes) (version 2) | ecosystem: Environmental > Terrestrial > Soil > Agricultural land...
ATATTATAAAAATACTGATTACTCAAATATACTTATAACAATAAAAAAATAATTAAGAGGGATTCAAGTGAAATATTTACTAATGTATAATCCACAAAGTGGTAAAGGTAAATTTTATAAAAAGGTTCCAAAAGTAATTAGTTATTTTGCTGAGCGCAAATTACATTTAGATGTTTATGCATCTACAAAACCCCAAGATTTAGAAAACAAAGTAATTGAGGTTGGTAGTAATTATGATTGTATTATTATTTCTGGCGGTGATGGAAGTATTAATGAGGTTGTTAATGGTTTAATGAAATTAGAAAAAAAACCTAAACTAGGAATTTTACCAAGTGGCACAGCTAATGATATTGCGGCAATGCTTGGTATTAATAAAAACATTAAAAGAACATTAAACATTATATTAAATAAAGAACCAGTTAAAATGGATGTTAATGTTGTTAATGATAGATACTTTTTATATACAACAGCGGCAGGGATTTTTACAAAAATTAGTTATGATATCTCAAGAAGAAAATTAAGAAGGCTTGGATATTTTGCCTACCTTCAAGAAGGAGCAAAAGAGTTAATTAAAAAATATAATATAAAAATGGAAGTAACTCATGATAGTGGCGTTGTAGTTGGCGAGTATATGTTAGCACTTGGCCTAAGTGCTAAAAGAGTTGGTGGGATAACTTTAAGAAAGTTTTCTAACTCTAAATTAAATGATGGTAAGTTAGAGTTAAGACTTATTCCATATAGAAGAACATTTAAAATGTTTAGATTGATTGCTTTTGTTTTAAGAAGAGGGAAAAAAGGGAAGAATGATGTTGATCTATGTTCCAGTTATTATAAAATAAATGTAGAAAATGATATTGTTTGGAATACTGATGGTGAAAAAGGTGTTGAAGGTGAAGTAGAAATTAAAGTAATACCTAAAGCTATTGAAGTATTTGTCAGTAATAAAGCTAGAAAAGAATATTTTTAATTATAAATTTAGAAACAAATAAAAGCCAATTCAAAGTGAGTTGGCTTTTATTAAGGTACGTATGTCGATAAACAGATAAAAAATGTTGTAATATATAAGTAATATATTTGTAAAAAGTAATTTTTAAAAGATAAATCGTTGACAAAGAAAATCAAATAATATATAATACTAATGTTGTGATAATAATTGAATAATAATTATTAATAAAACACGGCTGTTAAGCCATTATATTTTTTAAAAAAATAAATGGAACGCTTGGATGTGTGTTCCGGTAAGAAAGGAGAAACATTATGCCTACAATTCAACAATTAGTTACTAAAGGAAGAAGTACTAAAACTGAAAAATCAAAAGCACCAGCACTAGGTTATGGATTTAATAGTATTAAAAGAAAAAGAAGTTATTATGAGTCACCACAAAAACGTGGAGTTTGTACACGTGTAACAACTATGACACCTAGGAAACCTAACTCTGCTTTACGTAAATATGCCCGTGTTCGTTTATCAAATGGAACAGAAGTTACAGCATATATACCAGGAATTGGCCATACTTTACAAGAACACAGTGTTGTATTGATTCGTGGTGGTCGTGTTAAAGACTTACCAGGTATTAGATATCACATTGTACGTGGAACATTAGATGCATCTGGTGTTGCAAATCGTAAACAAGCTCGTTCTAAATATGGTGCAAAAAGACCAAAATAAAGCTAATTAAAGTTAATTTAAAATAAAAATCTTAGGAAAGAAGGTGAACTTAATGGCTCGTAAAGGTAGTGTCGTAAAACGAGATGTTTTACCAGATCCAATTTATGATTCAAAGTTAGTAACAAGAGCAATCAACCAAATTATGGTTGATGGTAAAAAAGGTACAGCTCAAACAATATTATATGAAGCATTTAACCGCGTTAAAGCTGAAACTGGTCGTGAACCAATGGAAGTATTTAATGAAGCAATTAATAACATTATGCCAGTATTAGAAACAAGATCACGCCGTATTGGAGGTCAAAACTATCAAGTTCCAATGGAGGTTAGACCAGAGCGTCGTCAAACATTAGGACTAAGATGGTTAATTCAGTACTCAAGACTGCGTAATGAAAAAACAATGGTAGAAAAACTATCAAAAGAAATAATTGATGCATCACAAGGTGTAGGTGCAGCAGTTAAAAAACGTGAAGATGTCCACAGAATGGCAGAAGCTAATAAAGCATTTGCACATTATCGTTGGTAATTGAAAGGAAAGATGAATTATGCCACGTAGTATAACGTTAGATAAAGTCCGTAATATAGGTATTATGGCTCATATTGATGCGGGTAAGACAACAACAACTGAAAGAATTTTATTCCATACAGGTAGAATTCATAAAGTTGGAGAAACGCATGATGGGGCAGCTCAAATGGACTGGATGGAACAAGAGCAAGAACGAGGCATTACTATCACTTCGGCAGCTACAACAGCTTACTGGAAAGATTACCGCTTTAATGTTATTGATACTCCAGGCCACGTCGACTTTACAGTTGAAGTTTCAAGATCTTTAAGAGTTTTAGACGGTGCAGTTACCGTTTTAGATGCTCAAGCAGGTGTTGAACCACAAACTGAAACAGTTTGGCGTCAAGCAACAGAATATAAAGTACCAAGAATTGTTTTCATTAATAAAATGGACAAAATTGGTGCAGATTTTGCAAATGCGATTAAAACTATTCACAATCGTTTAGGTGCTAAAGCAGCACCAATCCAATGGCCAATTGGCGCAGAAGCTGATTTTGTTGGAATGATTGACTTAGTTGAAATGAAAGCTTACGAATTTGATGGTAATCCAACAGAAGATTACAAAGAAATTGCTATTCCATCACATTTATTAGAAATAGCAAAAGAAAAAAGAAATGAATTAATTGAAACTATTGCAGATTTTGATGAAGAAATTATGTTAGCCTATTTAGAAGGTGAAGAAATTTCAATTGAACAAATCAAAACAGCAATTAGAAAAGCAACTTTAAGTGTTGAATTTTTCCCAGTATTATGTGGAACAGCATTTAAAAATAAAGGTGTTAAATTAGTCTTAGATGCAGCAATCGACTACTTACCATCACCACTTGACATTCCACCAGTAACTGGAATAAATAGTAAAGGTGAAGAAGTTGTTAGATTAACATCTGATGATGAAAAATTCTCAGCACTTGCTTTTAAAGTTATGACAGACCCATATGTGGGACGTTTAACATTCTTTAGAGTTTATTCAGGAACTTTAAAAACAGGTTCTTATGTAACAAACTCAAATAAAGATAAAAGAGAAAGATTTGGTCGTATTCTATTAATGCATGCGAACCACCGTGAAGAAATTGATCAAGTATTTACAGGTGATATTGCAGCAGTTGTAGGATTGAAAGATACAGGTACAGGTGACTCATTAGTTCAAGAAAAAGATGATTTAGTATTAGAATCAATGAATTTCCCTGAACCAGTTATTAACGTTGCGATTGAGCCTAAAACAAAACAAGATCAAGACAGAATGAGTGTTGCACTTGGAAGACTTGCAGAAGAAGACCCAACCTTTAGAGCATATACAGATGAAGAAACCGGTCAAACTATTATTGCAGGTATGGGTGAGTTACACTTAGATATTATTGTTGATAGATTAAAACGTGAATTTAAAGTTGAAGCTAACGTTGCTGAGCCTCAAGTATCATACCGTGAAACAATTACTAAAGAAGCAGATATTGAAGGTAAATTCGTTAGACAATCAGGTGGACGTGGACAATATGGACATGTTTATATTAAATTCGAACCAAATCCAGGTAAAGGATTTGAATTTGTTGACAAAATTGTTGGGGGAGTTGTTCCAAGAGAATATATTCCAGCTGTTCAAAAAGGGATTGAAGAAGCTCTTCAACAAGGAATTGTTGCAGGATATGAAGCAATCGATATTAAAGCAACACTTTATGATGGATCTTACCATGAGGTTGACTCATCAGAAATGGCCTTTAAAATCGCCGCTTCAATGGCTTTAAAAGAAACTAAAACAAAAGCAGCACCAACTATTTTAGAACCAATTATGGCAGTTGAAGTTATTACCCCAAATGATTATGTAGGTAACGTAATTGGTGATTTAACAGCTAGACGAGGTCGTCTAAAAGATCAAGAAACACGTGGTAACGCAGTTGCAATTACAGCAGACGTTCCATTATCTGAAATGTTTGGTTATGCAACAGCATTAAGATCAAATACACAAGGTAGAGCAACGTCAGGTATGATCTTCGATAGATATGAACCGACACCTAAATCAATTGCTGAGGAAATTATTAAAAAACGTACCGGCAATTAAATAGTTGCAAAATAACAAAAAATATTATAAAATAAATAATGATAGTTTAAATATATAACAATGCTTATTATAGGAGGAAATATAAAATGGCAAAACAAAAATTCGAAAGAACAAAACCACACGTTAACGTTGGAACAATTGGACACGTTGACCATGGTAAAACAACTTTAACAGCTGCAATTACAAACGTATTAGCAACTAAAGGGTTTGCACAAAAACAAGACTATGCAGCAATCGATAAAGCACCTGAAGAAAGAGAAAGAGGTATTACAATTAGTACTTCACACGTAGAGTATGAAACAGAAAATCGTCACTATGCACACGTTGACTGTCCAGGTCACGCTGACTACGTTAAAAACATGATTACAGGTGCAGCACAAATGGACGGTGGAATCTTAGTAGTTTCTGCAGCAGATGGCCCAATGCCACAAACAAGAGAACACATCTTATTAGGACGTCAAGTTGGAATTCCTAAATTAGTTGTATTCCTAAACAAAGTAGATATGGTTGATGACGAAGAGTTAATCGACTTAGTTGAAATGGAAGTTCGTGAATTATTAAGCGAATATGACTACCCAGGTGATGACATCCCAGTTATCCGTGGATCAGCATTAAAAGCTTTAGAAGGTGAAGAGAAATACATGAACAGCATCTTTGAATTAATGGAAGCTGTTGATACATATATCGATACACCAGAAAGAGATGTTGACAGACCATTCTTAATGCCAGTTGAAGACGTATTCACAATTACAGGTCGTGGTACAGTAGCTACCGGACGTGTAGAACGTGGACAAGTAAAAGTTGGAGACACAGTAGAAATTGTTGGTATTAAAGATACAAAATCAACAACAGTTACAGGTGTTGAAATGTTTAGAAAATTATTAGACTATGCTGAAGCTGGAGACAACATTGGTGCTTTATTACGTGGTGTTGCACGTGATGACATTGAACGTGGTCAAGTTTTATCAAAACCAAAATCAGTTACACCACATACAACTTTCAAAGCTGAAGTTTATGTTTTATCAAAAGAAGAAGGTGGACGTCATACAGCGTTTTTCTCAAACTACCGCCCACAATTCTACTTTAGAACAACTGACGTTACAGGTGTTGTAACCTTACCAGAAGGTACAGAAATGGTTATGCCAGGTGACAACACAAACTTACACGTAGAATTAATTCACCCAATTGCGATTGAAAAAGGAACAAAGTTCTCAATTCGTGAAGGTGGACGTACAGTAGGTGCTGGTTCAGTTACTGAAATTATTAAATAATTTAATTTAATAAGAAAATATATATAAATTAGACAGGCCTAATATTTAGGCCTGTTTTTTAAATATAATAAAATATGTAAAGTATTGTAATAATATATCTAATGATAATAAAACATGTTAAAATATTAATAATATAAGAGGTGATTCATTTGTTTGATACACATACACATATTAATACAAAAAAATATGAAAATATATTAGAAAACACAATTACAAATGCTAAAAATAATGGTGTAAATAAAATTCTTGCGGTTGGAATGGATTTAGAAACTAGTAAATTAGCTATTGATATTGCAAATAATTATGAAAATGTTTTTGCAACTGTTGGCATTCACCCAGCTTATGTTAATGAAAGTAATCATTTAGATTTAGACTATTTATACAATAATAAAAAGGTAGTTGCGGTTGGTGAAATCGGTCTTGATTTTTATTGGACAAAAGACAATAAAGAATTACAAATCAAAGTTTTTGAAGAACAACTACAAAAAGCTATTAACTTAAATTTACCTGTTATTATTCACACTAGAAATTCGTTCAAAGAAACATATGAAATAGTTAAAAAATATCAAGGTAGACTAACAGGTGTATTTCATTGTTTTTCAAGTAACTTAGAAGATGCTATAAAAACAGTTGAACTAGGATTTTATATTGGTATTGATGGACCAATTACATTCAAAAATAATAATACAGAATTAATTAAAATTGTTAAAAATATTGATTTAAAAAATATTTTAATAGAAACTGATAGTCCATATCTCACTCCAAAACCTTTTCGTGGTAAAATGAATGAACCAGCAAATGTTAGATATGTTGCTGAAAAGATTGCTGAAATCAAAAATGTTGATTTAAGTGAGGTTATTAAACAAACAACCAAAAATGCTAAAAAACTATTTAAGATAAAGGAATGATACTTATGAAAAAAATAATTAAAATAATATTACTAACATTATCATTAGTTCTTTTAACTGCTTGTTTAGAAGAAGTTAATACTACTAAGTACGAATCTAGTAATTATTATGAATCAAAAGTAATAAGTGCTACAAAAGAAGTTGATAGAAATACAATTTCTGTTTTAAATAACGAAGACGTAGTTGGCTCTGCGGTTGTTATTAAAGAGGAAAGAAAAGGTCTTGATTACTTGTATTACGCTGTTACAACATTAGAAAATGTTGAAAGCGATAGTATAAAAGTCTATATTAATTCAATCCATAATAAAATAGAAGTAATTGATTTATATAAAAATGATACATACAATTTAGCAGTATTAACTTTTAATGTTAAAAATAGAATAAGAGAAACAAAAGTTTTTAATAAAGATAATAAAATAAAAGATATATTTGTTGGTCAATCAATATTATCAGTTGGATCTGATTCTAGACTTGAAAATGTTAATAATACAAAACTAGGAACAATAAGTAGTATTAACAATGAAGAGTATATGTTTACTCATGATGCAGCGACTAATCATGGTGAACTTGGATCTGGTGTTTATGATCTTGATGGATATTTAGTAGGTATTAATGTATATAAAACATATTTTAAAACAAATGAAGAAGGAAGAGAAAACATATTAGGGCTTAATCATGCTGTTAATGTTAAACTAATTGGTAATATTTTATTAAGCTTAGAAAAGTTATCTAATGGTATTATAAGTGATACTATCTTTGAATTAGATATAGAAACCTTTACTAATGATAAAACAAACTATGAAACTAAAATTAATGATATTTATAATAATGCGACTAATGCAGTTGTTAGAATTAATCATAATGAGTTGTTATATAGTGGTTTAATAGTTAAAAAAGAAAATAATGATTATTTTATATTAACAACCTATTTTGATGATGTATTTAATTTAAGAGTAATTATTAACAACAAGGAATATCATGTTAATAGAATTGAACAAATAGATGATAAAAAGTTTATTTCAAAGATTGTTGTTAGAACTACTGATAATTTAGAAGTATATAGTAATAATTTATTTCAAACAGATAATATTGAATCACTACAAAAAGGTCAAACTATTGTTGCGATAGGTAGTTATGATAATAATATAACAAATTTATTAAATAAAGGTACATTATCAAAAGATAATTATTTAGATGATATATTATTTATGCATGATATTAAATTGAATGCTGGTCAAGTTGGATCACCAATCTTTAATTTAAACGGTAATTTAATTGGAGTTTATACAAGTAAAATAAATACAATTCCAACTAGTGAAAAAACAACTATGGTTGCTGAAGGACTAGGTTATGGTTTTAATTTAAGTAGTTTAGAATTAGAACTTAACTTAGAAGAATATGAATCTAATGATGAATATGAAAATGAAATTATTGAAATAGTTAATAATGTTTCAAGTCAAGTAGTAACTGTAAAAACAAATTCAGGACATGGCTCAGGAATAATCTTTAAAAAAGAAAACTATCAAAAATCATATAGATACTATGTTTTAACAAATGAACATGTTGTTAATTCAGCAACTGAAATTGCTATATATTTTAATGATGAACGAGCACCAGTTAGAGCAGATGATTTTCAAACATCAGCAAAACACGATATGGCAGTAGTCAGATTTATAACAAGTGATGAACACGCTGTTTATGATTCATCAATAATGAATCGTAAAGGAGCCTTAAACTTCGTTCCTGGTCAAACAGTTATAGCAGTAGGAACTCCTGAAAATGTTGATAAATATAATTATGTAACTACTGGAATAATAAAAAATAATGTTTCAAGTTTTGATGGTATTAATAATTTAGGTATTAATCATGATGCAGCACTAAATCCAGGAAATAGTGGTGGCCCACTATTCGACTTAAAAGGTAATTTGATTGGAATTAATGTTGCTAAAGGAACAAGATATGATACTAATGACGGTGTAGTTTTTTCTGAAAGACTAAGTATTTCCTTAAATGTAAATACGTTATCAAGTGTATTTAATTCAACTTTTGGAATCTTTTCATATACTACTTTACCAGAACATAGTCCAAGACTTGGAATTACTGTAACTGAACTTTTACCATTTATTCAGTTAAATCCGCATTTAGTACCGTTTTTAGCTGATGTTGATAACGGAATAGTTATTATTGAAGTTGATCAGTTATATGATTCTTATGGTAAAGTTGAAAGGTTTGATATCGTTGTTGCAATGAACGATATACCTATTAATAGTATTGATGATATAGGAGCATTACTGATAGATGCAAAATTTGGTGATAAACATATATTAAAGATTGCAAGACATGGTGAAACTGAATTAATTGAAGTTGAAATTACATTAATTTAAAATGGAAGAGTTATTAAAGTTATTAAGTGATAAAAACTTAACAATTAGCTTTGCTGAAAGTATGACGGGTGGTGCGCTAAGTACTAGTCTTACTAAACACAATGGAGCGTCAAAAGCCTTTAAAGGGGCCGTTATTGCTTATAGTAATGAAGTTAAAGTTAACGTTTTAAAAGTTTTAGAAGAGACAATAAAAAACAAAAGTGTTGTAAGCGAAGAAGTAGCTATAGAAATGGTTGAAGGTTTAAAAGAAATTATTAATAGCGATATACATATATCAATAACTGGTAATGCTGGTCCTACTTTAGAAAAAAACACTTTTGAATATAAATGTTATATAAGTGTGTTATATCAAAATAAGATTTATAATTATCATGAAAAATTTAAGACAAATAAACGCAACAAAAATATTAATAACACAATTAAAATTGTTAAAAACATTGTATATAATTTAGTCATATGATATAATCATAAAGGTATATAAACGACCTTGTCTTATCAAAAGAATAAGACCAATAGACCAAAAGGAGGAAGAAAGAATGAAAAAACAATATGAAGTGATGTATATTATTCGTCCAAATGTTGAAGGAGATGCTGTTAAAGCGATTGTTGATCGTGTTAGCAACATTTTTACAACACACAACAGTGACGTCTTAGAATTAAAAGAAATAGGCTTAAAAGACTTAGCTTATGAAATTGATCATCATCGCAAAGGTTATTACGTTTGGTTATTAGTAGATGCAACTAATGAAGCAATTGAAGAATTTAACCGTTTAATTCGTATTAACGAACAAGTAATTCGTTATTTAGTAATAAAAGCAGGTGAATAAAAAATGATTAACAATGTAGTTTTAGTTGGTAGATTAACAAGGGACCCAGAATTAAGAAAAACTCAATCAGGTGTTTCAGTTGTTAATTTTACTTTGGCTGTTAATCGTACATTCACTGATCAAAGTGGCGAAAGACAAGCTGACTTTATTAATTGTGTTGTTTGGCGTAATCAAGCTGATAATTTAGCTAGATACATGCGACAAGGCTCATTAATTGGAGTTGAAGGTAGAATTCAAACTAGTTCATTTGAGTCTGAACAAGGGACAAGATATGTAACTGAAGTATTAGCTAATAGTATTCAGTTTTTAGAATCAAAATCTCAAACTCAACAACAACCACAACAACAAAGTCAATCAAGTAATAACAATGATGACTATTATGATGTAAGTCAAGATATCATTACAGATGATGACTTACCATTTTAAGAAAGGAGAATAATAACATGCAACAAAGACGTGGTGGATTTAGAAGACGCCGTAAAGTTTGTTATTTCACAGAAAACAAAGTAACATATATTGATTTTAAAGATACTGATTTATTAAAGAGATTTATTAATGAAAGAGGTAAAATCTTACCAAGAAGAGTTACTGGAACAAGTGCAAAATGGCAAAGAAAATTAGCGGTAGCTATTAAACGCGCAAGACATATGGCATTATTACCATTTGTTGAAGAAAAATAAAAAATTAAGATAAACATTCAATTCTAATGAGTTGGATGTTTTTTTATTTAATTCTTTAATAATTTTATTATTAAAGAAAGTATGATAAAATTATAGATAGATACAAAAAATGAAGGGATAGTGTAATTATGAAAAAATTAATTCCCCTAATAGTTACTATAATTGCTTTTGTAGTAGCAATTATTTTATATAATCAAATAATTATTAATATAGCTCAAGATACAAATACTTTAATTGGGTTAATTGTTATTGCAACTACAGCAATACTATTGTTAGTAACAATCTTTTTACTTTTAAATCACCAATTAAGAAATAAAAATAAAAAACTTCAATCAAGACTTGAAGCATGGGCTAATATTTCAGTTTCTGTTCGTGGTGCAGGAGATGAAGTTTTTAATGAATTACCAATCGGTATTATTATTTACAATGAAAATTCCGAAGTTATTTGGAATAATAACTACTCATTAGAAATCTTTGGCAAAAGAACAATGAGTAATCAGCCCTTAGAACAAATCTCAGAAGAGTTATATGATGTTATTGATAATAAAAAAACAAAAGGTATTATTAAAGTTGATAAAAATAAATATGATGTTATTAATAAACGCGAATCAAGATTTATATATTTGTTTAATACAACTGAAAGAGAAAAGATTAAAGAAAGATACGAAGCTAAGATTCCTGCAATGGGACTTATATATTTAGATAATTTAGATGAATCACTTGCTAGTTTAGACGTTTCTGAACAATCAAGTATTAAAGGAGAATATTTATCTGCAATTGATGATTGGTTAACTAAGTATGATGGATATTTAAGACCTTTTACTGATGATGGATTAATCTTTTTAACTACAAGAGAACAATTAGAAAGAATGATGCTTGATAGATTTGATATTTTAGATAAAATCAAAGATATTTCACAAAAACATGAAGTAAGAGTAACTTTATCAATTGGGGTAGCTTCTTGGGATGTAAATTATGATGATTTAGGTATTTATGCTCAAAGTGCCATTGATTTATCTGAAAAACGTGGTGGCGATCAAGCGGTTGTTAATGTTGAAAATCGTAAGATTGAGTATTTTGGGGCAAAATCTGATGCATCTGCTAAATCATCTAAAGTAAGTGCAAGAATAAACGCAGTTACTTTAAGAGATTATATTAAAGGTGCATCTAAAGTATTTATTATGGGCCATATACAAACTGATTTAGACTCATTTGGTTCTATGCTTGCTATTTACCAAATGGCACAAGCCGATAAAATAGAAGCATATAAAATTTATGATATTGAAAATTTAGATCAAACTGTTAAAAAAGTATTAAATACATTAGATAGTAATAATCCAATTTTTAATAATGTATTATCAACAGAAGATGCTTTAAGAATTGTTGATGAAGATACTTTATTAGTAGTTGTTGATACACAATCACCAAAAATTGTTATTAGTCCAAAAGTTTTAGAAGCAGTTAAAGATGTTATTGTAATTGATCACCACCGAAGTGGTGAGGAAGGGTTTAATTCACTGTTTTCATATATTGAACCTTATGCTTCTTCAACAATTGAATTAATTATTGAACTAATAGGTTTTTATGAAGATGATAAAGTTTTAATTTCTGAAACTGAAGCATCAATTATGTATGGTGGTTTAGTTTTAGATACTAATAACTTTACAACTAGAACTAATGTAAGAACTTTTGAAGTAGCATCAAAACTAAAAGAGTTAGGTGCAGATCCAGGCTTAGTTAGAGGTTGGCTAAGACGTGATTTAAGTAGAACGCTTGAAATTAATAAGCTTTTATCATCAGCGGAAACTTATTTAGATAGATTTATAATTTTAAAAGCTGAAGAAAATCAAGAAGACCGAATCATTTTAGCTCAAGCTGCTGATGATGCTTTATTAATCGATGGTGTAGATGCAGCGTTTACGGTTGCCCCTACGGGAGAAAAGATTGCTGTAAGTGCAAGATCAACAAAAGAAATAAATGTTCAACTTGTTATGGAGCATATTGGTGGTGGGGGGCATTTAAATAGTGCTGCTGCACAAATTAGTGATACAACAGTTGATGATGTAATTGAAGAAATTAAAGAATATTTAAATATGGAATATGGAATAGAGGGTGAAGACATGGATGTTATATTATTAGAAGATGTTAAAGGTAGAGGAATAAAAGATGAAGTAATTAAGGTTGCTCCTGGTTATGGAAACTTTTTAATAAATCAAGGAAAAGCTATTATAGCTAATGAGGAAAACTTAAAGAAATTAAGTGTAAAAAAAGAAGATGAAAAAAGAAGAGAAAATGAACACTTAGAATTAATGAATAAGTTAAAAACTGAAATTGATGGTAAGAGCGTTACAATCGAAATTCAGTTAGGACAAGATGGCAAAATGTTTGGTAGTGTAACAGCAAAACAAATATCAGAAGAATTTGAAAAACAAAATGGTGTTACAATTGATCGTCGTAAAATTGATTTATTGAGTGAAATAAATGCTATTGGTATATATCAAGCAAGTGTCACACTACATAAAAACATCAAAGCAACTTTCGAAATAAATGTAATTGAGAAGCAGGGATAAAATGAATAATTCTTTACCACAATATATTGGTGCAGAACAAGCAGTATTAGGGACAATATTTTTAGATTCTAAAAGATTACTCGATGTGATGGATAAAATTTCAGTTGAGGATTTTTTCGATTTAAGACATCGCACAATTTTTCAAGCAATGATCTTAGCGTTTGAAGAATCAATTAATATTGACTATCAAACTGTAATTGCAAAATTAAATCAAATGGGGCAATTAGGAAGTGCAGGGGGAATTGAGTATGTTATGGAACTTGCTGAGCATGTTCCAACAACACTACATTTAGATTCTCATATTGAACTTGTTATTGATGCGTCTTTAAAAAGAGAAATTATAGAAACCTCTAGTGAAATTACTAACATGGGCTTTAAAGAAAACATTAACGCAATCGAGTATGTAACTAGAGCCGAGGAAATGATTTTTGCAGTTAGCCAAAAAAGAAGCACAAGTGAATTTTCTACAATTGATAAAATATTAAAAGAAGTACAAGATAAAATCGAGAAACAAAGAAACCGTGGTGATATTACAGGTCTTAGAACAGGTTTTAGTAATATTGATCAAATAACGAGCGGTCTTCAACCAGAAGAATTAATAATTTTAGCTGCCAGACCATCAATGGGTAAAAGTGCGCTAGCTTTAAACCTTGCCTTAAATATTGCTAAAAAGAATAAAGATAATAAAGCCGGAGTTGCAGTATTCAGTTTAGAGATGAGTAATGATCAATTAGTTAGTAGAATTGTTAGTTTAGAAGGTGATATTGACGGTAATAAATTAAGACGAGGCTCACTTGATAGTAAAGATTGGGCTAACTTTCATGCTGCCAATGAATCTTTAAAATCATTAAACATTATGTTTGATGATTCCGCCGCAGTATCTGTATCTGATATTCGTGCAAAGTGCCGTAAACTTAGTCAAGAAAAGAAATTAGACTTTGTTGTAATTGACTACTTACAATTAATTAAAGGTGATTCTAAATCAGGAAACAGACAAGAAGAAGTTGCGAGAATTTCACGAAGTTTAAAACAAATGGCTAGAGAATTAAAAGTGCCAGTATTAGCTCTTTCGCAGTTATCAAGGGCTGTTGAGACTAGAGATGATAAAAGGCCTGTTTTAGCAGATTTACGTGAATCTGGAAGTATTGAGCAAGATGCTGATATCGTAATGTTTTTATATCGTGAAGATTATTATCAAAGAGATGAAGATAAAAAAACTGGTGACGTTGAATTAAGCATTGCTAAAAACCGTCAAGGTCAATCAGGTATTAACTTACACTTTAAGTTTGAACCAGAATATTCAAGATTTATTGCAGTTGATAGAAGAGAAGAAGAATCTTACAGAGATTAGATTATGAAAGTAATTATAACTATATTAAAAGTAGTAACTAGTATTATTATTGGAGTGTTAGTTTTTGTGTTATTTAGTGCTATTCATTTATCACAAATTAGACGAGCAGACTTAAAAAGCCAAAACAAACGAATGGATAAATTAGAAGCTAGTTATGAAAATTATGAGCCTAGTGGATATTTAAAATATAGTGGAGAGAATTTAGATGAACTAGCTTTTAATGAAGTTAGTTTTCTTGCTTCGCATAATAGTTATAAAAAGAAAGGATCACTTGTAGGAAAACTATTTGTTGGTCTTGGTGATAGTTTTAGCGAGGCTAAAGCGCTAAATTATAGTTATAAAACAATAACCGAACAACTAAAGAGTGGAATCTTTAGTTTTGAGCTTGATGTAAGGCTTAGAAAAGATGAGTTTGAAATAACTCATGTTCCGCTCGTTGACAATAGTTCGACATCAGTTAACTTTGAAAAAGCATTATTAGAATATAAATACTTTTTAGAACATGAACCAAACGGATTTCCAGTTTTAGTGTTATTGGAAATAAAAGATGATTATATGTTTTTAGATCCAAGTTTAAAAAGCATTGGTAATGATGAGTTAATATTGTTGGAAAATAAAATAGATGATGTATTAGGTGATTATTTATATACGCCTGAAATAATGATTGAAGACTATAATTCATTAATGGCAAGAATTGATGATAAAGGATGGCCAAAGGTATCTGAATTAAAAGGTAAAATCATGTTTTTAATTCATGCTGGTAAATATGCAAACAGTTATTTAGAATTAAACAAACAAAAACTCTTTACTGCAACCTATAAAGATAGTCTAAATAGCAACGCACCATTTATTATTCATAATAGTTTAGATGTCGATTCAATTAATGATTTAGTAGATAACAATTATATGGTAAGAACTAGAATTGGTGATACCCTTAATTATACGGATGAAGATTTATTAAAAGCACTAAATAGTAGAGCCCAAATACTAACAACAGACTTTAGCATTGCAAGATCAGATATAAATAAATATTTATACTTAAATGAAAATAAAACAATTAGGAGAAATGATGACTAGTATTAGACTTGCAAGAAGAGAAGATAGTAAACTAATTTTTGAATTTATTAAAAAGTTAGCAAAATATGAAAAAATGACTAAAGATGTTGTAGGTAGTGCAGAATTACTTGAACATTGGTTATTTGATAAAAAATTAGCAGAAGTTATTTTTATTATATAGGAAAGTTCGTCTTTTATAAATAACAAGGAAATTGTAACAAATAGTATTTAACGCCTAATTTTGATAAAAATCTTGATAAAAGGTTCTATAATTTATATATTAGCGAACACTTTTATCAAACTATTTTCGCTCACTTTCATAGCCTTATAAAGCCATTTATAGGGTATAATATATATAGGAAAGTGAGGTGAAACTATGCAGTATAAAACTCTTAAAACCAAACTAAAACTAACATCTAATGAAACTAAATATTTAATACTTCTAACCAGACATTCTAAAAACTTATATAACCAAGCACTATATAATGTAAGACAACATTTCTTTAATACTAATAGGTATTTAACTTACAATGATAATTATCACTTATTAAAGGATAGCGTTAACTATAAAGTCTTAAATTCAATTCAAGCTCAAGCAGTTATTAAAAAAGTCGATGAAGCAATGAAAGCCTTCTTTGGTTCAATTAAGAAAAATGTTAAAGGTGTTAGACTTCCTAGATATTTAAAAAAGCCAACTATTAGAAGAAAGTCAAGTATTTAACAAATAATAGTTGAAATGATAAATAGACATGCTAAAACAGATGTCTATGAAACACCTTATTTTAGATCTTTGATAATTAAATACGGTTAACGAGAAACAGTATATACACTATTGTTCTTTAAAATGGAACGAATAACTCTAAGGAGCTTCTTAGTAACGTGGCCAATAATTGTTAGGTAATGCTTTCCTTCAGATTTTTTCTTCTCATAGTAAGCGTTAAAAACGGGGTCATGAATAACCGCTACCTTAGCAGCTTGAAAGATAGCCCATC